>ERZ888423.943-NODE-943-length-27798-cov-8.016545_pt1 | contig 27798 bp, 32 predicted proteins | sample MGYA00520523_ERZ888423 | MGnify/ENA primary metagenome ERZ888423 (study PRJEB32303, sample SAMEA104408611) | aquatic metagenome | biome: Brackish water; feature: Pelagic; material: water | place: Baltic Sea | collected 2014-06-08T10:24:00 | depth 30,27 m ...
CACGCTGTTCAGGGCCGCGCGTTGAACGATTTTTGCTAATGGTGCACCCAACTGGATTCGAACCAGTGACCTCTGCCTTCGGAGGGCAGCGCTCTATCCAGCTGAGCTATGGGTGCGTTGAAACGTCTATAGCCACGATTGAAAGGCCCCGCAACGCCCCAACCTCATCTTGCTATAAATATCCAAATCCCGCCCACTACTTAGGCAAACAGATCGTGACACAGTTCTAATGCGTCGATCAGCACGTCCACTTCGTCGGTGGTGTTATAAAGGCCAAACGATGCACGGCAGGTCGCGTTTAGGCCCAAGTGTTCCATCAAGGGCATCGCACAATGGCTGCCCGCGCGCACGGCCACGCCCTTTTTGTCCAGAACCGTCGAAATATCATGCGCATGGGCCGCACCGTCCAACGTAAACGAAAAGATCGCCGCCTTGGTCGCGGAATGCCCCTGCACGTTAATCCAGTTCAACCCGTTAAGACGCTGGCTGGCATAGTCACGCAAGGCCGTTTCATGCGCGGCGATGTTTTCCATCCCCAGCCCCATCATATATTCAAGCGCCACTCCAAAGCCGATGGTTTGCACGATGCCGGGGGTGCCCGCCTCAAACTTCATAGGCGGGTCATTATAAGTGACCGCGTCCTTGCTGACCTCGCGGATCATATCGCCACCGCCCATAAAGGGCTGCATTTCGGACATCCGGTCGGGGTGGACATAGATTGCGCCAGACCCGGACGGGCCATAAAGTTTGTGCCCGGTAATCACGTAGAAATCACAACCGATATCAGCGACATCCACGGCCATATGCACCGCACCCTGCGATCCATCGACCAGCACAGGCACACCTTTGGCATGGGCGCCTGTCGTGATGGTTTTGACATCAACCACAGTCCCAAGGACGTTGGATACCTGTGTCACAGCCACCAGTTTGGTGCGCGGCGTGATCGCGTCAATCACCGCTTGTGGGTCAAGATCACCGTTGGCATCCACATCGACCCATTTGATCACTATGCCCTGACGTTCGCGCAGAAAATGCCAAGGAACTATATTGGCGTGATGTTCCATCACCGACAACACGATTTCATCGCGCGCCTGCATGCGCGGCATGGCCCAAGCATAGGCCACCATATTGATGCCCTCGGTCGTGCCGGAATTGAAGATGATGTCATCCTCGCTCGGGGCGTTAAGAAACCGCGCAACAATGGCGCGCGTACCTTCGTATTTTTCGGTCGAAAGGTTGGACAAAAAGTGCAGCCCACGATGCACGTTAGCGTATTCTTCGCCGTATCCACAAATCACCGCATCAATCACGACCTGCGGCTTTTGCGCGGACGCTCCGTTATCAAGATAGACCAGCGGCTTGCCGTTGACTTGGCGCGACAGGATCGGAAAATCGGCCCGCACTGTGTTGATATCAAACATTTATAGCTACTCCGCTCGCGCCGACGCCGCTGAAAAGAAGGATGATCGTAAAGCCGACCACCACACCCAGAAATGCAAGCAAGACCGTCACGATTGCACGGCCGATGCTTTGGAAACCGTGCAATTCATTCACAAACACAACCGTGCTGCGAACAAACACCACAAGCGACACAAAGACCAAAAAGGCCGCGACGACCGGTGCGACAAAAATCAGCACGAGCGTGGCTATCTGCATCGCGACCATGACCACCTGAAGCCATGCCATTAGCGCCAATGTGCCCGGAAACGTACCCTGCCCGCCCAAGGCCCTGCCAGTGAAATACAGCGAGAAACCCATCATGACGAGAGACGCGCCAACAAACAGCCCCTGCATCATCGGTGACGAGGGGGTCAGATTAAGCGCAACGGGGCCTTCGACTGTCTCGAAAATCATCGGCGTGTTTGGCACAACCATCTGGCTAAGTCCGCCAACCAACCCCGACAATACCGTGGCCAAAAGCACGGCCAGCCACAGGTTTTCGCGTGAAACCCTCAAAGAAAGGACCGTGCGGGCCGCGCTCGCAGGATTCAGGATCGTTTCCCAAATAAGGCCAAGAATACCGTTAGGCGTCATGATTTTCACTCGCTTCCCGCAGGCTTTGCACCCAGAATACGGCGAACACCACCACCCAGAGCAATCCGATGGCTTGGGTGCCGGCAGCCGCCGCGCCGTTCATGCCCACAAGTAGCCCATAAAACAAGATCAGCGGCGTCGCAGCAAGCCATGACCAAAACAGCGCTAGTCGCGCGCCAAAGCCACTGGTCCGCCCACCTGCAAGGCGCGCAACGCCGCGCCCTACCGCCGCCAGCCCGTAAAACATCAATGGGGCGATCATCATCAGACCAAAGAACGCATAGGCAGCATCACGAGAGAAATCACCCTGCCCCAAGACCGCTTCGCGCTGCAATGCCGGGAGCCGCGACAAAAACACAATCAAACAGCCGATCATCAGCCACATGATCGCGCGATCTTCGCGCTGCCCCATGGCCAGCAGATCACGCACCACGCGACGCGGACCGCGATACATCCGCACGATATCAGTTGTCACAGGCATTAGCTGCTCCGACGGGCCAGCCAGCCCTCAAGCCGGTCAAGCAAGGCAGCCGCGAGCGTTTCATCAGCAATTTCATCAAGCGCTTCGGCAAGGAATGCAAGAACCAGCAAGTCATTGGCTGTCTGGGCCGGCACCCCGCGTGAGCGCAGATAGAACAATGCATCCTCGTCGATCGCGCCGGTGGTCGACCCGTGCGAACAGGCCACATCATCGGCGTAAATCTCAAGCTCGGGCTTGGCAAGGAACTCGCTGTCGTCATCCAGCAGCAAGGCTTGGCTAATCTGATAACCATCGGTCTTTTGTGCGCCAGCTTTGACCAGAATCTTGCCCTGAAAAACACCCGTCGCGCCGTTGCGCAGCACCTTCTTGAACACCTGGCGGCTTTCGCCGTTCAGCGCATCATGGGTCACAAAAACGGTGTCGTCATGGTGGAAATCTGCACCATCACCCACGGCGGCACCCGCCACATGCGCCGACACATCGTCGCCTTGTATATCGATCACGCATTCGTTGCGCGTCAGCACGCCATTTACAGTCAGCGTAAAGGATTTGAGCGCGGAATTGGCCTGCATCCGCGCGAAAATCGCCGTGACGGCGCGGCGTTCATGATCGCGGCCTTGCGCGCGCACATGATGGAACGTGCCGCCCTCGGAGATGTCGACTTCCATCACTTTGTTAAAGCGCGCCGCGGCGGGACCAGTTTCAAGAACGGTAAGCTCGGCGCCCTCTTCAATCTTGATGCAATGATGCAGGATCGCATCGGAGTGCGTTGAATTATAATGATAAATCAGTGAAATTGGCTTGGCCGCTTTGCCCGTGACACGGATCGCAAGACCATCCGTCGCAAAGGCCGTGTTCAACGCGGCAAGCGGGCGATGGACAGGTGTTTGCCCGTTTTTTTCCAACACACCATAAAGGTCTTTGGCCCAGTGGTCGTCGGTAGCCATCGCATCGACCAGACGCGCGATCTCTAACCCGGCCAGCGCCAGATCATCCGAGGAATCCGCGTCAAACACGCCATCAACAAACACCACTTTCAAGCGGTCAATTTCGTCAAAGATCGGGGGTTCGCTTGGCTTTAGCGTGTTCGCCTCGGGCGCGTCAGCTTGCACCAGTGTCGCCGGATCAGTGAACTTCCAGTATTCATCTCGTTTGTTGGGCAGGCCCATGGCGATAACACGATCCATCGCAGCGGCGCGCGCCTGCGTGACCCAATCGGCCCCGTCAGCGGGTCGCGGTATCTTTGCCAACCGGTCTTCGGTTAGCGCCAGCTTTCGGTCTTGCATTACCATTACAACATCTCCTTCGGGGGTGCTTTCGAGTTGAAAAACACCACGTATTATTTGTTTTCAGCCAAAGTGCGCGGCGGCAAAGCTGCGACGTATCGGGCTGCTAAATCGGGGGCAACCGCCCCGCGCTGTGCCAGAATGCCAATGCAGTTGAGCGCCAGATCAAAGCTCTGGAACACGCTATCCGCCGCCATCGCCAGATAGGCCAGTTGATCGTTGTTTAGATCGACGCTGTAATCGGCATCTCGGATATAGACCGCATCGCCGTCCAGCAGTTGGCTGGTCATTCGGCCACGTACAACCGATTTTTCCTCATCGTGGGGCAGCATAATCGACTTTGTGAACAACAGCTTATGCAGTTTAAACCCAAGGGCGCGCAGGGCCACATCCAGATCACCGAACACCGCCTCGCCCTCGTACATGCGGTGAAAACGCACTTCGGTCACGATTGCGACGGCCTTGGATAACTTGGCACCACCACCTTGCAGCACTTCAAACTCGCCGCCCTGCAGATCCATTTTTAACAGGTCAATGCCTGGCAAATCCGCGATGTCGTCCATGTTCTGCGTGGTGACATCTATTTCCTGAATGCGGTCGTTTTTCCAAAACCCTTTGCCCAAAAACGCCAACGCGCGCGAATCCAGTGGGAACAGCGAGGTAAAGCCGCTTTTGGGATGCAAATATAGTGTCCGTTCTCCGGGCGCACCAATCGCGGTAGGAAAATAGGTCTCGGCGTCGGATTTGACCGCCTGAAGCTTTTCAAATGCCTCGAGGTTGGGCTCGAACCCAAAGACCTCGCAGGCCCCAGACGTCAGCAGCCCCTTGTAGGGTGCATCACCTAAGGGGTTGGCACCTACATCGGTCACGCGCATTTTGCGGCTGGGGGTCAATCCACCAATCAGAAGATCGCGGCGCGCAGTGTCGCTTGATCCCGTCATAGGCCTGCCCCCACAAACCTGTCCATCAGGCCACCTCGGTCAGTATGTCGCTGTAACCGTTGTTTTCAACTTCTAGTGCCAGTTCCGGCCCGCCGGTTTTGACGATGCGCCCGTCGGCCATGATATGTACGAAGTCGGGTTTGATATGGTCCAGAAGCCGTTGATAATGCGTGATAACAAGGAAGGAGCGACCGGCATCGCGCAGCGCATTCACACCCTCGGATACCAGTTTCATCGCGTCCACATCCAAACCGGAATCGGTTTCGTCAAGGACACACATCTTTGGCTCAAGCATCGCCATTTGCAGAATTTCGTTGCGCTTTTTCTCGCCGCCGGAAAAGCCGACGTTGACGGGCCGTTTCAGCATATCCGCGTCGATTTGCAGCGCCTTGGCCTTTTCGCGCACGACTTTCAGGAATTCTCCCGCGCTCATTTCATCCTGCCCACGCGCCTTGCGCTGTGCGTTCACAGCAGTGCGCAGAAAGGTCATATTGCCCACACCGGGGATTTCCACAGGGTACTGAAACGCAAGAAACAGGCCCGCGGCGGCGCGATCTTCTGGCTCCATATCGAGCAGATCAACACCATCAAGCGTAGCACTTCCGCCAGTCACTTCGTAACCGTCCTTGCCGGAAAGCACATAGGACAGCGTTGATTTGCCAGACCCGTTAGGCCCCATAATAGCATGCACCGAGCCCGCCGCGATCGACAGATCGACGCCCTTGAGGATTTGCTTATCCTCTTCTTCAAGTTTGACCTTCAAGCCTTTGATCTCAAGCATATTACTCTCCTAATCCCGCGCGCTGCGCCGTCAGTGTTTTTTAGTCATTGTGGCGATAATCCAGTCCAAGTCGGCGGCTGGAATTGCCATGGGTTCTATATCGAAACGGGCCATGCGCCCGCGCATTTCAACCGGCTTTCCGTAGCGTTCAATCACATGATAGTTGCTGCGATCACGGTAGTCGTCAAAGTAGATTGTCAGAGGCTTGGCCGTGCGAAACAGCACCGCCAAATAGCACCCCGCGCGAAACCGCCCATCGATCAGCACCACATCAGGCTGGACGAAATCAGTCCGGTCCCAGACCGAAAGCGGATACTGGTGCCATTTGCGCCATTTCATTTCATCAACCGGCATGCCCCATTCGCCCGTCGGCCCCACATCGGCGTGATGCAGATACACCGGACTGGCAGATGGAGTGGCGTCAAACCACGCCCGGATGCCGTCGTGCCAGACTTTGTCGCTTTCGACGGAAAAGATAGTTTTGCCAGACATCTCGGCACCCATCACGGTTGACCCGCCAGACCCGTACTCAAGGATCACTGTCGCATCAACGTAAGCTGTGCGCAGCCAGTCGGCCTCTGCCTCGGGCAAGGTCAAATGGGGGCGTGTGATGGAAACGTTCATTTGGCATCGTGCTTTAGCAAGAAGTTCTGATTGACCCGGGTTGACTTGAACTCTTGCACCATCGCGTAGCCGTAATCTTGCATAAGTGCATGGAATGCGTCGGCGTTATTGTGATCCACCTCGATGAACAGCGCGGGCTTGCAGCGTTTGAACGTCTCGCGCAGCCCTTTGAGCGCGCCGATCTCCATACCTTCCACGTCCATCTTGAGCACGTCGATCTGCATACCGGTAAACAGATCATCCCCCGCCCGCACCGAAATCGCCTCATCGCCCTCGCCCGCTTCCTTGAGCTTAGCCCAGCCAAGGTTGCCCTTGGGGGAATGGATAGCGCGGTTGTCGTCAGATGCCTGATCAAGGCCGACGCCCAGCGTTTCCCACGCCACTTTATCTGCCACACCGTTGAGCATCATATTTGCCGCCAGAAGCATCACCGCCTCGGGGTTCGGCTCGACGGGGATCACCCGACCAGCCCCCGCCATCAATAGCATATAAAGCGAATGGTTACCCACATTGGCCCCCACATCGCAAAACGTACCGCCCTTTGGCATGTGCTCGGCCATGATTGCCAACTCTTCTTCCTCGTAGAAAAATCCCTTGGTCTGGCGGATGTGGATACGGTCTTCGGGGTTGTTCACACAGAACAGAACGGGGCGCCCGTAGCGGTGCGACACCACCGTGCGGGTCTTGCGTGGCGTCACATAGCGGAACGGGTTCCCCAGCGCGCGGCGCACCGCAGGCTGAAGTCTCTCGTCGCCCAAAGTTGCCTCAAGCGACCAGACGGGTGTGTCATTAGGGCTCACCCTACGGATCCTTCCAGTGAAATCGCCACCAGCGCCTGCGCTTCCATCGCGAATTCCATCGGTAGGGCTTGCAGCACTTCTTTGGCGAAACCGTTGACGATCAGCGCGACGGCTTCTTCTTCGCCCATCCCGCGCGAGCGGCAATAGAACAACTGGTCATCGTCTATCTTGCTGGTCGTTGCCTCGTGTTCAACGCGACTGCTGTTATTCTTGACCTCGATATAGGGCACGGTGTGTGCGCCGCATTTGTCGCCGATCAACAGGCTGTCGCACTGGGTATAGTTGCGCGAGTCTTTGGCCTTGGGGTGCATCGACACCAACCCCCGATAGGTATTCTGCGCGCGGCCCGCCGAAATTCCCTTGCTGACAATCCGCGACTTTGTGCGCTTGCCAAGGTGGACCATTTTGGTGCCGGTGTCGGCCTGCTGCATGTTGTTGGTGATGGCGATGGAATAAAACTCGCCTTGGCTATCGTTGCCACGCAGGATGCAGGACGGATATTTCCATGTGACGGCTGATCCGGTTTCCACTTGGGTCCACATCACTTTGCTGCGGTCGCCTCGGCAATCGGCGCGTTTGGTCACGAAGTTATAGATGCCGCCCTTGCCGTTCTCGTCACCGGGATACCAGTTTTGTACAGTGGAGTATTTCACCTCGGCGTCTTCGAGCAGGACAATTTCGACCACCGCAGCATGAAGCTGCGCGATGTCGCGTTTGGGCGCGGTGCAGCCCTCAAGGTAGGACACATAGGCGCCCTTGTCGCAGATGATCAGCGTGCGCTCGAACTGGCCGGTGTTTTCAGCGTTGATGCGGAAATAGGTCGACAGTTCCATCGGGCATTTCGTGCCGGGCGGGATGTAAACGAACGACCCGTCCGAGAACACGGCAGAGTTCAACGTCGCATAAAAATTGTCGGACACAGGCACGACGGACCCAAGGTATTTACGCACCAGTTCGGGGTGTTCTTTGATTGCTTCACTGATCGAGCAGAAAATGACGCCGGCTTTTTTCAATTCAGCCTGAAAGGTGGTGCCCACAGAAACGCTGTCAAACACCGCATCCACGGCGACTTTGCGCCCTTCAGCAGGTGCGCCCTCGGCCCCTTCGACGCCAGCAAGGATCATCTGCTCTTTAAGCGGAATGCCAAGTTTCGCGTAGGTTTCCAGCAGCTTGGGGTCGACATCATCCAACGACTTGGGCTTTTCAGCCATGGATTTGGGGCGGGCATAGTAATACTGATCCTGAAAGTCTATTTCAGGATAATCGACCATCGCCCAGTCAGGTTCTTTCAACTGCAACCAACGGTCATAGGCGGCCAGACGCCATTCCAACATCCATTCGGGTTCGTCGTTGTTCTTGGAGATTAACCGCACGATGTCATGGGTCAGCCCTTTGGGGGCGTAATCCATCTCAATCTCGGTTTCCCAACCGTATTTGTAGGTGCCCGACAGCGCTGCCACGGCATCAACTGTGTCCTGATCAACGCCGTCTTTGACGTCCACTCTATCAAGTGCGGTCATGGTAACCCCTTTTCAGGCAGCGCGTGTGCGGTGCCGTTTCAACTTGTCGCCCCAGTCCTGCGCGAACCGCAAAACCTCGTCCTTAGTCGTGTCCGGCCCCAGCGAGATGCGCACAGCGCTCGCGGCCAGATCGTCGCCGTAACCCATCGCACGCAGCACGCGGCTGGCTTTCACCTTGCCGCTGGAACAGGCCGAGCCGGCGCTGATCGCGTATCCGGCTAGGTCCATCGCCATGACCTGCGTTTCGCCTTTCCAGCCAGGCGTAATGAAACACGCGGTGTTGGGCAGACGTTTTGCGCCATTCCCGACAAAAATAGTATCCTTTGACGTAACAGCAAGTGCCTCTTCTAGAATATTTCTAAGTTTGGCAACCCGATCCCATACGCCATCCACCAATTCTTGAGCTGCGGCCTCGGCTGCGGCCCCAAATCCGGCGATGCCAGCGACGTTTTCGGTGCCAGATCGGCGGCCCATTTCCTGCCCGCCGCCTTTTATCTGCGCGGCCAGTTCGGTGCCTTGAGCAAAGACCAGTGCGCCGACGCCTTTTGGCCCACCAAGTTTATGGGCCGATAGGAATATCATCCCCACGCCCGACCAGCTGTAAGCGAACGGGATTCGGCCAATCGCCTGCGTAACGTCACTGACGGCGATGCCCTGCGGTAAGGTTTGGATCACGCCGGTTTCGGAATTGGCCAGTTGCAGGGTCGCCGTGGCGGGATCGGTGATCGTCACTTGGCCTTGGGCGTCCACGGGCAAAGACGGATTAATCCAGCCGAGCACTGCGTCATGTTCGATCTCACTGCCCAGTAACCCGCGCGCCGCCAAGGCCAATGCCGCCGCTTCGGTCGCACAGGATGTGAACACCACATCAGCGCCGGACGCGCCAACTGCTGCCGCCACCTGAGCGCGCGCGCGTTCAACAATGTTTTTGGCGGTGCGCCCTTCGGCATGCACCGACGACGGATTGCCGATGCAATCCATCGCCGCAATCATCGCGGCGCGGGCCTGTGGGCGCAGCGCCGTTGTGGCGTTGTGGTCAAGATAAATACGCGGTTTCACTCGTCCACGACCTCAAACAGATTAGGCACTGCAGGACATGGGGCGAGATCATTTTGCACCACATCCGACAGCCGGGTCTGGTGCAGGAACACATAGACATTCGCACTTAATCCCTCCCAGAGCCGATTGGTGAGCGATTGCGCGCGACTGCCCGATGCTCCACCCGATGCGCCTGCCCCCTTGTGCATGGCGCTGACTGTTTCATCAACGGCGGCCAGAATATCGACGACACGGATTTCCACGGGTGGTTTCGCCAGTCGATAGCCCCCCCCCGGCCCGCGCACGCTTTCGACCAGCCCTGCGCGGCGCAATTTAACAAATAACTGCTCTAAATACGGCAGCGACACGTCTTGGCGCGTCGAAATTTCGCCCAAACTCACAAGCGCCCCATCCGGTTGCAACGCCAGATCGGCCAGCGCAATCATCGCATAACGCCCCTTAGTGCTCAGTTTCATGGCTTTTTACCCCTGAACGCGACTTGTTTACGCCGCAATTGCATTGACGCGCGGCAGGCGCGCCATTAACTCGGTTGAACTGGAGTGCGCCCGTTTTGGGCACCAGTTCGTATTTAGAACCTTTCTAAGGTGCCTGATAGTTTTCGTCAAGAATACAGCGTGATCATCACGCAGGCCCGTAACACCAATGCAGGGATGCCTATGCCCGAAGTGATTTTTCCCGGCCCTGAAGGCCGGATTGAAGGACGTTACCACCCGCAAAAAGAACGTGATGCCCCCATTGCCATCGTGTTGCATCCACACCCGCAGTTTGGCGGGACGATGAACAACCGTGTAGTCTATAACCTGCATTACGCTTTTTATAACATGGGGTTCACCGTATTGCGGTTCAACTTCCGCGGTGTTGGCAGATCGCAAGGCGAATACGACCAGGGCATTGGCGAATTGTCAGATGCGGCGTCGGCGCTGGATTATCTTCAATCCATGAACAACAACTCAAAGCATTGCTGGGTTGCCGGATTCAGCTTTGGTGCGTGGATTGGTATGCAGCTTTTGATGCGCCGCCCCGAAATCACCGGGTTTATCAGCGTCAGCCCGCCTGCAAACATGTATGACTTTAGCTTCCTTGCGCCTTGCCCCGCATCGGGTCTGGTAATCAACGGATTGGCTGATCGTGTGGCACCGCCACAAGACACAGTGACCCTTGTGAACAAACTGCACGAGCAAAAAGGCATCATCGTCACCCACGACGAGGTTCCTGGCGCAGGTCACTTCTTTGAAGAGCCGCACATGGACACGATGATCGACACCGTGACGGGCTATGTTAAGCGTCGCCTGACCGAGAACACGCGCTAGGGCATCGCATGGGACAAGTCGAAGATACTGCCGACGATCTTGCGCAACTTGCCTTGGAAGACGAGGCACGTTCGGGCGAGATTAAAATCGTCGATGATATCGCCGAGATCTTGGGTTCATCGTCGCAGACCCTGCAAGAAGCCTATTTGACTGCGATCCGCGTGCGCCGTGCTGAAACGCGCGCACGCGAGTTGCTCGCCAAACGGGCGGCTGCCGCGAAATCAGCCGCGGCAGCGACACCCAAACCCGAATGACGCCCTGCCAACAAGCTGACCTGTTTGTGGTGCCATTGTTAGACGGGAGCCACGGGTTGGGGCAGGTCATCGTCGCGCCACGAGATCGCGGCAGAAAATCCTATTGGCCCGCCGGTGCCGCGTTTTGTTTGCTGACATTGCGACGTGCGACTGCTGATATGAGCGCCCCACCAGTTGGCAAAAGCGAAATCATCAGCTTTTCATGGATCGACGCAGCTATCGTCGGCACTGACCTCTGGCCGATCATCGGGTTCGAACAACTGCCCCGCGCCAACGCGCTGGCAGACCCTGACAGCATCGCGCTGTTGGGTGACATCACCCCGACCGATGCCCCAATCATCGAAGCGTTTCTGAACGCCTACCACGGCTTGTTCCATTGGGATGGCTTTCCTGACACTGCGTTTTTCGACCATATGCTGGCGTCCGAGGTGAAACGTCCAACATCTGCGACATTTTCCAAAGGCACGCCAAAATGACAGCCCGAATTGATCAGCAGCTCGCCTTTCTGGTCGAGGCGGACAAGCTGAAATCCGTCCTGCGCGCTACGACCTTGTGCGATGGATCGCGGCGCGAAAATTCAGGCGAACATAGCTGGCACATCGCACTTTATGCGCTGGTGATGGCCGAACACAGCGATTCGCCGGTGAACGTAGATCGTGTGATCAAGATGCTTTTGATCCACGACCTTGTGGAAATCGACGCAGGCGACACCCCGATTCATGGCGATCATGATCCGGCAGAAATGGCCGCCGTGGAACAGGCTGCGGCTGATCGCTTGTTCGGAATTCTGCCCGCCGATCAGACCCGCGAGTTTCGCGCCCTTTGGGAAGAATTTGAGGCAGCCGAAACCGACGATGCCGTCTTCGCTAAATCCATCGACCGCGTTCAGCCGGTGATTTCAAACCTTGAAAGCGGCGGTGGTACATGGCCGCAATACAACGTCACACGCGACCAGCTGCAAACCCGCGTCGGCGTCAAGGTCAAGCGTGGCGCGCCCGCGATCTGGACGGCACTGCGAACCCGCATAGATGCTTGGTTTGCGGAAAACCGCTAGCCCACGACAAAATCGTATACCATTGCATACATCTCTTTCCCCCAGCGTCTGAATGCGCTATGCCACCCCTAAATGCACCCCAGCCTAAGGACTCCTCGTATGACCAAGATTAAGGTAGATAACCCCATCGTCGAACTTGACGGCGATGAAATGACCCGCATCATCTGGGACTTCATCAAGAAGAAACTGATCCTGCCATACCTTGATATCGACCTGAAGTATTACGACCTTGGCATTCAAGCGCGCGACGATACCAATGACCAGATCACGATTGATTCAGCCGAAGCGATCAAAAAATACGGTGTTGGCGTCAAGTGTGCGACCATCACCCCCGACGAAGCCCGCGTCGAAGAATTCGGTCTAAAAGAAATGTGGCGTTCGCCCAACGGCACGATCCGTAATATTCTTGGCGGCGTGATTTTCCGCCAGCCAATCATCTGTTCCAACGTGCCGCGCCTTGTGCCAGGTTGGACCAAGCCAATCGTTGTTGGCCGTCACGCATTTGGTGACCAATACCGCGCCACCGATTTTAAATTCCCCGGTGCGGGCAAGCTGACAATCAAATTCACCGGCGAAGATGGCACAGTGATCGAACGCGAAGTGTTTGACGCACCCGATTCCGGCGTCGTCATGGCGATGTATAACCTCGACAAGTCGATCATCGACTTTGCCCGTGCATCGATGAACTATGGCCTGAACCTTGGCTGGCCTGTGTATCTGTCCACCAAAAACACGATCCTGAAACAGTACGACGGGCGTTTCCTTGAGCTGTTCCAGAAGGTCTTTGAAGAGGAATTTGAAGACAAATTCAAGAAGGCCGGCATAACCTACGAACACCGCCTGATCGACGATATGGTCGCCTGCGCGATGAAGTGGAATGGCGGCTACGTCTGGGCCTGTAAGAACTATGACGGTGATGTGCAGTCCGATACTGTGGCGCAGGGCTTTGGCTCGCTTGGTCTGATGACATCGGTGTTGATGACGCCAGATGGCCAAACAGTTGAGGCTGAGGCAGCACACGGCACCGTGACCCGCCACTATCGCCAGCACCAAAAGGGCGAAGCGACCTCTACCAACTCAATCGCGTCGATCTATGCATGGACCGGTGGTCTAAAGCACCGCGCCAAGCTGGACGACAATGCGAAACTGTTGGCATTCGCCGAGACGCTGGAAAAGGTCGTCGTGGATACCGTGGAAAGCGGCGACATGACCAAGGATCTGGCCCTGCTCGTTGGTCCGAACCAGAAATGGCTGACCACCGAAGGCTTCCTTGGAAAAGTCGACGAGAATATGAACAAAGCCATGTAAATAGGTTTTTTTGCTATCAAAGGGTCGCCCACGGGCGGCCCTTTTTTCGTTTTTAATGTCGGGACAGACCTATGCCTCTTGCTATCCTTGCCCAAATTACGTCCTTGCTAGAAAAAGAATCCGTTGTTCAGGCGGCCCTTGAGGCCCTGATCGCGCCCACCTTGGCCGAGGATGGCTGCTTCAAATACGATCTGCACACCGACAATGACATGACTAAGGTCGCCTAGGTGACCCGCCAAATGATCATCGCCCCCGACGACTTTTTCACGCGGGGCTGTGGGCGTTGCGACAAGTTCGACGGCCCTGATTGCAAGGCGCTGGCTTGGGGCGAAGGTCTTGCGGCCCTGCGCGCCATTTGCACCGATCTGGGGTTGTCCGAGACTGCCAAATGGGGCCACCCTGTTTATATATATGCCGACCGCAACCTCGCGATCATCGGCGCGTTTCGGGATGGCTATCGCCTGACGTTCTTTAATGCGGGGCTGATGAAAGACCCCGAACGCGTGCTGCACAAGGCAGGGCCGAACACACAAGCGGCAGGTGTCATGCATTTTACCGCCAACGGTGATATGGCCGCGCAGGAAAGCGTGATCCGCGCCTATCTGCACGAGGCGATAGGCTATGCCGCAGCGGGGATAAAAGCACCGAAAAAGCAGGCGGAATTTGAACTGCCAGACGAATTTATCGAGGCGTTGGACGCTGACCCCGAACTGGCCGAGGCGTTTGATAACCTCACCACCGGGCGGCAGCGCAGCTATGTGATTAACCTTAACGGCGCGAAACAATCTGCCACCCGTGTGAACCGCATTGCCAAGTTTCGTGACAAGATCATCGCCGGCAAAGGCGCGCAGGAACGCTAGCGTTTGACACGCCCTACTGCACCCCATACCCCTGCCCCATGACAGACTCGCCACAAATCCCCCCCAAAGACCGCCCGCGCCGCCATACGTTGATCGAGGACATTCAAGGCCTCGTGTTTGGCACAGGCATGGCCGCCACGGGCCTTGTGATTTTGACGCATCTGGGGCTGGTCACGGGGCAAACGGCGGGGCTGGCGATTTTGCTTTCTTATGCGACAGGTTACAGCTTTGGTGTGGTGTTTTTCATCGTCAACATCCCGTTTTACTGGCTGGGCTATCGCCGGATCGGTCTGCGTTTTTCGGTCAAGACGTTTATCAGTGTCGCGATGCTGTCGCTCATGTCGCTCTACTTTCCAGGCTTGATCAGTTTCGCCACCCTCAACCCGATATTTGGCGCGGTGCTGTTTGGCGCGATCACTGGTGCTGGGCTGCTTGCGCTGTTCCGGCACGGATCGAGCCTTGGCGGGGTTGGTATTCTTGCGCTTTATCTGCAAGAAAAAATCGGCTTTCGTGCGGGGTTTACCCAACTGCTGTTTGACGCCTGCATTTTTGCGGCAGCGTTCTTCGTGATCCCTGTCGGCGCGGTTCTCACTTCCATGCTTGGCGCGCTTGTGGTCAACTTGATTATCACGTTCAACCATCGCCGCGACTGGTATGTTGCCACCTAAGGGAGGGCCGAAATGAGCGGACCTGTGATCCTTGATGGCCTCGCCAATATGCGCATGGACCTTGGCAATATGAAAAACTCGCGCCCTCTTGCGACAGCGGCAGTGGCATTGGTCGGCAACTGGGTTGGTGGGCGGTTTTCATTGACGCGGACAGACCTGACATTCACCACCAACACGCTTAACAAGCGGTTTCAAAAAGACAGCGATCCTGTGGTTATCACGCTCAACGACGTGCGCCAATTCGGGTTCGGGCAGATGTTCTTTATCTTCAAGACGGTTGATCTGGAAACCGAACACGGCACCTATCGGCTGCGCTGCGCACCGGGGAAATCCACGCAACTGATGGAAAAACTCCGCGCAATCTGCCCGATGGGCGAATTCACAGGATAGCCCATGCACTATATGTATCTGTTCCTTGCTGTGATGGCCGAAACGATCGGCACATCCGCGCTGCAAGCCAGCCAACAATTCACGCGGCTTTGGCCGTCTGTTCTGGTCGTCGCGGCCTATGCTGTGTCGTTCTATCTGCTCTCGCTCACGTTGCGCTATATGCCAGTCGGGATCATGTATGCGCTATGGTCGGGCCTTGGGATTGTGATGATCGCAATTATCGGCTGGCTGGTATTCCAACAGCGCCTTGATCTTCCGGCGTTGATTGGCATGGCACTAATCATTGGCGGAATTGTCGTTATTCAGGTCTTTTCCAACACGTCGATACATTAGGGCTAGCCTTCGCTGCGGATGCACGGTATCGCGCGCGCAACCCCACACAGGACGGACGTTATGGAAATTCGCAACATTGCAATCATTGCCCACGTTGACCACGGCAAAACTACTCTAGTGGACGAGCTGCTCAAGCAGTCGGGCACCTATCGCGAGAACCAAGCCACGACTGAACGGGCGATGGACAGCAACGATCTTGAGCGCGAGCGCGGGATCACAATTCTGGCCAAAGCCACGTCCGTGGAATGGAGGGGCATGCGCATCAATATCGTCGACACCCCCGGCCACGCCGATTTCGGCGGCGAGGTGGAACGCATCCTGTCGATGGTAGACGGCGTTGTTTTGCTGGTTGATGCCGCCGAAGGGCCGATGCCACAAACCAAATTCGTGACTTCCAAAGCGCTGGCGCTTGGTCTGCGCCCGATTGTGGTGCTCAACAAGGTCGACAAGCACGACGCCGAACCTGATCGCGCGCTGAACGAAGTATTTGATCTGTTTGTGTCTTTAGAAGCCGATGACGACCAGCTTGATTTCCCGCATCTTTATGCGTCCGGTCGCTCCGGCTGGTGTGACGCAACATTGGACGGCCCCCGCGAAGACCTCGAGGCGCTGTTTGATTTGGTGGTCAAGCACGTTCCTGCCCCGAAACAAATCGCGGCGCGCGGCGAACCGTTCCGCATGCTGGCAACCACGCTGGGAGCTGACCCGTTCATCGGTCGCATTCTGACTGGCCGCGTTGAAAGCGGCACGTTGAAAGCAGGCGAAAGCGTCAAGGCGCTGTCCCGTGACGGCAAGCTGATCGAGAACTTCCGAGCGACCAAGATCCTCGCTTTCCGTGGCCTTGGGCAACAAACGATTGATGTGGCCGAAGCAGGCGACATTGTCAGCATTGCGGGCATGACCAAGGCGACCGTGGCTGACAGTATCGTCGCGACATCCGTCACCGAGGCCCTGCCAGCACAGCCGATTGATCCGCCAACCATCACCGTCACTTTCGGCATCAACGACAGCCCGCTGGCTGGCCGCGATGGTAAAAAGGTGCAGTCGCGCGTCATTCGCGATCGTCTGATGAAAGAAGCCGAATCCAACGTTGCCATCAAAATCTCTGACACCGCCAGCGGTGACGCATTCGAGGTAGCTGGGCGCGGCGAATTGCAAATGGGCGTGTTGATCGAAAACATGCGCCGCGAAGGGTTCGAGCTGTCGATCTCGCGCCCGCAGGTGCTGTTTCGTGAAATCGACGGCGTACGCTGCGAACCTATCGAAGAAGTTACGATTGACCTGGACGATGAATACTCGGGCACAGTGATCGAAAAAATCACTGGCGTGCGTAAGGGCGAGATGACCGAGATGAAGCAAAACGGTGGTAAAACCCGCATCATCGCGAACGTTCCTTCGCGTGGCCTTATTGGTTATCACGGCGAATTCCTGACCGACACGCGCGGCACTGGCGTGATGAACCGCGTGTTCCACGACTGGTCGCCGCATAAGGGTCCTATTCCCGGACGTCGCGCTGGAGTGTTGATCTCGATGGAAAACGGCACATCCGTTTCCTTCGCCTTGTGGAAGCTTGAAGATCGCGGCCGATTCTTTATCGGCGCACAAGAAGCCGTGTATCAGGGCATGATCATCGGCGAGCATTCGCGCGATAATGACCTTGAAGTGAACCCCCTGAAGGGCAAGCAGCTGACCAACGTGCGCGCATCGGGCACCGACGAAGCCGTGCGCCTGACAACGCCGATCACGCTGACGCTGGAACAGGCGATTGCCTATATCGACGATGATGAACTGGTCGAAGTGACGCCAAACGCGATCCGTCTGCGCAAGCGTCATCTGGACCCGCACGAACGCAAGCGCGCGTCGCGTTCTGCGTAACGGTTTACATTATCATAAACGATTAAGGCCCCGAAATTCGGGGCCTTTTTTGTATCTACTCGTCCGTTTCGACAATCATCAATTCTCGTTCCGATGCGCCGCGCGCGTGGCTCAGCGCGGCTTGGTATTCAGGTGAATGGTAACAAGCCTCGGCGGCCTCAACGCTGGGGAACCTCGCAACGACATTGCGGGCGCGTTCCTTGCCCTCAAGCTGCACAAAGCGGCCGCCACGGGCTATGAAATGCCCGCCATGCGCCGCAATCGCCGGGCCTGCCAGTTTGGCGTATTCACCATATGCATCCGGGTCCGTCACCGTGACGTGGGCAATCCAAAGTGCACTCATTTCAATACTCCTTCTGCGGCTGCAATCGCCGCGTCTGCGTTGGCCGCGTCCTTGCCGCCACCCTGTGCCATATCGGGACGGCCACCGCCGCCCTTGCCACCCAGTTCGGCTACTGCTGCGCGCACCAGATCAACGGCGCTCACCTTGTCGGTTAGATCAGCGGTGACCCCCGCAGCCACAGCTGCTTTACCATCTGAGTCCGCGATCAACAGCACAGCACCGCTGCCCATTTCGGACTTCATCTCGTCGATGATCGCGGGCAGGTCTTTGCCGGTGACGCCCTGCATCACCTGCGCTTTGAACGGTATACCATTGATGACTTTCGCCTGCGCCGGTTCGGCCTTGGCCCCGCCTGACATTGCCAATTCGCGGCGCAGTTGCGCCACTTCATTTGACAGCGCCTTGCGCTCGTCCATCAGCGCCTTCACGCGATCGGGCACATCAGCCGCTTGGGATTTTAATGCATTGGCAACCTGCGCCAGCGTGTAATCCTGCGCTTGCAGATAGTCCAGTGCCACCTGCCCTGTCAGCGCTTCGATCCGTCGTACACCGGATGATGACGCACTATCGCCCAATGTCACAAACGCGCCAATATCACCTGTCTGGCGCACATGGGTGCCGCCGCAAAGTTCCAGCGAATAGGTCTGCCCGTCAGCGCCTTTGCCCGTGTCCGCACGGCCCATCGACACCACACGGACTTCGTCGCCGTATTTTTCACCAAACAGCGCCTGCGCACCGATTGCACGGGCATCGTCGGGCGTCATGATACGGGTCACGACAGGCGTGTTCTGGCGGATCATGCCATTTACGGCGGCTTCGACCTTGCGCAACTCCTCAAGGCTCAACCCCTTGCCGTGGCTGAAATCAAACCGCAGCCGATCCGGCGCATTGAGCGAGCCGCGCTGCGCCACATGATCACCAAGCGCATCGCGCAATGCTTCGTGAAGCAGATGCGTAGCCGAATGGTTAGCGCGAATATCGGCGCGGCGTGCATGATCAACAATCAGTTCGGCGCCTTGGCCCGCTTTGATTTCACCCATCGTCACATCGGCGATGTGGATGAACAGACCCGCCTCTTTGCGGGTGTCTTTGACGGTTGCTGTGCCGGTTTCGGTCTTGATCACGCCGACATCGCCCACCTGCCCGCCACTTTCGGCGTAGAACGGTGTCTGGTTCAGCACGATCTGCACTTCACCGCCTTTAGCGACATTATCAACCGGCGCGCCATCAGCGACCAGCGCTTTGATCTGCCCTTCGGCTTTCTCGGTTTCATAGCCAAGGAAATCGGTAGCGCCATGCGCGTCGACGATCCCGAACCACACGGCCACATCAGCCGTAGCACCTGTGCCAACCCAAGCGGCGCGCGCTTTGGTTTTCTGTTCTTCCATGGCGCCATCAAAGCCGTCTATGTCGACCAGAATGCCGCGATCGCGCAGGGCGTCTTGGGTCAGATCAAGCGGGAAACCGTAGGTATCATAAAGCTTGAACGCAGCCTCGCCGGACAGCGATTGGCCCTCTGATAACCCCGAAGCCTCGTCGGCCAGCAATTTTAGCCCGCGATCCAACGTTTGGCGAAAGCGGTTTTCTTCGTCTAGCAGGGTTTCTTCGATAGTGGCCTTGCGTTCAACCAATTCGGGGTAAGCATCGCCCATCTGGCGCACCAATTCGGGCACAAGGCGGTGCATCACCGGGTCTTTGGCCCCCAGCAAATGCGCGTGCCGCATGGCGCGACGCATGATCCGGCGCAGCACATAACCGCGCCCCTCGTTGGATGGCATCACCCCTTCGGCAATCAGGAAGGACGTCGAGCGCAAGTGGTCGGCAATCACGCGGTGATGCACCGCTTGATCCCCATCAGGATCAACCCCCGTGGCATTGGCCGAGGCCCCGATCAAGGCGCGCATCACATCGGTTTCATAGACGCTATTGGAGCCTTGCAGCAGCGACGCAATGCGTTCCAGCCCCATGCCTGTGTCGATGCTTTGCATATCCAAAGGCTTCATGCTGCCATCTTGGAACTGCTCGTTCTGCATGAAAACAACGTTCCAGATTTCAATAAAACGGTCGCCGTCTTCTTCGGCTGACCCAGGAGGACCACCCCAGATGTGATCGCCGTGATCAAAGAAGATTTCAGTGCATGGGCCGCAGGGGCCGGTTGGTCCCATTCGCCAGAAATTATCGTCCGTTGCGATGCGTATAATCCGGTCTTCGGGCACGCCGATCTTTTTCCAAAGGTCAAAAGCTTCGTCATCGGTGTGGTAAACCGTGGTCAGCAGTTTGGACTTGTCGATCCCGAAATCCTTGGTCAGCAATTCCCATGCAAAGGGGATAGCGTCCTCTTTGAAGTAATCCCCAAAGGAAAAGTTCCCCAACATTTCGAAAAATGTCAGGTGGCGAGCTGTGTAACCAACGTTATCCAGGTCGTTGTGTTTACCGCCTGCGCGCACGCATTTCTGGCTGGTGGTGGCGCGCTGATATGGCCCACTTTCCAGCCCTGTAAAGCGGTTCTTGAACTGCACCATCCCCGAGTTGGTGAACATCAAAGTCGGGTCATTTCGCGGCACCAGCGGGCTTGAAGGGACAACCTCGTGACCTTGGCGTTTGTAGTAATCAAGGAAGGTCGAACGGATCTCGGCAAGGCTTGTCATGGCATTCTCTCGCGATTGGTTTCGTTTGAAATAACCTTGCCCCAAGTCAGTGTCCACAGTCAGTGTCTACAGGTACATGCTAAAAGGGCGCGACCAAAGTCACGCCCTTCCAAACTGTCTTACTAACAATACAGATCTCAGCCGTCGATTAACGCATCATCATCCGTGTCATTAGCAGCCTTTGGTGCCTTTGGTGCCTTAGGTGCCTCGGCCCCGTCAAAATCTAGGCCATGCGCGGCGCGGATCTTGTCTTCGATCTGGTTTGCGATGGCGGCGTTTTCCTTGAGGAAGGTCTTGGAGTTTTCACGACCCTGCCCCATGCGTTCGTCGCCAAAGCTAAACCACGCGCCAGATTTTTCAACGATGCCAGCCTTTACGCCCAGATCAAGCAATTCGCCCGTCTTGGAAATGCCTTCACCATACATGATGTCAAATTCCACCTGCTTGAATGGCGGCGCGACCTTGTTTTTCACAACCTTAACGCGGGTGGCGTTGCCCACGATTTCGTCGCGATCTTTCAACGCACCAATGCGGCGAATATCCAGACGCACGGAGGAATAGAATTTTAGCGCGTTACCACCGGTTGTGGTTTCAGGGCTGCCAAACATCACGCCTATTTTCATCCGGATCTGGTTGATGAAGATGACGGTGCACTGGGTCTTGCTAATCGAACCGGTCAGTTTGCGCATCGCCTGTGACATCAGGCGGGCATGCACACCAACGGAATAATCGCCCATGTCGCCTTCAAGTTCGGATTTCGGTGTCAGTGCCGCTACACTGTCGACAACAATCATCGACACCGCGCCAGAGCGCACCAGCGTGTCGACAATTTCCAACGCCTGTTCACCTGTGTCAGGCTGCGAGATAAGCAATTCGTCAAGGTTTACGCCCAGCTTGCGGGCATATTGCGGATCAAGCGCGTGTTCTGCATCCACGAATGCACAAACGCCGCCCTTTTTCTGCGCTTCTGCGATGCAATGAAGCGTCAGCGTGGTTTTACCCGACGATTCTGGCCCGTATACTTCGATGATACGCCCGTTTGGAATGCCACCAATGCCAAGCGCGATGTCGAGACCAATCGAGCCTGTCGAGGTCGCCTCGATGCCGGCCAACACATTGTCACCGCCAAGTTTCATAATAGATCCCTTGCCGAACTGACGTTCGATCTGGGCCAGCGCGCTATCGAGCGCCTTTTGCTTATCTGCGGATTTCTTGTCTGTCATGCTGAGAAGGTCTGCCGTTGCCATGTTTCGCGTCCTTATTCCATGCGGGCCCCAAATCTGCAATCTGTAGGCTGCAATCTCTGCTGTTGTTCACGTCTTGTTCTCTTAATGAGTTCAAAATGGGAACATTTCAAGATAATTCTTTCCTACCCCTACTTTTTCCCCAAGAGGTTAAGGAGTAGTTTACAAAGATGTGGCGAAGTGGCGTGCAGTTTAAGGAGCGGTGTTAAATGCTTGTTTTCTGGAGTGAAAAGCTCGTCTTTCTGGCGGTGCCCAAAACCGGAACAACGGCCCTTGAAGGGGCACTGGCATCACGCGCGTCCATGGTAATGCGCGATCCACCGCACCTCAAGCATGCGCCGGTTTACCGCTACCGGCGATTCCTGCACCCCTATTTCAAGCAGGCAGGCGGAGAAGTGATGGAAACCCTCGCTGTCGTGCGCAACCCCGTGGACTGGCTGGGAAGTTGGTATCGCTACCGCAATCGCGACGAACTGGTCGGCCATCAAAACAGTACCAGTGACGTCAGTTTTGACGATTTCGTGCAGGAATACATGAAGGGCAAAAGCGCGCCATTCGCCTGCGTCGGGTCACAGGCCAAGTTTTTGCTGGACGACGACGGCAATGTCGGCGTGACGCATCTGTTTCAATATGAACAACAGGACAAATTGATCGCCTACCTTCAAGAGCGGCTTGGTACAGCCATTACCCTACCGCAGTTGAACGTCTCGCCGCGCATGCCGCTCGAGCTATCCGAAGAAAACCGCGCCAAACTTCACCGCAAATGCGCCGATGAATTCCGTGTCTGGGAGGCAGGCGCGCGCTAGCGACAGGATTTTCGCCAAACGGACGTGACAACCCTTGGCCATTTCGGATAGGATCACCTGTATGAAACAAGTCCCAAAAGAATCCACAGACGACAGCCTTATTCAGGAATTCCTGAAGAATGGCGGCAAAGTCAGCCACGGCAAAACCAAGCCCCTCGCGAGCGAGTTGGGGCTGAGTAATAATGTCTGGAACAACAAGCTGACCCGCGAAGAAAAAGCCGCACGCGACAAGAAATAGCGACCTCGCGTTCGGCCCCTGCCACGGTGATCTCCGTTCTAGCCGCTAGGTCGGCTTGTCCATTTATTTGGCCTGCCTGATGAATGGGCTGTAACTGGGCCGATCCGGCCGCAGGCGACCGCCAGTATCAAAATCATCATCGCTATTGAATTGCAGATGTGGGTGGCTGTCCCAAGACGCCATCACGCCGTTTTGCGCCTCAAGGACGCCGCGCAATCGTGTTTCAAGCCCGACTTTAGCTTCGCCTTGGTGGTATCCGTGAACCCCGTGAACAGTGATCGGGGCAAGCACCGAAAACCCCAGATAGCGCAAAGTATAGGCAGTTGGCCACAAGTGCATCTGGATATCACCCTCTTTGCCATTGAACGCGCTTTCGGCTTCACTTGACCCCGTGGTCGCACAAAACAACGCTGTTTTGGCTTTGCACATCCCGGTGTCGAACCGCTTGTCGATGCTGTGCAAGCCGCCGTGCACAAGCGCACGGTCAAGCCAACCTTTCAGGATGGCAGGCGGCGCAAACCACCAGATCGGGAAATGGAACACGATCCGGTCCGCGCGACGCACTTTGTCCATCTCTGCCTGCACGTCGGCGGGCAAGGTGGCCGATCGCACAGCTTCCTCATGCGCCTTGAGCGGATCAAACGGGCGGCTTTGGTCCCAGTCACGATACTGATCGGGCGCATCCAGCGGATCAAACCCCATCGCGCGCAGGTCTGACGTAAGAACCTCGTGACCCAAGCTTGTCGCCGCGCGTTCGGTTGCATTTGCCCAAGCGCCGTTAAACGAGCGCCGGTCAGGGTGAGCAAGCACGATCAGCGTTGTTGTCATCTTTGCACCCTGTCTTGCGCCCTGTTTTGCGCACTGTGTTCCACTGCCGCGCATGACCTACTTGGCCAAAGCCGTGATGTCGAGATTCCAAAACCAACAACAGGAGGTCACTGCCAGGTCGAGTTTGCGCGCATTTGTTGAATGCATTTTGTCGTTTTTCTGGGCTGAACCTTTGGCCTTGCCCGCCTCGGGTTTGTATCCGCCAACAGTGACCAGTTCATCATTTTGCGTCCTGCCTTTGTTGCTTTCCCGATTTGTGCGAATAGATGCTGGACCTGCTTTGGACAGACTGCCACATTGATTTGGACGCTGCCGGAATGGGGATCGCTATGGATCGTAAAAATGTTGTTGAAGCGGGACAGAACCGTCCACAAACAGATGACACACACGCCCCGAAGACAGGGCCGGTGGCCTTGCTTAAAAACGATATCGCCAAACGTGTTCGTGCGGCGACGTCTTTCGGTGGCAAAATTCATTTGGAAACGGACAAGAATATCTTGTCAGATCTCGACGTAAGAGTTGAGCGGTGCGGCGATGACTTTAGAGTATTTACTGGTGATGTAGACAGGAAAGCAGAGACGATGAGAATCGTCTTCAACCGCGTTCCTACCGCTATTATCCACATGTACAATGCGGGGCCACAAGTCGAACGGCTGATGTTCAACTTGTCCGATGGAGCACTGCCATCACTGGCGGATTATGCGTTTTCGTCCTTTCATCCAGGCATGAATCTCATGCCGGATTTCTATTTCGTTGATCGCCGCGGATACCAGCCAATGCGGCATTTTGTGCAGGAAAATGATATCCCATGGGCCGAGCGGAGCAACGACATCATCTGGCGCGGTTGCCTAAATGGGGCCGGATTATTTTCAGTAGAACCATCGCAAAAAGACAACCCCCTAGTGCGGCAGAGATTGCGAATGGCGATGTATGCTTCTGAAACGGTCGTGGATTTCAAGTTTGCGAGTGCCATCACAAAGATAGAGGAGCATTTCCTCGCAAAAGCCGGTTTGTTGGTTGACCATATGCCGACACGGTCATGGATTACCCGTAAATTCGCCATTGATATTGACGGTTTCTCATGCGCCTGGGATAATTTTTTCATCCGGAGGCTACAAGGTACCTGCGTGTTGAAAGTCGAAAGCCAAATGGGCTTTCGGCAATGGTATTACCACCTTCTAAAACCTTTCGAACATTACGTTCCTATCAAGAAGGATTTGTCGGATTTGAAAGAAAAAGTAGACTGGGTCTTAACCCATGATGCAGAAGCTCAGGCGATTGCAGAAAACGGACGCAAATTGGCAGATGCCATGACTTGGGATGCCGTCATGGATGAGGCCGCCGCGGATATTAGACAAAACTACCTTTCCACGACGTGACCGATTTTCTTGGGAAAAGATGTATCGTGACGGGCGGTGCCGGATTTGTCGGCTACCATCTGGTGGGTTTGCTTTTGCAACAAGGCGCGTTCGTAACTGTCGTCGACAATCTGAGCACCGCTCGGCCCGAAACGCGTGCTCTGCTGACATCGACGTCAGAGCGGGTAACCTTCATCGAACACGACATAATTCAGCCGATCGATCTAGACGCAGATATCCTGTTCAATCTGGCATGCCCGGCATCACCGCGACATTACCAGCGCGATCCTCGTCAAACCTGGAAAACGTCAATTCTTGGTGCTATGCACCTTGGCGAATTGGCACTCGCCAAGGGAATGACTTTTGTTCAGGCGTCGACAAGCGAAGTCTATGGCGACCCTCTGTTGCATCCTCAGTCAGAATCCTATTGGGGAAATGTATCTACCAAAGGAATTCGGGCCTGCTACGACGAGGGGAAACGTGCCGCAGAGACCTATTTGACAGATCTCGCCCGCACCGAAACGCTCGATTTGCGCATTGAGCGCATATTTAACTGTTACGGTCCGGGAATGGCATTCGGTGACGGGCGGGTGGTTTCGAATTTTATTGAAAACGCGCTGCGCAATGACCCCTTGATCGTGTTCGGGGATGGGTCGCAAACACGGTCTTTTTGTTATGTTGATGATCTGGTTCGCGGGCTGGCGGCCCTTGCAACGACCCCCGCTGCGCGCGGCGAAATCGTGAACCTGGGAAACCCGGTAGAGTTCAGCATAGGCGAACTCGCCGATCTCGTGCTAAAATTGACAGGCAGCAAGGCGCCGCTGACGTTCGACCCGTTGCCAGAACACGATCCAAAACGCCGGTGCCCTGACATTTCAAAGGCGAAAGAATTGCTGGGTTGGGAACCACGCACCGACACATCGACGGGCATATTAAACGTCATTGACGACTTCCAAAACCGCATTGACGCAACGAACAGGTGAGCGGCGATCTAACGATCGTATTTGGGCGCGCAATGGACGTCAACGGTTGGTCGTTCAACCAAACCCCATCGGCGCCCTGTCCGCCCAAGGACGATTTTTTTTCGAATAAAACCAAAACCTGGTTAGCAGCCCAAAATTCGGTCACTTGGTCGTTGCGTTATCAACCACGAAGCGGCTCGCTTGTGCCAAACGGATTTGCCATGAAACAGGCAAAACGTTATGGATAAAGATAAGCAGCCGCGCTGCCAACGGGAATGATATGTCAGTACGCCCTGCAGCCAATCCACGCATGATCTTTTTTGCAGCTTTATCTGGCGTCACCATCATCGGCTTTGATCCCGATTGCTGGCGCGTCTGCGCGGTGTCAATATGTCCCGGGTGGACGACCGAAATCGAGACCCCATGCGGAGTGAGGTCAAAGCGCAGGGCACGTCCAAAGGCGCTTAGCCCGGCCTTGGTTGCAGAGTAGGTTGCTGCGTCAGCACTGGGCATCCGCGCAGCAAGTGAGCTCATCAATGCAATTTGCCCATATCCACGCTGTTTCATCAATTGGCCCATCGTGTTTGCGCAAATGATGGCTCCGGTCAGGTTGGTCGCGATTAGACTGCGTGTTACATCAGCGGGCTCCGGTTGGTCCAAAGCAGGATTACCGCCAAAAATGGCCGCATTGATGATAAGCAAGTCAACCCCGCCCGATTGGTCCAGATGCGTAAGCCAATCAACTATGTCGTCGTCGTTCGTGAGGTCAACGGTGTGCGCAGTAACACACTTGCAGTTTTCAGTGACGGCTGAGGTGATTCCGTCCAATTCGGTTTGGCTGCGCGCTGCCAGATGCAGTACCCGCCCAGGCTGGGCATAACAGTGCGCCAATGATGCCCCCAAGCCGCGACTAGCGCCGATTATAGCAATTGTCGTAGGGTTGGTGACCCTACTCATCGGTGACGATCCCCATCGCCTTTGCCTGCGCAAAGCGCGGTGGCCGCGCGTCACACAATTCACCTCCGACCTCGCCCGTAAAAATCTTGTCACAGATCGATTTGGCGGCCGCAGCAATCCCTGCATCGGAATAAAAATTCCCCCGCACATGAAGAGAGTGTGCAATGGTTCTAACGAGCGCCTGAACGTCCAGTTTTGCCGGTTTATGCGGCGCAATCCAGAACTGATCGAGTGGGCCTTGGTCGGTCAGTCCATGAATATTATAAACAGCGACCCCCATGACCTTGACCGGACACCCAAGCTGCAGGCCCAACATGCCCGACGTGCTGTTAATCGTTACCATTCCCAAAGCGGCTGCAGTTAGCTTTCCAAGGTCCCCACCATCAAGAAACATAACCCTTTTTGTCAGGCCAAGTTCGTTGGCACGGCGCGAAACGAAACCCGACCAATCTTCAATGCCGTTGTCCAGTGGATGTATCTTGATGATCAGCCTTGCAGTCTCATCTGTATGTTCGGCGAAGGACGTTAGAACCTCGTCTAGAAATAACCGTTGATTAGAATAGCAGGAATTATCACGCAACTGGTAGTCATTTTGCATCTGCAATGGGACGACAAAGAATGGAGCCCCACTGACGCAGACGTCAGCGACCATTCGTTCAGCGGCCTCGCGCCCTTTTCGTTGGCGCCGGAACCGGAGAATGTAGGATAGGTATTCTTGGATCGGGTTATAAACTCTATCTCGGTCAAATTTTCGGTAGATGAACCACAGCAAATAGTTCGACAGTGTCCGTCGTCAGGGTTTTTGGGACCAAAGGCGGCCTAAACTAAGAGAGAGT
>ERZ888423.945-NODE-945-length-27737-cov-7.372119_pt1 | contig 27737 bp, 23 predicted proteins | sample MGYA00520523_ERZ888423 | MGnify/ENA primary metagenome ERZ888423 (study PRJEB32303, sample SAMEA104408611) | aquatic metagenome | biome: Brackish water; feature: Pelagic; material: water | place: Baltic Sea | collected 2014-06-08T10:24:00 | depth 30,27 m ...
ATGCCTGAGCGACCAACACAGCATCGACGCTGGCGTCGGGCAGCGGGATCTCCTCGGCGGTACCCAGCAGTGCAACGGTGTCGGGCAGTGAGGTGCTCAGCAGGTCGAGCATCTCGGGGATCGGGTCGACAGCGATGACGTCGAGGCCGCGCTCCACCAGTCGGGTGGTCAGCTTGCCGGTGCCCGCGCCGAGATCGAGGACATTGCGAGCGCCGGACGGAAGCAGCCAGTCGATCGCCTCGGGCGGGTAGGACGGGCGTCCGCGCTCGTAGGCTGCGGCTTCCGCACCGAACGACAGTGAACGTTGTTCGGGGGAGTCGGTCACCGCGCGGCCCGCTCCAACGTCCGGCGGATCAGCTTGCCGACCGCATCAGTCTCCAGCAGGAAGCCGTCGTGACCGTATTCGGAGTCGACGACATCGAGCCCGTCGCAGCCGGGTAGCAGTTCGGCCAGCTCTGCCTGGAGCCGAAGCGGGTAGAGCCGGTCGGAGGTGATGCCACCGACCACGGCCGGTACCGGGCAGCCGCGCAGGGCGGCTTCGACGCCGCCGCGGTCCCGTCCGACGTCGTGGCTGGACAACGCTTCGGTGAGTGCGACGTAGGTGCCCGCGTCGAAGCGCGCGAGCAGCTTTCGGCCCTGATGCTCCAAGTAGCTCTGCACGGAGTAGCGACCGCCGTTGCCGGGGTCCTCCTCGCCCTGCGGGTCGTTGCCGAAGCGGTCGTCTAACTCGGTCTCTCCCCGGTAGGTCAGGTGCGCGAAGCGCCGCGCGATTTCCATACCGATGTCGGGGGAGCGTCCGGTGTCGTGGTAGTCGCCCCCGCGCCAGTTCGGATCTGAGGTGATCGCCGACACCTGGGTGCTCTGCGTTCCGATCTGGTCGGCGGTGGCACGCGCACCGACTGCGAGCACCAGCCCCGCCCGCACGCTGCCGGGATGGGTGATCATCCACTCCAGAGCTCGTGCGCCGCCCATCGAACCGCCGATCACCGCCGCGACCTCGGTGATGCCGAGTTTGGCCAGCACGGCTACGTCAGCAGCTACCTGGTCGCGTATGGAGGTTACGGGAAACCTTGATCCCCAAGGCTTTCCATCGGGGGCCGGCGAGCTCGGTCCGGTGGAACCTCGGCACCCGCCCAGGACGTTGGTCGAGATCGCGCACCAGCGGTCGGTGTCGATCGGCGCGCCGGGACCGGCAACCCCGTCCCACCAGCCCGGTGTGGGGTGCTCAGTGCCGGTCGGCCCGGTGATGTGGGAGTCACCGGTCAGCGCGTGCATCACGACTACGACGTTGTCGCGTTGGGGCGAGAGTTCCCCCCACCGCTGTACTGCGATCGACACGTCATCGATGACCTGGCCGTTCTCCAGCTTGAGGGCATCGATGTCGATGACGGCGACCTCGCCGTCGGGGGGCAGCGCCACGCACTCGTCGGTTGCTGTCTGCTCCTCGCGCGAGCGCTCGGTTGCTGTCTGCTCCTCGCGCGAGCGCTCGTCGGCCCTCCTCACGTCCATGGTTGTCACGTCACAACCCTCAGGACGACGCCACAGCGTGTGGATCGGTACCTGACGGTCCAGGAAGATCTGCCGCAGCGGCGAAGCCATGGTCGAGGTCGGCGAGGATGTCGTCGATACCTTCGATGCCTACGGCGAGCCGGACCAGGCCCGGCGTCACGCCGGTGGCGAGCTGCTCCTCGGGGGACAGCTGCGCGTGCGTCGTCGACGCCGGATGGATCACCAGCGATCGCACGTCACCGATATTGGCGACGTGGCTGTGCAGCTGCAGCGCATTGACGAAAGCCTTGCCTGCCTCGATGCCGCCGGCCAGTTCGAATGCCAGCACTGCGCCGGTTCCCTTGGGCGCCAGCTTCTTACCCAGCTGATACCACGGTGATGTGGGCAGGCCCGCGTAGTTCACCGAGATCACGTCGTCGCGTCCGTCGAGGTACTCGGCGACCTTCTGCGCGTTGGATACGTGGCGCTCGACGCGCAGGCTCAGCGTCTCCAGGCCCTGGGCGATGAGGAACGCGTTGAAGGGCGCCGCAGCTGAGCCGAGGTCCCGCAGTAATTGCACTCGCGCCTTGAGTGCGTAGGCGGGCGGGCCGAGTTCGGCGAAGACCACGCCGTGGTAGCTCGGGTCTGGCGTGGTGAAACCGGGAAAGCGCCCGTTGGTCCAGTCGAAGTTGCCGCTGTCGACGATGACGCCCGCGATCGCGGTGCCGTGCCCGCCGAGGTACTTGGTGGCCGAGTGCACGACGATGTCGGCGCCGTGGGCGATCGGCTGGATCAGGTACGGCGTCGCGATGGTGTTGTCGACGATCAGCGGCACGCCGTTCTCGTGCGCCACGGCACTGACGCCGGGGATGTCGAGAATGTCGATCTGCGGGTTGGAGATGGTCTCGGCGAAAAAGGCCTTGGTGTTCGGCTGGGCGGCGGCGCGCCACGACTCCAGATCGTCGGGGTTCTCCACGAAACTGACCTCGATGCCCAGCTTCGGCAGCGAGTAGTGGAACAGGTTGTAGGTGCCGCCATACAGCCGCGGGCTGGACACGATGTGGTCGCCCACCCCGGCGAGGTTCAGGATCGCGAACGTCTCCGCGGCCTGCCCGGAGGACAGGAACAGCGCCGCGACACCGCCTTCCAGCGCCGCGATGCGCTGCTCGACGACGTCGGTGGTCGGGTTCATGATGCGGGTGTAGATGTTGCCTGGCTCGGCCAGGCCGAACAGTGCCGCCGCGTGGTCGGTGTTGTTGAACGTGTAGCTGGTCGTCTGGTAGATCGGCAGCGCGCGCGCGTTGGTGGCGATGTCGGGCGTCTGCCCGGCGTGTACCTGCTTGGTCTCGAACGCCCACGCGGTGGGGTCGGTACCCGTCTCGTTGTCGGTGCTCGTCTCGTTACCGGTGCTCATGATGTTCTCCTACCGGAGTGCGCCTGGCGGTGAGGTGGAAGTGCGCAGCAGTCATCGACCGCTGCGCACTACTGACCTCGCCATCAGGTTTCCCCGTCTACTCAGGGGCCCGTTTCACAGCGGACCCGCGCTTGCCTTGCAGCCGTGAGTGGCTACTCAACCTGGTCATCACCCGGGGCACCCCACCGCGGTTGGAGGGTTGCCGGCCAGCGAGCCGGGGCTTAACGCTGGCGCTCATGACCGAACCGAAGACTATCGCAAGGTGGTGAGGAGGTGCTAGTGGTGGGATGCCGCACCCGGTCGTGGGCATCGCTGGAAGGTCACTTCTTGGCGAGCGTGAAGCTACCTTCACGCTGTTCAACGAGCGTGAAGGTAGCTTCACATCGGTGCGATCGCCGACGGTCAACCCGCGGCCTTCTCCTGCGACGTGGTGTGCCAGGTGATGAAGTCGGTGATCACGTCGGCAATGCGGGTCGGGGCCTCCAGCATCGGGAACTTGGCCGAGTCCGCCGAGTTCGCTCATCTCTACGGTGGCGGAAATGTGGTTGAGGAAGTAGCGGTGGCCGCCGTGGCGGCCCAGCATGGTCGGCGCGCGTCAGGCAATAGGGAATGCCGTTAGAGTGCTCGACCGTGATCGTCAGCACCATCAACGTCAACGGCATCCGCGCGGCGGTTAAACAGCGGTCCCTGGAGAACCGGGGTCTGCTGCCCTGGTTCACCGAAACCCTGGCCGACGTGGTCTGCCTTCAGGAGATCCGAGCCGACGACGAGCAGCTGGCCGTCGCGCTGTCGCCGGTCCTGGCCAATGGCTGGCACCTCGCCTCGGCCGAGCCCCACATCAAGGGTCGCAACGGGGTGGCGGTGTTGTCCCGCACGCCCTTCGATGACATCAGGATTGGCTGTGGGGCAGAGGAATTTGCCCTGCATGGTCGCTACGTCGAGGTGGATACCGCCGGCCTGACGGTGGCCAGCGTGTACGTGCCGACCGGTGAGGCTGAAACCGATCGACAGGCGGAGAAGGAGCGGTTCATGGCCGCGGTCGCCACCCGGATGGCGGCGCTGTTCGCGCGGTCGGCCGCGGACGGAAAAGAGTCGATGCTGTGTGGAGACTGGAACATGGCTCACACCGAGAACGACATCAAGAACTGGCGCGGCAACATCAAGAAGTCCGGTTTCCTGCCACAGGAGCGCCAGTGGCTCACCGATCTGCTGGCTGCCGGTTGGGTCGACGTCGTACGCCAGGCCCATCCCGGCGTGGCCGGTCCCTACGCCTGGTGGTCGTGGCGCGGCAAGGCGTTCGACAACGACGCAGGTTGGCGCATCGACTACCAGTTGGCCACCCCTGGCCTGGCCGAGCGGGTCGTGTCCGCGTGTACCGAACGCCCGGCCGCCTACGCGCTCCGGTGGTCTGACCACGCGCCGGTGACGGTTGACTACCGGTGACGGTTGACTACCGGTGACTTGGGCGTAGTTCGTCACGCTGGCAGTGACCAACTGCACCGAAGCCGGCTAGTGGTCTGGGGACAAGCAGTGGGAAAATAGCGAACATCATGAGCTCAAATACCAAGTCAGTCGTCTTCTCCGGCGCGCAACCTACCTCTGATTCGCTGCACCTCGGCAACGCTCTGGGCGCGGTCAGCCAGTGGGTGGAGTTGCAGGAAGAGCATGACACCTACTTCTGTGTCGTCGACCTGCACGCGATCACCCTTGCGCAGGACCCCGAGACACTGCGCGGGCGCACCCTGGTGACGGCCGCGCAGTATCTCGCCCTCGGCATCGACCCGGCACGGGCGACCGTCTTCGTCCAGAGCCATGTGCCCACCCATGCGGAATTGGCTTGGGTCCTAGGGTGTTTCACCGGCTTCGGACAAGCCTCTCGGATGACGCAGTTCAAGGACAAGTCGCAGAAGCAGGGCGCGGACGCCACCACCGTCGGGCTGTTCACCTACCCGGTGCTGATGGCCGCCGACGTTTTGCTCTACGACACCGAGCTGGTGCCTGTGGGGGAGGACCAGCGCCAGCACCTCGAGCTGGCGCGCGACGTCGCACAGCGGTTCAACGCCCGCTTTCCCGACACGTTCGTGGTGCCCGAAGCGATGATCGGCAAGGCCACGGCCAAGATTTATGACCTGGCCGATCCGGCGGCCAAGATGAGCAAGTCGGCCGCCACCGACGCCGGCCTGATCAGCCTGCTCGAAGATCCCGCCAAAACTGCCAAGAAGATTCGCTCTGCGGTCACCGACAGTGACCGGGAGATCCGCTTTGATCCCGCAGCCAAGCCCGGGGTGTCCAACCTGCTGACGATTCAGTCGGCGGTGACGGGCGCAGACATCGACACGCTGGTGCAGAGCTATGCCGGCCGCGGATACGGCGACCTGAAGAAGGAGACCGCCGAGGCGGTCGTCGAGTTCGTGACGCCGATCAAGGCGCGGGTCGACGAGTTGCTCGCAGACCCAGCCGAGCTGGAGAGCATCTTGGCAAGCGGAGCCGCTCAGGCGCGGGAGGTTTCTGGACAGACATTGCGACGGGTATACGACCGGTTAGGGTTTCTACCGACGCACTAGCCACAGGGGGCCGGATGACCGCGCCGGACGGTTCGACCGAATCCGACGACAAGCCCGGCATTCTGGATCGGTTGCGCGCGCGGATGCCGTGGTTCGACCATGTCGTGCGCGCCCAGCAGCGCTACAACGACTGCAAGGGTGACTTCTACGCCGCCGGGATCACCTACTTCACTATTTTTGCGTTGTTCCCGTTGTTGATGGTCGGGTTTGCCGTCGGCGGTTTCGTGCTGGCCAGCCGGCCCGAACTGCTCGCCGATATCGGAACCCGGATCAAGGCCACCATCAGCGGCGACCTCGGTCAGCAGATCGTCGCACTGATGGATTCGGCGGTCCAGTCGCGGGCGTCGGTGGGCCTCATCGGACTGGCGACCGCTACCTGGGTGGGGCTGGGCTGGATGAACAATCTGCGCGAGGCACTCAGCCAGATGTGGGGCCGCTTCCGCGACGAGCGCCCGGGGTTCATCAGAACCAAGCTCTCCGATCTGGGGGCGTTGCTCTCGGTTTTCGTAGCCATCGTGGTCACCGTCGCGCTGGCAGCGCTGGGCAACACCTCGGTGATGGAAGGCATTCTGCATTGGTTCGGCATCACCGACACCAGCAGCTTGAGCCTGGTACTGCGCCTGGCCTCCTTCCTGGTGTCGTTGCTGGTGTCTTGGCTGCTGTTCACCTGGGTGATCGCGCGGTTACCCAGGGAGTCGGCCAGCTTCCACAGCAGTGTGAAGGCCGGGCTCATCGCGGCGGTCGCGTTTGAGATCTTCAAGCTCGTCGCCTCGATCTACCTGCGTTCGGTGCTCACCGGTCCGGCAGGTGCGACGTTCGGTCCCGTGCTGGGGCTGATGGTGTTCGCCTACATCACAGCCCGGCTGGTGCTTTTTGCCACCGCGTGGGCAGCGACGACGCCGGAGAACATGGGCGAAGATCCGGTTCCCGCACCGGGTCCCGCCGTCATCACCAACCGGATCATCACCCGACCCGGGTTGGGACCGTGGCAGGCAGCTGTCGCTGCCGGGTTGGGGGCGCTTGGTGCGCTGAGCTTGTCGCGGTGGCGTAGGCGTTAGGGCCATAGCGCGTTAGGGCAGTAGCGCGTTAGGGCCGGAGTCAGCTGGTCAGTATTGAGGTCGGCGGTTCATCGCGCGTGCACCCATGATCAGCATGAACACGATGATGGTCCCGACTACACCCACCCCGACCCGAACAGGTAACGCATTGACATCCGGTAGTGCGGCGTTGGCATTGGTTTTCGTGGCCGCGGCGGCAGTGTCCGGCTTGGCTGCGACGAGGGAGGGGTCCGGTTCGATCAGCGTGCCGACCCTGGTGCCTGGTGCGGTGGCGTATCCGTAGTCCAGTAGTCGGGCGGCCTGCTCCCAGGGCGCGATCGGTTGCCGGGTGCCGCGCAGTAGCACGGCGACCAGGCGGCGACCGTCGCGGTTGGCGGCGCCGACGAACGTCTGCCCGGCGTCGTCGGTGTAACCGGTCTTGCCGCCGATTGCGCCCGGGTAGTTGTCGAGCAGTTTGTTGTCGTTCTCCACCGGATAGCCGGCGTCGCCGCGCCCGGGGAATGGGAATGTCTGGCTGGCAACGATATTGGTGAATACCGGGTTCTGCCAGGCATGCCGGTAAAACAGACCGATGTCGTAGGCCGAGGTGCTCATGCCGGGGCCGTCGAGTCCGGACGGTGTCGCCACTCTGGTGTCGCGCGCCCCCAGCTTGCCCGCAAGGACGTTCAGCTTGTTCAGTGCGGTGTCCATGCCGCCCATTTGCATCGCCAACGCGTGGGCGGTGTCGTTTCCGGAGTACATCAGCAGGCCGTGCAGCAGGTCGTTGATCGAGTAGAAGCCGCCCTCTCCGATGCCGACCTTCGTGCCCTCCTGCGCGGCGTCCTCGGCGGTGCCGGCCACCACCTTGTGCAGCGGTAGGTCGCGGATCGCCTGCATCGCGGTGAGCACCTTGATGATGCTGGCCGGGCGGTGCCTGCCGTGCGGGTCCCGGGCCGCGATGACGTCACCGGTGTCGAGGTCGGCGACCAGCCATGCCTCCGCGGAGACGTCTTCGGGCACCGACGGGGTGCCGTGTGCGGTGATGATGCCGCAGCCCCTCAGTGCATCCCCGCCCAGTGGTTTGGCGGGTACGGGTAGCGGTCCGGGCGGATCGCCGAACTCGGGGATCTCCGACGAATCCACAGCCGGTGGCGTCGTGGTCCGGTACGGGCAGGTGTTCGCGTTCGCCCCGGCGTTCGGCTCGGCGCCAGCGGCCGGTGCGAGTGCCAGCATGATGCCGATGACCGGAACCGTGACCAGCGCAGACGCCGGTGCCAACATCGTCTTTAACGTCGCCATCGTTTGCGAAGATTAGGCGATCAGGGCGGGTTTTTCCGGGAGCCACGCGGTGGCTGGTGTGGCTGGAGTTTCAAATGTGACTTCAGCGGGTGCCGCGCGCGGGGTTGGCTATAGGCGCCGGGGTGTGGTGTATGTCTCACTGCTGGAGGGTATTTCTTAGGAAGCTCACGGCTAACTCTGACCGTAACGCTCAGGTACGCCACGCATGCTGAAAGCGATCACGAGGGGCAATCCCGAAGTTTTCACCAGGAGGCACGGATATGAGGACCAATACCGTCGGTGCGACCGTCATACAACTGGATTCGCACCCAGCCCGACGCTCTGCTCAGCGGCGCTCACGTGAGCTTGCCGAGGCGATGCGTAGGCATCCGTCCTTCCAATCCCGCACCGGACCCGTCACCAGCGGCAATGCTGCGGCGCACCGATTGGGTGCATGTTAGACCAGGACTTGACGACGGACTGAAAAGGGCGCCCCCGGCGGTGGGGGCGCCCTTTTCTATGCCCGGATCGAGCCGGCCTATGCCCGGATCGAGCCGGATGCCCGGATCGAGCCGGATGCCCGGATCGAGCCGGATGCCCGGATCTAGCTCCGTGCGGGAGTCGAGACGATCAGAATGCTCACAGCGCGGTCGCCGCAAGGTCGACGCAGCCCAGATACGGCGCTCCGATGCTGCCCATCCACAGCCGGCCGCCGGCCTCGACCAAGCCGGTGACCATGCTGAACGACGGGTGCGTCGTGCGTAGGCCCGCGACCGCCTCACCGGTGTCCGGGTCGAACGCGACCACCCACACCACCGCGGCCGGCTTCGGCTGCAGCGGCTTTGGCAGGCGCCACACCATCTTGCGCAGCAGCGGCGGACCTGCGGCGAGCCGGTCGGCGATCGGGTTGGCCGGGGTGACCATCGCACACCAGATCCGCCCGTCGGCGCCGGTGGACAGATTGTCGGGCATCGCGGGCAGATTCACCGCCAGCGGCGTCAGCGTGCCCGCGCGCGGACCGGTCAGCCAGTACTTCGACAACGCACGCCCCTGGGTCTCGGCAATCACCAGCGCCGAGCCGTCTGCGGTGGGCGTGACACCGTTGGCGAAGTACAGGCCGTCAAGGACCCTGCTGGCCGATCCGTCGGCGTCGAGCCGGTAGAGGTTGCCCCGCCCGCGGGCCTCGAGGATGGCGCCGAGGTAGTCGGCCACGGTAAAGGAGCTGGTTGACTCGGTGAAATACACTGTGCCGTCGGATGTTTCGGTGACGTTGGAACAGAATTGCAGCTTGCGGCCGTTTACCGTGTCGACCAATGTCTCGACGCTGCCGGTGCGGGTGTCCAGCGCGAGCAGCCCCCGGGGGCTGTCGCACACCAGCAGTCGGCCATCGCGTGCGAAGGCCAACCCGAGCGGGCGGCCCCCGGTGTTGCCGACAGTCTGCGGGTTGGTGCCGTCGGGTTGCAGCGCAACGATCCCGCCGTCCAGCGCGCCGGTCCAGAGGTATCCGTCGGCGTCGACCACTACGTCTTCGGGCTCACCGCCGGGCACCGGGACCAGCGTGATCGCCGCGGACGGGAACTCGGGTAGCGGGTCGACGGGCGGTGCCTGCCACCGGACCGGATCGATCGGCGGTTTCGGTTTCGTGAATGACACGGTCGCAGTCCCTACATCCGTCGGCTGGCTTCGGTGAGCACTTCGCGCAGAATGGCGTAAATAGCGTCGAACTCCTGCTGCTCGCTGATCAGCGGGGGAGCCAACTGCACCACCGGGTCGCCACGGTCGTCGGCGCGGCAGTACAGCCCGGCCTCCCACAATGCCGGGGTCAGGTAGCCACGCAGGAGCCGCTCACTCTCCGCGTCGCTGAATGTCTCCTTGGTCGTTTTGTCTTTGACCAACTCGATGCCGTAGAAGAAGCCCTCACCGCGGACGTCGCCGACGATCGGCAGGTCGCAGAGTTGCTCGAGCGTAGCCCGGAACGCCGGCGCCAGCTGCTTGACGTGGGCGTTGATGCCCTCGCGCTCGAAGATGTCGAGGTTGGCCAGCGCTACCGCTGAGGACACCGGGTGTCCGCCGAACGTGTACCCGTGCCCGAACACGGTGTGCCCGTCGTTGAACGGTTCGAAGAGTCGGTCACTGGCGACCATCGCGCCGATCGGGGAGTAGCCCGAGCTCATCCCCTTGGCGCAGGTGATGATGTCGGGCACGTAGTCGAAGTCGCCGAGATCGCTATTGCACGCGAACATCGATCCGACCCGACCGAACGCGCAGATGACCTCATCGGAGACCAGTAATACGTCGTACTCGTCGCAGATCTCGCGCACCCGCTCGAAGTATCCCGGCGGCGGCGGAAAGCATCCGCCGGCGTTCTGTACCGGTTCGAGAAAGACAGCGCACACCGTGTCCGGACCCTCGAACTCGATCGCTTCGGCGATGCGATCGGCGCAGTGGCGTCCGAAGGCCTTGATGTCGGTGTCATACGGTGCGGGCGCCCGGTAGAAATTGGTGTTGGGCACCCGGAAGCCGCCGGGGACCAGCGGTTCGAACGGCGCCTTGAACGCGGGGATGCCGGTGATCGACAGCGCGCCCTGCGGGGTGCCGTGGTAGGCGATCGAACGCGAAACCACTTTGTACTTACCGGGTTTCCCGGTCAGCTTGTAGTACTGCTTGGCCAGCTTCCAGGCACTCTCAACGGCCTCGCCGCCGCCGGTGGTGAAGAAAACCCGGTTCAGATCACCGGGCGCGTAACCGGCGATCCGTTCGGACAGCTCGATCGCCGTCGGGGTGGCGTAGGACCACAGCGGGAAGAACGCCAGCGTCTCGGCTTGCTTGGCGGCGGCTTCGGCAAGCTCCTTGCGGCCATGTCCGGCCTGGACCACGAAAAGACCCGAGAGTCCGTCGATGTACTTGCGACCCTGATCATCCCAGATGTGCACACCCTGGCCGCGGGTGATGATCGGCGGGGTGATCCCCGCGCCGTGCCGTGCGAAATGGCCCCAGAGATGGCGGTTCGCCTTGGCCTCCAGATCGGAGGGGGCTGGCGGCGCGATATCGGAAATGGTCATCGCGTTCCCCAGTTATATTGCTGTTTGACCAGTTTCAGATAGACGAGAGTTTCGGTGGAGAGCACTCCCGGCAGCGCGCGGATCTTGGTGTTGAGAACGTCGAGCAGGCTGTCATCGTCCTCGCAGACCACCTCGACGATGGCGTCGTACGAGCCCGCCGTGAGTACCACGTAGTCGACTGCATCGATCGCTGCGAGCCGCTCGGCGATCTTGGTGGTGTCACCGGTGCAGCGAATCCCGATCATGGCCTGCCGTGCGAAGCCCAGCTGCATCGGATCGGTGACCGCCACGATTTGCATCACCCCGGCGTCGACCATGCGCTGGACCCGGTGCCGGACGGCGGCCTCAGACAGGCCCACGGACTTGCCGATGCCCGCGTAGGAGCGCCGGCCGTCCTGCTGCAGTTCCTCGATGATTGCTTTGGACAGGTCGTCCAACGCAAATGGCGCCCCCGGCCGAGACTGGTTGGCGCGGAACGAGGCGGGGTCGGCGGTGTGCGGATCACCCGGGTTGGCCATGCCAGTGATTGTGCACGGAATTCGTCGTACCAGGCAACCGTGACCGTGAAATCACTTGCTTGGCATGGATGAAGGTGCCGTAATGCGTTGCGGCCCGCGATGGCCGCGATAGCGTTGAGCCATGACTGTGGCAAGCAGCTGGATCGACGGTGCGCCGGTGGTGACCGGCGGCGCTGAGCACACGGTGATCAATCCCGCGACGGGTGGGGCTGTCGCCACGATGGCGTTGGCCCAGCCCGCTGACGTCGACGCCGCGGTCGCCTCGGCGCGTGCCGCGCTACGCGACTGGGCCGGTGCCACCCCGGCCGAGCGGTCGGCGGTGTTGGCCAGGCTCGCGAAGCTGACCGACGATTCCGCCGATGTCCTGATCGCCGAGGAGGTCTCCCAGACCGGAAAGCCGGTGCGGCTGGCACGGGAGTTCGACATCCCCGGCAGCATCGACAACATCGACTTCTTTGCCGGCGCCGCGCGCCATCTCGAGGGCAAGGCCACCGCCGAGTACTCCGGCGATCACACGTCCTCGATTCGCCGCGAAGCCGTCGGCGTGGTCGCCACCATCACGCCGTGGAACTACCCGCTGCAGATGGCGGTATGGAAGGTGTTGCCCGCGTTGGCCGCCGGCTGCTCGGTGGTGATCAAGCCCGCCGAGATCACCCCGCTGACGACGCTGACGCTGGCCCGGCTGGCCGCCGAGGCGGGGCTGCCCGACGGGGTGTTCAACGTAATCACCGGAGCCGGCGTCGACGTCGGCACCGCGTTGGCCGGCCACCGCGACGTCGACGTGGTGACGTTCACCGGTTCCACGGCAGTCGGGCGCGCGGTGATGGCCGCCGCGGCAGTGCACGGCCACCGGACCCAACTTGAGCTCGGCGGCAAGGCACCGTTTGTGGTGTTCGACGACGCCGACCTCGATGCGGCGATCCAGGGCGCGGTGGCGGGTTCGATGATCAACACCGGGCAGGACTGCACCGCCGCCACCCGAGCGATCGTCGCGCGTGACCTCTACGACGATTTTGTCGCTGGTGTCGGCGAGGTGATGAGCACGATGGTCGTCGGGGATCCGGGCGACCCGGACACCGACCTCGGTCCGCTGATCACCTCGGCGCACCGCGCGAAGGTCGCCGAGATGGTGGCGCGTGCGCCGGGGGAGGGCGGCCGGATCGTCACCGGCGGTTACGCCCCCGACGGTCCCGGTTCCTTCTACCGGCCGACGCTGGTCGCCGATGTCGACGAGCGCTCCGAGATCTATCGGGACGAGATCTTCGGACCGGTGCTGACCGTGCGGTCGTTCACCGACGACGACGACGCGATCCGGCAGGCCAACGACACCCAGTACGGTCTGGCGGCCTCAGCGTGGACGCGTGATGTGTACCGGGCGCAGCGGGCATCGCGGCAGATCCACGCGGGCTGCGTGTGGATCAACGACCACATCCCGATCATCTCCGAGATGCCGCACGGGGGCTTCGGGGCGTCGGGCTTCGGCAAGGATATGAGCGACTACTCGCTCGAGGAGTACCTGACCATCAAGCATGTGATGAGCGATATCACCGGCGTGGTCGACAAGGCCTGGCACCGAACCATTTTCACCCAACGCTAATGGCCGCGAACGTGTGCTCCCGGTAGTGGAAATCGCCCGCGGGCTACCGGGAATGCACCTTCGTCGAACACCGAACACCGAACACCGAACAGCGGGGCAAGCTACTCGGCGCGCGGCACCACGATCACCGGGATGTCCACGCCGGCCAGGATGCGTGCCGCCGTCGACCCCAGGAAGATCCGGCGTGGAGCGGCGAATCTGCTGGACCCGACGACGAGCAGATCGCCGTCGTCCCAGTTGAGCTTCTTGAGCGCGGACTCCAGCGTCATCCCGTCGGCAACCAGGGATGTGATGTCGGGTGCATCGGGCAGTGTCCGGGCGGCGGCGGCGAGGTTCTCCTCGACGGCCGCGACCTGTAGTTGCCGGACTTCCCTGGCGCTGCTGGCCTCGCTGAGGTTCTCCGCCGACACCAGCGACAGCATCCGGATCGGCAGCGCGGCAGCACTGGCCAGCGTGATCGCGAACGGTAGCGGATTATCGTCGGTGCCGCGGATGGGCACCGCGGCGGTCACGCCTTCGATTACCTCGTCGGGGTCCTCGGCGTAGCCGCGCGGAGCGAGCGCCACCGGGATCGGCGAAGAATGCAGCAAAGCCCCGGCGACCGGGCCGATGGTATGGCGACCGAAGAACCCGTCGCGTGCGCCGCCGACCACGATCAGATCCGAGGACTTCTGCTCGGCGAAGTCGATCAGTGACTGGGCGAACGATTCGCCGACGGTCACCGTGGATTCGGCGGTCACACCGTCGGCCGAGAGTCTGGACAACGCTCTGGACACCCACTGCTGCCCGCGTGCCACGAGCAGCTCCTGGTACTGCGCCCGGCCAGGATGGCCGTCGGGCAGCTCTTCCCGGACGACGAGCAGGACGTCGACGGTGGCGTCGAAGGTCTTGGCGAGCGCACTGGCCAGTGCGATGCCGTCGTCGCCGGTCGGGGTGGCTAGGTAGCCGACAGTCAAATGCATGGCAAATCCTGCTCTTTCAGGGTTGGCTTAGTAGACATCGGGAACTTTGACTTCGGTATTCGAGTTCAGCGTCTCGCCGCGGAAGAACCGCTTGGTGCCGAATGCGAAGCACGCCAGCATCAGCGGGATACCGAGTACCAGCATGCCGATACCGAGCACGAAGACCCCGCCGATCGGCCCGAATGCGGTGTAGCCGTAGTCAGGATTGATCATGTCTTTGGCGCTGATGCCGAATGCCAGTGCCATCGACAGCCCGCCGAGCAGCGGGAAGATGCCACGGAAGAACAGGTTTCGCGCCGAATCCAATAGCGTCTTGCGGAAATACCAGACGCAGGAGAATGCGGTGATTCCGTAGTAGAACGCTACCGCCAGGCCCAGCGAAGCCACCGAGTCGAGCAGTGAGTTCTCCGACAAGACCGATAGCATCAGGTAGAAGCCCAGCGCGGAGATACCCATCACCATGGTGCCGAACACCGGTGTCATGAAACGAGGATGCACCGAGGCGAACCGCTTGGGCAGTGCTTCATATACGGCCATCGACAGCGTGCCACGCGCAGTCGGCAAGATAGTGGTCTGCGTCGATGACAGCGCCGACACCGACACCGTGAGCAGCAGTAGCGACGCCGCGATTGTTCCGGCAACCGGCTTGCCGAGTACCGTCAGCACGTCGTCGGTGTTCATCGCATTGTTCAGACCGATGCCGACATCGCCGAACCCGGCGAACGACTGGACGGCGTAAGCCACCAGCACATAGGTGCACACCAGGATTCCGGTGGTGATCAACGCTGCGATCCCGGGTGTTCTGCCCGGATCCTTGGTCTCCTCGCCGACCGCCAGGCACGCGTCCCAACCCCAATAGATGAAGATGCACAAGATGATCGCCGCCGCGATGGACGAAACGTCGAGTCCGCTGGGCCACAGCCATGACCACTGAGGGGTGATGGCCTGGGCGCCGGCGTTGCCCGCGAACACCCGGATCAGCGCGATCACGCTGACGGTGATCAATACGCCGAACTGAATGGCTATCAGCACGTTCTGAACCCGCTCGCTGACCACAATGCCGCGCGCCGACAGCAGCGTCATCGCGATGATGAAGAACGATCCGAGGGCGACCTTCGCGAAGATGTTGTCGGCCAGGTCATCGAGGCCGAGGAACTTGAACAGGTAGACCGCCGCGATTTCGGCGACGTTGGCCAACACGATGATCCCCGACACGGCCAGGCCCCAGCCGCCTATCCAGCCGATCCACGGCCCGAACGCCTTTGTGCCCCAGGTGAATGTGGTTCCACAATCGGGTGTGTCCTGAGACAATTCTTTGTAAGCGAATGCAACGAGCAGCATCGGAATGAACGCCAGGACGAACATCGACGGCGCCTTCTCGCCGACGGCCAGTACGACATAGCCGAGCGTGGCCGCGAGGCTGTATGCGGGCGCGACAGCCGCCAGGCCAATGACGACGTTTCCGACGAGGCCAAGCGCCCCGGCCTGCAGGCCCTTCTCGCCAACCGCGGGTGCCGCCGGTTCTTCCGTGATTGCCATTCGCGCAATATACGGTTCCGGTGGTGGCCGCGCGCGGTGTACGCAGAAAACTTCGGGGCAGGGTCGATTTGCGACGAAATCCTGTCCCGGTCAGGGACCTCAGTCGGAGTCGCGGTACCAGCACACCATGTAGATCGCCATCGCCGATACCAGCGCGATGAGCACCCACAGGACGATCGCCCGATCGATCCATGCGCCGGGCGGCGGTGCACCCGGCAGAAAACTGCGCAGCGGGACGACGGCGAACAGCATCGCGGCGAACCACGTCGTCAGCGGTGGTAGGAACTTCCGCTTGCCCATCGCGGTCTCGATGGCCACGAACATCGCCAGGGCCGGCAATGTGATGAGCACCAGGACGACGCCCAGATCGAACGCCAGCGTGCCGCGGTTGCGATGGAGCGCGATCACCGACGCCGCGGGTTGCGTATTTACATTGTCGATGCGGGCGTCCCAGCCCTCGATACCGCCGCTGAAGCGCAACTTGGCGGGCTCCACGACACGGGAATCGCCCGACCCGATGAGGGCATCGGCACTGATGGGTCTCGTGCGATAGGAGTCGAACGGCCAAGCATCGGCGTCGCCGTCGGCCCCTATCGTCACATCCGTGCTCGCCGGGGTCTGGCCCTTTTCGAACCTGATCTCGCCCACGTCGACCCACGGGTAGAGGCGCACGACGATGTCGGTGCTGAGGACGCCCAGCCGCTCGTCGAGGTAGCGCTTCGGCGGGATGAGCCAGACGGTGATCGCTAACTCGTCAGCCGCGGAGCGGATGTTGTTCACTTCGATGGAGACCACCGGGATATCGGCGGGGCGGGGGTCGAACTGATCCAGAGGTTGTGGCGAGCTGCTGACCCACCAGTATCCGACCAGCGAAGCGATGTACAGCAGACCGATAATCGCGATGCTCGAGGTCGTGCGTATCCGACTACGCGGCGCGCTGACGTCATCGGGCACCTGAAGATGTTAGCGCGACGGCGTCGCGCGATTTCGGCGTATTTCGTCACACAGACCGTGACCAAGTACGCCGAAGTCGCCGGATCTCGCCGCCCGGCGGCGCCGACGCTGGGCGGCGCGGCAGCCTTACCGTGGTGGCGGCGGAGGTGCCGGCGCACCCTCGGGCGGTGCGATTTTCGGATAGCTGCGTGCACCGGTGACCGCAGCGCCGGCGGCGGACCCCTCGGACCCGGCAACGGCGGCGCGGCCCGGGGACGGATCCCAGCCGGTGTCGACGAGCTTTCGTTGCACGGCGATGGCCAGGCCCAGCAGAGCCCCGGCGATCATCAACATCACCACCACACCCCAGACGGATCCCAGCTTGGCGGCGTTGCCCAACAGGATTCCGTACCAACCGAAGTCGGTGTCGCCGAAGGTTGTGTTCTCCTCACCGAACGAGCCGAGGACCCGCACCAGCAGTGCCGGCAGGAAAGTGAGTAACAGGCCGTTGACGAATCCGCCGGCGACCGCGCCGCGGCGTCCGCCAGTGGCGTTGCCGTAGACGCCCGCAGCGCCGCCGGTGAAGAAGTGGGGCACCAGGCCGGGCAGCACCAGGACCCACCCGAAAGCCGGGCCCAGCCAAAACGACAGCACCGCGAGCCCGACCAAACCGGCAACGAAGCTGGAAATGAACCCGATGAGAACCGCGTTCTGCGCGTAGGGGAAGACGATCGGCGCGTCCAGGGCGGGAACCGCGCCCGGGACCATGCGGTTGGCAATGCCCTGGAAGGCAGGTACCAACTCGCCCAGGATGGTGCGGACACCGAAGAGGATCACCGCCACCGCGACGCCGAAGCCCAGGCCCTGCGTCACCCCCATCATCAGGTAGTTGCCGATGCTGCTGGCCGCTCCGGCTCCGGTGTCGTCGGCGAACGCCTGAAAGGCGGTCTCCTCGCCGGCCTTCCCGAGGTAGATCAGCGACACGGCCAGATACATGAGCACCATCGACAGGGCGGTGGCAACCATCGAATCACGAAGGAAACGCAAGGATTCCGGTAGTTTCAGATCCTCGGTCGAGCGGCTCTTCGCGCCCCCGACCAATCGGCCGGTGATGCCCGAGGCGATGTAGCCCAGCGTGCCGAAGTGGCCGATGGCGATACTGTCGTCGCCGGTGATGCGTCTGGTCCACGGCTGTGAGATGGCGGGCAGCGAGGCCATGACGACCCCCAGCAATATGCCGCCGACTGCAACCACGGTGACTGACGGCAGTCCGGCGGTGGCCAACACGATTGTCAATAGCGTTGCCATGAAAAGCGTGTGGTGACCCGTCAGGAACACGTAGTGCAGTGGCGTGAAGCGGGCGAGCAGCAGGCTGATCGCAAAGCCCAGGATCATCAACCACGCGACCTGTGCGCCGAACTGATCCTGGGCGATGCCGACGATGGCTTCGTTGGTGGGCACCACACCCTGGCTGCCTGTTGCGCCCTGGATCATTACTCCCAAGGGTTGCAGCGACGCGACAACCAGCGTGGCCCCGGCGCCGATCAGGAGAAATCCGAGAGTGGCCTTGAGTGCACCGCCGATCACCTCGCCGGTGCTCTTGCGCAACGCAATCAACCCGACAGCGGTGATGATGCCGATGAGATAGGCAGGTACGGAAAGGATTTCGTTGACAAAGAACTCGGCAATGCCGACCAGCCAATTCATCGAAACTCCTTCGTTGCCGGATTGCTCAAATGTTGTAGGCGCGCCGCAGAACGCTGTCAATCTCTCGAGTGGAGGTGAAGTTCTCGATCACCTGCACCGGGACGCCAACGTCACCGAGAGTTCTGGCGATCTCCCCGGAGGTCAGGATCAGGTCGGCTTCTTTTGCCCTGCCCTTTGCGGAGATGGTGTCGGTGGCCTCGACGTTGATGAACGGTGCCCAACCCCAGGTGGACAGGACCTGCTCCAAAGTGTTCTTCAGGAACAGGCTGGTCCCCAACCCGTTACCGCATACCGTCAGGATCAGGTTCCTGGTCCCCGATGCGGCCGCGCTAGTGGTTGGTTTCTGCGTCGCCGTGGTTGCTCCACCCAGCACCGCCAGGAGTTCATCAGGGGTGCTGGTGGTGTCCAGCGCTGCACGTCTGCCCGGGTTACCCAGCAGTTTCGCCAGCTCGGCCATCGCGGTGTTGTGTGCGCCGGTATCGGTGGCGGCCAGCGCGACGACCAGGGTCACCGGATCATTGGTCTTGTGCCCGAAGGCAACTGGCTTGGCCAGCCGAACCCAGGATATTCCGGTGTGCTGGACCGCAGAAGATGGTCGGGCGTGGGCAAACGCGAATCCCGGCGCCACCACAATGTAGGGACCATTGGTTTCGACGTTGTCGATCATCGACTGCGTATAGGTTGCGTCGGCGATGCCCGCGCGTTCCAGCAGACTGCCGGCCGCGACGATCGACTCCTGCCAGGTGTCGGCTTCTACATCGAGTTCGATGCACTGGGGGGTGAGTAGCTCGAGCAGGCCGGCCATGGCCGGACTATAAACTTCCCGACGGTGGTCGTGGTGCGGTTTGCGCCGACCACGCGGCCCAGTTCGCGAACATCAGTTCGCGAAGATCAGCGCGCGAAGATCAGCGCGCAAACATCAGCGCGCGCTTGACCTCCTGGATCGCCTTGGTCACCTGGATGCCGCGTGGGCAGGCCTCGGTGCAGTTGAACGTCGTGCGGCAGCGCCACACGCCGTCGATATCGTTGAGGATGTCGAGCCGCTCGGCGGCTCCCTCGTCGCGGCTGTCGAAGATGAACCGGTGGGCGTTGACAATGGCGGCTGGGCCGAAGTAGGACCCCTCGCTCCAGTACACCGGGCAGCTTGTGGTGCAGCACGCGCACAAGATGCACTTGGTGGTGTCGTCGTAGCGGGCCCGGTCGGTCTGGCTCTGGATTCGCTCGCGGGTCGGCTGATTACCTGTGGTCATCAGGTACGGCTTGATCGCCCGGAATGCGTCGAAGAACGGCTCCATATCCACAACCAGGTCTTTCTCCACCGGCAGGCCGCGGATCGGCTCAATCGTGACGGTGAGCTGCTTGCCCGACTTCTTGGGCAGCAGGTCGCGCATCAACACCTTGCAGGCCAGGCGGTTGACACCGTTGATGCGCATCGCGTCCGATCCGCACACTCCGTGTGCACAGGACCGCCGGAACGTCAGGGTGCCGTCCAGATACCACTTGACATAATGCAGCAGGTTGAGCAGACGGTCAGACGGCAGGCACGGCACCCGGAAGCTTTGGAAGCCGCCCGAATCGACGTGAGCGTCGGGGTCTTCGGGGTTGAACCGGGCGATCTTCAGCGTCACCATCACCGCGCCCTCAGGCACAGGCGGCAGCGCCGGATCCTTGGACTGGACCTCCGCAACAGCTGTCATGATCAGTACTTCCGTTCCATCGGCTCGTACCGCGTCTGGACCACCGGTTTGTAGTCCAACCGGATGTCACTCAGAAGGTCAGCCCCTTCTTTGTAGGCCATCGTGTGACGCATGTAGTTGGTGTCGTCGCGGTTGGGGTAGTCCTCACGGGCGTGCCCGCCGCGGGACTCCTTGCGGTTGAGTGCCCCGGCCACGGTCACCTCGGCGAGCTCTAACAGGAAGCCCAGTTCGATGGCCTCGAGTAGGTCGCTGTTGTAACGTTTCCCCTTGTCCTGCACGGTAATTCGGGAATATCGCTCCTTGAGGGCGTGGACATCGGTCAGTGCCTGCTTGAGGGTCTCCTCGGTGCGGAAGACCGCGGCGTTGTTGTCCATCGACTGCTGCAGCGCCCCACGGATATCGGCGACGCGCTCGTTGCCGTGTTCGGAGAGGATGTCGCCCACCCAGCTGGTAACCATTGTGGCGGGATTGGCGGGCAGGTCGACGAAATTGCGGCCTCGGGCATAGTTGGCCGCCGCGATGCCGGCGCGCCGGCCGAACACATTGATGTCGAGCAACGAGTTGGTGCCCAGGCGGTTGGCGCCGTGCACCGAGACACAGGCGCATTCTCCGGCCGCATACAGTCCGGGCACGATGGTGGTGTTGTCGCTGAGCACCTGGCCGTTGACCGTGGTCGGGATGCCGCCCATCACGTAGTGACACGTCGGGTACACCGGGACAAGTTCAGTGACCGGATCCACGCCCAGGTAGGTGCGAGCGAACTCGGTGATGTCGGGCAGCTTGGCTTCGAGGACGTCGGCACCCAGGTGGCGGACGTCGATGTACACGTAGTCCTTGTTGGGCCCCGCACCGCGGCCCTCCAGCACCTCGAGCACCATCGAACGGGCCACGATGTCACGGGGCGCGAGGTCGACGATCGTCGGCGCGTAGCGCTCCATGAAGCGTTCGCCTTCACCGTTCAACAGTCGGCCACCCTCGCCGCGCACGGCTTCGGAGATCAGGATGCCGAGACCCGCCAGGCCAGTCGGATGGAACTGGTGAAACTCCATGTCCTCCAAGGGAAGTCCCTTGCGGAAGATGATGCCCAGGCCGTCGCCGGTCAGCGTGTGGGCGTTGGAGGTGGTCTTGTACATCCGGCCCGAACCGCCGGTGGCGAACACGATCGACTTGGCGTGGAATACGTGGATGTCGCCCGTGGCCAACTCATAGGCGATGACGCCGGTGGCCACCGGGCCGGCCGCGGTCTGTGTCATGGCGATGTCGAGCGCGTAGAACTCGTTGAAGAACTCGACCTCGTGCTTGACGCAGTTCTGATACAGCGTCTGCAGGATCATGTGACCGGTGCGGTCGGCGGCATAGCAGGCGCGTCGCACGGGCGCCTTGCCGTGGTCGCGGGTGTGCCCGCCGAAACGGCGCTGGTCGATGCGGCCCTCAGGGGTGCGGTTGAACGGCATCCCCATCTTCTCGAGGTCGAGCACCGCGTCGATGGCCTCTTTGGCCATGATCTCGACGGCATCCTGGTCGGCCAGGTAGTCGCCGCCCTTGACGGTGTCGAAAGTGTGCCACTCCCAGTTGTCATCTTCGACGTTGGCCAGGGCCGCGCACATCCCCCCCTGGGCGGCACCGGTGTGACTGCGTGTGGGGTACAGCTTGGTCAGCACCGCGGTGCGGGCGCGCGGGCCCGACTCGACTGCTGCGCGCATGCCGGCCCCGCCTGCGCCGATGATGACGACGTCGTGGCGATGTTCCTGAATCAAGGTTGCCGTCTCCTAGCAAATGTCATCGGAAAGGTCATCGGAAAGGTCACGAGATGGTCGCGTCGAAGGTCAGCAACACGTACGTGCCGAGTACCAGCGTGAACGTCATCGACAGCGCCAGCAACGTGTTGAGCCAGAACTTCGTGGAGTCCTTGCGGGTGTAGTCGGCGATGATCGTGCGCATCCCGTTGCCGCCGTGCAGTTGTGCCAGCCACAGCAGCAGCAGGTCCCAGATCTGCCAGAACGGCGATGCCCAGCGCTGCGCGACATAGTTGAAGTCGATCCGATACACGCCGCCATCCCAGATCAAGCCGATGAACAGATGACCCAGGGCCAGGAATACGAGCACGATGCCCGAGAACCGCATGAACAGCCACGCGTATTTCTCGAAGTTCGGCATCCCGGCGGCGCGACGCGGCGCGCGCGGGTTGTCCAGGCTCGCGGGCCGATCGTGACTGTTCTGCATGACCGGGGCCGGGCCGCCGCGGTCGCTGATGTGGTCGTAGGGATTCTCGCTTCTGCCCGCCGACCCGCTCACAGGAACCGCTCCGCCATGTGCATGCCGATGATGCCCAGCGCCGGTATGAAGACCGCCAGCCAGATGCCGGCGACGATCCACAACATCAGCCTCTGGTACTTCGGTCCGTGCTGCCAGAAGTCGATCGCGATGAGCCGCAACCCGTTGAGTGCGTGGTAGAGCACCGCGGCGACCAGACCGATCTCCATCAGGCCGACGATCGGTGTCTTGTAGGTCGCGACGACCTCGTTGTAGGCCTCCGGGCTCACCCGCACCAACGCGGTGTCGAGCACGTGGACGAACAGGAAGAAGAAGATGGTCGCACCGGTGATGCGGTGCAGCACCCACGACCACATGCCCGGGTCGCCGCGGTACAGGGTCCATCTTCGCGATTGGGCTCGCGGAGCGGGCAGGTCCCCGCTTCCGGGTGTCAGACTCGGTGTCTGAGTACTCATCTGGCCTCCAACGCCATCGGTGGACGCTCGGGGCTGGGTCCCACCGGCCCCAGACGGGCGTGGCCTGGACCGCTTCCCCAAACCTCGGGGCGACTCTGAATCCACTTCATACTGCTAATCGAACTACTGTGTGGCCGATCGCGGAACTCAATTCACAAAGTTAGCCTTGCCTATCCAGGTAGTGATGTCGGTGGACCAGTTTTCCGAATGCGTTCAGAAACATAGTTTAGGGGGCTGTGATGACCGACGCCATTGATTGGACGCTATTGCGCAACGCGGCGATTGAAGTATCCGCTGGCGCTTACGCCCCGTATTCAGGCTTCCCGGTAGGTGCTGCCGCACTGGTGGACGATCACCGAATGGTGGCCGGGTGCAATGTCGAGAACGTCTCCTACGGACTAGGACTCTGTGCCGAGTGCGCTGTGGTCTGCGCGCTGCATTCCACCGGGGGCGGCCGACTGATCGCACTATCCTGTGTGGACGGCGCGGGCCAGACGTTGATGCCGTGCGGGCGGTGCCGGCAGGTGCTCCTCGAACACGGCGGGCCGGACATGCTCATCGACCATCCCCGGGGCCCGCGGAAGCTCTCTGAGCTGCTGCCCGACGCCTTCGGGCCTGACGACCTGGCCCGGGTGCGGGGATCATGACGGACTTCGACGCTCCGGTTCCGATGTCGCATCTCGACGCTCCGGTTCCGATGTCGCATCTCGATGCTCCGACGATCATCCGGACCAAGCGGGACGGCGGCGTCCTGAGCGACGACGCCATCGACTGGATTATCGGGGCCTACACCCGAGGAAGTGTCGCCGACGCGCAGATGTCGGCGCTGCTGATGGCGATCTTCCTGCGTGGCATGACCACCCCCGAGATCGCCCGCTGGACCGCTGCGATGGTCGATTCGGGGGAGCGGCTCGACTTCGGTGACCTTCGTCACGCTGGCAGGCCGCTGGCGTTGGTCGACAAACATTCCACCGGCGGCGTCGGGGACAAGATCACTATTCCGTTGGTACCGATCATCATGGCGTGCGGCGGCGCGGTGCCGCAGGCCGCTGGTCGCGGGCTCGGCCACACCGGCGGCACGTTGGACAAATTGGAGTCCATCCCCGGATTCACCGCGGAGATCAGCACAGCCCAGATTCGCGGGCAACTCTGCGACCTCGGCGCAGCGATTTTCGCGGCCGGCGAGCTGGCACCCGCCGATCGCAAGATCTACGCGCTGCGGGACGTCACCGCCACCACCGAGTCGCTGCCGTTGATCGCCAGCTCGGTGATGAGCAAGAAGATCGCCGAGGGCACCCGCGGGCTGGTGCTGGACGTCAAGGTCGGCTCCGGTGCGTTCCTGCCCACCGAGGCGGAGTCTCGGGAGCTGGCCCGCACCATGGTCGATCTGGGCACCGAACACGGGCTGCTCACCCGCGCACTACTCACCGACATGAACACCCCGCTGGGCCGAGCGGTCGGCAATGCCGTCGAGGTCATCGAATCGCTGGAGGTGCTCGAGGGCGGCGGACCCGACGACGTGGTCGAGCTGACGCTGGCCCTGGCGCGCGAGATGCTCGAGGTCGCCGGAGTCGACGCTGTCGACCCGGCGCAGACCTTGCGCGACGGGTCTGCGATGGACCGGTTCCGCGGGTTGGTCGCTGCACAGGGCGGGGACGTCAGCACCCTGTCCTCCACGTCGGGTGCCGGATCCTCCGAGTCGGGTGCCGGGTCTTCCAAGTCGGGTGCCCGCGGTTTACCCATCGGTGCGCACAGCGAGACCGTCACGGCCACCCGGGGTGGCACGATGGGAGACATCGACGCGATGGCAGTGGGGCTGGCGGTATGGCGGCTCGGAGCAGGCCGCTCCGAGCCGGGCCAGCGGGTGCAGCCCGGAGCTGGGTTGCGCATTCACCGCAGGCCAGGTGAGCCCGTCGCCGCAGGCGAAGCGCTGTTCACCCTCTACACCGACACCCCGCAACGATTCGGGGCGGCGCTGTCGGAACTCGATGGTGGCTGGAGCGTCGGCCCGGCGCTATCGGGATCCGCCGGCCAGTCCCCGCCCCAGCGGCCGCTCATCATCGACCGGATCACGTGAGGGGCTCTCAGTGACGACACCGCTGACTCTGGACAACATCCGGCGCGCGCCCAAAGCGCTGCTGCACGACCACCTCGACGGTGGATTGCGGCCCGCGACGGTGCTTGAGCTGGCCGCCGAGCACGGCTACGACGCGCTGCCCGCCAACGATGTGGATACCCTCGCGACGTTCTTCCGGGAGGCCGCCCACAGCGGTTCGCTGGTCCGTTACCTGGAGCCGTTTGCCCACACCGTCGGCGTCATGCAGACACCTGAGGCGTTGTATCGAGTGGCCTCCGAGTGCGTCGAGGACCTCGTCGCGGACAACGTCGTGTATGCGGAGATCCGGTTCGCCCCCGAACTGCACATCGAGGGTGGGTTGTCTCTGGATGCGGTCGTCGAGGCAGTGCTGGCCGGCTTCGCCGACGGTGAGAAGGCCGCCGTCGCCGATGGTCGCACCGTCGTGGTTCGCTGCCTGGTCACCGCGATGCGCCACGCCGCCCGGGCGCGTGAGATCGCGGAGTTGGCCATCCGCTTTCGCGACAAGGGTGTGGTGGGGTTCGACATCGCCGGCGCTGAGGCCGGCTATCCGCCGACCCGGCACCTGGATGCCTTCGAGTACATGCGGAACAACAACGCCCGCTTCACGATTCACGCCGGAGAGGCGTTCGGTCTGCCGTCCATTCACGAAGCGATCGCGTTCTGCGGGGCCGACCGTCTTGGCCACGGGGTACGGATTGTCGATGACATCGTGGTCGGTGATGACGGCAACGTGAGGCTGGGCCGGCTGGCATCGCTGCTGCGGAACAAGCGGATTCCGTTCGAGATGTGCCCGAGTTCCAATGTGCAGACCGGCGCGGTGGGCAGCATCGCCGAGCACCCGTTCGACCTGCTGGCGCGGCAGCGGTTCCGCGTCACCGTCAACACCGACAACCGGTTGATGAGCGACACCACGATGAGCCTGGAGATGCTGCGCCTGGTCGAGGCGTTCGGCTACGGGTGGAGCGATCTGGAGCGGTTCACGATCAACGCGATGAAGTCGGCGTTCATCGCGTTCGACGAGCGGTTGGCGCTGATCGACGACGTGATCAAGCCCCGCTACGCCATCCTCGTCGGCTGACGTTCCGGTTTCTCCGCGAGCGCGCGTGTTTGTGCGCTGACGCGCCGCTAGCGATGGCATTTTGGGCGCGCTCGCGGAAGGGCGGTCGCGCAACAGAGCTCACGGAACAGTGAGCGGGAGCGGCTACTCCTGGCGGAGGCGCGACTCGACGAACCGCTCCAGGTACTCCCATTGCGCGACGGCGTCGGCGTAAGGCGCGCTTGGGCGCTCCACGGAATCGTGGTCGAGCACGAAAGCGATCAGCCGGCCCAGCGGCGCGTCGGGTGCGAGCTTGGCCTCCACGCCGGTTTCCTCGGCGTAGTCGCCGACGTCGCGTAGCAGCTCTACCGCCAGCTCGAGCTGATCGCGGTCCAGGCCATCGGGGCCTTCAGCCAGGTCGTCGGCGATGCCGGTCAGCACATAGATGTTGTCGTCGGTGACCTCGACGCGCAGCGATCCGTCGGTGGCCGCGGTCCGGATGTCGTCATAGGTGGGCAGGTCGGACAGGTCGTGGTCATGTTCGTCGGCCAGGTAGCGCGCCAACGCCCGCTCCGAGGGAAACACGCTGATGCGTCCATTACGGCCTAGGAAGATCGGCCGGTCCCCGAGGTAGCAGCGCAGGGTGAAGATCGTGCCGCTGCTGGTCATCACCCGAACCGGGTCGATGCCGACTCGCTGCCAGAAGTCCTCGTCGCCGCCCAACACCTTGTGCTCGGCCGCGGCGGCCAGCTCATCAGACTCCTCGTCGGTGTCGACGATGTCGTCGATCACAACCCCGGTGGAGTCTGAGACGTCGTCCTCGGGTGCGGGTTCGTCAAGCTCGGCCTGGGCCTTTTCGGCGGCGGTGCTGTCGACCTCGGGGGTGGTGACGATCTCATCGATCGCATCGATGACTTTGTCCCAGCTGCGCGCAATGATCTTTTCGATATCGGCCCAGCGCTTGCGTCCAGCACGGCCGCTGAACGCCTCCGTCCCGCCCCCGACGCTCCCCAGTATCGGGTTGCCGTTGAAGAACTTGGTGACCGACGGCAGTTCGCACACCGTCCCGATCGACGAGATGACCGCCAGCCCGCCGTGAAGTTGGCTCACGCTCTCTTCGGTGGCCTTGGTTGCGAGCAGTTCCTCGAAAGCAGCCAGATCGTGCGTGTGGTCCTCGGCGGGGTCCAACCTGTGGGCGTTCGCCTCGGTCAGCTTCTCCCACGCCGGGTGATCGGCGATGTCGTTGTCGCTGTTCGTCCGGACGAACGCCACCAGATCGGCCACGGAGTTGAACACGTAGAGGTTCTCGTCCTTGCCGAGGAAGGCCTCCCACTCGTCGCCGTCGGCGCGCCACCGCGGCGCCCACAGCGTGTACACGTCGCCCTTGGTCAGCCTCAGCCGGATCGGCACGATGTCAGCAGCCATGCGGCACAGCCTAACCAGGAGGCTATTTGGGACCGACGGGTGTGGGCTTCAGCTGAGTGCGCGACTGCCGAAATGGCGTTCCAGCAGGCCCGCTGTGGCTGTGTCGCGGGGCCGTCGGCTTTATCCACACAGCGTCGCGGACCGGGCGTTCACGCCGTGGGGCGCCAGAACCCCTGGAAACCCTGACCGGCGTTGGCGGTTCTGATCGCGGACAATTTCACCGGGTCGCCCGCCTCGATCATGGTGCCGTCGCCCACGATCATCGCCACGTGGCCGTCCCACACCGCCAGGTCTCCGGGCAGCAGCGAACCGGGGGAAACGGCGACGCCGATGTCCTGCTCCTGAGCCAGCCGCGGAATGTTCAGCCCGGCTTCGCGATATGCCCACTGGGTCAGGCCGCTGCAGTCCAGTCCGACGCCCGGCGTGGTGCCGCCCCACCGGTAGGGCACCCCGAGCTGGGTCAACGCGTGCCGCACAGCGCTGGCGGCCGATGCGTTCGGCGCCATCACCACGGTCCCGTCGGGCAGTCGCACTGCCAACCCTTCGCCGAACATGGCCTCGTCCACCGATTCCATGCCGTCGCCACGGGTAAATCCAGCGTGCTCCCCGGAGCCGCCCGGACCTTCCCACCCGCCGCCCGAGCCTTCCCACCC
>ERZ888423.946-NODE-946-length-27736-cov-11.836892_pt1 | contig 27736 bp, 20 predicted proteins | sample MGYA00520523_ERZ888423 | MGnify/ENA primary metagenome ERZ888423 (study PRJEB32303, sample SAMEA104408611) | aquatic metagenome | biome: Brackish water; feature: Pelagic; material: water | place: Baltic Sea | collected 2014-06-08T10:24:00 | depth 30,27 m ...
ATCAGGCCGCCGCGTTCAAGCAAAGCCAGCACAGCTAGATCAAACCAGCCTTAGACCAATCCAATCTTCGGCGGAAACGCCCAACATTGGATAGTTTGATTTAGCTGAAGCTGAAGTCGTTCAGGTCGATGGCGTCGACATGGACGCCGATCAGGGTGACCGAGCCGAAGCCGTCGAAGGTGATGATCGTCGAGCGGCCGCCGCTGACCAGGGCGTCGGCTTGATCGAAGCCTTCGAAGACCAGGCTATCGGCCGCGCTGAAATCGCGGATGCGGTCGTCGCCGAAGCTGCCGGCGAAGACAAACGTGTCCGCGCCCCGGCCGCCGATCAGCAGATCGTCCCCGGCGCCGCCGTTCAGCACATCCGCGCCGCCATTGCCAAAGAGCACGTCGTCGCCGTCGCCGCCGAGCAGCGTATCGCCCCCGGCGCCGCCGACCAGCCGATCGTCGCCCGCGCCGCCCCAAAGTTCATCATGGCCGGCGCCGCCGTCGATGCGGTCGTCGCCGTCGCCGCCGAGCATGCCATCGTCGCCGTCGCCGCCAGCCAGGCGATCGTCGCCGTGGCCGCCTTCGATCCAGTCGTCGCCGTCGCCGCCATCGATGCGGTCGTCGCCGGCTTCGCCGAACAAGGAGTCGTCGCCGTCGCCGCCATGCATGCGGTCGTCGCCCACGTCGCCAAGCGCCAGATCGTCGCCGTCGCCGCCATGCATGCGGTCGTCGCCGCGCCCGCCTTCAAGCTGGTCGTCGCCGTCCAGGCCGAACAGGCGGTCGTCGCCGTCCAGGCCGAGCAGCAGATCGCGCTCGCCGCCGCCGGTCAGGCGATCGTCGCCGCCGCCGCCGCCCTGGCGGTCGTAAGCCAGGAAAACGTCAGCCTGGATGTCGCCGATGTCCGTGTTCGCCATGATGATCTCGGCGAGCGTGCCAAGCTTCAGGTCGGCTGCGATTTCGGGCAATGGGTTGGCTTCATGCCAATGGGCATCGCCCGCGCGAACCGCGATGAACTGGTCGCGGATGATGACGTGGAAGAGTTCGCCGACCAGGCCGCCGCCAAAGGCGTCCTCGGCAAGGCCGCCGGTCCAGGCGTCGATCAGATCGACATCACCGTAAGCGGCTTCAAGCCGGGCGGCGATATCCGGGTTCGAGGAAATGTCCGCGAAGCTGGTCTTGGGATCGAGGCCAAGCGCCGCGCGCATTTCGTTATAGGTCGGAAGGCCATGATCGCGGCCGCGCTGGATATTCAGGGCTGCAAGGTCGAAGCCGCCGGCGCCGGGCGGGCCGAACAGAAATGACCGGACATCCTCCACGATATAGGGGTCGAGCGCTTGCGCTGTCCCGTCCGCGAGACCGCGCAGGACCGTATCGATGCCGCCGCCGTCGACCAGGGCCGACGGATTGAAGAAGGCGTCGCGGAGCGCCAGCGCGGATGCTGCGTCGGTCCCGTCCTCGGCGAGCCGCTGCAGGTTCGGCGACAACAATGTGTGGCCGAAGCGGAAGGCGGCCGTGGAGAATTCGATGGCGATGCTTGGATCGACGCTCGCGTCAAAGCCCTGGTAGTCGCCGACGGCGCCCTCGCCCAGGATCTTGGGCAGGAAGGCGTCATAGGTGATTTCCTGGACTTCGGCTTCGACGACGCGGCGGGCGAGCACGAATAGGGCATCGTCGCTCAAGTCCGGGTCCCGTTCCTGCAGCGCTTCGACGATCCGGTTGTGCTCACGGACGAAGAGCGTGTGGAGCGAGGTCAGGCCGACATTTTCGCCAGCGCGCACGTCGCCGCCCAGATACTGGCCGTCGTCGCCCTTGGGCATGAATCCGTCCTCGCTGACGAACAGCAGCGGGCCTTCGCCGCGCACGGCGTCGGCCTGGTCCGGGGTCGAGCCATAGACCATCGAGGCGTCGATATAGGCGGTGATGACGTTCGCATAGTCGTTGACGCCCTCGGTCTCGCCCGTCGCCATCGGCACGGACCGGTGGAAGCCGATGGTCGCCGTTCCGGTTCCCATCGGATCGAACTCTGGGTCGCCGGCGCTGACCGGGATCGGCGCGGCGACGCCGGCATCGGGCGTCAGGCTGAGGTCATGATCGAGGAACTGGCCCCAGGACCAGAGGAAATCGCTGTGGGCCTGGGGCGTCTGGCTTTCGCCGGGCTGTTTGACCAGGGCATTGGAGATATCGCGAGCGCCGGGCCGGTCGCCGCCGCCGAGGCCGTCATAAGCGTCCGGATCGGCCGGCGTCAGGCGGATAACCGCCGAGCCGGCGGCGCCCCAGGTCGGGTCCGTCGGATGATCGCCGACGCCGTCTATAGCGCGCCAAACCGTAAGATCGTCACTCATTGCCGAGGCCTCTGGTGCTTGCGTCACGAAGGCGACAGAAAACCAGAAGCCCCGGCATTCGGCGAATATTCATCCGGCTTAAGAGTAAAGTGCTTCGTAAATCTTACTGAACGCTGCTGAACTTCGTCGGCTGCAGGAACGAATTCGCGTAACCGGAAATCAGCGCGCCGTTCTTTTCCGTCTCGGCCCGCTTCGATAGCCATTCCGGGTCGGCCTGGAAGGCGTTCCATTTCGTTTCCCGCTCGGCCATCGAGTCCCAGGCGAGCAGGTAATACAGGTCCTGGTTCGACTCGCCGACGAGGACGGTCCAGAAGCCGGCCTGACGGATGCCGTGACGCTCCCAGATGCCGAGGGTGATGGTGTCGAAGCGCTTCAGGAGGTCCGGCATCTTGCCGGGCATGGCGTGGTAAATGCGCAATTCGTAGATCATGGCGGGAATCCTTGTTTGGGCGATCCAATCGATCGACGCCGACTCTAGCCGGGGCCAGGAAGCGCGCCAATGGTCCCTGATTGCGTGCGGCGGGCCGCGCCGCTTGCAGCCGGACGCGGAGGGCTGCACCATGTCGGCCATGCAGGATGAGAAACAGAAAGTCGCGCTGGGCGTCGGCGCCGGCGATGCGATTGGGGCGGCGTTCGCGCGCAGGTTCGCGGCTGGCGGCTATGCGGTGGCGCTGGCCCGGCGGGACGGCGCCAAGTCGGCGGCGCTGGTCCGGGACATAGAAGCCGGCGGCGGCGCGGCGCGCGCCTTTTCGGCGGACGCTCGCGACGAAGCTTCGATCCAGGACCTGTTTCGCACCGTCGAAGCCGAAATGGGGCCGGTCGAGGTCTGCCTCTATAACGCCGGCGCCAACATGAAGAGCCCGATCGCCGAGACCAGCGCCGAAATCTTCGAGAAGGTCTGGCGTCTGGGCTGCCTTGGCGGGTTCCTGACCGGGCGCGAGGCCGCGCGCTACATGGTCCCGCGCGGGCAGGGAACGCTGCTGTTCACGGGCGCCACGGCCAGCATGCGCGGCGGCAGCGGCTTCGCGGCGTTCGCCAGCGCCAAGGCGGGTCTGCGCGCCGTCGCCCAGTCGATGGCGCGGGAGTTGGGGCCCAAGGGCGTGCATGTGGCGCATCTGGTGATCGACGGCGGCGTCGACAGCCCGGCGATCCATGCCCGCCGCCGCGCCGCCAATGCCGGCGCGGACGTCCAGTTCGCGCCCGACAGCTTGATGAACCTTGCCTCGATCGCCGAAGCCTACTGGATGCTCGTGGAGCAGAGGCGGGACGCCTGGACCTTCGAGATGGACATCCGTCCGTTTGTGGAGCCGTGGTGATGTCGGGCATCGTGCTGTGGGGCGTTGGGACGAGCCGGACGCTCCGGGCGCACTGGGCGTTGCAGTTCCTCAAGCTCGACTACGAGACCCGGCCGATCCGGACGCGCACGCCAGCGATGGCGGAGGCGGAATATCAGGCGGTCAATCCGCGCGGCAAGGTGCCGACCTTGCAGGACGGCGCTTATACCCTGACCGAAAGTGCGGCGATCATAGCCTATCTGGGGGAGCGCTATGGCGCGCCCGGCCGGCGGCTGATCCCGGTCGATCTGGAAGCGCGCGGCCGGTATTTCGAATGGATGTCGTTCATCTCGATGGAGCTCGATGCGACCGCGCTCTACGTCCTCCGGCGCCATGAAGGCCTGCCAGAGATTTACGGGCCCGCGCCCGATGCGTCCGCCGTCGCCCGCGCTTATTTCACCCGGATGATCGGCGCCGCCGCGCCGGCGCTCGGCGATGGCCGCCGCTTCCTTCTGGGCGATGACTTTTCCGGCGTCGATATCCTGATGACGACCTGTCTCGACTGGTCGCAGCGCTACGATCTGGAATTGCCGCAGCTCTTTGCCGAATACCGGGCGCGCGTCGATGCGGAGCCGTCGACCGCGCTCGCGCTCCAGGCGAACCAACCGCAATGACCGGACCGCTTCAAGGCCTGCGCGTCATCGATCTGTGCAGCGTCATCTCCGGCCCGGCGGCGACCGCGATCCTGGCCGATCAGGGGGCGGACGTCATCAAGGTCGAGGCGCTTGGCGGCGACATCACCCGGCAGCCGCGCGCCCAGTCTCCCGGTTTCGCGCCGGGCTTCGTCTCGGTCAATCGCGGCAAGCGCAGTCTGGCGCTCGACCTGAAGCAGACGGCGGGCCAGGCGATCCTCTGGCGGCTGATCGAAGGCGCGGACGTTTTCGCCCAGAACTTCCGCCCCGGCGCCGTCGACCGGTTGGGCTTCGGCTATGACGCGGCGGCGGCGCGCCATCCGGGGCTGGTCTACCTCTCGATCAGCGGCGTCGGGCCGACAGGGCCTTATGCCGGCAAGCGGGTCTACGATCCGATCATCCAGGCGCTCTCTGGCTTCGCGGATATCCAGGCGGACCCTGCGACGGGGCGGCCGCGCATGATCCGGACCATCGTCGCCGACAAGACGACCGCGATCTATGCGGCCCAGGCGGTGACGGCGGCGCTCCTGGCGCGCAGCCGTGACGGCCAGGGCCAGCATGTCGAGGTTTCGATGCTGGATGCGATGCTCGCGTACCTGTGGCCGGAAGGCTATGCGCCGTTCACTGTCATCGCAGACGGCCGGCAAGTGGCGCCGACTTCGCCGCACGACATGATTTTTCAGACGGCGGACGGCTACATCACGCTCGGCGCTGTCTCCAATGCGGAATGGCGGGGTTTGTGTCTGGCGCTGGAGCGGCCGGAATGGATCGACGATCCGCGCTTCGCGACGAACGCCGCCCGCTCCGCCAACCGGCAGGCGCGCTTGGAAGGCGTCGAGGCGGCGCTCGGCGGCCGGTCGACGGCGGCGCTCGTCCAGGCGCTGGAGGCCAATGACGTGCCCTGCATGCCGGTCCTGCGCCGCTCGGAGGCGCTTGACGATCCGCAGGTGCGGGCCAACGATGCAATCGTCGAAATCGACCAGCCAGGGCTCGGGCGGATTCGTCAGGCGCGGCCGGCGGCGCGGTTCAGCCGCACGCCCGCCCTTGCGCCCCGACCGGCGCCGGCGCTCGGCCAGGACAGCGTGGCAATCCTGGGCGAGGCAGGGTACAGCACGACCGAGATCGAGAATTTCCGAAGCGCCGGCGTTATCGGGACGCCGGGCGACTGAGCTTCGGGCGATCGCGGACTACAAGATCGAAAATCAAGGTCCAAAGCAGGGAGCGCGCGACATGGATATGGGCATATCAGGCAAGAAGGCGTTGGTGACGGGCGCTTCGAAGGGGATCGGCCTCGCGGCCGCAAAAGCCTTGGCGGCGGAAGGCGCGCTGCCGATCATCGTCTCCAGAACCGCGGCGGACCTGGAGCGCGCGGCGAAATCGATCAAGCAGGAAACCGGCGTCGAGGCCCAGTGGCGCGCTGTCGATCTCTCCAGCGGCGACGCCGCCCGGGCGCTGATCGCGGAATTCACCGACATCGATATTCTGGTGAACAATGCCGGCGCCATCCCGGCCGGATCGCTCGACGATGTCCAGGAGGAGCGCTGGCGCGCCGCTTGGGACTTGAAGGTGTTCGGCTATGTGAACATGACCCGCGCCGCCTATGGCAACATGCGGGCGCGGGGCCATGGCGTGATCGTCAACGTGATCGGGACGGCGGGGCAGAAGCCCAATCCGGGCTATGTCGCCGGGTCGGCCGGCAACGCCTCGCTGATGGCGTTCACGAAAGCGATGGGCTCGACGTCGCTGCGCGACAATGTGCGCGTCGTCGCCTGCAATCCCGGCCTGACGGTCACCGACCGGATGGAGACCATGCTGCGCGGCACGGCCAAGGAACAATATGGCGACCCGGAACGGTGGCAGGAGTGCATGCCGACCGATCCGCCGCCGTCGCGCGCGGAAGATGTCGCAGATCTCGTGGTGTTCCTTGCCTCGCCAAGGGCGCAGATGATCACGGGCACAGTCATCACCATCGACGGCGGCGCGGCCGGACGTTGACCAAAGGCGCCTGACGGCCGACGATGGCGCCTGTCAGGCGTCGCCCGACGTCGATCGTGTTTTCTCGGGAGCCAGCAGCCATGCGCGTAGTCTCGCTTGCAGTCCTTATCATCGTCGCCGCGTCGCCTGTGGCGGCGCATCATCCCATGGACGGCGCCCTGCCGACGACCTTGCTGCATGGGCTGCTGTCCGGCGTCGGGCATCCGATCATCGGCCTCGACCACTTCGCCTTCATCGTCGCGGCCGGCATTCTGGCGGGCATGATCGCCAGGCCGCTGGTCGCGCCGCTCGGTCTGATCGCGGGCGCGCTCGCGGGCGCCGGCCTGCATCTGGGCGCAGTCAGCCTGCCCGGCGCCGAAGCGCTGATCGCGCTTTCGGTCGTGCTGGCGGGCGCCGCGATCTTCGTCGGCGTAAAGGTCGGCGGGGCGTGGGTCATCGCGGCCTTCGCCCTCGCTGGCGTCTTCCACGGCTATGCCTACGCGGAGGCGATCATTGGAGCGGAGCAGGGGGTCGTCACGGCCTATCTGGCGGCCTTCAGCTTGACCCAGTTCGGCATTGCCGTTGCGGCGGCAATGGCGGCGCGGCTTCTGCTGGATGCGCCGGCCTGGGCGCGGACCCGGCAATGGGCCGGCGCGGGCCTGACGGCGGCCGGCCTCATGTTCCTGGCGCAGGCCGCGCTTTAGAACATGGCGCGCTCACCGGAGCGCGCCATGCTTGCTTTCCAGCCTGTAGAGTCAGGCGGCGGCGACCGCCTGGTTGGCGCGGGCCTCGGCCTGGCTCGAAGAGACCCGGTTATACGCGGCGGCGCAGTGCTCGCCGCAATAGGGCTTGCCGCTTACCGCAGGCGCGCCGCAGAAATGGAAGCCCGGCAACCGCGGGTCCCCGAACGGCCATTGGCAGGACGGGCCGCTATGCTTCTTGGCGGCTTGCTTCGGGGCGGCGGCGCGCGCCGCCGCCTTGCGCGGCGGTTCCGCGGCGACGGCCGGCTTGGCGTCGGGCTTCTTCGGCGCTTCAGGCTTCGCCTTCTGGGCCACGGCTTCCTTGGGCTGAGCCTCCGGCGCGGCGGCGCGCGGCGTCTGCTTCAACCGCTTGGACTCAATCGGCGACTGCCGACCGGGCAGGCCCAGGCGATGCGCCTTGCCGACCACGGCGTTCTTTGAAACGCCGATGCGGCGGCCGATTTCGGCCGTGCTCAAGCCCTCCGCCCACAACTTTTCGAGTTTTCCGATACGTTCTGGCGTCCAGCTCATGTCGATTTTTGCTCCCAATCGGGGCGCGACCCCTAGGGGCGCCCAATAGCGCCCATAGGGGGCGCATATCTAGTATGTTACGGCGCTATTAAGCCACCATATAGGGCCTCGGGGTCAAGACCTTTCAGTGGAAAACACGTGGATGATTGCGCAGAAGCGCGTGCTTGATATGCTGGGCGTCGATTATCATCGCCGGATGTGGCGAAACTTGGGTTGAGGATGAGTGCGATGGCCGATGCAATGCTGCCCTTTGACGATCGCGACGGCGCGATCTGGCTCGATGGCCGGATGATCCCCTGGCGGGACGCGAAGCTGCATGTCCTGACCCATGGCCTGCATTATGCCAGTACGGTTTTCGAGGGCGAACGGTCCTATGGCGGTACGATCTTCAAAAGCCGGGAGCATTCGGCGCGGCTGCATAACTCAGCGCGCATTCTGAACTTCAAGCTGCCGTTCAGCATCGACGCTATCGAGGCGGCGAAGTATGACGTTCTGCGGGCGAACAACATCATCGACGGCTATGTCCGCGCCTTCGCCTGGCGCGGGGCGGAGATGATGGGGGTTTCGGCCCAGGCGTCCAAGATCCATGTCGGCATCGCCGCCTGGGAGTGGCCGTCCTACTTCTCGCCGGAAATGCGCAAGATCGGCATTCGCATGAAAACCGGCCCCTGGCGCCGTCCCGATCCCTTGTCGGCGCCGGTCGAAAGCAAGGCCGCCGGCCTGTACATGATCTGCACGCTCTCCAAGCATGCGGTCGAAGCCGAAGGCTATCAGGATGCTCTGATGCTGGATTGGCGGGGCTTTGTCTCGGAAGGTACGGGCGCGAACATCTTCCTGATCAAGGATGGGGTGATGCACACGCCGACGCCTGACTGTTTCCTGAACGGAATTACCCGGCAGACCGTCATGCAGCTTGCGAAGGCGCGCGGCATTCAGGTGGTGGAACGGCATATCAAACCGGAGGAGCTTGGCGACTTTACCGAATGCTTCGTGACCGGAACCGCCGCCGAGGTGACGCCGGTCGGCGAGATCGACCAGCACCGCTTCAAGCCCGCGAAGATCACCGAAGCGCTCCTGACCGATTACGAGACCCTGGTCCGGAAGCCGGCGGCCGCGACGGCGGCGGCGCAGTAAGCGCTGAAGCTAGGGCATGGCGCGTCCAAGTGGACGCGCGGTCCATGCTCTACCTTATTGATAGCGATCAAATTATCCAGTCTTAGGCGTTTCCGCCTAAGACTGCTTTGATCTAGGGCGGGCGCCTCGCCCGGCTTGCTCATTCGAGGCCCGTTAGGGCGAAGGCTGGCTGGGGCGCCTGGAATCGAACCAGGGAATGACGGGATCAAAACCCGTTGCCTTACCGCTTGGCTACGCCCCAAAAACCGAGGCCGGACTATGGCGAAACCGGCGCGGGAAGGCAACCCGCTTGCAGGCTTTCCGCCAACCCATTTAACGCAAGGACCGCGCGCTCATTTGAGCGCGCGGTCCTTGATCGACCAGAACTCGGTCGTACGGTCAGGTGTCGAGGAAGCTGCGGAGCTTGCGGCTGCGGCTCGGGTGCTTCAGTTTCCTGAGCGCCTTGGCTTCGATTTGCCGGATACGCTCGCGGGTCACGGAGAACTGCTGGCCGACCTCTTCCAGGGTGTGGTCGGTATTCATGCCGATGCCGAAGCGCATGCGCAGCACGCGCTCCTCCCGCGGCGTCAGGGTTGAGAGCACGCGGGTCGTCGATTCGCGCAAATTCGAGAGGATCGCGCTGTCGATCGGCTGGATCGCGTTCTTGTCTTCGATAAAATCGCCGAGATGGCTGTCTTCCTCGTCGCCGATCGGCGTTTCAAGGCTGATCGGCTCCTTGGCGATCTTCAGGACCTTGCGCACTTTCTCCAGCGGCATGCCAAGCTTGACGGCCAATTCTTCCGGCACCGGCTCGCGGCCGATTTCATGGAGCATCTGGCGGCTGGTGCGCACCAGCTTGTTGATGGTCTCGATCATGTGGACCGGGATGCGGATGGTCCGCGCCTGATCGGCGATCGAGCGGGTGATCGCCTGCCGGATCCACCAGGTCGCGTAGGTGGAGAATTTGTAGCCGCGGCGATACTCGAACTTATCGACGGCTTTCATCAGGCCGATATTGCCTTCCTGGATCAGATCCAGGAACTGCAAGCCGCGGTTCGTGTACTTCTTCGCGATGGAAATGACGAGGCGCAGATTGGCTTCGACCATTTCCTTCTTGGCGCGGGCGGCTTCGCGCTCGCCCTGTTGCACGACGATCACGACATTGCGAAATTCGTTGTAGGGAAGCTGCACTTTCCGGCAGATTTCCCAAAGCCCGGCGCGGATTTCCTTCACTTCGTCCTGGTGGTTCTTGCAGAACTTCTTCCACTCAGGCTTCTGGCTGATCGAGCGGAACCACTTCGGGTCGGTCTCGCGGTCGCGCCATTCGGCGATAAACTTGTCGCGCTTGACCCCGGATGCGAGCGCGAGACGCAGCACCTGGCCTTCCAGGGCGATGGCTTCGCGGTTCAGATCATAGAGCTGCTCGACCAGCTGTTCGATGCGCTGGTTGTTCAGGCGGATGGTTGAGAGCACATCCTGCAATTCCTTGGCGGTCTTGGCGAAGCGCTTTTCCTGGGCGGGGTCGAGCTCTTCGCCGGCCTCGAGCAGGTCCATGCGCGTGCGGCGGATCTTCTCCAGGCGCTTATGGACGCGCGCGACATTGGCGAAGGTTTCTTCCGTCTGGGGCAGGAGCGCGCGTTCCATGGCCGCGAGCGACAAGCTGACGGCTTCGTTGTCGTCATCGTCGTCGTCGTCGTCGTCGCTCTCGCTTTCGCCATCGTCGTCGTCCGTTTTCGCCTTGACGCCGGGCACGGGCGCGCCGTCGTCGTTTGCGGCAGGCGCGGTTACGGGATCGACTTCATTCGCATCCGGCGCCATGCCCATGGAGGCGTCGAGATCGAGAATATCGCGCAGCAGAATGCCGCCGTCTTTCAGCGCTTCCTTCCAGTCCAGCAGCGCGAGCGTGGTCAACGGGTTCTCCATCAACCCGCCGATCATCTTCTCGCGTCCGGCCTCGATGCGCTTGGCGATCGCGATTTCGCCTTCGCGGGACAGCAGTTCGACCGTGCCCATCTCGCGCAGGTACATGCGCACCGGATCGTCGGTCCGGCCAATGTCGTCATCGTCGATATTGCCGGCGACCTGTTTGGCTGAGCCGCTTTCATCGTCCTCGATGTCGGCGTCATCGTCCGACGCCCGCTCGGCCGGGTCGTCGCCTTCTTCGGCCTCGACGACATTGACGCCCATTTCCGACAGGGCGGCCATCACGTCTTCGATCTGCTCGGAGGACACCTGGTCCGGCGGCAGCGCGGCATTCAACTCGTCATAGGTGACGGATCCGCGTTCTTTCGCAGCAGCCAGCAGCTTCTTGACTGCGGCGCTTTCGTCCAGCTGCAGGCGGTCGGACGCTTCTTCCGATCCCTTTGTCGTCTTCTTATCGGTACGGGCGCGCTTGCTTTGTGCGCTGGAGGATTTCGTCGGAGCTTTTGTCGCCGCTTTTGCCATCGTCGCCTGTCTCACTCTCTAAACCCGCCGGACATCGTCGCCGGGCGACCGAAATGGTCGGCCCCAGCACACCCTGCCCGGGTGAAGGTTAAAATGCGTTTACCTCGTCTCGCCGGTATCCTGTCGTATGACGCGCGCCGCAACGTCCAGGTCGACAGCAGCCATTGCCCGGTCGTCATCATCGGTCAGGGCGCGAGCGCGTTTCAGAATATTCTGCTCAGCGTCGCGTTGTTCTGTCGCCTCAATGGAATGGTTAAGCCACTCAGCCGCATCCGCGGAATCGCCCAGAAGGGCAGTGGGTCGTCGACGAACTGATGCATGCAAATGCATGCGTTGGATCGTCTGTCCGTATCCCTGTTCAAGTAATGTGGCGTGCAGACCGTCCGCGTCAATAGCAGGGTTATCAACGAGCGCGGCCACCAGCCCCTGGCGGAGAGCGTTCATGCCGCCATCGCTGAACGTCAGCACGCCCAAGCGCTCCAGAAAGGGCTCGGCGATTTCCGGGCGGCACATGCAGCCGTAGAGAACCCGGGCTTCGCGCATCAGGGCGCCGTGCGCCGCGACCGACTGGCCGGGACGGGCGAATATCGGCGCGACGGGCCGCTGGTCGCGGCCGCCCCGCTCGAAGCGTCGGGCGGATGTATAGGCCGGCGCGACAGGCGCGAAGGCGCTGCGCAACCGCTCCCGAAAAGCGTCGCGGATGTAGCGGGCGACGGTCGCATCGGCGATTTCGCGCGCCAGGGCATGCAATTTTGTGTCAAGCGCCGCCCGGTCTTCGGGCGCGCTCGGGTCGATTTCGGCCAGCGCATCCTGCCAGATGACGTCGACCAGGCTCGACGCCTGCTCGATGATCGCGCGCAGCGCCGCCGCCCCCTCGGTCCGGATCAGGTCGTCCGGATCCTTCCCGCCGGCCAGCAGGGCGAAGCGCAGGGTGCGGCCCGGCTCCAGGATCGGCAGGGCGCGCAAGGCGGCGCGTCCGGCGGCGCGGCGGCCCGCGGCGTCGCCGTCGAGACAGAGGGTCGGCGCTGCGGCAATCCGCCACAGGCGCTTGATCTGCGACTCGGTGACGGCGGTGCCGAGCGGCGCGACCACATTGGGCATGCCGGCTTCCGCCAGCGCGATCGCATCCATGTAGCCTTCGACGACAATGATTTCGCCGGCTTTGTGGGCAGGCTCGCGCGCGAGGTCCAGGCCGTACAGGGTTTCGCCCTTGTGAAACAACGGACCGTCCGGCGAGTTCAGATACTTCGGCTGTTCGTCGCCGAGCGCCCGCGCGCCGAACCCGATCGGCCGCCCCTGGGCGTCGGCGATGGTGAAGATCGCCCGGTCCTTGAAATAGCCGAAGACATGGCCGTCGTCGCCGCGCCGGGCGAGGCCGGTTTCGACCATGATGTCGTCGCTGAAGCCCTCATGGCGGAGCGCCGCCAGGAGCGCCATGCGGTCCGCCGGCGCATAGCCCAGGCGGAAGCGCTGGATGGCGGCGTCGCTGAGGCCGCGGCCCTTGAGATAAGCCATCGCCTGCTTGCCGGCCGGCATACGCAACTGGCTTTCAAAGTATTTGCCGGCGGCGGCGACGGCTTCCCGGAGGCCTTTGGCTTCCGCCATGCGCCGGGCGTCGTCGGGCGTCGGCTTGGGGACATCCATGCCGACCTGGCTGGCGATCGCCTCGACCGCTTCGGGAAATGTCAGGCCTTCGGTTTTCATCAGGAACGAGAAGACGTCGCCATGCTCGCCGGAACTGAAGCAATGGTAGAAGCCTTTGGCGTCGTTGACCGTGAAGGAGGGCGACTTCTCGGCGTTGAACGGCGACAGCCCGACGAATTCCCGGCCGCGCTTGATCAGCTTGACCTTGCGGCCGACGATATCGCTGACCGACGCGCGGCTTTTCAGGTCTTCCAGAAATTCCGGCTGGAATGTCGCCATGGGCTATTCCCGCATCAACCGGCGCCCAGGCGCCGCTTGGCGATCGCAGCCGCGGTCGGCACGTCCAGCGTCGCAGCGTGCCGTTCCCGCAGCACGGCCATGACCTTGCCCATGTCCTTGATGCCGGCCGCGCCGATTTCCGCAATTGCGTCCTCGACCGCCGCTTCGATCTCCTCGGCCGTCAACTGGGCGGGGAGGAAGGTCTTGATGACGTCGATCTCGGCCTGCTCGGCTTCCGCCAGCTCCAGCCGCCCGCCTTGCTCGTACATTGAAATCGATTCGCCCCGCTGCTTGATCATCTTCTGCAGCAGATCGCGGATGGCGCTATCGTCGACGCCGTCATGCTGCCCGTGCTCGCGGGCCGCGATGTCGCGGTCCTTAACTGCCGCCAAAATAAGGCGAATTGTCGCCAGCTCGGTCGGGCGACGCTCTTTCATCGCCGCCTTCATGGCTTCCTTCAACTCGTCTCTGAGCATGCTCTGCTCTCCCGATGCCGTGCGCTACAATCGCTGCCGCGACCCCTCGCCGCGAGGGCGTAGGTCACTAAGTCATTGACTTTTCAACAGAACACAAAATCGTGCTCGCTTGACGCGCGGCATTCATTTGCCTATGTACAAGCGGTTTTGCAAGGGACCAGCGGTTCCGCCGCCCGGCGGCCGGCTGGCGTCTTGCCCAGTTCCAAGAGGTTTTTCCAGGCATGACCGATCAATCGGGTAATGCGGCGTCTCCAGGATCGGGGGCGCCGTTCAATTCCGCACGCGAACCGACCGGCGCGCTCGTCCTGTCGGATGGCGCGGTCTTCCGGGGCATCGGCCTCGGCGCCGAAGGCCATGCGGTCGGCGAAGTCTGCTTCGTCACGGCGATGTCGGGCTACCAGGAAACCCTGACCGATCCGTCCTTCGCCGGCCAGATCGTGACTTTCACATTTCCCCACATCGGCATCGTCGGCGCGAACGCCGAGGACATGGAGACGACGACCCCGGCCGCCCGGGGCGTCATCATGCGGATGGACCCGACGGAGCCGTCGAACTTCCGCGCGGCCGAAAGCATCGACCCCTGGCTGAAGCGTATGAACCTGATTGGCCTCGCCGGTCTGGACACGCGCCGGCTGACCCGGCGCATCCGCGCGGGCGGCGCGCCGACCGGCGTGATCGTGCATGCGGCCGACGGCAATCTCGATCTGGCCCGGGCGGCGGCGGAAGCGGCTGGATGGCCGGGCCTCGAGGGCATGGATCTCGCGAAGTCGGTCACGTGCGCCGCGCCCTATGCCTGGGACACGACGCCCTGGGCGCTTGGCGCCGGCTTTGGCCGCCAGACTGCGCCGAAGCGCAAGATCGTCGCCATCGATTACGGCGCGAAGCACAATATTCTCCGCCATCTCGCCGGCCGCGGTAACGCGGTTGAGGTCGTGCCCGCGACGATGTCGGCCGAGGCGATCCTGGCCCGGAAGCCCGACGGGGTCTTCCTCTCGAACGGTCCGGGCGACCCCGCGGCGACCGGCCGTTACGCGACGCCGATCCTCCAGGCGCTGGTTCGTTCCGGCGTGCCGATCTTCGGCATCTGCCTCGGTCATCAGCTCCTGGCGCAAGCGCTCGGCGCGAAGACGGCCAAGATGGCGATCGGCCATCGCGGCGCCAATCAGCCGGTCAAGGACCTGGACACAGGCCGGGTCGAGATCACCAGCCAGAACCATGGCTTCGCGGTCCAGCCCGCAAGCTTCGGCGCGGACATCGTCGAAACCCATGTCAGCTTGTTCGACGGCTCCAACGAAGGCCTCCGCGTCAAGGACCGGCCGATCTTTTCGGTCCAGTACCACCCCGAAGCGTCCCCCGGCCCGCACGACAGCCGGCATTTATTTGACAGGTTCATGAGCGTGATCGACGACAATGCCTAAACGCACAGACATCTCATCGATTCTCATCATCGGGGCCGGGCCGATCGTCATCGGGCAGGCCTGCGAGTTCGATTATTCCGGCGCCCAGGCGTGCAAGGCGCTGCGGGAGGAGGGTTACCGGGTCATCCTGGTGAACTCCAACCCCGCGACGATCATGACCGACCCGGAATTCGCCGACGCCACATATATCGAGCCGATCACGCCGGAGATGGTTGAGAAGATCATCATCGCCGAGAAGCCCGACGCCCTGTTGCCGACCATGGGCGGACAGACCGCGCTGAATACAGCGCTGGCGCTGGCCAAATCGGGCGTGCTGGCGCGCCATGGCGTGGAATTGATCGGCGCCAATCAGGAAGCCATCGCCAAGGCGGAGGACCGGCAGCTTTTCCGCGACGCCATGGAGAAGATCGGCCTCGCGACGCCCAGCAGCGCTGTCATCCGCGATCTCGACACGGCCCGGAAGGTCATGCAGCGCATTGGTCTGCCGTTGATCATCCGCCCGTCCTTCACCCTTGGCGGCGCCGGCGGCGGCATCGCCTACAATCCCGACGAGTTCGAGGAGATCGTGCGCGGCGGCATCGACGCCTCGCCGATCGGCGAAGTGCTGGTCGAGGAGTCGGTGCTTGGCTGGAAAGAGTTCGAGATGGAGGTCGTGCGCGACCGCAACGACAACTGCATCATTGTCTGCTCCATCGAAAACATCGATCCGATGGGCATCCATACCGGCGATTCGGTGACGGTCGCGCCAGCGCTGACGCTGACGGACAAGGAATTCCAGATCATGCGCGATGCGTCGATCGCGGTGCTGCGCGAGATCGGCGTCGATACCGGCGGGTCGAACGTGCAGTTCGCGGTCAATCCAGCCGACGGCAAGCTGGTCGTGATCGAAATGAACCCCCGTGTGTCGCGGTCCTCGGCGCTCGCCTCCAAGGCGACCGGCTTTCCGATCGCCAAGATCGCGGCGAAGCTCGCCGTCGGCTACACCCTGGACGAACTCCAGAACGACATCACCCGCGTCACGCCGGCTTCGTTCGAGCCGGCGCTGGATTATGTCGTCGTCAAGATCCCGCGCTTCACGTTCGAGAAATTTGCCGGCGCCGAGCCGCTGCTGACGACCTCGATGAAATCCGTCGGCGAGGCGATGGCCATCGGCCGCTCCTTCCCCGAAGCCTATCAGAAGGCGCTCCGCTCGCTCGAGACCGGCCTCGACGGCCTGAATGAGGTCGAGATCGAAGGCGCGCCTGCCAAGGATGCGCTGATCAAGGCCCTGGCCCGGCCGATGCCGGATCGCGGCCTGACCATCGCCCAGGCTTTCCGCCATGGCCTGAACGAGGCCGAGATCGCCCGCGCCTGCAGCTACGATCCCTGGTTCATCGGCCAGATCAAGATGCTGGTCGACACGGAGGAGCGGGTGCGCGCCGAGGGCCTCCCGACGACGGCGGCAGGCCTGGCGCGGCTGAAGCGGCTGGGCTTCTCCGACGCCCGCCTGGGCCAGCTTACCGAGCGGACAGCGCTGGAAGTCGCGAGCCTCCGCCATGGCCTCGGCGTCCGGCCGGTCTACAAGCGGATCGACACGAGCGCCGCCGAATTCCCGTCCGAGACATCCTATTTCTATTCCTGCTATGAGGACCCGATCGCCGGGCCGCCGGAATGCGAGGCGGAGCCGACGGAAGCGACCAAGATCATGATCCTCGGCGGCGGTCCGAACCGCATCGGCCAGGGCATCGAATTCGATTACTGCTGCGTGCACGCGGCCTATGCGCTCTCTGAGGCCGGGTATGAGACCATCATGGTCAACTGCAACCCGGAAACCGTCTCGACTGACTACGACACCTCCGACCGGCTGTTCTTTGAGCCGCTGACGGCGGAAGACGTTCTGGAAATCGCCCAGATGGAAGCCAGCCGGGGCACGCTGCTCGGCGTGATCGTGCAGTTCGGCGGGCAGACGCCGCTGAAGCTCGCGGCGGCGCTGGAAGCGGCGGGCGTGCCGATCCTCGGCACCTCGCCCGACGCCATCGACCTCGCGGAAGACCGGGAGCGCTTCCAGCAATTGCTGACGGACCTGAAGCTGCGCCAGCCCCCGAACGGCACGGCGACGAATGAAGACGGCGCGATCAGGATTGCGGAGCGGATCGGCTATCCGGTGCTGCTGCGGCCGTCTTATGTGCTGGGCGGCCGGGCGATGGAGATCGTCCACGACGCGGAAGACCTGAAGCGCTACATGCGGACCGCCGTGAAGGCGTCCGGCGCCAATCCGGTGCTGGTCGACCGCTATCTGGCGGACGCGATCGAAGTCGACGTCGACGCCCTGGGCGACGGCGACGACATCCGGATCGCCGGGGTCATGGAGCATATCGAGGAAGCCGGCGTGCATTCCGGCGACAGCGCCTGCACCCTGCCGCCGCACTCCCTGAAGGCGGAGACGGTCGCGGAGATCAGCCGCCAGGTCGTCGCCATGGGCAAGGCCCTTGGGGTCAAGGGCTTGATGAACGCACAGTTCGCGGTCCAGCCGGGCGAGACCGAGGACGCGATCTTTATCCTGGAGGTCAATCCGCGGGCCAGCCGCACCTCGCCGTTTGTCGCCAAGGCGACCGGCGTGCCGATCGCCAAGCTGGCGGCGCGGGCGATGGCGGGGGAAAAGCTGGCGGATCTGCCGGCGTTATGTCCCGTCCCTGCGCATGTTTCGGTCAAGGAAGCCGTCTTCCCGTTCGCGCGCTTCCCCGGCGTCGACATTCTGCTTGGGCCGGAGATGCGCTCCACGGGCGAGGCGATGGGCATCGACCAGGATTTCGGCCGGGCGTTCGCCAAATCCCAGATCGGCGCCGGCGTCATGCTGCCGGTCGAGGGGGCGGTGTTCATTTCCGTCCGGGATCATGACAAGCCCTTGCTGCTCGCGTCGGCCCGCAAGGTCGTCGGCATGGGCTTTTCCATCCTGGCGACTGGCGGCACGGCGGATTTCCTGATCGCCGCCGGCGTCGAAGCCAAGCGCGTCAACAAGGTCCTGGAAGGCCGCCCGCATATCGTCGACGCGATAAAATCGGACCAGGTTCAGATGGTGATCAACACATCGGACGGGCCGGAATCGATTCGCGACAGCTTCAGCTTGCGGCGCGCCGCGCTGCTGGAGCGCATCCCCTATTACACAACCGCCGCCGGCGCGATCGCCGCGGTTCAGGCAATTGCGGCATTGAAGAACGGCGTCCTTGAAGTCAGGCCGCTGCAATCCTACTTTACCTGAGCGTTTAGACGTGCTGCGCTCTTGTTTGAACAGGAAGAGCGCAGCGGGGATGGTGCCGCCGCGGACGAAAGTTCGCGGCGGATTCCGTTTCCGGCGGCGGATTTTAACAGGGCAAAGCAGCCCAAAGACTGCTTGTCCGCATGGAGTTTAGATATGGATCGCTTTCCGATGACGCCCGGAGGCTTGGCGAAGCTGCAGGAAGAATTGAAGCGCTTGAAGAGCGACGAACGGCCCTCGATCATTCGAGCGATCGCCGAAGCGCGCGAGCATGGCGACCTGTCAGAGAACGCGGAATACCACGCCGCGAAAGAGCGGCAATCGTTTGTTGAAGGTCGTATCGCCGAGCTGGAGGACAAGACCAGCCGGGCGGAAGTGATCGATCCATCGACCATGTCCGGCAACACGGTGCGCTTTGGCGCGACCGTCAAGGTTGTCGATGAGGAATCGGAAGCCGAGACCGAATATCAGATCGTCGGCGCCGATGAGGCGGCGATCGAGAACGGCCGCATCTCCATCACGTCGCCGATCGCCCGCGCGATGATCGGCAAGACCATCGGCGACCAGATCGAGGTGCAGGCCCCCGGCGGCGCGCGCTATTACGAAATTCTGGACGTCGGCTATCGGTGATGTTCCGGCCGCTCGAGGGTCGCCGGGTCATTGATCTGACCCAGGTGCTGGCGGGGCCATATTGCGCCTATCAGCTTGCGATCCTGGGCGCGGACGTCATCAAGGTCGAGCCGCCGGAAGGCGGCGACTGGGCGCGCGCCGGCGGGGCCGACGCCGCGCTCGGGCAGGCGGGCATGGGCACAGGCTACCTGACCCAGAACGCCGGCAAGCGCTCGCTCGCGGTCGACCTGAAGACGCCGGAAGGCCGGGACATCGTCCTGGCGCTCGCCGATACGGCCGATGTCTTTCTGGAAAATTTCCGGCCCGGCACGGCGGAGCGGCTGGGGCTTGGGTTCGAGGCGATACGCGCCCGCAATCCGGCCATCGTCTATGCGTCGCTTTCGGCGTATGGCCAGGACGGTCCCATGGGCGCGCGGCCGGCTTACGATCACGTGATCCAGGCCGTGTCGGGCATCATGCAGTTGACTGGCGATCCGGCGACCCTGCCGAACAAGGTCGGCGCTCCCTATATCGACTATGCGACAGGCCTCAATGGGGCGCTGGCCGTGCTGGCGGCTCTGATGGAGCGGGACCGCACCGGCGCGGGCCAGCAGGTCGATGTGGCGATGCTGGACACGGCCATGCTGTTGATGGCGTCGCACATGACCGTCGAGGCGGTGACGGGGGTCGCGCCCAAGGCGTCCGGCAATGCGGCGTTCAGCGGCTCGCCGGCATCCGGCGTGTTCGAAACGGCGGACGGCCTCCTGGCGCTTGCGGCGAACAACGACCGGCAGTTTCCGCGCCTCGCGCGGGCGATCGGCCGGCCCGATCTGGTCGACGATCCCCGCTACCGCACCTTGAACGACCGGCTGGAGCATGCGGCCGCCTTCAAGGCCGAGCTCCAGTCCGCATTCCGGCAAGCGACCGCGGCCGAGTGGGAAGATCGCCTGGCTGCGGCAGACGTGCCGGCGGGCCGCGTGCGCAATCTCGGCGAAACCATGGCGCTGCCGCAAATGGCGGCCCGCGAGGTGATGGCTGCGTACGATCTGCCGGGCGACGTCGAAGGCAAGCCCCGCCGGATCGCGGCGCCGACGCTTGGCTTCAAGGCCAACGGCGAACGGCCGAGGGCGGCGGGAAGCCCGCCGGCGCTCGGCCAGGATACGGATGCGGTCTTGGCGGGCCTTGGCAGATCGCCCGCGGAAATCGCGCGTCTGCGCGCCGCGGGCGTTATTCGATGACGGCGGTCATATTGGCCTGAAACAGCACAACGCCCTTGGCGGGCGGCGGCGACCGCAGGGGCTGCGCCGCCTGGACGGCTTCGGCTTCGCTGACCCCGGCCGCGGCGGCGACTTCCCTCGCGCCCTGGCGCGCGACATCGGCGCGAACTTCTTCGGTCTTGGCGCTGCGCATGCCATCGAGGACGGCCTGGGCTTTCGGCGAAATCGTGATTTCAAACGCCGGGTCGCTTTTCTGCGGCAGCGGCTCAATCATTGCGGTTGAGGACCGATAAGCCGTCTGTAGGCTCATGGCGGGGATGCGTGCGGCGGCTTTGATCGCTCCGTTGTCAATCGAGTCCGACATATCCTTAGCTCCAATCCTAATGCCCAGCGTGGCATCGGCATGAACAGGCGCCGAAGACCCATTACTGGACGCGATCAGAATCGCCTTCTTGCCTTAAGGGCGCTTTAAGGCGCGGTAATCGCTTTTTAGGGAGTTTTCGCGCCGGTGCGATTGGGCGTCAGGAAGCGGAAGTCGGCGCCGTCCTCGGCTTGGGTAACCTCGTCGAGGTAAAGTTTCAGATAACCGCGCTCCTGCCCTGGATGGGCGGGGGCGGACCAGGATTTCCGGCGTCGCTCTAGCTCCGCCGGGTCGACCATCAGGTCGAGGCGACGCGCTTCGACGTCAAGCTCGATCCGGTCGCCGTTCTGGACCAACCCCAAGGGGCCGCCATCGGCGGCTTCCGGCGAAATATGCAGCACGATTGCGCCAAACGCAGTGCCGCTCATCCGCGCATCGGATAGGCGCAGCATGTCCTTGACCCCTTGCGCCGCCAGCTTGCGGGGGATCGGGATATAGCCCGACTCGGGCATGCCCGGCGCGCCCTTCGGCCCGGCGTTCTTCAGGACCAGGATATCGTCGGCCGCGACGTCCAGGTCCGGGTCGTCCAGGCGGTTCGCCAGATCCTCCAGATCCTCGAACACGACCGCGCGGCCGGAATGGCGCATCAGATGGGCGGCCGCAGCCGATTGCTTGATGATCGCGCCATTGGGGGCCAGCGTGCCTTTCAGGACGGCGATGCCGCCCTTCGGAAAAATCGGATTGTCTCGCGGGCGCACGACCTGCTGGCCCCAATCTGCGGGCGCGGCGTCGATCTCCTGGCCCAGGGTCCGGCCGGAAACGGTCATGCAATCCAGGTCGAGGTCGTCCCGGATAGCGCGCAGAATGGGAGCGGCGCCGCCTGCATTGTTCAAGTCTTCCATATAGTGCTGGCCGGATGGCTTCAGGTCGACCAGCACGGGGATCCGATCGGAAAGCTTGTCGAGCGCATCCAGGTCGACTTCGATGCCCAGGCGCCCGGCGATAGCCGTCATGTGGACCAGGCCGTTGGTCGAGCCGCCTGTCGCCAGCAGCATCTTGAAGGCATTGGCGAAAGCGGCGGGGGTCATGATCTTGTCGGGCGTCAGGCCCTCCTTCGCCATGGCGACGGCGCGGGCGCCGGTCGCTTCGGCATGGCGCAGGCGGTCGGCCTGGACGGCGGGGATCGCCGCGCCGCCCGGCAGCATCATGCCAAGCGCTTCCGCCATCAGCGCCATGGTGGAAGCCGTACCCATCACCATGCAGGTGCCGGCCGTCGGCATCAGCTTGTCGCCGGCGGCGGCGATTTCGTCCGCATCGAGTTCGCCCGCGCGGTGCATCCCCCACATGCGGCGGCAGTCGGTGCAGGCGCCCAGGCGCTCGCCCTTGAAGAAGCCGGTCATCATCGGGCCGGTGACTTCCAGAATGGCGGGGCGCCCGGCGCTCGCCGCGCCCATCAGCAGAGCCGGCACGGTCTTGTCGCAGCCGCCGATCAGCACGACGGCGTCCATCGGCTGGGCGCGCACCAGTTCTTCCGTGTCGATCGCCATCAGATTGCGCAGGAACATCGAGGTCGGTGCGGAAAAGCTTTCGTGGATCGAGACGATCGGGAAATCGACCGGAATGCCGCCCGCCAGCAGGACGCCGCGCCGGATCGCGTCGATCAGGTCCGGGACCGTGCGATGACAGGCATTGTAGCCGGAATAGGTATTGGTGATGCCGACGATCGGCCGTTCCAGCGCATCGTCCGAATAGCCCATCGCCTTGATGAAGGCCTTGCGCAGGAACAGCGAGAACCCGGCGTCGCCGTAGTTCACGAGGCCCTGTTTCATGCCGGTCGGTTTCGTGTCGTCGCTCATGGCGGGGATGATCCTATTGGGAGACGCGGACGGCGAGTTTGCCGGTATTGCCGCCTTCGAACAGCATCCGAAGGCCCGTCGGCGCCTGCTCCAGGCCGTCGAGGATGTGCAGGCGCTGGCGGAGGCGGCCGGCTTTCAGCTCGCCCGCGAGCCAGGCCCGGCCTTCGTCGTAGCGGTCATGGAAGTCGGAAACGACGAAGCCCTGAATGCGCAGGCGCTTGCCGATGGCCTGACCGAGCTGGCGAATGCCGTAAAGCTCCGGCGCGGCCGTCTGGGAGATGCGGCCGCAGATCGCGATCCGGCCGCCGACGGCCATGCACGCGAGGGCCGCGTCGAGAGTCGGGCCGCCGACATTGTCGAAATAGACATCGACGCCATCGGGCGCGACCGCCTTGATCGCGCCGATCAGGTTATCGGTCGCCTTGTAGTCAATCGCCGCGTCCAGGCCGAGTTCGGACGTGAGGAAGGCGCATTTCTCCGCCCCGCCGGCGATGCCGATGACGCGGGCATGCCGCGATTTGCCGATTTGCGCCGCGATCTGCCCCACCGCGCCGGCGGCGCCGGAGACCAGCACCGTATCGCCGGGCTTCAGGCCGCCGATGGTGGTCATGCCGAAATAGGCCGTGAGCGCGCTCGTGCCGAGCGGCCCGATCCAGGCTTCGGCGTCGCCAAGCGCCAGATCGAGCTTTTGCAGCGCCGCCGCCGCCAGCGTCGGATGGCTTTGCCAGCCGAGACGGCCCTGGACCAGATCGTCTGGCTCGAGGCCGGGAACCCGGCTTTCAAGGACGCGCGCGATCCCGCCCGCCCGCATGACGCCGCCGATCGGCACCGGCGGCACGTAGCCCGGATTTTCGTTCATCCAGACCCGCATCGCCGGGTCGATCGAGAGCAGCAGCGTTTCGACCAGCGCTTCGCCGTCCGCCGGCGGGCGGACCGGCTCGGCCGCTTCCTCGAAATGCTCCGGCCCGGCGAGGCCCGTGGGCCTCGCCTTCAGCCGGATCTGGCGGTTGGCGTTCCGCAACGCTCCTAGACCCGCTCGATGACCATGGCGATGCCCTGGCCGACGCCGATGCACATGGTGCAGAGCGCCCGGTCGAGGCCGCGTTCCTCCAGTTCGATCATCGCCGTCGTGATCAGGCGCGCGCCCGACATGCCGAGGGGGTGGCCAAGCGCGATGGCGCCGCCGTTAGGGTTCACGTGGGAAGCGTCGTCCGGCAGCCCGAGGTCGCGGGTGACGGCGAGGCCCTGGGCCGCGAAAGCTTCGTTCAGCTCGATGACGTCGATGTCGCTGATCTTGAGGCCAAGGCGTTGCAGCAGTTTGTGGCTGGCCGGCGCGGGGCCGAAGCCCATGATCCGGGGCGCGACGCCGGCCGTCGCCATGCCGACGATCCGGGCGCGGGGCGTCAGGCCATGCCGCTTCGCCGCCGCTTCCGACGCCAGCAGAATGGCGCAAGCGCCGTCATTGACGCCGGAGGCGTTGCCCGCCGTGACCGAGCCGCCTTCGCGGAAGGGCGCACGCAGCTTGGCGAGGCCTTCGAGCGTCGTGTCGGCGCGGGGATGCTCGTCGAGTTCGACGACGATGGCGTCGCCGCGCCGCTGCGGGATCGTCACCGGCGTGATTTCCTTGGCGAGGCGGCCGTTCTGCTGGGCCGCGACCGCGCGCATCTGGGAGCGATAGGCGAACGCATCCTGATCTTCGCGGTTGACCTGGAATTCTTCGGCCACGTTCTCGGCCGTCTCCGGCATGCTGTCAATGCCGTATTGCTTCTTCATCATCGGGTTGACAAAGCGCCAGCCGATGGTCGTGTCGTAGATTTCATTGTTGGTGCGGGAGAACGCGGTTTCCGCCTTGCCCATGACGAAGGGCGCGCGGGTCATGCTCTCGACGCCGCCGGAGATCATCAGGTCCGCGTCGCCGGAGCGGATGGCGCGGGCGGCCGTGCCGGTCGCGTCCATCCCCGACCCGCAAAGCCGGTTGACCGTGCCGCCGGGCACGCTGTCCGGCAAGCCCGCCAGCAGGGCCGACATGCGCGCGACATTGCGGTTGTCTTCGCCCGCCTGATTGGCGCAGCCGAAGATCACGTCCTCGACCTGGGACCAGTCGACATTCGTGTTGCGGGCCATCAGGGCGCGCAAGGGAATGGCGCCAAGGTCATCGGTGCGGACATTGGCGAGCGTGCCGCCATAGCGGCCGATGGGGGTGCGAATGGCGTCGCAAATGAAAGCTTCAGGCATCTGGGCGTCTCCTCTGGGAATTTTTTTGACGTGAGCGTTGCGGCCATCGTAACGCCCTCGCATGCGTCGCGCCATCGGGTTTACGCCGCATTTGAGCGGCCGTCGCTCTCGACGGCGGCGGCCGATCTTGTATTGTGGCGAAGTCTATCGGGGGATGTTCCGAAATGGTTGTGGTATGCGCGGACTTCGCGAAGAAGATCACCTTCGCAACGACGCAGAATCATGCGGCGATCCTGCATGCCCTGTCCGTCCGGAACGACGGCCCGGACGACCTGAATGACCTCGTGCTGACCTGCGAGACCGAGCCGCCGTTCCTGCAGCCCATGCGCTGGCCAATCGACCGGATCGTCGCCGGCGGCGAAGCGTTGATCACAAATCGCGATCTTCGCGGCGATCGGGAACGGCTGTTCGCGCTGACCGAGCGCATCGCCTTCGATGTCGTGCTCACGCTCCGCCAGGGCGAGGCCGTTCTGGCGGCGGAACGGTATGACATGACGGCGCTGGCGCGGCACGAATGGGGCGGCGCTCATCACATGCCGGAAATGCTGGCGGCGTTCGTGATGCCGAACGACCCGGCGACAGCGCGGGTCCTGAAAGATGCGTCCGAACTGCTCGCGCGGTCGGGCAAGAGCGACGCCCTTGACGGCTATCAGTCCAAGTCCCGGACACGAAGCTGGGAGCTTGCGGCGGCGATCTGGGGCGCGGTCTCGGCCCGGCGCTTCGCCTACGCCGTGCCGCCCGCGAGCTTCGAGACCCAAGGCCAGAAGGTCCGCACGCCGGGCGAGATCGCGGAACAAGGCCTCGCGACCTGCCTGGATACGACGCTGCTGTTCGCGGCGGCGCTCGAGGGCGCCGGCCTTTACCCGATCATCGCCTTCACCCAGGGCCACGCCTGTTGCGGCTGCTGGCTCCAGCCGCAGCATCTGCCGGGGCTGACGACAGAGGACCCCGCGGAGCTTCGCAAAGCCATCGCCCTCAACGAGCTTATCCTGTTCGAGACGACGCTCGCGACCGGCACGGCGCCGACGCCCTTCGCCCAGGCGCTCAAGGAGGCGAACCGGTTGATCGCGGAGGAGGCGGAGGCCGCGTTCGTCTACGCGCTCGACGTCAAGGAAGCCCGCGGGCGGGGCATCACGCCGATCCCCGAAATCGCTGTGAGTACAGTCGCCAGGGAAAGCGGCGAGGCGGGCGCCGCGCCGCCCGCATCCGTCGCCTTGCCGGACGCGCCGGACCTCGGCGCGTTCGAGAACCTGATCGATCTGGCGGTCCCGGACACGCCGGCCGAACGGGTCGAGCTTTGGAAGCGCCGGCTGCTGGACCTGACGCGGGTCAACCGCCTGCTGAACGTGAAACCGTCGCTTGGCGCGATCCCGATCTTCTGCCCCGATCCGGCGGCGTTGGACGACCGGTTGGCGGAGGGCCGCAAGCTCCGCATCATCACGCCCGCCGCGCCTTCGGACGGCGAAGGCGCGTCGGACCCGGCCCTGTTCCGGCTGCGCACCGGCGACGAGCGGCATGTGCGCTTCGCCGCGGACGCGCTGGACCGCGACCAGATCGTCGCGACGATCCCGCCGAAGGACCTGGATAAGGGCCTCGTGCAGCTTTACCGGAAGGCGCGGGCGGAACAGGAGGAGGGCGGCAGCAACACGCTGTTCCTGGCGCTTGGCATGCTGCGCTGGCGGCCGAAGGGCCAGCCGGCCGGCGTCACGGCGCGCGCGCCCCTGATCCTGGCGCCGGTCAAGCTGACCCGCGGCAGCGCGCTCGTGAAGCCCGTGCTGCAGAAGCATGACGACGACACAGTCTTCAACCTGACGCTCCTGGAATTGCTGCGCCAGGATTTCGACCTGCACATCCCGGAACTCGCCGATGGCTTGCCCGAGGACGAAGCCGGCGTCGATGTCGCCCGGACCTGGGATATCGTCCGCCAGCGGGTCAGGGACATTCCGGGCTTCGAGGTGCTGGAGGAAGTCGTGCTCAGCACCTTCTCCTTCGCCAAATATCTGATGTGGAAGGACCTGTCGGACCGGACGGAGCAGTTGAAGGAAAGCCCCTTCGTCCGCCACCTGATCGACAGCCCGCACGATCCTTTCCCCCACGGCGCCCAGTTCATCTCGCCGGAAAGCATCGACCGCACGATCGATCCGGCCGACCTGTTCATGCCGCTGAATGCCGACAGCTCCCAGATCGTCGCGGTGCACGCCTCGGCGGCCGGCGGGGATTTCGTGCTTGAGGGGCCGCCGGGCACGGGCAAGTCCGAAACCATCGGCAACATCATCGCCCACAATCTGGCGCTTGGGCGGAAGGTGCTGTTCGTGTCCGAGAAGATGGCGGCGCTGGATGTCGTTTATCGGCGCTTGCAGGACCATGGGCTTGGCGACTTCTGCCTGGAAGCGCATTCCAGCAAGGCCAGCAAGCAAGGCGTCATCAGTCAGCTCTCCGCCGCCTGGGAGCAGCGCGGCCAGGAAAGCGCCGAGGTCTGGACCGCGAAAGCCGAGGACCTGAAGGCGCTCCGCGACGAGTTGAACGGCCTGGTCAAGGCGCTGCACAGCCCCGGCCCGTCCGGCCTGTCGCCCCGTCAGGCGATCGGCCGCGCGGTCCGCCATGGCGACGAGCTGACGGTCGATTTGGGTTGGGGCGCCGCGTTGGCGGACGATCGGGCCGGGACGCCCGAAGGCCTCGCCGCGCTCAGGCAGGCGGCGGCGGCTCTGGGCCTTGCCTTCGCCGACCTTCGTCCAGGCGACCGGGAGGCGTTTCAGGGGGTCGGCCATGAAGCTTGGTCGAATGGCTGGACCGCGGCGCTGACCGCGGCGGCGCGGGATCTTCTGAACGCAATTCAGGCGCTCGCCGACGAAGGACGGGCCTTTGCCGACCAGACCGGCCTGAAACCGCCGGGCCCGGCGCTTGGCGATTGGCAGGCGTTGCAGGCGCTCGCCGAGGCGATCCCGCTGGCGGCGCGGGTCGATGTCGGCTTCGCGCTCACGCCGGACGGGCAGGCTTCGGTGGAGATCGCGCGGGATGCGGCGGGCCAGCTCATGGCCTATGCCGCCCGACGCGGCGATCTCATGCAAGCTTATCCCGACCCTGACGTCGATCAGGCGCCCATCGCGGCCTGGCGGTCCGAGCTTGCGGCGGCCGAGCGGAAATTCTGGCCGATCGGCCTGTTGGCCCGGCGCCGCCTCGCAGGCGCGGTCCGCCAGCATTTCAGCGTCGCCGGGCCGCTCGATCTCGCCCACGATCTGCCGGTGCTGGCCGATCTGCACGCCCGGGCCCGAGCGCTTGAGGCGCGGGCCGCCGCCGCCGCGGCGCTG
>ERZ888423.947-NODE-947-length-27734-cov-10.352939_pt1 | contig 27734 bp, 25 predicted proteins | sample MGYA00520523_ERZ888423 | MGnify/ENA primary metagenome ERZ888423 (study PRJEB32303, sample SAMEA104408611) | aquatic metagenome | biome: Brackish water; feature: Pelagic; material: water | place: Baltic Sea | collected 2014-06-08T10:24:00 | depth 30,27 m ...
GATATCATTGTCGTATTCATCGATAACAGCAAAATCGGAAATCTTAGGTACAAAACCGGGATCTATCAGCTTGTCCTTTCGCTCCTTGAATTGCCACACCAGTGTATCGCTGTAAGGCACCAGTTTATTAAAGTCGTTTTGGTTGGAGCGTATTTTCACTACCTCTTCAGCCTGGGTATTCTTGTTGACATAGATGTATTGCATTTCCACCACCGGTGGGTCCGCATCTTCCGGGATGGCCATTAAAGCACTGATATTGTTGCCTGGCTTATACGGTCTGAAATCGATGAACACATCGTACTTAACAGCTGTGTTAGCTACCCATACGGTGAATGCTGTTCCTGCAAAAGCCAGCACAAACGAAGGAATAGCAGGCAACAGGCGCTGTATGTGTTTTTTGTATATAAATAGTATCAATATTAAAACGAGTAATACAATATCCTTGTAAAACGACTGCCAGGGCGTCAGCGGTATAGCATCTCCAAAACAACCGCAATCAGTAACCTTGCCTGTTACCGCTGCATAACCGGTAAGAATGGTGAAGAATACAATCATAAGGAGCAATAGCCAGGTAACGGTTTTCTTCCACATGCCCAGCAACAACAGCACACCCAATGCCACCTCTACCACACATATCAGCGCTGCCTGGAATACAACGCTCTCCAGCAGCAAATGCCACTCGAAAATGCGCAACAATCCTCCACCGGATGCGAATATTTCATAGTACTCCTCCAGCTTGATGGCAAAGCCCACCGGATCATTGGCTTTGATAAGCCCTGAGAAGATGAATAGTACTCCTACCAATAACCTGCAAACTGTAACAATAGCTTTCATGGTGCGATTTAGTTTTCAGACATTTGAATAAGTGCGAATACGGCATAGTTCACCATATCCATATAGTGTGAGGCCACCCCTTCCGATATCAGGGTCTGTCCATTGTTTTCTTCTATTTGTTTGATGCGCAGCAATTTCACCAGGATAAGGTCGGTGAAAGAGCTCGTGCGCATGTCTCGCCACGCTTCTCCATAGTCGTGGTTCTTCGCCTCCATCAGGTGCTTGACCTCAGTGGCTCCTTCGTTGTAATGCCGCAGGGCTTCTGCTGCATCCATATGGATAGGCGCTTTTTCGTCGAGCTTAAGTTGAATCAATGCTATCAGCGCATAGTTGATTATGCCGATGAATTCATCCTCCACCGTATCGCTGACCTTGCGCTCGGCATTCTGCTCGATGGTGCGGATGCGCTGGGCTTTAATAAAGATCTGGTCGGTGAGCGAAGACGGACGCAACACCCTCCAGGAGGTACCGTAATCCTGTACTTTTTTTACGAAAATATCCCGGCACCGGCCGATGACTGCATCGTACTGGCTGTCGGTCAGATTTGTTGGTGGATTCATTACTTTTAGTGCCTAAATGGACTCCAAAACTACATATTTCCCTTTGCTTACTACCCTGTCGACCGGTGGTCGCGTGCTGGACTTATCCACACCCCGCATCATGGGTATTCTGAATGTCACACCCGATTCCTTTTACGACGGAGGCCGGCATCATCGGCTGGATGCAGCAGTCTTTCATGCCAATTCCATGTTGCAAGACGGCGCTGATATCATCGATATAGGTGGTATGTCATCGAGACCCGGTGCAACCATCATCAGTCCACAGGAAGAAATGGACCGCATTCTCCCGGTTATTATTCAGCTCAAGCGGGAATTCCCGCAGGCCATTTTGTCTATCGATACCCTCCATGGCAGCACAGCACTGGAAGCCATCCGCTGCGGGGCTGATATCATTAACGATATCAGCGGAGGCACCTATGATGCATCGATGGCCGACATCATCGCAACCCATCAGCTGCCCATGGTGGTGATGCATATGCAGGGAGAACCAGGCACCATGCAGCACAACCCGCAATACAACGATGTGGTAGAAGAAGTACTGCAATTCTTCAGGGAAAGAATACAAACCCTGATGCAACAAGGTATTCGCCAACTCATCGTCGATCCTGGCTTCGGATTCGGGAAGGCACTCCACCACAACTACTTGCTGGGCGCTCATCTGGATCGTTTCCGTGCGTTGGGCATGCCGCTGATGGCAGGGATATCCAGAAAATCTATGGTGACGAAAGTAATTGGCACCCGACCCGAAAATGCACTGAACGGCAGCACAGCCATGCACATGTACCTGCTGGTCAAAGGGGTGCAGATATTAAGGGTACACGATGTACGGGAAGCCTGGGAAACCATCAGGATTTACAGGGAATTCGCGATGGCAGCTGCAGATGCTTAATTTTACCTCCGTATGTACCTGATACCATTGATGAAAATAGGATTTCTCGAATTCGGATGGAGCGATGCCATTGATATTCTGTTGCTGGCATTCCTCATCTACCAGCTCTACCGCATTGTCAGAGGAAGCCTAGCCTACAATATCTTCTTCGGCATACTCGTGGTATACCTGCTTACGCTTTTGGCAGAGGCACTGGAACTCAAGCTCATATCCGATGTACTGGGTCAGTTCATCAATATAGGGGTACTGGGACTGCTCATTGTATTTCAACCGGAGGTACGTCGTTTTCTGCTGCAACTCGGTAAAAACAGAGATATACGCAAACCTGCCTTTTGGGGACGGTTCAACCTGCAGCATTACGGCATTACGCAGGCGCAGCACAAAGAAGTGGATGAACTGATGGCGGCATTGCACCATATGGCCGATAGCAAAACCGGTGCGCTGCTGGTGTTCCCTACCACCAGCCGACTACAGTTTTTTGTCAATTCCGGTATTTTGATTCGGGGAGATATCAGTGGCGACTTGCTGGAGTCCATCTTTAATAAAACCGGACCATTACACGATGGCGCTGTCATTATCGCCGATAATAAAATTCTGGCTGCACGATGTGTGTTGCCTGTCAGTGAAAATCAGGATGTACCCGGACATGTGGGACTGCGTCACCGTTCCGCAGTAGGCATCACCGAAGTCAGTGATGCACTTGCTATCATTGTATCAGAGGAAAACGGTATCATTTCACTGGCCAAAGAAGGCCGGCTGCAGCTCAATGTTTCGGACGAGGAAATTCGGAGTGCCCTGGCTACTTCCCTACTCTCCGCTTGATGCCTCGCTGATATCCAAGGTATCGGTCTTGCCCTGCATGATCATTTCCAGTGATGCTTCGGGCGACATACCCAGCGTTTTAAGCGTATTTTCTATACCGTATTGGCCCGCTTCGATAGGATATTTTTCCAGCAGCAACTCGTAATAGGGTCGGGCTGTTTCAGGCTCACCCAGGGTAATATCCCATAAACCCGCCACTGCCAGCATACTCATCGGGGCATATCTGCTTTCAGGAAAATTGGTATACACTTCTTCGTAAACCGCAATAGCGCCTTTCAGGTCAGGAAGCTGGGTTTTTAAGCCTGCGGCCTCAAAGGTGTACATGGCGGAAAGTGTATCAGATGGGTAGGCTTTTGCATAATCCAGGTAAGCGGCTATCAGTTCGTTGGTGAGCGCCCTGTTTTCGGGTGATAAGACAGGAGTATTGGACAACAGGCTATCCACCTGTTGCTGCAATTGTGCAATATTTTTCGCCTGCCGTTGTTGTCCATTACAACCCATCATCAAAGCGCCTGTAAACGCGGCGGCAAAAAGGAACGTTGAAAATCTCATAGTTTTATAGCTCATTTGAACACAAAGGTAATGTTTGGAAATATTGTACGACAACCCTGGCAATGGATTTTAATACTGGTAGCCGGGATAGGATGCACGCCTGTGTATGAAAAGGCGATGATTGGGCAGGAGGAGCTGCAGACCACCACCACTGAATCAGCAGGTATTTTCTGTAACCGGTTTGAAAACTATACGCCCGATCAGTATTCGCTCATACGAACCATCCGGCTGAATTTTCATATTATGCGCACTGCCGATGGCACGACCAACTTCAATGAAGCGCAGGCCAAGCAGTACGTGCGGGAGCTGATCATGGTATGCAATGAAAAGCTTGCCGATAACCAGCCCATGAACCTTCCCGAAGGAAACAATACACCTGCCCTGCCAACCAAAATTCGCCTGGTGTTGTGGGGAGATGCCGCCACCGGAGAAGATGGCATTTACTTTCACGATGACGACAGCACCGCCTGGTTCAATAAGAAAGCCAACGGTGGTTTGTATTCTCTCGGTGACCAGCGACCATTTCGATATGCGACCGGTGGCGACAGTGTAATCAATGTTTTTCTCATAGAACATCACTGGGACAGCATCAGGAATAATCCTGATTACAATCCTTCTACCTCCGGAGTGTCATTTGGCAAGAACATCAAACTCTTTGGTGCTTACCATAACCGGTACACCGATTTCTATACCAATGAAGGGAATTTATATAATAAAGGTCCCTGGTATTACTCCGGGCTGCTGAACCACGAAGTAGGCCATTCACTGGGACTGAGTCATAGTTGGAATACCGACGATGGTTGTGATGACACACCCAAGAATCCAGGCTGCTGGGGAAATACCGGCGTTCCACCCTGCGATGGAGTAACCTCCAACAATATGATGGACTACAATGGCTGCCAGTGTGCCATTACACCTTGTCAGCTGACCAAGATGCACTTCAATATGTGGAAGGAAAATTCTTCCCAAAGAAAAGTGGTAGATCCGGTTTGGTGTACGTACAGCAATGCGCAAAAGGTCACCATCCCACGCGACTCCACTGTTGTATTTGATGCCGGTCGTGATTTTGCCGGTGACATTGATATCATGGAAGGTGCCACGTTGATTGTTCGCTGCACCGTATCGCTGCCTGCCGGTGCGCGCATCAAAGTGCGTCCGGGTGCCCAACTCATTGTCGATGGCGGGTTGATCACCAACCGCTGCGGTGAATACTGGGAAGGCATAGAAGTATGGACCCACAGAAAACTGGAAATAAGCGGTTCAGTCATTTTGAGCAATGATGGGAAACTTGAAATGGTAAAATCATTCCTTACGGAGGAACCCGACTCCACTTTATGAAGTGGTATACCAGTTGTTGGTGGGTGGGATGGTTGCTGGTGATGCTAACAGCCGGATGTCAGCAACCGGCACTGCCTGCCATGCATTTGAGCACAACAGACACCATAGGTGTGGAAACTCCTGTGCCCGTCCGAATGGAATACACTTCAGGCAAAGAGCACTGGGCATCGACCGGAACCATACAGCGAAGAGGCGGTATGTCGCTTAAGTATGAGAAACATTCATATAAAATTGAATTAGATAAAAAAACAGGTCTGGCAGGTTTGCCGGAAGACGATGACTGGATTATCCATGCCTCTGCTATCGATAAGACCTTTCTGCGCAATACCATCAGCTATACCTGGTTCAGGGAAATGTCGGAGCTGAACAGGGCGCCTGCATTCCGCTATATGGAGTTGTACCTCAACGGTGACTATAGAGGTCTTTATATATTGATGGAGCAGCTGGAGAGCACGCGCTTAGGCCTGCATAAAAAAGACAGCACTGCCTGCATTTTTAAGGATCCACCTGTTTTTCGAAGCGATACAATTGAACCACAGGATGCCGGCAACTATTATCAGCAGACTTATCCCGATGGTGGTAATGCTTACGGTACTGCCTTGATGACACAGATACGCACCAGATTATTGGCTGCTCCTGACAGCAGTTTTAGCGCCTGGTCGAAAGCATTATTTGACTGGAACAATATAGCCGACTGGCAGATACTCCTATTGCTCACCAATAATGGTGATGGGGTGCTCAAAAACTTCTACCTCTACCGGCAGGATGCCTCCGCTCCTTTGCGTGTTGCACCCTGGGATTACGATCATTCCTTCGGAAGGGATGGTGATTACGAATACAATATGTTGGCTACTGTTGTGGAACCGGAAAGAAATTTATTAATAAAAAATCTCATGTATTTACCCGAATACAGGCAGTTGCTCGCTGCCAGGTGGAAGGCATTGCGTGCATCCGGTATTATTAGCAATGAACACTTTATCGGGTTAATCGATGCACAATACCATTTGCTGCAATCAGCAACAGCCGCTAACAGTGCATTGTGGCCGGATAATTCCTGGTGGTATTTCGATGACAATAACTTTGAACAGGAAGTCGATATCATGAAGCAATTTATGGAGTTGCGCATTCCGCAACTGGATACCTGGATGGCGGATCTGTAAATAAAATAAGGACGGATGTTCAACATCCGCCCTTATATTGAAGAAGAAGAAATATATTAATTATCGAATCCGCGGCGAATAATCAAGCCTATGGAAACAGGATACAGTTCGGGACCTTCGCCTTCAGTAAACATACTGTTCAAGTCATAACTCGCATAGACGTTGAAGTCACCATATCCCAGCATCACATTCACTTCGTGGCGCAGCGGTTGAGTCAGGTTAAAATTATCTTTCACTTTTGATACTCCGTCATCTGCTTTGATTTTGGTTTTACCTTTCACCAGCAGTCCGGGGCTGTAACCAAATCCCATGCGGAAGGAGTTCTCGGTATCCCAGGGTTTAGTTTCAAAACCTAACATGATGGGAAGTGTGAAATGGGTGGTGGAAAACCTGTTTTTCTTCAAATCATTAGGATACTCGGATAGTGTGAAGGTATCCATCTGAGGCAGCGGAAAACTGTTACCACGCATCATATAATTGTGCCATTCGAAGCTCAAACCCCAGTTGAGGTTTACATAGCCTTTGAACATATTCACACGAGAGCGGAACATATGCAGGTTCACGTCCCAGCTGCCCCATGTCTGTTGATTGCCCAGTGCCTGATAAGGTTCCGGTACAGAAAACTCCATGTCCTTATTGACAAAGGTGTTGTAGCCGAGGTCGAAAAGGAACCAGTCGGTTTCGAAAACATCTACATCACGGTAGTCGGTCAAATCTTCGAAATCATCTTTATTCCACCTGTCAATTTCGAAATCAACGTCGTCGGTGCCATCGCCTTTTTCTTTCACTACCACTTTCCAGTTACCGATTTTCACAGATGCAGAATCAATGGTATCTCCCTGTACCCGGACGGTGAAATCGTCGAATTCCAGGTTTTCATCCGCTTCCATTCCGTCGAGGTAGCGCAGTGTTTCCAGACCTTCCAGATCGGAAAGGTTCTTCAAGGCATCCATATTGGGCACCTCAATGGTGTAGGTCTCACCGTTCTCTGTGATGGTAACAGTTACCGTTTTCCCATTGCTAGCAGCATTTTCTTCGAAGCTGATAGCGGCAGGCGCATCCGGTGGCGTGGGGATATCTCCTAATGCCGGCGGTGGTGGCGGAGGAGGAGGTGGTGGTGGTGGAATGGCATTGCTGCCTTCGGTCTGGGCAAAAACACTTGCCGATGTGGCGAAAATCATCGCTAATAAATATGCACTTTTCATGATCAATTGTTTATACGTTTACGATTGTAATATTCAAATCCGAGAATACGAATGGAGGTAGTTTTCACTCTGGCCGATGCTGCAGCATCAGTAGATTGTTTTTTGTTTAAACCCAGAACCGACGACATATCGTTGACAGTTGCCAATGCATCATTCCACTTGTCTACGATGGTATTGTTGTCGGCAGGTTCATATACATCCTTCATCATATTTTCATAGTTATAGCCTTTGTTATAAGCGTACATGGCATCCATGTCCATGGCTTTCAGACGCGGGGTGAGCTGCCTGGCCGGCAGGGCCTCAATATCCTTTACAGGTATGCCCTGCGCTGTGAGCAACGGCCTGACTGCTTGAGGTGCAACATCCTCTCTTACGGGAGCCATTTGTTGCTGAGGAGCTGTGTTCGCGAGGTGGAAGGAATGATCGGCATTTTCATCCTGCATTTCGGTATCTTTTTGAGGCACCGTATTTTCCACTGTAGCCGGCTGATAAGCTGCACCTGATTGCTCCGGTGCTGTATTGTTCATGAAGCGCACTCCTACAAATATTACTGTTACGGCAGCGGCTGCCATCAGCCATTTACTGGCGGCAAACAAGGGTATAACCACTCCGTCTTTTTTCTTGAGGGCATCTTTATCGCGATATACGATAGTAGTATCGGGCTCCAGCAAGGTAGCTTCATAAAGCGCCAGCTCTTCTTTGATGGCAGGATGTAGCATCAGGAACGCATCCAGTTCCGCCTCATCAGAGGGGCTGAGGGCTCCTTCTACCCTGTCGATCAAAAACGCTTCGTAATTATCTAAATTCACTTTCATATTATATGGTGTATGCTCACTAAATATTTTTTCAATGCCTGGCGTGCCCGGAAAATGTAAACCTTTACCTGCGACTCACTTAATTCCAGAATACCGCCAATTTCTTCATAGCTATATCCTTCGTAATCCCTTAACAGGACTACACTCTTTTGGATTTCAGGAAGCGTATCCAGGGCCTTGTCCAGCACCTCCTTCAAATCCGACTGATAATCAGATGTTCCACCTTTAGCGGATTCGTCTATTTCCTCTACATAATCCAGCCGCTTTTGCTTTCTGATAAAATCTATCATATTGTGATAAGCGGTGCTGAACAAATAGGATTTAGCCTTTTCAGCTTTGATATCAGCATGTTGTTTCCAAAGAACTTCAAACGCATTCTGTACAACATCTCTGGCGTCTTCTTCGTGCCGGAGCTGTTTAAAGATGAACCGGAATACAGCATCGGCCCATAAATCAACGATTTCGTTGTATTCCTTCGTTGTCATCTGTACATAAGGCGTTCGAACATGCTAAAAAGTTACAGGAGGATTTAATTTTTTTAGATGGGGACTTAAATCATCACCCCGGGGAAAAGATTACCGTAAATTTACTAAAACAGTCCTATCATGAATATCTTGTTCCCCACCGATATGAGCGAAGCCTCTCAAAAGAGTTTTTGGGCGGCTTTGGATTTAGCCCGACATATGCAATGCGGTGTTACCTTGCTGCATGTCTACGATCAGCCGGTATTGTTGGATTCTGTCAGTGAAACCGGTGTAGATGCCATGTCAGACACACTGCTTTCCAACATGGAAAAGGCACAGAGAGAGCGTTTGCACAGCTTCCGTCAGCAGCTGGAAACGACTTATCAACCGGGAGTACATATAGAAGAAGTACTGCGCTATGGACTTCCCGCTCATGAAACGGCCCGGGAAGCAGAGGAAAGTGGTTCCGCTTACATTGTGGTTTCAGTAAGACATATGGGTAAAGTAGAGCGCCTGCTTTTTGGCAGTATGGTGAATGGCCTCCTGCATAAGACGCATGTACCGGTCCTTACGATCCCGGAAGAGATGCCCTTGCGCCATTTTCACAAAATATGCTACGCTACGGATTTTACCTTCGATGACAATCCGTTGATTGACAAACTGTTGCATTTTGCCAGAATGTACGGAGCTACTGTGCATTGCGTGCATATCCACGACAGCAACCTGGATACGGAAAGTGCCATTTTGCAGGATTTCCAAAAAACGTATCAACAGGAGGTAGCGGGTGGATTGTTATCATTTCACCTGGTCGAAAGCCTGAATGTGGTGGATGGGCTGGTGCAATTCATTGAAAACCACGATATCGATCTGGTAGCTATGCTCAAGCAACGCCGCTACTGGCTGGATTTCTTTAGTGGAAGCCACACCAAAAGAATGGCATTCCATGGTCGCACCCCCCTGCTGGTATTTCATGAATAGCACGATTCATGGCTTATAAACAGCAAATGGTCGTTAACGCAGTGGCTTTCCCATGGGAAGGCTGTATTTTTGCCGCTGCATGGAAACCAAGATGAAGGAGCGCCCCGTCAAAGTTGCTATTCTGGATATGTACCAGAATCATCCGAATCAAGGGCTCCGGAATATCAAAGATATTGTCGACACTACCGAGTTTGGATTTGAATACCGGGTTTTTGATGTGCGCGGAAAGAATGAAATTCCCGGTCTGGACTACGATATTTTCATTTCTACCGGTGGTCCCGGAAGTCCTTATGACGGAGAGGGCAAAGCCTGGGAAAAGAATTTCTTTTCCCTCATCGACGATATACAGGCACACAACGCCAATGGCAATCCCCGCGAGAAATATGTCTTCGCCATCTGCCATTCCTTCCAGCTATTAGCCAGACACCTGCAATTGGGAAATGTCTGCAAGCGCAATTCAACCGCCTTTGGCGTCTTTAATATCCACAAGACAGAAATAGCCCGCAACGACAAGTATTTCAGAAACTTACCTACGCCTTTTTACGGTGTGGATTCCAGGGACTGGCAGCTGATAGAAGTGGACATGGACCAGCTGGTAGAGAAGGATGCTGTGGTGCTGGCGCTGGAAAAGCGACGTGATCACGTTCCCTATGAAAGAGCTGTGATGGCCATGCGGGTGGGCAAGCACATTTATATGACCCAGTTTCATCCCGAAGCCGATGCACAAGGTATGCTGCATTACTTCCAGATGCCGGAAAAGAAGGAACACGTACTGAAGCACCACGGCGACTGGAAACTGGCGGAGATGATATTGCACCTGGAAGACCCCCAAAAATTGCCCCTCACGCACGATGCACTAATTCCTGCATTTCTGCGCGATGCGAAAAAAGAATTAACACTGAATTAAATATGATTCGCGAAGTAAGACAACGCTACAACGAGCAGTTCACGCAGGAAAAGTACGATGCTTTTTTTCGGAGTCTGTGGGAGCATTTCCCTTATAAAATAGAATTCAAAGTCTGTGAAACCCCCGTATTCGTGCCTAAATGGCTGAAAAAAGAATTAATCCAGGCGGGAGAGGAAATCATAGACCACCTTGTTCAGCCCAATTTCAAGGAGCTGTCAGCGGCAGCTATCCCACCCCATCTGAATGTTCCCGGCGAAGATGACCACACCACTTTTCTGGCGATAGATTTTGGTATCTGCGAAGACGAAAACGGCAACATAACCCCCAAGCTGATTGAGCTGCAGGGGTTCTCATCACTCTATGGCCACCAGCACGCCATGGCTAAAGCTTTCAGAAGGTATTTTGATATTCCTTCGCACATGAATCATCTTTTAGGCGATTTGAATGACCTGGAATATGAAGACCTGTTCCGCCGCACGGTTCTTGGCGGACACAAGGCTGAAAATGTCGTGCTAATTGATGTGGAGCCTCATAAACAAAAAACTTGGGTTGACTTCTGGGATACCAAAATGATGACAGGCGTTGAACCCGTTTGTATCTCCGAGCTCAGAAAATCAGGGAAGGATATTTATTACGAGCGGAATGGCGTCAAGATTCCGGTTTACCGCATATTCGACAGGATGATTTTCGACGAACTGGAGCGCAGGAAAGACCTTCAGCTGCATTGGGACATTACCCAACCTGCCGACATCGAATGGGTCAGCCATCCCAACTGGTACTTCCGCATCAGTAAATACACCATGCCCTTCCTGAAAAGCAAATACGTGCCGGAAACTTTCTTCGGGCATGAATTCGACCCAACAGGCAAAGACCTCAGCCAGTATGTATTGAAGCCACTGTACTCCTTTGCAGGTGCTGGTGTGAAATACGACTTCAGTATGAAAGATCTGGAAGACCTGGAAAATCCGGCTCATTTTCAGATTCAAAAGAAAGTAAAATACGCTCCTTTAATTACCACGCCTGATGATCCAGCCAAATTTGAAATACGGCTGATGTATATCTGGGAGAAGGATGCGCCCAGACCGCAACTCGTCATTAATCTGACCCGCCTCAGCAAAGGCCAGATGATTGGTGTCAACTTTAACAAGAACCGCGACTGGGTGGGTGGTTCAGTCAGTTTCTTCGAGTAACCATTCCTTCAATACAGGATACACTCTGCTCATAGGGAAACCTACTACATTGTAGTAGTCACCTTCAATACCGGCAATCTTGTTAAGTCCTATCCATTCCTGAATGGCATAGGCACCTGCCTTATCCAGAGGCTTATAGCGCTCTACATAATGGGCAATTTCTTTTGCAGTGAGCGGTAACATGCTTACCCTGGTGCTGGTTTGTATATCCCGGTATGCTCCGTTGTTGTAAAGTTGCACAGCAGTGATGACCGTGTGGGTAGCTCCGGAAAGCTTTGCCAGGATACGCTGTGCATCAGCTTCCCCCTCAGGTTTACCGATGATTTCATTATGGAGAACAACTACGGTATCAGCCGTAATGATTACTGCTTCCTTATCCGCCACCATGCGCACAGCTTCGTACATTTTCTTGCCTGCCAGATAAGCGGGAACCTGCGCAACATCCATGGATACCGGAAATGATTCATCGGTATCCAGTGGGAAAACCTGCGGATGGAATCCGGCATCTGTGAGTATCTGTTTCCTTCGGGGTGAACCGGATGCGAGTATCAGGTTTTTCATTTAAAATATATTGATATTAAAAAAGACCAGAAAAAGCAGCCCCGCTACCATGGTAACTTTCAGCATAGTGCTGGCCCGATGGAATTGTTTTTTGTTGCCCGCCCGCAATAAGATGATACTGTCGACGACCAGCAGCAAAGCGACACCTGCTGCATAGGCTATTAATCCCCATCCATTTACATACGGCAGACCTTGCATTAAGATGGCACCCCAAATGACCAGTCCCAGGGTGGTGGTAAGCAGGGCTATCGCTACTCCTCGAGCAGCCTCTGTTCCCCAGACAAGGGCAATAGTTGCATCCTCTCTAAGCTTGTCACCTTCCTGATCTTCTATGTCCTTCACGATTTCGCGCACCAGCGTCAGTAGAAAGCTAAAGAGGGTCATGATCAATACCCATGTCCATATAAATCCGGCAGCATACCAATCTGCAGGTCGATCTAATGCATACACCGATGGTTCAAAAACAGCCGGAGTAACTACTGATAATGCGACTATGATGGCAACCAATACATTACCTAAAAGTGTTATGCGTTTTAGCGATGCAGCGTAGAGGTACAGCGATACTGCAGCGACAATCTGAATACTGATTAATTTGATGTCCCCGGCAGCCAGCGATGAGAACAGACCTGCCAGTAATCCGAGTCCGGAAGTCCATGCATACAACCACCAGCCATGGGAAGTACTGATTACCCTGCCTATTAGGTTTACGCCGGGTTTGTTGACGTCATCGGCTGCAACATCGTACAGGTCATTTACGACATATCCACCTGCAGCTATGAGCACACAGGATAAGATAAGTACGCAGAACTCCCAATTGGTAAGTGTAAGCTGCAAGCCAAATTTTGCAGCCGCCGGAGAGATGAGAAGAAAGCGCATCATAAGCATGGTAACGGCTACAATAAGCAGATTCACCGGCCGCAGTATGCTCAGATACTTCACGCTATCTATTATTGTCGCGCCATTCGTACACCCAGGCACTCTGAATCATTTCCAGATGGCCTTCATTACTTTCCTCGCGCTTACCTTCAAAACCTTCGATTTCCAGTACCCATTCCAGCAAATCGGTAAAGCGGATGCGGTAAATCTTCGATTCATCGAACTCAGCTCCAAAACGCTCGTACAGTTTCAAGGCAATATCTTCGTGATCATTCCAGTATATAGGTGGCTCTTCAAATGTCATATCTAAATTATTAAGATGCTATTATTGTTGATTGGTCGGGCACTATCACCTCAATCTCCCCCTCTCCTTCCAGCAGATCGCACTGACAGCTCAATCTGGAATTCAATCGCGGATCGCGGGCACGGTCAATGAAATCCTCTTCTTTGTCCGTGATTTCCTCGAGCTGTTCCATACCTTTTTCGATGTACACATGACAGGTACTGCAGGCACAAACACCGCCGCAATTGTGGTTAATTTCCACATCATTCAGAAGCGCTACCTCCAGTACGGTGTAGCCGGTACTGGTCTCTACCACTTTCTCGGGACTGCCGTCCTCAAAAACAAACTTTATTGAATACTTTCCCATAATAAGGCTGCAAATTTAAGGTTCACTTTCCTTTCGAAGTATACTATTAGTTAACAGGGTGTAAACATCCCTTACCTCCGGATAGTTCTCTAATAGCTGCAGATGTGCTGCTATGACTCCATGGTCAGCCCTCTGAGCCGGTCCGGTTTGTGCCTGTTCGGGCGACATCCGTTCCAGCTTAGCTACCGTTTCCTGCATCAAAGGCAATAAGGACCGGTAATCGAGTCCGTTTACCTGCAACAACTGTTCAGCCAGCAATACCAGGTGATTGGTGAAATTATTTACCAGCACCGCCGACAAATGCAACAACCTGCGCTGTTCATCATCAATCACGGTGACTTTTCCGCTTATCTTTTGCGCTGTTTCGACAAGAAATGAGCGCAACGCATCATTTTTAGTCGTTACAAAAAAGGGAATTTTAGATAAGTCGGGGCTACTGCTACCGGAAAATGTCTGCATCGGGTAGAATACTCCTCCCGCATCACCTACTGATTCTGAAGCAACACTACCACTGCAATGCACCACCACATGACCAGCTGCCACCCAGGGTGCTGCAAGTACGGGAATTGCAGTATCGCTGACCGCAAGGAAGAGCAGATGAGGCATTGTCAGGTCGCTGGGATGTACATCATCCAACACTTCTGCTCCCCATTTTTCTGCCAGTGCTGCTAACGCGTTCTTGTCCCTGCCCATCCAGTAGGTGGGCTTATGTCCGGCCAATTGCAACATTCCCGGTAAATGGTGGGCAAGATTTCCCGTTCCTGCCACAATCACCGGCATTGCCGCCACTGATGGTGGAGTATTTTTCATCAGGCTGCTTTTCTGCGGGTTTCCAGTATGCGCTTGCGCATGCTGATGGCAAATCCAATGGCGAGGATGATGGTACCCAGCCAAACCAGATTGATCATCGGAAAGACAATAGCTTTCATAATGATCCAGTCGCTCTCTATATTAGCTTCTCTGGTGCTGAATACGAACTTATCTTCCTCTGTAAGTATGGTAGTGAATGTTACGCCTCCCTCACCAATCTGCAACGGCACTTCCACGGAGCGCAATTCGTTTCCTACTACTTCAAAGCGCGGTTGCACTACTTCAGACTTACTGCCGTCAGTCTCAATAAACACAGCCATGGCACCGATGGTATCATTGGAAACAATGCGACGGATATCGTTCAATATCAGTGTGCTTTTAGAGAGCCAGATACTGTCGCCAATGGCAAGTGTATGCTGATTGGTGCGCTCGTCCTGCTGAGGCGCATCTTTTTTAGGTATGGATGACACATGCGTAAATACATCATGCGTTATATAATGCTTGGTATCCGGATTGGGCGTTAGTTGTTGTGACTTCTTATCCAGCAATAAATAGGGATACAGTGTAAAAGATTGCGTAATTTCTCCGGTGGTATTATCTACCTTTTCATATTGTACTTTGAAAAATGTTTTCCTGTTGTCAATGGAATCTCCGAGGTAGGTCACCAGGTAGTCGCCCATGACCATCGGTGCATTCTTGTACAACAGAATATTATCTCTTTTAAAATCCTGGTCGAAGTCATCTCCGTAATTGATGCCGGTGGTATTTTTGGAAATAACCATCTGATTGGCATTGGAAATCAGTATACCGAGCAACAGGATGCCAAAGCCTATATGTGCAATAGAACCTCCTGCGAGCTTTACCTTGCCTTTCAATATCAGAATCCAGTATTGAGCGTTGGTGAAAACGGTAAAATAACCCAGCAACAGTAACAAAGCATTAGGATGCAGGAAGGGAAATGAAAGTCCCATCATATTGGCGGAACCAATCAGCGGATACCCCAGCTTCCCGGCACTCCAGGCAGTCAGTGCTACTGCCAGCAGGAATGGATAAAGTAATGCCGACCAGAATTTTTTGGCATCACTTTTCTTGTAGCGCAGAAACTGACCGATGGCGGTGAGTCCTGCTATCAGCACTCCTACCCAAATTTGCACACCAGTATAGTAGCCTACTGCATCTACCGGCGCAGTAAAATCAGACTTGATAGAAGTTCCCAGCAATCGATTCAAGCCTTTGAATAATTCGTTGAAAGCAGGTATGGAGGTAAAGAAAATTACATGCAGCGCGGAGAAAACCAAAACAAGTGAACCTATAAACATCCAGAACTCCCTGGACGAGGTTGCTTCTTCCTTTTTAACATTGGGAATGGATTTCCAGTTACGGATAATCAGGACAAGTCCGATTGCCGTGAACACGCCCAGAAATAACAACAAATGATTTTCCAGTCCGCTTACCACGAAGGAGTGTACACTGGTATCGCCTAAAATGCCTGAACGCGTGAGAAAGGAAGCGTAGAGTACAAAGAAAAATGCCAGTGGCACGAGTACGAAGTTGGTCCGCAAGGAATGACCGGTAGCTTTGGAAACTACCATGGTATGGAGTGCTGCAACCATGACCAGCCAGGGTATGAGGGAGGCGTTCTCCACGGGATCCCATGCCCAGAAACCACCGAAGCTCAATGCTTCGTAGGCCCAGGCCCCGCCCATGAGAATACCGGTTCCCAGCACCATGGCCGCAAAAAGCGCATAAGGTAATGCAGGGCTAATCCATGATTCGTATTTCCGGGTCCACAATGCAGCCATTGCATAGGTAAAAGGGATAGTTATGGAGGCAAAACCCAGAAAAAGCACAGGCGGATGTATCACCATCCAATAGTTCTGCAGTAATGCATTGAGGCCCGTACCGTCCTGGATGAATTGCATGTAGTCATTAAAGAGAAATACCGGGTCTTGCGTCAGTGCATCTTCCAGCAACAGAAAAGGAGTTGAACCGACTTTCCTTCCTAGAATGTATACCCCCAGCAGGAAGGAAACCAGAAAAACCTGCTGCAATGCAATGAATGTCATTACAGGTTTTTCCCAGGACTTCGCTTTAAATGTGAGAAAAACACCTAAGACCATGATCCAGAAACTCCACAACAGGAAGCTTCCCTCCTGGCCTTCCCAGAAGCAAGATAAGATGTACTTGACGGGCAGGTCCATGGACGAATGCTGCCATACATACTGATATTCAAAATGGTGATTGAATATCATGAAGAACAGGGTGATAACAATTCCGACGATGGCTGCGGCGTGGGTATAAAAAGCCCCTCTTCCTAATTTATGCCAGGCGCCCGAAGCAGCCGGGTCACGCTCATTTTTCGCTGCGAAGAAATAGCCTATGGTAGCTACCACTGCAGCAACGAAGGCGATAATTACAAAGAAATGTCCCAGTTGACCAAAGGCTGGATTTATAGCTTGCAGGACAACGTCATCATGTTCGTGCATCCCTTACAGTTCCTTTTTTTCAATCTCCTCCTCCACATATTTGGAAGGACATTTCACTAACAAATCTTTGGCATAGAAAACAGAATCCTTCATGCTTCCTGTGAGTACAATTTCATCGCTGCGCTCAAAGTCAATCGGCTTCTCATCAAAGCAAACCACTTTGCGCTCCTCACCGTGCATATCGAGCAGGTGAAATGTGAAAGAGTTCGGATCCACTTCAGGATCATAAATTACAGGTGCGGTTGTCGCTAAGGTACCTTTTAGTCTTACTTCTTTTCCTTCCAGTAAGTTCTTATCCTGGAAGTGCGCGTAAGAACTTACATTTCCCAGCTGTGAGGCAACGACGCCGATACAAATAGCCAGGAAAAAAAGTACTACGATATATGTTCGTTTCACTTTGTTGTGGTTTTACGATGTAAAATTACAGCATTATACGCAGCAGTTGTAACCATTTGGGATTAATCCACTCCTATATCTTTAACCGCAAAACAGTTGATAAGTTTCCTTTCATAAAAAGTAATTTTACGCGCTGCATCCCGCCGCTCCTCAAATCCCAGTGATAACATGTCCAGCAACAAATTCAACAGGTATCTAAAAGTGATTGTCGCTTCGCTGAAGGGCGAAGAGCATGACTTCACCCAGGGCAGCCTGCGCACAGCCATAGTGTTGCTGGCTATTCCTATGATTCTGGAGATGATGATGGAAAGTGTGTTTGCAGTTGTGGACATTTTCTTCGTCAATAAACTGGGTCCGGAGGCTACTTCTATTGTAGGTCTTACAGAAAGCGTTATTACCATAGTCTACTCCATTGGCATCGGGTTAAGCGCTGCTGCGACAGCTATGGTAGCCCGAAGAATCGGTGAAAAGAACCGCAGGGAAGCATCTGAGTCGGGAAAACAGGCGATAGTGCTGGGCTTGATTGTCACGGTGCTTATCAGCATTCCCGGATTGGTGTTTGCCCCCAATATCCTTCGATTGATGGGTGCAGAAGAACATGCCATCGCTATGGGTGCAGGCTATACCCAATGGATGTTTGGCAGCTCTTTGGTCATCATCATGCTTTTCCTGATCAATGGTATTTTTCGCGGAGCAGGGAATGCGGCCATTGCCATGCAAAGTCTGTGGCTGGCTAACATTATCAATATCATTCTCGACCCGATTTTCATTTTCGGGTGGGGTCCGGTTCCCGCTATGGGGCTGGAAGGTGCTGCCATTGCCACTGTCACAGGCAGGGGTATCGGTGTGCTCTTTCAACTCTACCACCTACTGCGCGGCTCGGGCATGTTGCGCATAGAAATTCGTCCTTTCTTACCCCGCTGGGACATTATCAGGGGATTGGTAAAAATTGCTTCACCGGCAGCCTTTCAATTTATGATTGCTTCAGCCAGCTGGATAGTCCTTGCAGCTCTGGTGGCCAGATACGGCAGTGACGCTTCAGCCGGTTACCAGACTGCTATCCGGATTTTACTCTTTTTTATACTACCTGCCTGGGGTCTGAGCAATGCAGCAGCCACCCTGGTGGGACAAAATCTCGGAGCAGGATTGCCTGCTCGTGCTGAGCAAAGTGTAGTACTGACGGCGACCTACAATGCCGTTTTTATGGCATCCGTAACCGTGTTTTTTCTCGTATTCGGCAAGGCTGTCATACAGTTTTTCATCGAAGACCACACCTCTGCACAATATACCTATGCGCTGGAGGCCATCAGAATCATGAGTGCCGGTTACATTTTTTATGGCATTGGTATGGTGGTGACGCAGGCATTTAATGGAGCCGGTGATACACGGACACCTACCATGATCAACTTCGTAGGTTTCTGGTTATTCCAGATACCTATTGCATTACTCATGGCACTGGTGCTGAACTGGGGACCTACCGGAGCCTTTCTGGCTATTCCCATAGCCGAAATGTTCATTGCCATTGCCGGCATCATTCTTTTTCGCTCCGGGAGATGGAAAACCATTGCTGTTTAGTACCTACGCAGTCAGTTAACCGTAAAAAAAGCAGCATGCCTGAATAAATCTGACCTTGCCTACGGGGAATATGCCTAATTTCGCGACTCATATGCAGTATTGGAGATTATTCGCAGTCCAGTTGATATTACTGGCTGCCGCTACCACAGGATTTGCGCAGAAAGGCGACGTGAGAGGATTTGTCTACGATGAAAAAACAGGAGAGCCTGTCATTTTCACCAACGTCATTCTGAAGGGCACCTCACTGGGTGCCGCTACCGACATCAATGGTTTCTTTTCTGTGCCGCAAATTCCTGCCGGTGAATACACCCTGATGATTACCAACATCGAGTACGACACACTGGAGCAGCCCATCACTATCGTGGCCAATCAAATCCAGAATGTGCAGCTGTTCATGAACGCTGCCGACAGGACGCTGCAGACCGTCACCATTACCGCTCAAACACAGGAAAAAGCCACAGAGGTACGCATATCAACTATTCCTATTACAACCAAGCAGATAGAGCGCCTTCCTTCGGTGGGTGGAGAACCCGACCTTGCCCAGTACCTGCAGGTTTTACCTGGTGTCATTTTTACAGGTGACCAGGGAGGACAATTATACATCCGTGGGGGCTCGCCCATTCAAAACAAGGTGCTGCTGGATGGTATGGTGATTTATAACCCTTTCCACAGCATCGGTCTGTTCTCAGTGTTTGAAACAGACATTATCAGGAGTGTGGATGTATACACCGGTGGTTTTAGCGCTGAATACGGTGACCGTGTTTCGGCTGTTATTGATATTACCACCAAGGATGGGAACAAAAAGGAATTTTCGGGTGAAGTATCAGCCAGTCCGTTTTTGGGAAGACTCTTGCTGGAAGGTCCACTGAAAAAGCTGGATGAAAACGGAAGCTCTGTCAGCTACCTGCTTACCGCGAAGCACTCCTATCTCGACAGAACGTCGCAGGGATTGTATGGTTATGTCAATAACGGAGATGGCATACCCTTCAGCTTTACCGACTTATACGGTAAGCTTTCCGTGAACAGCAACACCGGAAATAAAATCAACTTCTTTGGTTTCAACTACCGCGATAGTGTTACCTTCTCCGACATCACCACCTTCAACTGGAAAAGCATTGGCGGTGGTGCCAACTTTGTGGTTGTCCCTGCCGAGTCGAATGTACTTATCGAAGGTATATTTGCTTTTTCTCAATACGACCTGACACAAAACGAGGCAGATGAAAAGCCGCGCAATAGCCTTATCAGTGGATTCAATGGAGGTATCGACTTTACCTATTTCATACCGGAAGGAGATGTGAAATACGGTGTGGAAGTGGTTGGTTTTCAGACAGACTATACCTTTTTCAACCGACTGGGACAGCAATACCAGCAACAACAATACACTACACAATTGAGTGGATATGTGAAATACCGCAAGGTCATCAACAAGCGCCTGGTAATTGATCCGAGTTTCAGGATTCAGTACTATGCATCTCTGGGTGAAGTATCTCCGGAACCTCGCCTGGGTATGAAATACAACCTGACCGACAGGCTGCGCATCAAGTTCGCCGGGGGCTTGTACAGCCAGAACCTTATATCCACCAGAAGTGACCGCGACGTGGTAAACCTGTTCTCCGGTTTTCTTTCAGGTCCTGAAACAACGCTCGATACTCCGGATGGCGAAGACGGGACTACCCGCCTGCAAAAAGCAACACATGCTATCGGTGGTATTGAATTCGACCTTACAGACTACATCGAAATCAATGTAGAGCCTTACATCAAATACTTTAATCAGTTAATCGAAATCAACCGCGACAAACTGGTTCCCGCTGATCCTGACTTTGCCACAGAAACCGGAAGAGCCTACGGAATTGATTTTCTGGTGAAATACGATTACAAGCGCGTGTATGTTTGGGTGGGCTATTCCTATGGATTCATCAATCGCTACGATGGTGAACAAACCTACCCTACTCATTACGATCGCAGGCATAACGTGAACCTGGTTACCACCTACGCTGCCGGTGCCGATAAATCATGGGAAATCAGCGGTCGCTGGAACATGGGTTCCGGTTTCCCCTTTACACAGACCGCAGGCTTCTATGAAAGCATTGACTTCTTCGATGGCATCAATACCGATTACACCACTGAAAACGGTACTCTGGGTATTATCTATGCCGATGAGTTGAACGGAGGAAGATTGCCTTACTACCATCGCCTGGATATATCAGGTAAGAAAACTTTTGACTTTGCCAGCGGCAACAGAATGGAAGTGACTGCATCGGTCACCAACGTTTACAATCGCGAAAACATCTTCTATTTCGATAGAATCCGGTACGAACGCGTTAACCAGCTGCCTATTCTTCCGAGTCTGGCAGTGAGCTACCGTTTCTGATAATCCTTTAAATGAAACGACCGGAATAGCCTTGCTACTCCGGTCGTTTTTATTTCCGGGATGACCTTAGTTCTCCCCAAAGAAAGATTCTCTTGTCGGTATAGTGATTACCGGCAATTTTTTCTTCTCACAATAAGCATTCATAGGTTTAACGCGGCTTTCCACCATAAGCTGGAGTTTGTTTTCTATGGCTTCCATTTCTGTAGCATATACATCCAGCGCCACTTTTTGAGCTGCATTCGGAGGCCCCTCGTAACCGCTAACAGTGCTATAGATCTCCACAATTTTTTCCCGGAGTCTTACCTGACCCACAATAGCGCCTTCACCCGCCTGGGTAGCAACTACTTCTTTGTGCAGGCCATCCATGAGGTAATACAACTCTGTAGCATCCGCCTTCATTTTACTGTTGCTAATTTGCTCCGAAAGCTGCAATGCCTGCTCGCCTATGCTGTTGATGCGCTCATCGATAAATGCCAGCTCTTCCAGCATATTATACGCCCTCAGAATCACCTCTTTTCGGGCTTTCCGTTCGGCGGCAGTGTAGCCGAATTGCGGATTTTCATTCAGTTCGATGGTGGTGCTAAAGGAAGTATCTCCCTTCACAATTTTGACGGTGTATGTTCCGGCATCCAGACTGGGACCGAAGGCGGCACCAAAAGCAGGATTGACAGAAACAGGCACTCTGGGAGGTTTCATGTTGGTATTCAACACCACCTTATTCAACCCTTTTCTTTTACCGGCAGGTAGCTCTTTCAGCATATTGCCATCTGCGTCGTATAACTCCATGTACATATCGCCAAAAACGTGGCGCTTGCTCATGTAGTAATAGATAACAGGGGCGTTCGTGCGGCTGCGACCTACAAACTCCTGGTCACCGGGAAAATCCTGCGCTATGCCAAGAGCGGGGAAATGATAAGGGCGTGATGGTAAAAATGCCAGTTCCTCCTCCAGGAGTTCATTGCTGAGACTTCTCAACGGTGTGATATCATCGATAATAATGATACCCCTTCCATGCGTGGCCAGGATTAAATCATGCTCTCGTGGGTGAATCTGCAAGTCGTGGACTGCCACTTGCGGCACTTTCCCTGTGAACCTTACCCAACTGGCTCCGCCATCAATGCTGATAAACAGACCCATTTCTGAACCTACGAAGAGCAGATTCTTGTTCACCAGGTCCTGCTTGATGACATAGAAGTATCCTTTCAGTTCTTCATTGGCAATATTGGCCCATGTGGCACCAAAGTCTTTTGTCGCATACACGTAGGTGCCCATATCGCCATTACGATGTGCATCCACTGCAACATAGGCTGCTCCCCTGCTAAAATTATCGGCATCTATATGCGATATAAAAGCGCCTGCAGGCATACCGGGAATACGCGGATTCATCAAGGTCCAGTTCTTACCTCCGTCTACCGTCAATTGGAGGTAGCCGTCGTCGGTACCCACCCAAATAACATTTTTATCCAGCGGAGATTCCGCAATGGAAATAATGGTGGTGTTGTTTTCTGCTGTACTATTATCCGGCGTAAGTCCACCACTCTCCTCCTGCTTTTGTCGCATGGGATTATTGGTGGTCAAGTCGGGCGAAATGCGCTCCCAGGTGTTCCCCCTGTCAGTACTGCGATGCAGGTACTGCGACCCCACGTAAATGGTATTGCTTTTTTTGCTGAAGATGAAAGGGGCATTCCAGTTGTACCTCAGATCTCCCGAGGTTTCATCGCGGAAAGGACTGATGAATTTGGAATCACCGGTGCTGGTATTGGTTCGGTAGATTCGTCCACCCTGGTATTGCCAGTAAACCAGCTCGGCATCTTCCCTGTCGGGGTAGCAATGAAAGCCATCACCATATCCCACTGTTTCCCAGTCGGCATTTTGTATGGCCCCGGAAGTGTAAGCAGGTGCTTTCCAGGAGCCATTGTCCTGCAAACCGCCGTACACGTTATAAGGGGTATTCATGTCGTAGGAAACCTCATAAAACTGGGCTACAGGCAGGTTCTGTATATGCCTCCAGGTGTTGCCTCGGTCCACTGTAACATAAACACCACCATCGGTACCTACATACATCAGGCGGTTATCTATAGGACTGATCCACAAGGCGTGATGATCGGGATGGTAGGAGCCGCCTTCCACAGTGATGGAGGAAAACGTAGCTCCTGCATCTGTGCTGGCAAGGGTTATAAAACCGGGTTTATATGCCCTGTTGCTATCCACCGGGTCCGCCACAATGTTGCTGAAGTAAAACGGCCGCTCACCCATTGCCAGTTGTTTGCTTTGTATCTCCCAGCTTCCTCCAGCATCAGAAGATCTGTACAGGGCAGATTTATCACTCTCCACCAAAGCATACAAGTAATAAGGGGCTACCGGGGAAGCACTCAGGGCTATCCTGCCTAGTGTTCCTTCGGGGAGTCCCTCTTTTACCGGCTCCCAGGTTGCACCTGCATCCCGGGAAGTATATAACCCACTTCCAGGTCCGCCGGAACGGAAGTCGTAAGCGGTGCGCCTGAAATCCCAGGTAGCAGCAAGCAGATGATCGGGATTGCGGGGATCAATGATAATATCGACGCAGCCTGTAGAAGGATTGTTGTATAATTTGCGCTCCCATGTGGTTCCTCCATCTTCTGTTATATACAGTCCTCTTTCCTCACTGTCGCCCCATAGAGCGCCCAGCACTGCTACATACACACGGTCGCTGTTGCGCGGATCGATTACGATTCTTGCTATGCGCTCTGACTTTTCCAGTCCCATCAGTTTCCAGCTCTTACCCCCGTCGGTGGTGCGGTATAGCCCGGTTCCGATTCCGGTGCTGTTGCGGGTCCAGGGTTCACCGGTGCCCACCCAAACGGTATCGGGGTGCTTCTGGTCGATGCAAATGGCTCCGATGTTTTGTCCGTAGTCGTCAAATACCTGTTTGAACGTGGTTCCCTGGTTGATGGATTTCCACACACCACCGCCGGCGGCACCTACCCAAACCACATTGTGATCTGATTGCAGGGCGTCAATGGCCGCAATTCTGCCGCTGGTTCTGGCAGGTCCTATATGTCGGCCTTCCATAGCACCGAATGTCGATTCTGTAACCGTGGATTGTGCGCTGACCCAGAAAGGTAAGCACACAATTATCCAGGCTATACTTTTACGTAGCATAGAGATTGAGTTGTAAGATGAAAAAACCGGATTACATTTCGAACAACGCAGCATCCATTGCAGGATCTACTTCTACGTTGCTGAAGCTCATAGTCATTACTGTCTGACCATTGCTTTTTGTTTCAATTGTTCCGGGGAATGCCATACCGCCAACCTGCATGTAGTTGCTCATGTAAGTTTCTGATTCACTCACATTGCCTTGTACTACTACTGCAGAAGCGACTTTCAATACCATGTAAGAGTCTGCATCGATATAGTAATTGAAAATATCATTCTCATCGGTGATAACCTGAAGATTATAGCAAGGAGTGCCTTCTACATCTTCTTTTCCTACCAATTCCACTTTGTAACCTTTGTCTTTCCAGTTCCAGAGCATGCCATCCATATCGGATTGTTGTTTCATGCTTTTCAATTCGTCTGGTCCCATTGGCTGAGGTTCTGAAGAACCGGTAAACGGATTGATGGTCCAACCTTTTTCTCCATTATATACCTGAATGAATGTCATTCCCTGAAAAGTACCTTCAGTGCGCATTTTGTCGGGGCGAACCTGCATGGCTTTGAAAGGAATTTCCATTCCCATCTGATTGATGCTTCCTTCCATTTTGATGCCTTTGGTTTTCAACACCTTATCTTGTCCAATGGCTTCGAAGTGATTTTTCAAAACCTTGTCAAGGTCTTGTGCCTGCACAGTTCCGGCAAAAGCAAAAACTGCCATCCATAGAATAATTCCAAATTTCTTCATTGTTTGTTTTTTTGTGTTTTGATGCCTAAAGATATATCATTACAGTCTTAGGCTTCTAAATTTTAGAATATGTTAACGTCCCTTAACTACATAAAACATACCATTTTTTGCTGTTTGCTAATTTTATTTCCAGCCACCTACGGTCTTTCAGCGCAAACCCAAATGGATGTCATTCTGGAAAAGCGAGCCAATTATATCAGCGCATTTCTAACAGATGAAAACAGTCCATTAGACAGCGCCGGTATATTGGGGCTGCGCTTTTTCGAGCCCGACACTAATTACATTGTAGAGGCCACCTTCGAATATGTCAACGATACCAGCATCATCGAAATGCCTACCAGCAGTGGGAAACGCAAACAGTACGTGGTGTATGGCATTGCCCGTTTCCCTATTCAGGATACCGTTCTGCAATTGCAGGTCTACCAAAGTCTGCGGCTGCGGAAAATGGAAGCCTATGCCGACTATCTTTTCATTCCCTTCAATGATTTCACCAACAACCTCACTACTTACGGAGGTGGCAGGTACATCGATCTTAAGCAAGCCGATATAGTAGAAGACCGGTTGACCATTGATTTCAACAGCTGCTACAATCCCTATTGCGCCTATGCAAACGGGTATTCCTGTCCTGTTCCGCCCATAGAAAACTACCTGCCGGTTTATATTGAAGCAGGCGAAAAAATGTATGTCTCAGCGGAAGATACCGACCAGCACTAGCGGATGTAATAGCGGAAACCGAAGCCACCACCAATGCCAAAATCCAGGTCCGGAAGCACCTCAAGTCGTGGCGCAATTTCCACAAAAATATCGAAGGGACCGTCGAACAGGTAAGTAATACCTACAGGCACTCTTGCTCCAATCCCCAGGGTATTGCCCAATCCAATAAAGCCACCTATACCCACGTACCAGGGTAAGCTGGAAGAAAGGGAGTAATTGTGAGCGAGGTAATCTGCCCAAGCCAGCAAGTATCCATTTTCATCGTCGAGCGACCAGGTGGCTGCTGCGTCGAAAGCATTGCTGCCTGTAAATACTTTCGCTGAAATACCTGTAGACGGGTATCCAAATACGAGTCCGATTCCCAGGCCATCCTGCTGTGCAAAAGAGGGTAACGTCAGTGCCACGACACAAACGATTGTCAGAATAAATCTTTTCATTTGGTTGTTTTTAAAGTTGCAAAAATAAAGCCTCGAAGGAGGCTTTATTGGATTTACTAACAAAATTTGTGCCTGCTGTCTATTTCTCTATCGCGATTCCTCCTGTTGCTATTTTATAATCATTCATCAGGATCAATTGATATAAGCCCGATGGCAATGCAGAGATATCCAATTGCAACTGCTGATCTTCCATTATCCTTTCCAGCACTATAGCACCCCTCATGTCGAGTAATTGCAGTTGTGTTCCTGCACTCCAGTTGTAGGTAGTCACCATCAGATAAGCCTGGGCAGGATTCGGATGCACCGTAACACCTGCTGCTGCCAACTCCAGTATATTGGTGGCCAGCATTACTTGTTTGCAGACTTCATCTGTGCCTGCCAGATTACCTGCAGTCATACATACTTCATAGCTACCGGCAGATGCATAGGTATGCGCCGGATTTTGTTCCAGACTGGTCGTACCATCACCGAATGTCCAACCCCAGAAAGTTGGTGAATTGGTGGAAAGGTCTGTGAAGTTGACAGCCAGTCCGACAGAGCTATACGCATAGTCAGCTTCCGGTGCAACCAGGTTGCCTTCCACGGTAACATTCTTACAAACCTCATCTGTCCCGGCCGCGTTACCTGCTATCAGACACACCTCGAAAGTACCGTTGGTAGCATAGTTGTGGGTTGGATTAGGCAGGCTGCTGCTGCCTCCGTCGCCGAATGTCCATGACCATGAGTCAGGAGAATTGGTAGATAAATCCGTGAATGCAATGAGTGGGTCAGCGCTATCATCAAAGCTGAAGTCTGCGGCAGGTGGCGAGAAGCTTGCAATCGCTACATCCTGGCATGAGGTGCTACTGCCCAGTGCATTTTCGGCAGTCAGACAAACTGTATAGACCCCATTGGTAGTATAGGTATGCACAGGGTTTTGAATAGTGCTGGTTGCGCCGTCTCCAAATTCCCATGTCCATGCATCCGGGAATCCTTCGGTTAAATCGGTGAAGGTTACTACCGGGTCACCGGAAGCATCGAAGGTGAAATTAGCAGTTGGAGCGCCGGAATACGATCCTGTTACCACGCGGAAATGGTAGTCATCAGACAGTTCAAACCATCCTGCGCCAAAATAAACCAGCGTTCTGTCGGCGATACCGGGAGTCGTTTGGGAAACCCATGCTGTTCCATCGGGTGTACCATAGCCTACATATATATCGCCAATAAGTCCTTCCAGCTCATCGGCATAGGGCCGTAAATCAATGCGGGTTCCTTTATTGGG
>ERZ888423.948-NODE-948-length-27720-cov-5.735225_pt1 | contig 27720 bp, 27 predicted proteins | sample MGYA00520523_ERZ888423 | MGnify/ENA primary metagenome ERZ888423 (study PRJEB32303, sample SAMEA104408611) | aquatic metagenome | biome: Brackish water; feature: Pelagic; material: water | place: Baltic Sea | collected 2014-06-08T10:24:00 | depth 30,27 m ...
GCAGTCAGGATGTAGGGCAACGCAATGGCGAACAGAAGGAAGAGACCCCAGGTGATGAAGAGGTAGGTTCGATGCTCTTTGCTGCCCTGCTTGAGGGTGAGAAGTGAATTGTTCATCAGGTCTACCTCAGACTCGTTCGACTCGGGACGTACCGAACAAGCCGGATGGCTTGAACGACAACACGATCAGGATCACGACGAAGGCCACGGCCAACGAAAGGTTGCGCAGGAACTCGAGCGGTCCCCAGTCCCCCAGGTAGCCGACCAGCAACGACTGGATCAGACCGATGCCGATACCTCCGAGCACCGCTCCCGGCAACGAGTCCAGACCACCGAGGGCCGCGGCTGCGAAGGAGAAGATCAACAACGTGGCCATCATGTTGGGCTGGAGGAACAGGCGGGGAGCCACCAGCGAGGCGCCCAGCGTGCCGAAGGCACAGGCAAGCGCCCAACCGAACATCAGCGTCCGACCGGTGCGGATGCCCACCAGCCGAGCGGACTCGGTGTTGGACGACACGGCCCGGAACGCCAAGCCGGTCTTGGTCCAGTTGAGAATGACGTACAACGCCCCCATCATGAGTGCCAGCATGGCCCAGGTGCCGAGACCGTCGTAGAACAGACGTGCCCCACCAATGCTCACGTAATCGTCGGGACCCTTCGGGAACAACGACGGGAAGGCTCGAGGCTGGTAGTTCCAGATCTCGCCTGCCACCGCGTTCAGTATCAGGAACACCCCGAGCGTGATCAGCACCACGGGTAAGTGGTCGGTCGGATCGAACGGTCTCACCAGGACCCGTTCGATGACGGCCCCCATGACGGAGGAGATCACCATGGCCAACGCGATGGCAATCAGGATCGGCAAGCCCTGTTCGACCGCGAGAACGTAGGCGATGAACGCCCCGAACATGGCGAGTTCACCCTGGGCGAAGTTGATCAGCGTCGTCGCTTTGAAGATGAGCACCAACGCCACGGCAACCACTGCATAGATGGCTCCCAGCGTCAGCCCGTCGAAAAGGCGCTGAAGAAATAGCTGCATGTCTTTTCTTTCCCCCTGATCTAGGCGCCGAGGTAGGCGTCTTGGATGGATGAGTCGTTCTGGAGATCTTCGGCCCGTCCCTGAAGCACGATCTCACCGGCTTCGAGTACATAGCCATGATCGGCAATACCGAGCGCCAGGTTGGCGTTCTGTTCGACGATCAGCATGGTGACGCCCTCGGTCTTGTTGAGTTCGCCGAAGGTCTTGAACAGATCCTGGATGATCAAGGGCGCGAGCCCCAGCGAGGGCTCGTCGAGCAGCAACACCTCGGGACGCGACATCAGGGCACGGGCCACGGCCAGCATCTGCTGTTCGCCACCGCTCAAGGAGCCGGCGAGCTGGTCACGGCGTTCGGCGAGCCGGGGGAACATCTCGAAGTACTTGTCGATGTCCTCGGAGAACGAACCCTTGCGGACATAGGCACCGACCTCGAGGTTGTCCATGACCGAGAGCTCGGGGAAGGTGCCCCGACCCTGCGGCACGTGAGCAACGCCGCGCCCGACGATGTCGGCGGTGTCCTTCTTGGAGACGTCCTCGCCACCCAAGGTGACCTTCCCGGTCGAACTCACCACCGGCATGTTGCACACCGCTCGCAGCGTGGTCGTCTTTCCGGCGCCGTTGGCACCGAGCACCACGGCGACCTCGCCTTTGGCCACCTCGAAGCTGATGCTCCGCAAGGCGGTGATCTGACCGTAGTTGGCGCTCAGACCCTCGACCTTCAAGATGATTTCTCTACCAGTACTAGTGCTCATTGGTGGAACTCCCCAAATAGGCCTCGATGACGCTCGGATCTTCTCGCACAGCGCTGGGGAGACCCTCAGCGATCTTCTGACCGAAGTTGAGCACGACGATCTTCTCCGAAATGTTCATGACCATGCGCATGTGGTGTTCGACGAGGAGCACCGTCAGGTTGTGACGGTCCCGCAGGCCACGGATGGTCTCCGCCAGCTCGTCGACCTCGGAGTGGGTGAGACCGGATGCCGGTTCGTCGAGCATCAACAACCGGGGATCACCGGCCAGGGCTCGGGCCAGCTCGATGCGCTTGAGTGTGCCGAAGGGCAGGCCGGCAGCGGGGTGGAAGGCGACGTCGGTCAGACCGAGTTCGTCGAGCGCCTCCCATGCCTTGATCTGCAGCGCCTTCTCCTCGCTGCGAGTCCCCGCTCGCAGCATCGAGGCGACGAAGTTGGCCTTGGTGTTGGTGTGGTTACCCACCATCACATTCTGCAGCACCGTCATCCCGGGCCAGAGCGCCAGGTTCTGGAAGGTGCGGAAGACACCCTTCTGCGAGATCTGATGCGGGGCCAGTGCCGTCAGGTCGATGCCGTCGAAGGTGACGCTGCCCTCGGTGGCGTCGTAGATCCGACTTACCACGTTGAACAGCGTGGTCTTGCCCGCGCCGTTGGGACCGATGAGTGCACAGATCTGGCCCTCGTCGATATCGAAGCTCAGATTGTCGAGAGCCGTGATACCGCCGAAGCGGACTGTGATGTTGGAAACTTCTAGGAATGACACGTCGTGGCGCCAGCCTTTCGAGCGATTGCCTTGTTCGAGTTCGCCAGAAGATAGACATGTGTCCCGCGTCACGTCCAGACCAAATTCGGACATATCTGATTCGAGGCCTCCGAAGAGGTAGATCTTCTCAGCTCGAGAGCGTGCCGTTCTCCGCCATCTCGGCTCGGACCTCGTTCATGTCCAACGCTTCGACCTGCGAGATCAGGTCCTCGAGCGAGTGGCCCGGAAGGGCCCCGGGCTGGGAGAACAACAACACGCCGTCCCGAAAGATCATGAGCGTCGGGATCGACCTGATCTGCAGTACCCCTGCCAGCTCCTGTTGCGCTTCGGTGTCGACCTTGGCGAAGGTCATCTCGGGATGCTTGAGGGCGGATTCCTCGAAGACGGGAGCGAAGGCCCGGCACGGTCCGCACCACTCGGCCCAGAAGTCCACCAACACGATGCCCTCGGCCGTCACCGTGTCCTCGAACCGATCGAGCACCAGCTCGGTCGTGTGCCCGGTGTGTCGTTCTTCGGTCATGGTCGTCTCCTCGGTGGACCGGCGCAGTTCCGCGCTCGGGGGAGGCAAACCGCGCCTGCCGACCACCTATTCCGTCGGGGTCGCCGGCGGGGTGGCAAGAACGAAGAAGGTCATTCCGAGTCCGGCCATGAGCGCCAGGATGGTGAAGCCGAGCCGATAGTTCCCGGTCCGATCGGCCAGGATTCCCGCCAGCAACGGTCCACCCACCATGCCGAACCCGATGATGAACGACGAGAAACCCATGATCTGCCCGAAGTAGGTCGAACCGAAGTAGTCGGCCCGCAGCGCCTGCATCAGTGGGCCCCGCACGCCCCACGACAGCCCGTGGAGCGGGATGAACACCCACACCATCCACCGATGCGTGGCATAGGCCAACAGCAGGAGCCCGGCCATGTGGCCCAGCATCGCCACCGATGCCAGGAGTCGCTTGTTGATGCGATCGCCGAGTTGGCCGCCGATCAGGATGCCGACGAACTGCGTCATGGGAAGTGCGGCCGCCACGAAACTGGCCCGTTGATCGGAGAAGCCGAGCTCCGACGTCAGGAACAACACGAGGTGGGCCAGCACGGCGCCCACGACCAGGAGCGCCGATGCGTGCCCGAACGAGATCATCCAGAACGAACGGGTCCGCATCGCTTGGGCCAGGGTGAAGTGCACGTCGGATACGCCCTCGGCCCGGAACGCGGCCTCGTCGCGCACCTCGCCGGGCGCCATGTCGTCGACCCGGAGTCCGAGATCTTCGGGTCCGGGTCCGAACACCGACGTGACGGGCCAGCCGACCACCAGCACGATGACCGCCGACAGCAACGCGGCGTTCTGCCAGCCGTAGCGCTGCAGGAACCACACCAACGCAGGGGCCAATGCCCCACCAGCCGCGAACCCGAGGCTCGAGAACGACAACGCCCGCGCCCGTCGATTCTCGAACCACCGCACGGTTGCGGTGACCACGCTGAGGAAACCCGACAGGCTGGCGCCCACCGCCATGACCCCGAGGGCGGTGAAGAAGTGCCAGGGGGCGTTGATGCGGCTGAACAGAACGAACCCGAACGACAGCATCACGATGCCGACTCGCATCACGCGCTTGGCTCCGAAGCGGGTCAGAGCCCAGCCCTGCGGCAGCCCCAGAAGGCTGCTCTCGGCTCGATTGAGCGAGTAACCTGCGGCCAGGACCGTCTTGCTCCACCCGAACTGGCGTTCCAACACCACGGCGTAGTTGCCGTAGGCCTGAATGATCAAACCCGACTGCAGCGCCTGGAGTAGCGCTCCACCGGCAACGATCTTCCACCCGTGGAACACCCTGCGGCGCGGTGACCTCATGACGAACGGCACCGGGACGATCCTAGGTGCATGGTCGGTGATCGATCACCGACGAGGTAGAAAGAAGGCACAACGGATCGAGCGATCGGCGTCCAACGGTGCGCGCAGGACGACTCTCTGACCATTCCACCCCCGACCCCGTCCCGTGACCCGGTCCCAACCCCGTCCCGTTGCCGCTCGGCAGCGGTGCCCGTACCAAGGAATCTGCATGCGCCGCACCAAGATCGTCGCCACCATCGGACCCGCTTCGGACAATCCCGCCACGTTGCGAAAGATGATCACGGCCGGCATGGACGTCGCCCGCATCGGGCTGGCCCACGGCTCGCTCGACGAGCATCTCCAGAAGTACCGCAACATCCGTGCTGCGGCCGCCGACCTGGGGGCCAACGTCGGCATCCTGGGTGACCTTCCCGGCCCCAAGGTTCGCTGCGCCCCCTTCCCCGAGGGCGGGGTCGTGTTCGAGGACGGAGCCGCCGTCCGCTTCACGTCGGGTGAAGCGATCTCCACCATCGATGTGATCTCCACCGACTACGAACCGCTGGTGGCCGACATCCAGGTCGGCGACGGCCTGGCGCTCGGTGACGGCAACGTCACCTTCGTCGTCGAAGACAAGGACGGCGACACGCTGCACGCCCGAGTGGTCCGAGGCTCGAGGGTCCAGGGCCGCCCGGGCCTGCAGGTCCCCTCCGATCGACTGAGGATCACCACACCGACGGCCGAGGACATCCGACTGGCCGACGCGTTGATCGCCGAGGACATCGACATGCTGGCCGTGTCGTTCGTGCGCAGCGCCCACGACATCCGCTCCCTCGGGGTCGAGCCTTCACCCCGCGGCCCCTTGGTCGTGGCCAAGATCGAGACCCGGGCCGCGGTGGAGAACCTGGAGGGGATCATCGGCGTGTCCGGCGCCGTCATGGTCGCTCGCGGCGACCTCGGCGTCGACTACCCGATCTCCGAGCTCCCCCACCTCCAGAAGCACATCATCCGACGATGCATCGCCGGTGGTCGCCCGGTCATCACCGCAACCCAGATGCTGGAATCGATGGTGTACTCCCCCACCCCCACCCGAGCCGAAGCGAGCGACGTGGCCAACGCAGTGTTCGACGGCACCAGCTCGGTGATGTTGTCGGGTGAGACGGCCATCGGGGTCGACCCCGTCAATGCGGTGGCCACCATGGCAGAGATCACGGCCCGAGCCGACGCCAGCTTCAACCACGACGACTGGGCCGACCTGGTCAACGAGGTCCGGAGCGTCGAGACGGCATGGGATGCCGGGTCGAGCACCACCGACGCCATCACCATGGCTGCAGTGAGAGTCGCCGAGCAGGTCGGCGCCGTCGCGATCGTGTGCCTCAGTCGGACCGGCTACACCGTCCGATCGGTCAGTCGGTTCCGACCCCGGGTTCCGATCATGGCCTTCAGCCCCGACCCCCGAGCCGTTCGCCAACTCTCCCTGAGCTGGGGCTCTGCCGCCACCCACCAGCCCGACAGCGCGACGGCGAGAGAGACGATCGATGCCGCGCTCCACGCAGCCAAGACCGACTACGGTCTCCAGACCGCAGACAAGGTCGTGGTCATCTCGGGCCACTCGATGCGAGCCAGGGCGACCGACACACTACGAGTCATGGACATCGCCTAGCGTCGCGGCTAGACCGGTCGGACCACTCACGACCGGAGGCACCATGGCCTGGGATTTCGAAACCGAGCCCGAATTCGAGGCGAAGCTGGCGTGGATGCGCTCCTTCGTCCGCGAGGAGATCTTTCCCCTCGAGACGCTGACCGAAGACCTGAGGAGTCCCGAAGGCCGAGTCGTCTACGACCGCATCACGGCTCCGCTCAAGGAGGAAGTCAAACGTCAGAACCTGTGGGCCGCGCATCTGCCGCCCGAGCTCGGCGGCGGTGGATTCGGTCAGGTCAAGTTGGGGCTGATGCACGAGATCCTCGGCATGTCACCGCTCGCCCCGAGGATCTTCGGGAACAACGCCCCCGACTCGGGGAACGCCGAACTTCTCTCCCTCGGCGGCACCGAGGCCCAGAAGAAGCAGTGGATGCAGCCGCTGCTCGACGGCGAGATCCAATCGTGCTTCTCGATGACCGAGCCCGGCGCCGGGGCCGATCCCACGTTGCTCACGACACAGGCCGAACGAGACGGCGACGAGTGGGTGATCAACGGTCACAAGTGGTTCTCGTCCAATGCATCGGTGGCCGATCTCCTGATCGTCATGTGCAAGACCAACCTCGACGAGGACGCGTCCCCCTACAGCGCCTATTCGATGATCCTGGTTCCGACGGGAACCCCCGGTGTGAACATCGTGCGCGACGTACCCACCATGGGCGAGCCTGATCACCGCACCGGCGAACCCGGTGGGCACGCCGAGATCCTGTACCAGGACGTCCGGGTTCCCTTGGAGAACATGGTGGGTGGCCCCGACGGGTTGGGCCAGGGTTTCGCCCTGGCCCAGAAGCGCCTCGGTCCCGGCCGCATCCACCACGCCATGCGCTGGCTCGGGCAATCGCAACGAGCCTTCGATCTGCTGTGTGAACGGGCCCTGACGCGGTACACGAAAGGCTCGATCCTGGCCGACAAGCAGATGGTTCAGGAGTGGATCGCCCAGAGCTACGCCGACCGCGAGGCGGCCCGACTGCTGACCCTCCAGGCCGCCTGGAAGATGGACAAGCTCCATGCCGAAGGTCGTCACTACAGCGATGCCCGGCTGGAGATCGCCGTCATCAAGTTCTGGGGCGCCAAGGTGTTGCACGAGGTGATCGACCGTGCCATCCAGATTCACGGTTCGCTCGGCTACACCACGGATCTACCACTGGAGTCGATGTACCGGGCGGCACGAGCGGCCCGCATCTACGACGGTCCGGACGAGGTCCACAAGGTGACGGTCGCCCGCCAGGTCCTCAAGCGCTACCGGCCCGCCGACCCGTCTGTCGACCACATCCCGACCCGGCGAGCAGCAGCGCTCGACAAGTATGCGACCTACCTCGACGAGCTCGCCGTCAACTCCTGAGGAGCCAACGATGACCGACTACTCCCAGATCCTGACCGAGCAGTTCGATGACGTACTGCTCATCACCTACAACCGACCCGATCGGCTGAACGCATGGACGCGAGTCATGGGCGACGAGCTCGGCCACGCCATCACCGAGGCCAACGCCGATCCATCGATCGGTGCACTCGTGGTGACCGGCGCCGGGCGCGGCTTCTGTGCCGGCGCCGACATCGGTGCCGAGTTCCAGGCCCAGATCGACAAGGACCTACCGAGCACCACGGACGAGAACCCCGATGCTCCCGCGAACTCCCGGAAGGTCTGGGATTGGGTGGGGTTGATCCGCGACAGCAAACCGATGGTTGCCGCGGTGAACGGTCCGGCCATCGGCATGGGCCTTTCCATGATTCTCCCGTTCGATCGGATCATGGCCGGACCGACGGCCCGGCTGAGCGCCCGCTTCATCAAGGTCGGGGTCGTCCCCGAACTGGCCAGCTCGCACTTCCTGCCGCATCGGGTCGGATTCGGTGCTGCGTCGGACCTGATGCTCTCGGGACGAATCGTCGATGCCGAGGAGGCGCTCGGAATGGGGCTCGTCGATGAGCTCGTCGATGACGACCTGGTGCCGGCCGCCATCGCCAGGGCCCGCACCTACGCAGAGAACGCTCCCCCGCACCTGCGTTGGGTCAAGCAATTGCTGACGGAGAATCTGAGCGAGTCGTCTCTGGCCGCAGTCCAACGACGGGAACTCGACGCCCTCCGACAGGCCTACGAAACCCCGGAGCATCACGAGGCCGTTGCCGCATTTCTCGAGAAACGAACCCCGAACTTTCGGCGTGTTGCGCCATGAGAAATGTGCTGGGCCGGGTACAGAAACCTCGGGCCAAGTGCTACCCTCACTGCGCTGATCTGTTCGCAACGCCGCCGCACCGCGAACCGATCGGCCGAAGCGGGTCGGTGCTCTCACTCCCTCCGAGAGTAACGGCCCGCTTCACTCTTTCTGGGCAACCGCTCTTTCTGGGCAACCCCTCTTTCTGGGCAACCGCTGTCGAGCCGCTCAGCTGACCAGGCCCAGCGTCAGCTGACCAGGCGCAGCGTCAGCGGATAACGAAAGTACTCGCCCTTGTTGGCCGCGACGGCGCCCAGGATCGGAGCCACCAGCTGCACGATGAACAGGACGGGCAGCAGCAGGAAGCCGACCAGCACGAACATCAGTGCAACGCAGACCATCCAGGCAAAGAACAGGGTGATCTGAAAGTTCAGGGCCTCCCGAGCGTGGTAGGCCACGTACTCCGATTCGTCCTTCTTGATGGCCCACACGATGAGGGGACCCACGAACCCGGTGAAAACGGCCGATACGTGCGCCAACAACGCCATCGTTCGATCATCCGACGTTCCGGACCCGTCGACGGACATCGGCCGGTCCGCCGTCGTCAAGGGCGCAACGTGTTCGGTCCAGGTCGTACCGTCCCAATAGCGTTGCGTGCGGTCGTCGACCGGGTACCAGCCGGCAGCGAGTTCGGTCACGAGAGCGACGATACCTCGGTCCCACCCCGAGAGCCAGCGTTCAATCGGGGTGGCGAAGTCGATCGATGTCCCGCCGGTCACGCTTGGTCGGTCTGCCCGCGCCACGGTCCCGGCGGGCGAAGTCCAGACCGTCGGCACTGGATCGAACCTCGGGGGGCGACAGGTCCTCGATGCACTCGGCCGCCCTCGGCGCCGAGACCCGCTTGTCGATCGGTTCGACCACTCGGTAGACGATGGTCCGCTCTCGTCGCCGGGCCTCCACCAGGTCACCGACCTTCAGCTTCGTTGCCGGCTTGGCCGGTTCACCGTTCACGGTCACGCGTCCCGAGGCGCAGGCCTCGGCGGCACTGCTCCGTGTCTTGAAGGCGCGGACCGACCACAACCATTTGTCGACCCGCACACCGACTCCGCCCGGCATCTCGTCAGCGGTCCATCAGTTCGATGATCTTGCGGACCGTTCGTAGATTTCGTGCCGTCACCGCCACCTCGAGGGTTCTGGCGAAAGAGTCCGCCGTCAGTTTCGAGGTGCCCGAACCGTTCGGGCACCAGAGGTGAACCTCGCGACCGAGGACGACGAACGAGTCCTGGGGCGAACGAGAAGGATCGAGTGCGTCCACCCGCTCGGGCGCAGGTTCGCGACCGAGGAACATGAACAAGATCCGGGCTTCGTCTCGACCAGGCAGCGCGAAGGGCGAGGCCGCCACCGACGCCTCCAGCTCGGAACGCCGGCGAGCGATGACACTGGTCGAGATCCCGAACGTCGTCGAGATCAGCGACTCGATCGAGGCCTCGAACTGCCGAAGGCCACCGGTCTCGTCGTGATCCGAGTCGCCAGAGACGATGACGTTGCCGCTCTGGATGTAGGTCCGGACCTCCCCGAATCCGGCCGCCTCCAGGGCAGACCGGAGCTCGGCCATGGGCAGGCGGTTCCTGCCTCCCACGTTGACGCCGCGCAGAAGGGCAACTCGGCCACTCATGTCCGCCCGTCACCAGTCGTGAGCCGTACCGTCCCAACGAATGAAGTATCCCGACGCATCGGGCCCAAGGGTACTCAGGGTCGCCCGGATGACATCGGCGGTCTCGGCCGGGTCGAGGGCGGCCTGGGCGCCCCCCATGTCGGTCCGCAACCAGCCCGGGTGCATGGCGACCACGGAAACGCCATCGGACGCCAACAGATTCGCCGTCCGCACCGTGACCATGTTGAGGGCCGCCTTGGACGCGTTGTAGCCGATGTCGTTGCCAGCGGCCCCGCCCACGGTCATGGCCCCGAGCTGCGACGAGATGTTCAGGACCATGGCTCCTGCGTCGGCCTTCAACGATTCGAGCAGAGCTCTGGTCACCAGCATGGGACCCACGGCATTGGCCCGGACCTGACCCATGAAGTGCTCGGGATCGATCTCGAAGGGTCCCACGTGGGCCCGGTCGGCCCCGAACGCCGTCGCGTTGAGGCCGGCATTGTTTACGAGAAGGTCGATGCTCGGGCTGGCGGCGCAAACGGCGGCACCGAAGCGCTCGATCGACTCGGCATCGGCGACGTCGAGCGCAGTGATCGAGGCCGGGCCCAGTTCGACGAGGGCCGTTGCCTCCTCCGGCCTTCGACAGGCCGCGTGCACGATCTCACCCGCCTCCAGGTACGTGCGGACCAACTCGAGCCCCAGACCTCGATTCGCTCCCGTGATGACGACCGACATGTTCGATACTCCTCGTTGCTACGGCGTCCGGACACCAGTTGACCCACCGCCAGTTGACCCACCGCCAGTTGTCCTACGGCCCCCTTGTCGCCAGCGCGTACACCCGACGCTTCTCGACGCCGCTCTCTTCCACCACGGCCAGCACGGCGTCGCGGGTCGAGGCCCCATCCGCTCGATGACGGTCGAGGCGGGTCCGGAGATCGTCGTCGGTCCAGGTGACGGCAGTGTCGCCGGCTCCGGCCAGGACCACCACGAACTCGCCTCGGGGCGATGCGTCGCCGAGAACGCCGATCACTTCGGACAGGGTTCCACGCACGACCTCCTCGTGCAGTTTGGTGAGTTCGCGAGCAACGGCAACCTCGCGATCCTCACCACAGACCCGGGCCAGGTCCTGCAGCGTTGCGGCCACCCGCTTGGGCGACTCGTAGAACACCACGGTCCGTCGTTCCACGGCGATCTGATCGAGCTGCTCGGAACGTTCTCGACCCTTGCGGGCCAGGAACCCCTCGAACACGAAACGTCCGGTGGCCAACCCGCTTGCCACCAGCGCCGTGATCAGGGCGGTGGGGCCCGGAAGGATCTCCACGGCCTGGTCCGCGTCCAGGACGGTCCGGATGGTCCGTTGTCCAGGGTCCGAGATCCCCGGCATCCCGGCATCGGAGACCAAGGCCACCGATGCTCCCTCGCTGATCCGCCGCACGACCTCGGACGCGGCCTGGTGCTCGGTGTGCTCGTTCACGACCAGCAACGGCTTCTTGTCGAGTCCCAACAGCTGCAGGAGGCGCCCGGTCCGGCGCGTGTCCTCGCATGCGATGAGGTCGACGGCACCAAGGGTGTCACGGGCCCGGTCGGTGATGTCGCCCAGGTTCCCGATCGGCGTACCGATCACCACGAGTCTCCCCTTCGGGTTCACGTGCGAATCTCGAGCTCGTCACCGATCTTCAGATCCCAGTTGCCGAACGCACCGGCCTCGGCTTCGAGGACGCTTCGGGCCCGCAGGATCGGCGCCGAGATTCGATTGCGGTGCAGGCGCAGGGTCTTGATGACGACGTTGTCGACATCGAGCAGGGCGATGTCGAGATCGAAGCGCATTCCGACCGTGTGCACGGATCGAGCTCTGGTCAGCAGGATGGCACCGTCGAAGGACTGCCGGCCGATGAGTCCTCGAGCACGATCACGCCGAGTGGCCGGGATTTCGAGCGATGCCAGCACTCGGCCGTCGTGAACAAGCCAACACTCGTCTCGATCCATCTCACCACTCGTCTCTCAGACGTTGAAGCGAATATCGAGCACGTCGCCGTCCTCGACGATGTACTCCTTGCCCTCAGATCGTACTTTGCCGATCTCCTTGGCCTTCGCGATCGATCCGATCTGCACCAGTTCGTCCCAACGAATGGTCTCGGCCCGGATGAACCCCCGCTGCAGGTCGGAATGGATCTTTCCGGCGCATTCGGGGGCGGTCGAACCAACGCGATACGTCCAGGCCCGGGTTTCCTGCTCGCCCGTGGTCAGGAACGTTCGCAGACCGAGGACGTGGTAGGCAGCCTGGATGAACTTGGGAAGCGACCCTTCGCCCAGACCGTAGGCATCGAGCATCTCTGCTCGATCCTCGGCTTCGAGTTGAGCCGCCTCGGCTTCGAGCTGCACACAGGCCCCGAACACCGGAGCAATGCCGCCCAATGCCTCTTCGACGGGGGCAACGATGCCGTCCACGTCGGCCAACTGTTCCTCATCGATGTTCACGATGGCGAGCACCGGCTTGTTGGTCAGGAGGAACCAGGGTCGCAACAGGGCCCGATGCTCGGCCGACAGGTTGCTTCGATACAGGGGTGTTCCCTCGCTCAGGATGGCGAGGGCGGCGTCGGCGGCATCGACCTCGGGTTGCAGCTCCCGATCTGCCCGCGCTGCCTTGCGCTTCTTGTCGATCTGCTTCTCGACGGTCTCCAGATCAGCCAGTGTCAGCTCGGTCTCGACGATGGCCAGATGCTCGAGCGGATCATGCGGTCCCGGAACGTCCTCGTCGGTGAATGCCCGCAGGACGAAAACGATGGCGTCGACCTCACGAATGCCGGCCAGGAACTTGTTGCCCAGCCCCTCGCCCTTGGACGCACCGGCCACGAGGCCGCCGATGTCGTTGAACTGGACCGTGGCGTGCACGATCTTCTTCGACTTGCTCATCTCGGCCAGGGCCGCCAGCCGATCGTCGAACACCTTGGCCACGCCGACGTTCGGGTCGGTGGTCGCGAACGCATAGGGCGCGGCCAACGCACTCCCGCCGGTCAGCGCGTTGTAGAGCGACGATTTCCCGGCGTTGGGAAGGCCAACGAACCCGAACTTTTCCATCCGGCCATGCTAGGAGCGTGCGCTCACATCCGGGCTGGTCGGTCGTCCACGAAACCGTTGATCAGAAGGTCGCGAAGATCGTTGGCGGTCACGGCACCGGCATAGAGGAAGCCCTGGGCCATCGGGCATCCCAGTGTCTCGAGAATCAACGCCTGGTCCTGGCGCTCCACACCGAGTGCGACGACCGTGATGCCGCGGCTGTTGGCATGGCTGATCAGTTCGCTGATCTCGGCCCGTGTGGTCGCCTCGGAACCGACCGAGGTCGTGAGGCTGCGATGCAATTTCACGTAGTCGACGTCGATGGCATTCAGCATCTCGATCGACGAGTAGCTGGTACCGAATCCATCGATACCGATCTTGAACTTGGGACGGACCAGGTCCACAAGGTGGAGGAACGCCTCGTGGTGCTCCCTGACCACCAGTTCGGGCACCTCGACGCCGAGTCGGCCGGCCGGGATCGTCGCATCGTCCATCAGCCGTTGCAGGGTGGCCGTCAGTCCGTCGTCGGCCAGCTGAGTGGCCGACAAGTTGACCATGATCAACTGCTCGCTCTCGGCGTCGCGCAACAAATCGGTCAGCTGCTCCTCGACCCCTTCGAACACCAAGGTGCCGAGTGTCCCCATCAGTCCGCTGTGCTCGGCGGCAGCCACGACCTCGACGGCTGACAACCCGACATCGCCGCCCAGCCGCAGCAGGGCTTCGGCGCCGACGACACTGCCCGACGCCAGGTGCACGACCGGTTGGTAGGCGAAACGTACGTCTCGCTGTTCGATGGCTCGCCGGAGCTGACGCTCGACCACCAACAAGCGTTGGGAGCGGGTACGCAACTCCTCGTCGTGCGCGGCCACCCGATTCCGGCCTCGCCCCTTTGCCAGGTACACGGCCGTCTCGGCGGCGGAGAGCAACTCGTCGCCCGTCGTCTCCCCATCGGCCAGCGCAACGCCAACGCTGGCGGTGAGCGCGAGGTCGTGACCGACGTCGGACAGATTGGCCACTGCGGCCCGGACCCGTTCGGCCAGCTCTTCGACTGCCTCGGCATGTTCGACCTCGCAGGCAACGATCACGAATTCGTCCGACGGCAACCGGAACAGCAGATCGCTTCCGCGTACGGTGGACGCAATGCGGCGCGACACAAGGTCGAGCAGACGGAGCGCCTCGACGTTTCCGACCAGATCGTGCACGACCTTGAATCGATCGAGGTCGACATAGAGCACGGCCACCGACCCCTGGGCCGTGTCGGCCAGGGCGCCATCGACGAAGGAGATGGCTTCGGCTCGGTCGGTGACGACCGTGCCCGATCCGGTACGTTCGGTCGCCACCACCGTGACGATCTCGGTCCCGTCCGGCGCCGAGGTTCCCAGCAGCAACAGATCGACGACGTCCTCGGTGCCGTTGGCGAAGCGCATCGAGCGGGACCGTTGCCAGGCCTCTCGGGGTGGGGGCAGGGGCGACTCGCCCAGCTCGGTCGACGACGGCATCGAACGGGCGATGTGGGTCTGCTCGCCGAACCGTTCGGCCCATGCGTCGGACATCCAGTGGATGACGCCGGTGGATCGGTCCACGGCAACCATCGGAAGCCGGATCGATTCGATGGCAGCCGCCATGCCCAGCGACGCGACCGCGTCGGGAAGACCGTTCGACGCGCCCGGATCGGCCTCGGCCTGCGCCTCGGTCTGCGGAGCTGCGTCCGACTGCGGGGCTGCGTCCGACTGCAGGGCAGCGTCCGACTGCAGGGCAGCGTCCGACTGCAGGGCTGCGTCCGACTGCGGAGCTGCGTCCGACTGCAGGTTCGATTCGACCAGTGCAGCATCGGCACTCGCCGGTGCCTCGATGGCGGACCCTGCGTGTTCGACCGCGGGGTTCATTGGTTCGGGCGCGATGTCACCGTCGGGCGCGGAACCGGGCGCGACCGTAGGAGCGTCGCCCACATCGACCTTCTGGCTTGCTCCCCGCACACGGGCATCCCAGCTACGGGCCACGCTGCTCTCCTTCTCGATGGTTCCTGCTTCTCATCGGCGCATCGCGGCCAGGTTTGAGTGCGGAGGAACGAACTGCGGCCGCTAGCCTGGTCCGAATGTCCAAGCGTCGAAAGAAGAAGCGACTCAACGCTCGCCGCAAAAAGGCGAACCACGGCCGGAAGCCGAACGCCGGCCGCTGAGCTGCCCTGGCTCCTGGACTGAACGGCTCAACTGACCGAACGGCTCAACTGACCGAACGTTTCAGCTGAGGAGCCGAGCGAATGTGTCGAGGTAGACGGCCAGCCGCTCGTCGGCCAGCCGACCGGCCGTGCTCAGTGCCTCGGGACCGACCACCGGAACGATCACCTCGACATAGGCCTTGAGCTTCGGTTCGGTTCCACTCGGACGGACAATCACGCGGGTGTCGTCGTCGTAGCCCAGGACCAGGCCCTCCGTCGGCTCGAATTGCCTACCTTCGGCCAGATCCTCGAAGGAAACGAGGGACGCAACCGCCGAGCCGGTCGCCACGTCCGTCGGAGGGTGCTGGGCCACGGTGTCCAAGGCCTGACGGCGGCGTTCCATGCCGTCGACACCATCGAAACGCAGATTGAGCGGTGCGGTGCGGTGGAGTCCGTGAGCCAACGCCAGCTGATCCAGGCGATCCCACAGGGTCTCTCCCTTGGCACGCGCATCGGCCACCATCTCGGCCGCGACCAACGCGGCCGAGATCCCGTCCTTGTCCCGCACCCGACCTCCGACGCAATAGCCGATCGCCTCCTCGTAGCCGAGCACGTACGCCTCCTCGGGGTGATCGACGATCGGCCGCGCCACCCATTTGAAACCGGTCAGCGTCGTGGTCGAACGAACCCCGTGGGCGACGGCCATACGTTCCAGGAGACGGCTCGACACCAACGAAGTGGCGACCTGTCGCCTGCCGCTGGTGTGGCGCAGGAGATGATCCGCCAACAGCACACCGAGCTCATCACCGCTCAGCCGGGCGAACTCGTTGCCCGAACGCGACGGCACTGCGATGGCGAGACGGTCGGCATCGGGGTCATTGGCCAGGACCACGTCGGCTCGATTGGCTTCCCCGCAGGCGATGGCTCGATCCAGTGCACCTGCCTCCTCGGGATTCGGGAACGGAATGGTCGGAAATTCCGGGTCGGGCTCGAACTGGTCGGCGACACAGATCGGTGCAGGAAAGCCGGCCAGAGCGAACGCTCGGAGCAGATGCCGCCCGCCCACGCCGTGCATGGCGGTGTAGACCGACGTCACGGTTCGGGCGTCGAGTACCGGAGTGGCAACAGCCTGATCCAGATGGTGTTGCACGATGTCAGCCCCCAGAGTGACGATCGAAGGATGGTCGAGCGGGGCCACGGGCACCGACCCCCCTTCGTCGCCCACCGCATCGATCAGCGCGGCAATGGCGGCATCGTCGGGCGCCACCAGCTGGATCCCGTCGGCCAGGTACAGCTTGTAGCCGTTGTCCTGTTTCGGATTGTGACTGGCCGTGATCATGACACCGGCATCGGCCCGACGTTCGAGCACGGCGGCGGCCAGAACCGGGGTCGGCAGGGCCTCGGGCAGCAGCTCGGCCCGCCCGCCGGCGGCCGCAACCACCATGGCCACGTCATGAGCGAACATTTCCGACTGATGCCGGGCATCGAAACCGACCACGACCAGCGCCCCCTTGGGCAGCCATTGCATCAGACCGGCCGTCGTCTGGCGGACGACCCGACGATTCATCCGATTGGGACCAGGTCCCATCGGAGCTCGCAGGCCGGCCGTGCCGAACGCCAACCGACCGGTGAACAGTGCCGTCAATTCGCCGATGTCGTCGTGGTCGAGCAGCCGTTCGATCGCCGTCACCGTGGTCGGGTCGGGGTCGTGACGTAGCCATTCCCTCACGGTCACTTCGAGTTCGGTCCCGGTCACTCGGTCATCCTTCACCCCCTGTGTCTACCCTCGCCAGTGTGGATCTGACCGATCGGGTACGGAACAGTTGCGCCGGGGTCATGGCGCGAGCCGAGTACGTCGACATCGACGAGAATCGCCTCGCCGCCTACGCCACCGGTCTGCAGCGGGTCGAGCCGACCTCGACGCGACCCGATCCCGGACCTGGTCCCGGGCCCGATCCCGAGGCGACCGCGCTGTTGGTCCTGGCACTCGATGCCATCAACTTCGGTTCGGGCTACCACGACGTCATCCGCAAGCGGCCCGACCCGACCGGCACCGGAACCCTGTCGGGTTCGCAGACCATGTCGGCCGCCCTCTCCGAGTACGCGGTCTGGACCGGCAGCCTGCACGCTGCCCGGTTGCGGCGCATCACGATCGGCGACTGTTCGCAAATCTTCGGTCAGGAACTCGACGGAGGCGCCTCCGAAGAACTGATGGGCCGCTTCGCCACCGCCTTGAACGACCTCGGAACCTTCCTGCACCACGGCGACGGGACCGCATTGGCCGTCCTCGATGCGGCCGACGGGTCCGCCGTCCGGTTGGCCGAGGCCCTGACCGCCATGCCGTTCTACCGGGACGTCGAAGAACTCGACGGTCGAGAGGTGGCGTTCTACAAACGAGCGCAGATCTCGGCCGCCGACCTGGGGCGACGTCTCCCGGAGGTGTGCAACTTCATCGACGAGGATCGTCTGACCGCCTTCGCCGACAATCTCGTACCGCACGTCCTGCGGATCGACGGCGTGTTGGTCTACCGGCCCGAACTGGCCGACGTGATCGATCGTCGGGAGCTCCTCCCGCCGGGCGAACGGGCCGAGATCGAGATCCGGGCAGCCGGCGTGCACGTCGTGGAACTGCTGAGCGCATACACCGGTCATCGAGCGATGGACATCGACGAATGGCTCTGGAGTCGCGGAGGTGGCGCCGACTACAAGGCCGTTCCCCGGCACCGGGCTCGCTCGGTCTTCTACTAGATCCCCACATCTACATCTCTACATCTCTCCATCTCTCCATCTCTCCATCTCTCCATCTGCTTCCGTCGGAGATCGTCTTCTCGACCCACGGCCACTTCCGGTGCTAGCAATCGATCATGACCACGTTCATTGCCGCCTCGAAGCCTATGCACGCCACCCATCGCGTCGCCGTGGACGGAGCCGTCGATGCCGACGGACACATCCTCGAACCGCCCGATTTGTGGGAGATCTACATCGACCCCGAGTTCCGGGATCGAGCGCTGCGATTCCGCGTCGACGAGAACGGGCTGGAAGAGTTGGAGATCGACGGCAAGCGATCGACGATGAGCCGCCGAGGCTTCCCTTCCACCCTGGGCGCCATGGGCTATCCCGACCTGGCGGCGCTCCAGAAGGACCCCGAGCGCACCTATCTCACCGAGGCCCCCTACGGCACCATCGATGCCAAGGAACGACTCGAGGTCCTCGACGCCGAGAACATCGACATCGCCATCCTCTACACGACGGTCGGGCTGCTGTGGGAGGCCGAGGTCGAGGACCCCGCGCTGGCCCAGGCCTACACCAAGGCCTACAACCGCTGGATCACCGAGTTCTGCGCCGACTCCTCCCGACTCGTGCCCACTGCCCACATCTCGCTCGGTGATCCAATGGCGGCGGCCCGGGAGCTGGAGCGGGCGGTGGGTGACGGGGCCAAGGGCGCCTACGTGTGCCCCTTCACCCACGACGGAAAACCGTTGGGTCACCCGGATCACGACCCGGTCTTCGCCGCAGCCCAGGACCTGGACATCCCGTTCGCCATTCACCCGACCTTCGAACCACAGTGGACGAAGGGCATGCGCATGGGCTCGTGGGAGAACGTCAAGCAACTCCGCCTGTTGGCGTCGGTCCAGGCCTCCGACGGCGTGCGACACCAGTTCACGACCTTGTTCGACTACGGCGTGTTCGACAAGTTCCCCCGACTCAAGGTCCTGGTGCTCGAGTCGGGGGGCGGATGGATCGGGTATTGGCTCGATCGGATCGACGCGGTCTACGGCCACACCTTCATCGGCGGACGGGTCCCCCTCGAGCACAAACCCAGCGACTACTTCCGTGAGCGGATCTGGATCAGCTGCGACCCCGACGAGCGCACCATTCCGGCCTTGGCCGAACGATTCGGGGTCGACCGCTTCCTGTGGGCCTCGGATTTCCCCCATGCCGATCACACGCCCGAGTACGTCCACGACCTCAACGAGCTGGTCGCCTCGTTCCCCGAGCAGGACCAGCGGGCCTTCATCGGTGACAACGCCCGACAACTGTTCGGTCTCTGAGGTTCGGTCTCTGAGGTTGCCGTCGTCGTGCTCGACCCTCGGTAGCGTCTGACAGGTGACCGACCCCACGCCCGCCGACCCCACGCCCGCCGATCTCACGAACGTCCTTCGACTCGAAGCGCACGGCCCCGACGTCTGGCTCGGCGAGAGCCCGCACTACCACTGGGGCCGGATCTACGGCGGGCTCGTCATCGCCCAAGCACTCCTGGCCGCAACCCAGACCGTGATCCAAGAGCACTCGGTGCACTCGCTGCACGGCTACTTCATCCTGGGCGGCGATCCGACCGAGCCTGTTCGCTACGAGGTCAACCGCATTCGCAACGGACGCTCGTTCACCACACGAACGGTGGTGGCCCGCCAGAGCGGAGGTGCCATCTTCAACCTGTCGTGTTCGTTCCAACGCTTCGAAGACGGCGTCGAGACACAGACCGCCGATTTCCCGACCGGACTCGCCGATCCCGAGACATCGCCCTGGGCCAAGGAGGGATCGGGGGTGGACCGCTTCGACATCAAACTCGACGAAGGCGATCCACGATCGATGGCCTGGGTGCGCTATCCGCTGCCGTTGGGCGACGATCCCCGTATCCACGCCTGCGCCCTGGCCTATCTGAGCGACACCACCCCTATGGATGCCGTTGCTGCATCCCACCCCAACGGCATGCCCGAAACCAGCGAGCAGTGGCACGACACCTACATGTCGGCCAGTCTCGACCATGCCATGTGGTTCCATCGCCCCACACGAGCCGACGACTGGCTGCTCATGGCGCTGAAGGGTCAAGGCATCATCCGAACTCGCGGCCTGTCGACCGGGCCGGTCTTCTCTGCCGACGGCCAGCACGTCGCCACCATCGCCCAGGAGGGCCTGATTCGCGATCTGACTCGAAGCTGAGTAGCTTCCGGCCATGGATCTCGCACTGACAGGAAAGCGTGCCGTCGTCACCGGCGCCTCCAAGGGAATCGGCCTGGGCGTCGCTCGGGCACTGGCTGCCGAGGGCGTGCACGTCACGATCGTGTCGAGGACCGCGGCGCGCATCGAGGCCGAGGCGGCCGCCATCCGTTCGGAGTTCGGTGTTTCGGCAACCGCGTTCACCGCCGACCTGTCGAACAGCGCCGAACAGCAACGGCTGGCCGATCACCTCCGAGCCGAGGGTCTCGACATCGTCGTCAACAACGCCGGAGCGATCCCCGGAGGCTCGATCACCGACGTCGACGAGGACACCTGGCGCAAGGCGTGGGACCTCAAGGTGTTCGGCTACATCAACCTCACCCGCCAACTCCTGCCTCATCTGGAATCACAGGGATCGGGGGTGATCCTGAACGTGATCGGGGCGGCCGCCGATCGGCCCAGTCCCGGCTATCTGGCCGGCGCCATCGGCAACAGCGGGCTGGTCGCCATGAGCAAGGCGCTCGGCAGCAATTCCAAACAGAAGGGTGTCCGGGTGCTGGCCGTGAACCCGGGCCTGATCATCACCGACCGCATGAGTGATCTTCTCCGCCAGCAAGCAGACGTCAAATGGGGCGACTCGTCCCGGTGGGAGGAACTGATCCCCGAGGATCCGGCCCCCGGCACCGTCGAACAGGTCGCCGACGTCGTCACCTTCCTGGTGTCGGACCGGGCCAGCCATGTCAGCGGCGTCGTCCTCACGATCGACGGCGGCGCCAGTTCACGCTGAGCGCCCTCAGCTCAACCAGCTGCGCACCAGACTCCGTAACCGGTCGATACCGGTCCCCTTGACCGCGCTGACCCAGACCACGTCGCCACGCTCCAGATCGCACCTCTCGGCCACCTCGTTCCTGCGTTTGTCGAGGAGCGACGATTTCACCTTGTCGTGTTTGGTGGCGACGACGGTGTGGGGCAGATCGTTGCCCCGAAGCCATCCGAGCATCTGGGTGTCGAGTTTGGTGGGACCCACGGCACCGTCCACCAGCACCACGATCATCTCGAGCCGTTCACGCTCCAGTAGGTAGCCCTCGATCATTCGCTGCCAGTCGCCCCGCATCTGTCCGGGTGCTGCCGCATAGCCGTAGCCCGGCAAGTCGACCAGCGTCGGGCCCAGCTGATTGGAACCGGTCCTCTTGCCGGCATCGACTTCGAAGAGGTTGAGCAGTCGGGTGCGGCCTGGCGTGTTGCTCACATGGGCCAACTTCTTGCGCCCCGACAACGCGTTGATCACCGACGACTTGCCGACATTGGATCGACCGACGAAGGTGACCTCGGCCGGTGACGACGGCAACTGGCTCTCGTCCGTGGCCGATTGCACGAAACGAAGTTGGATCGGCCCGGCCACACCGCAACGGTAGCTGGTGCCAACCTCAGATCTCCCCTCCCAACTCACCCACCCGGAGTTCGCCTTCCGGCGTCTGGCCCCCGATGTCGAGGAACCGGGCCATCCGATCCATGGTGTCAGGGATTCGAAGCGACTGCTGGAACAGATAGGCCTCCTCCAACAGTCCGGGAACGGGATCTGGTGTGGCGGCCAGAACCGAGGCCTTGGCCAGGGCAATCGCCTCGGGCGACATGCGGGCCAGGCGCCGGGCGAATCGATCGACGAACGGCGTCAGTTCCCCGGGTGGAAACGCTCGATTCAGCCAGCCCCAACGTTCGAGTGTCATCGCATCGATGTCGTCCCCGCCCAACACGATCTCCATGGCCGGTCCCCGGCCGACCATGCGGGGCAATCGTTGGGTGCCGGTGCCGCCCGGCAGAATGCCGAGCGGCACCTCCATCTGGCACAGGATGGTGCGGCCGACGGCCCCGAAGCGCATGTCACACGAGGCCGACAACTCCCCGCCTCCGCCCCCGACCCGACCGGCGATCTCGCAGATGGTCGGCTTGGGCATCGTGCGGAAGGTCTCGCACATCAGGTGGTAGGCCTTCAGCTCGCTGTCCCGTGCCGCCGGGGTGTCGATCGGGAACTTCAGGATGGCCGAGACGTCGAAGTGGGCCAGGAAGAAATCGGGGTTGGCGCTGCGCAGCACGACCACTCGGGCCTCGGGGTCCTCGGCCGCAGTGGCAGCGAAGCCGGCGAGTTCCTTGAACAGTTCGGGCGTGATCAGGTTGATGGGCGGATTGTCGATGACGGCGGTCAGAACACCGGCGTCGTTGGTCACCGTCAGGAGCGCGAAGTCGTACATGACCGCCATCCTGGCAGACTGGCCGGGTGCTCGACCATGTGTTCCACGATGCCATCGGTGCGTTGCGAGATGCATTGGAGTCGGCCCGCCTGGAACGTCAGGCGCTCGAAGAGCGCTTTCACGCCGACGTCCTGCTCGGTGACGTGATCTGGGAAACCAGCTATGGCTTGCCCGGCGAGGGCTCACCGCCCCGGGCCCAGGTGGATCTCACACTCGAATGGCCGACATGGGCCCAGACCGCCTATCGGACCTGGTATCTCGACGAGGAGTTCACCGAAGGTCCCCGCATCGGCATCGACGTCGTGTTTCGGGTCCAACGTCTGGCCGATGCTGCCGATCCGGCCGTGATCATGTCGGCGCTCCCCACCGTCGCGCCCACGATCGGCGACGAGTCCCTGGAGTCGTCGGGGCCCACGGCCGAGACGAACTACGAAACCGATCTGACCGTTGCGTCCCACGCCATGGAGGTCAGCTATCACGGCTTCTACGAGCTCGACGAGAAGACCCTCGAGGACGGGTCGACGCTCGACAAGCACTTCGCCGAGATCGGGGGCTGGATCACCAACGCCCTGGTGCGCCTCGGCGATCTCCCCCTGCACTACCTACCACCGGTCTACGAGGACGACTGATGCCAGAGCTGATGCCAGAGCCGATGCCAGAGCCGAGACCCCACGACGTCGTGTTCACCACGGTCACCAACCGTGTCGCCACGGTCACCATCAACCGACCGGAGGCCCGCAACGCGCTGAACCACGAGGTACGGACCAAGCTGCGCCAGACGATGGCCGACGTCGACGCCGACGCCGACGTCGACGTGGTGATCCTGACCGGTGCCGATCCGGCCTTCACTGCCGGTCTCGATCTGAAGGAGCTGGGTGGCGGCGATCCCGATCGCTCGGGCTCGGCCATCTCGAGCGACAGCACCACACCGGTGGCCCAACGGCCCTTTGCCCCGCTCTCGAAACCACTCATCGGAGCAGTGAACGGCGTCGCCATCACCGGTGGATTCGAGATCGCGCTGAACTGTGACTTCCTGATCGCCTCGGAACGGGCCGCGTTCGCCGACACCCACGCTCGGGTCGGTGTGATGCCGGGCTGGGGCCTCACCGTGTTGTTGGCCGAGGCCGTGGGCGTGCGTCGAGCTCGGGAGATCTCCTTCACCGGAAACTTCGTCGATGCCCACCAGGCCTGGTCGATGGGACTGGTCAACCGGGTCGTGCCCCACGGCGAGCTGCTCAGCGTCTGCCAGAAGGTGGCCGAGGACATCGTCGGGAATGACGTCGATGGGGTTCGCAACCTGTTGGGCACCTACCGCAGCGTTGCCGAGACCACCGTGGCCGAGGGATGGCAGATCGAGGCCCGCAACGGGTGGGAGTTCCGCCAGCGGCACGGGTTCCGACCCGACGAGGTCGAGCGGCGTCGACAACGGATCGTCGAACGAGGCCGCGATCAGTTGGGGTGAGCGACAACTGTTCGGCTCGCCGCGCCCGGGGGTACAGTGCTCGATGTGGGAGTAGGCAACCGAGAACCGAGCCGTTCGTCGACGCGAACCGATGAGCCTGCCATCACCGACCTGACAAAGGTGCTTCCCCCCTCGACGCCGACCCTGGTGTTGGTCGGGTCGAACGATCCGACGGTGGTCGCCGAACTCGATGCGCTCACCCTGGCCACTGCGGCAAGCCTCGACGTGCGCACCGGTGTCCTGTGGACCGAAGTCCCTGACGGCCGGGCCTTTCTCGACCATCTGCTCGAGACGTTCACGGATTCCCGCAACCAGATTCGTTTCGCCTTCGCCGAACCCCGGGCCACCGTCGACGCCCTCGTGCGGCGGGCCCTGTTGGCTGCCGATCTCGACACCCTGGCCAATGCCGTCGAACGGGCCCATCTGATCGCCAGCCCCCCTGCCTACCAGGTTCGCTACCAGCCGATCGTCCGTCTGTCGGATCGCCGGGTGATCGGCTTCGAAAGCCTGATCCGAGCCCACGCCGAGGGCGAGGTGATCGATGCCGAGGAACTCATCGCTCGCGCCACTCGGGGCGAATGGCTGCACGAGCTCGACGAATTGGGTCGGTCGATGGCGCTCGGGGGCGTGGGTCCCTGGCTCGGCGCCGGGCTGCTGTTCCTCAACGTCATGGCACCCAACGGAGTGTTCGATGTCGCAGCGGTGACGGCCACCGTCGAGCGCGCCCTCGAGCTCGGGCTCGATGCCGATCAGATCGTGCTCGAAGCAATGGAACGCAACCGCTACACCGATCTGGCCGCCGCTGCGGCCCAGATCGACAGCTTGCGGGACCTCGGGGTCCGGGTCGCGGTCGATGACGTCGGCGACGGCTTCTCCAGCCTTCGAGTCCTGGGGGCGTTCAAGCCCGACATCGTCAAGGTCGCAGGCCAGCTCGTGGCCGAACTGCCCTCGTTGGAAGCCGAGGCAACCATCCGCGCCATCGTCGGACTGGCTCATCAAACCGGGGCATGGGTGGTGGCCGAGAACATCGAGACCATCCAGCAGGCAGACCAGCTCGAACGCCTCGAGGTCGATTGGGGCCAGGGCAACTTCCTGGGCTTGCCGGCCAGTCGGACCGAGACCGACGACCAGTCGGCCGACCGCCGGCCCGTGATCGCCCGGGCCTAGGGCTTCGGGACAGCACCCAAGCGCTCACATCCCCTGGGAGCACGCCGATAGGTGATGCACGTGTATCGCCCCCCGGCGATTCCCCTCAGGAGACTGTTGAGTGCGACTCCCCGTACCCGCATCGTTGGAAACCACGTCGTACGTGCGATGGCCGCCGTCGGCCTGCTGTCCACCATGGTTGCGGTGGGATCCCCTCCGGTTGCCGCCGCTGGGCCCTGTGGCGTCCCCGCCTTCAGTGGCGACGCCAACCGCATCGGCAACCTGGTCTTCCTCGACACCGATGATGACGGGAGCTTCGAACCTGCCGACGGCGAGAGCGGTCTGGCCGGAGTAGGCCTCGAGCTCTGGAACGACGTCGATCTCGATGGCGCGTTCGAGCCGACCGGTGATGACCTGACCGGACTTGCCTGCTCCACGTCGACCGATGCCACCGGCCACTACTGGTTCCACGATGTCGCCTCCGGCTCCTACTTCGTCGCCGTCAGTGGCGGCGTGCCGGCCGGCCATGTGTCCTCGACCGGGGCGACCGTCGACGCCATCACCGACAACCGAGATGACGGTGGACCCGTCGGGAGCTATCCGGCCGTCACCGGCGTGCTCGCGATCGATGTGGCCAGCCCACAGCCGACCGGAGAGACCTCGCCCGGCGGCGCAGCCGGAGCCGACGAGACCGCAGCAAATGCGGCCACGGTCACCTTTCCCGACACTGATTCGAACCTGACCATCGACCTGGGATTCGCACCGGTCGCCACGTCGACACCCTGCTTGGGTATCGGCAACCGGATCTGGCTGGATCTCGACAACGACGGATCTCAGGAGACGGGCGAGCCCGGTATCAACGGGGTCACCGTCCAGTTGTTCGCAGCCGATGGCGCCGGCGACCCGACCGGGGCGGTGTTGGCCACGGTGACCACCGTTGACGGGGGCTACTACCTCTTCTCCTGTGTCGGCCCCGGCGACTACGTCGTCGTCGTGCCGAGCACGAACTTCGCTCCCACCGGTCCCCTGTCCGGCCTGCGCTCGAGCCCCGATGGTGCCCTGGCGGATCAGCGCGATCATGGCCGCGACCCGGCCACCGTTGGTGCCAACGTGAACAGCGCTGCCATCACCCTGAGCGAGGGTGGCGAGCCGGTGAACGAACCCGACAAGCCTGCCGGGGGCACCTACGATTTCGACGATCCACGGGACAACGACGTCAACACCGAGATCGACTTCGGATTCTCCGGTCTGACCGTCGGGAACCGGGTATGGATGGAATCCACGGTGAATGGCATCCAGGATGCCGGTGAGCCCGGCATCGCCGGAGTCACGGTGGAACTCTGGACGGCCAATGGTGATGGACCGGTCGGCGCTGCCCCGATTGCATCGACCACGACCGATGCCGATGGCTACTACCTCTTCACCGGGCTCAACGCCGGCGACTACGTGGCCCGGATCCCGGCCGGGAACTTCGCCGCCGGCAACCCGCTGGCCGGCAAGGTCTCGACCTCGGGCAACGGCAAGGCTCCCGATGTCGACACCGACACCACCGACCGCGACGACAACGGCGACGGCGACGGCAGCGGTCCGGTCGACACGCTTCCCTTCACCCTGGCCAACGGCACCGAACCGACGGGCGAGCCCGACGTTTCCGGCCCGATGGACTCGTTCCCCTCGGACAACAACGCCAACGTGACCGTCGACTTCGGCTTCGTGGACAGTTCGTTGCTGACGCCCGATGATGCAGCCCTCGGCGACAAGGTGTGGGTCGACACGAATCGCGATGGCATCCAGGACGCAGGCGAGTCGCCGGTGGCCACCGTGACCGTCCGGCTCCGCGACGCCAACGACAACGTCGTTGCCACCACCACCGACATCAACGGCATCTACGGCTTCGGCGGACTTCCGGCCGGCACCTACCGAGTGTGTTTCGATCTCACGACCCTCCCCCAGGGCATGATTCCCACCACCTCCAATGCCGGCAACGACGATGCGGTCGACTCCGATGCCGACGCCGAGGGTTGCACCCAACAGGTGGTCCTGGCCGAGGGTGACGAGAACCTGACCCTCGATCTCGGCATTCACCGTGCTTCGGTCGATCTGGCCATCGACAAGTCCGGCAGCTACCGGAACAGCAAGGTGACCTGGACGCTCGTGGTCGAGAACAAGGGCCCCGACACCGAACCAGGTCACGTGACCGTCATCGACAATCTGCCGGACGACGTCAGCTACGAGTCGGCGGCTGGTACCGGTTTCGACTGCGTCTACACCGCAGCATCGCACTCGGTCTCCTGCACCTACACCGGCTCACTGGCACCCAACGCCCGGGCGACGGTCACCATCGTGACGACGATGAAATCGGCGACGGATTGCACGGTGACCAATACCGCCAGCGTCAAAGGCGCCGGCATCGACACCACGGCTGCCAACAATGCCGATTCAGCTTCGCTGACCAACGCGTGTGCCGCAGGTGAGACGCAGCGACGACTGCCCTCGACGGGCACGACAACAGCCGTTCTCGGTGCGCTGGCGCTGTTGCTCGGCATCGGCGGGTGGAAACTCACCGGTGTCAGCAGCAAGCTGAAAGCCATCCGGCTCAAGAACCGGATCGGCGACTGATCGGGTCAGAGACCGGCCAACGCCTGCAGTGAGGTGAGGGGCCGCGGCCCGACGTGAGAAATCACTTCGGCCGCGGCCACCGAACCCAGGCGCCCGCATTCGGCGAGGTCGAATCCTCGAGCAAGCCCGAAGAGCACGCCGGCTGCGTACTGGTCGCCGGCGCCGGTGGTGTCGACCACGCGGTCGACGAGAGCCGGCGGCACCTCGATGATGTCGGATTGCTGCACC
>ERZ888423.949-NODE-949-length-27669-cov-9.640762_pt1 | contig 27669 bp, 28 predicted proteins | sample MGYA00520523_ERZ888423 | MGnify/ENA primary metagenome ERZ888423 (study PRJEB32303, sample SAMEA104408611) | aquatic metagenome | biome: Brackish water; feature: Pelagic; material: water | place: Baltic Sea | collected 2014-06-08T10:24:00 | depth 30,27 m ...
TCGTGGTCGACTTCCGCTTCGGCCGCGAGCGCAAGGTCCGCGACTGCCTCCTGCTCCTGCTCGGACAGTACGTCGGCCTCGGCCTCGGTCAGTCCGACTGCCTCGACTTCCAGATCCTCGGCGACATCCTCCGCGGCAGCCTCGAGAACCTCCGGAAGGTCCTCAGCGACGTCGTACTCCTCGACCTCCTCGACATCCCCGACGGCTTCGGCGTCCTCACTTTCGTGTTCGCCGGCCACTGTCGCGGCGGCGACGATGCCACTTCCCTTGGCCGCGGCCACCAGGTCCTCGGCCCACTCCTCGACCGCCGACTCATCCTCGGCCTGCTCCGGCGCCTGCTTGCCGCGCAGCGTCTCGGGATCTTCGCGGCCCTTCGGCGCCAGAAGCATGTAGACCACGGCCCCGATGAAGACGAACGTCGCGGTGAAGACGTTGATCCGGATGCCGGCGATCAGCGTCGCGGTGTCATCGCGCATCAACTCGATCCAGAACCGCCCGAGCGAGTAGCCGGCGACGTAGAGGGCGAACAACCGGCCGTGACCGAGACGGAACCTGCGGTCCGCCCAGATCAACACGATGAACACCAGGACGTTCCAGAGCAATTCGTAGAGGAACGTCGGGTGAACGACGGCGGCCACTTCGCCGGTCGAGACTCCGTCGAGCGAGTGCACATCGACGACTCCGGACCAGTCGCGACGGTAGAAGATCTCCATCCCCCACGGCACGGTGGTCTCGCGCCCGTAGAGCTCCTGGTTGAAGTAGTTGCCCAGTCGGCCGATGGCCTGTGCGAGAACGATTCCCGGCGCTACCGCGTCGCCGAAAGCGGGCAGCGGAATGCCCTTGCGGCGGCAGGCGATCCAGGCGCCGACGCCGCCGAGGGCCACCGCACCCCAGATCCCCAGGCCGCCCTCCCAGATCCGCAGGGCGGCCCCCGCTCCGGCTCCATCGGGCCCGAAGTAGGTCCTCCAGTCGGTCATGACATGGTAGACCCGGCCACCGATCAGGCCGAACGGCACCGCCCACAGGGCGATGTCGTAGATGACGCCGCGTTCACCCCCGCGGGCGGCCCATCGACGGTCACCGACCACCAGGGCGACGATGATCCCGGCGATGATGCACAGCGCGTAGGCCCGGATCGGGAAAGGGCCGAGGTACCACACGCCCTGGGCCGGACTCGGGAAATAGGCGAGCACCGTTGTCGTCACGTAGCGGGCACCTTCTCTCGGACGCCGACGGCAAGTTCACCGGTCAGACTGCGGACGGCACCAACCCCGTCGTCGGTCAGCGCCGACACCAGAGCGGAGCCGACGATGACCCCGTCGGCGAAGTGTGCGATCTCGGCGGCCTGCTCCCGCGACCGCACGCCGAGACCCACTCCGACCGGAATGTCGGAGATCTCCTTGACCCGGCGAACCAGTTCCGGTGCGGCGCTGGACACCACGTCCCGGGCGCCGGTGACGCCCATCGTCGATGCGGCATAGACGAACCCGCGGGAGGCCGCGACGGTGCGGGCCAGCCGCTCCGGTGTCGAGGACGGGGCAACGAGGAAGATCCGGTCGAGGTCATGATTTTCGGAGGCGGCCAGCCAGTCCCCCGCCTCATCCGGGATCAGATCGGGGGTGATCAGCCCCAGGCCCCCGGCTGCGGACAGGTCGCGGGCGAAGGCGTCGACGCCGTAGTGCAGCACCGGATTCCAGTAGGTCATGACCACCGCGTTGCCGCCGGCTGCGCTGATCGCCTCGACCGCGCGCAGGGTGTCCCGCACCCGCACACCATGCTGCAGGGCCGCCTCGGTGGCGGTCGCGATCACCGGACCGTCCATTCCGGGATCGGAGTACGGAACACCCACTTCGATGATGTCGCAGTCGGCGCTCATCGCGACCATCGCGTCGATGGAGGTCGCGACATCTGGATATCCCGTCGGCAGATAGCCGATCAGGGCTGCCCGGCCCTGCTCGCGGCAGGCGCCGAAGATCGGCCCGAGCCGACCGGGCGGGCTGTGCTGCACTGTCATGAGGCCCCCGGTCCCGCACCGTCGAGCAGGCCGAACCAGCGGGCCGCGGTCTCGACGTCCTTGTCTCCCCGACCGGACAGGTTGACCACGATGATCGACTCCGGCCCCAGTTCCGCGGCCAGGTCGACAGTTCCCGCGATCGCATGGGCGGTCTCGATGGCCGGGATGATCCCTTCCAGCCGGCACAACAGCCGGAACGCCTCCATGGCTTGGGAGTCGGTGATCGGCCGGTACTCGGTGCGGCCGAGGTCCTTGAGGAACGCATGCTCCGGACCGACACCGGGATAGTCCAAACCGGCGGAGATGGAATGCGATTCGATGGTTTGGCCGTCCACGTCCTGCATCACGTAGGAGTACGAACCCTGGAACGCGCCAGGCGACCCGCCGGCAAAGGTGGCGGCATGGCGTCCGGTCTCCACGCCGTCGCCACCGGCCTCGTAGCCGATCAGTCGCACGTCAGGGTCGTCGATGAAGGCGTGGAAGATCCCGATCGCATTGGATCCCCCACCCACACAGGCGGTGATCGCGTCCGGCAGCCTGCCGGCCTGAGCCAGAATCTGTGCGCGGGTCTCCAGTCCGATGACGCGCTGGAAGTCACGCACCATCAGGGGGAAGGGGTGCGGTCCGGCCGCGGTGCCGAAACAGTAGTAGGTGTCATCGGCATGGGCCACCCAGTCCCGGAACGCCTCGTTGACGGCGTCCTTGAGGGTTTTCGAGCCCGACTGCACCGCAACCACTTCCGCACCGAGCAGTCGCATCCGGGCGACGTTGAGCGCTTGGCGGGCAGTGTCGACCGCACCCATGTAGATCACGCACTCCAGGCCCAGCAACGCGCAGGCGGTCGCGGTGGCCACCCCGTGCTGGCCGGCGCCGGTCTCCGCGATGACCCGGGACTTACCCATCTGCCGGGCAAGCAGGGCCTGACCCAGTACGTTGTTGATTTTGTGCGATCCGGTGTGGTTGAGGTCCTCGCGCTTGAGGAAGATCCGGGCGCCCCCGGCGTGCGCACTGAGCCGGGACGCCTCGTAGAGCGGTGAGGGCCGGCCGGCGTAGTGGGTCTGCAGATCGTCGAGCTTGTCCAGGAAGGTCTGGTCGGTGCGGGCCTTTTCATAGGCGGCGGTGACCTCCTCGATGACCGCCATCAACGCTTCGGCCACGTAGCGGCCACCGAATATGCCGAAATGGCCGCGCGCGTCGGGTTCGTGCCCAGAGGGTTCGGCGACGGCCGCGCTGGCGCGGGGCAGGTTAGGAGTCGAGGTATCGGCCATGATTCAGGGTATGGGAGAGCTTTTCGGCGCTCAGCGTACCGGTTTCGGACAGGACGGATGCGCACCCGCGGTCACCAGGTCGGCCACCGCGCTGCGGGGATCTCCGCTGGTCACCAAACCCTCGCCGACCAGTACCGCGTCGGCTCCGGCACCCGCGTAGGCCAGCAGGTCAGCCGGACCGCGCACCCCCGACTCCGCGATCCGGATGATGTTGGACGGCAGACCCGGTGCGATCCGGCCGAAGCAGTCCCGGTCGACGTTGAGCGTCTTCAGATCGCGAGCATTGACACCGATCACTTTTGCCCCGGCCTGCAGGGCGCGATCGGCTTCCTCCTCGGTGTGCACCTCCACCAGTGCGGTCATGCCGAGGGACTCGGTGCGGTCGAGCATCGACACCAGTGCCGGCTGGTCGAGAGCCGCCACGATCAGCAGCAGCATGTCGGCCCCGTGAGCGCGGGCCTCGTGAATCTGGTAGGGCCGCACGATGAAGTCCTTGCGCAGCACCGGGATGGTCACCGCCGCCCGTACCGCGTCCAGATCGGCCAGCGATCCGCGGAAGCGGCGCTCCTCAGTGAGCACGCTGATAGCGCGGGCGCCGCCGTTCTCATAGGCCCGCGCCAACTCGGCGGGATCCGCGATGGGCGCCAACTGGCCCCGCGACGGACTGGCTCGCTTCACTTCGGCGATCACCGCGATGCCTGGGGCCCTCAGTGCCGCCATCGCGTTACGCGGGGGCGGTGCCGCCTCCGCGGCGGCCTTGATCTCAGCCATGCTCACGAGAGCCTCGCGAGCGGCGACGTCCGTGCGGACTCCCTCGAGAATCGAGTCGAGCACGGTTGCCGAAGTCATGACAGCCCGGTCCCCTCTTGCGGTGTCTGGCGATGACGTTGATGTCGGACAAAGGGTAGCCGCCCGTCGGCCCGCATCCGTCACCGCCCCTCGCTGTCGGACCCGGTCGGGTCGCGGCCCTCATCAAGCGCGTCCCACATGCCGCGCTCGGTCAGACCGGCTGCGGCATCGGGCGCTCCCGGCGCCGCATATCGCGCTGCCTGATTGTCCGACGACACCGCCGAGCGCATCAGCAGGACCGCGGCCACCAGAGCGGTGACGGCGACAACCAGGGTCAGCACCGCACCCCCGAGATGGCGTTGGCTGTCGACCAGGGTCGCCACCGCCACCCCGGCGACCTCGGCGCCGCGCGGGCCGACATCGGGCATCACGATGAGACTGACCCCGAGATACGCCATACCGAAGCACACCACCGCCACCAGCAGTGCCACCACCCGCAGCGCCCAACCCCGCACCGCCAGCGCAGCCAGTGCGGCCGCTAGCAGCAGAACCGCCATCGGCAACAGTGCCGTAGACCAGGCCGCACCGTTGAGCACCGAGGTCTTCGGGTGGCCGAGGCCGTCGAATGAGGTGACCGACACCCAGGCCAGCCGGGAGGCAACCCAGAGTCCGCCCGCGGCCAGAAGCAGCAGCAGTTGTGCGACCCGGATCACGGCGCGCTCAACGTTTCCGCCGCAGCGATCGCGGACAACACCGCCTTGGCCTTGTTGGCTGCCTCGGTGTACTCGTAGGGACCGTTGGAATCGGCCACCACCCCGCCGCCGGCCTGCACATAGGCGGTGCCCGCGCGCATCAGCGCGGTGCGGATGGCGATCGCGAAATCGGCATTGCCGGCGAAGTCGAGGTAGCCGACCACACCGCCGTAGAGCCCGCGCCGGGTCTTCTCCACCTCTTCGATGAGCTCCATCGCCCGGACCTTCGGCGCGCCGGACAGTGTGCCGGCCGGGAAACAGGCCGTGACCGCATCCAGGGCGGTCCGGCCCGGGGCCAGCAGTCCGGTCACCGTCGACACCAGGTGCATCACGTGGCTGTAGCGCTCGATCTGGCTGTAGTCCTCAACCCGCACGGTGCCCGGCACGCAGACCCGGCCGAGGTCGTTGCGGCCCAGGTCGACCAGCATCAGATGCTCGGCGCGTTCCTTCTCGTCGGCCAGCAGCTCCTTCTCCAGCAGCTGGTCCTCCTCCTCGGTCGGGCCACGCCACCGGGTGCCGGCGATCGGGTGCGTCCTGGCCCAGCCGTCCGCGACGGTGACCAGCGCCTCGGGGCTGGACCCGACGATCGAGAACGCCGTTCCGCCGGACTCGTTCGGGATGTGCATCAGGTACATGTACGGGCTGGGGTTGGTTACCCGAAGCATCCGGTAGACATCGATCGGATCAGCGGCGGTATCCAGTTCGAAGCGCTGCGACGGCACCACCTGGAACGCCTCGCCGGCCTCGATCTCACCCACCAGCCGCTCCACCACCGCTCCGTACTCCTCGATCGTGCGCTGGGCGCGGGGTTTCGGTTCGGGCCGGCTGAATGTCGCGACCGTCGAGCCCAGCGGCTGTCCGAGCGCGGCGGTCATCACGTCGAGCCTGGCAAGCGCCTCGTCGTAGGCTTCGTCGACGCGGTCGTCGCTGCCATCCCAGTTGACCGCGTTCGCGATCAGCGTGATGGTGCCCTCGTGGTGGTCGACCGCGGCCAGGTCGGTGGCCAGCAGCAGCAGCATGTCGGGCAGCCCGAGGTCATCGACGGCCAGTTCGGGCAGCCGCTCGAGCCGCCGGACGAAGTCGTAGGCGAAGAACCCCACCAAACCACCCGACAGCGGCGGGGTCGCATCGCCGTCGTCCGCGGGAAATCCGGTGGACAACATCGCCATGGTGGCCCGCAACGCCTCCACCGGGTCGCCGCCGCTCGGCGCGCCGTTCGGTGCGGCGCCCAGCCACGCCGCCTCACCGTTGCAGACGGTGAGCGCCGAGGTCGAGCCGGCACCGATGAACGACCACCGCGACCAGGACCGGCCGTTCTCGGCGGACTCCAGCAGGAAGGTCCCGGGCCGGTCGGCGGCCAGCTTGCGGTAGGCCGAGAGTGGGGTCTCGCTGTCCGCGAGCACTTTGCGGGTCACCGGAACCACGCGGTGTTCGGCGGCCAGCGCGCGGAACTCGTCCCGGGTGGTGGTGGGCGTGGAATGCACGGGGAACATCCTCCCAGACCTGTGCCCCGCCTTTCCCCGGGTGCTCGGCGGCGATACCGTGGCACCCATGACACAGGGGATCAAACGTGGTGACCGGGTGCCCGAGTTCGAGTTGCCCGACCAGGCCGGGCGCTCGCGCTCGTTGTCCGGTCTGCTTGCCGACGGACCGATCGTGTTGTTTTTCTACCCGGCGGCGATGACTCCGGGCTGCACCAAGGAGGCCTGCCACTTCCGCGATCTCGCCGGGGAGTTCGATGCGGTGGGCGCCTCCCGGGTCGGTATCAGCACCGACGCGGTGGCCAAGCAGGCCAAGTTCGCCGACTCCCAGCGCTTCGACTATCCACTGCTGTCAGACGCCGACGGCACGGTTGCCGAGACTTTCGGCGTCAAACGCGGGCTGCTCGGCAAGTTCCTGCCGGTGAAACGCACCACATTCGTTATCGACAGCGATGGCACCGTGCTTGAGGTGATCTCCAGTGAGGTCAATATGGACACCCACGCGGACAAAGCGTTGGAGGTATTGCGGGCGCGCCGGCCCGGCGCGTGAGCGACTAACGCTCGGGTGCCAGCAGCACCTCTGCGTCGAAGCAACTGTGCGCGCCGGTGTGGCAGGCCGCGCCGGTCTGCTCGACTTCCAGCAGCACGGTATCGCCGTCGCAGTCCAGTCGCACCGAATGCACATGCTGGGTATGCCCGGATGTCGCTCCCTTGACCCAATACTCGCCACGGGAGCGGGAGTAGTAGGTGGCCTCCCGGGTGGCCAGGGTGCGGGCCAGGGCAGTGTCATCCATCCAGGCCACCATGAGCACCATTCCGGTACCGCGCTCCTGCGCCACCGCGGCGAACAGACCGTTGGCATCGCGCTTGAGGAGCTTGGCGATTGCGGGGTCGAGAGTCACCTGACTGTTATCCCTTCGGCAGCCATGGCGTCCTTCACCTGACCGATCGTCAGTTCGCCGAAGTGAAAGACGCTGGCCGCCAGCACCGCATCGGCACCGGCCCGCACCGCGGGCGCGAAATGCCCGACCGTCCCGGCCCCGCCGCTGGCGATCACCGGCACCGCGACCGCCTCGCGTACCGCACGCAGCATGCCGAGGTCAAAGCCCGCTTTGGTGCCGTCGGCATCCATCGAGTTCAGCAGAATCTCTCCCACCCCGAGTTCGGCTCCCCGCCTTGCCCATTCGACCGCGTCGATTCCGGTGCCCTGCCGGCCGCCGTGCGTGGTGACCTCCCAACCCGACGTGGTCGGGGCACCACCCGGCGGCACCGTGCGGGCATCCACCGACAGCACGATGCATTGGGAGCCGAATCGGCGGGCGAGTTCGGCCAGTAATTCCGGCCGGGCGATCGCGGCGGTGTTGACCGACACCTTGTCGGCACCGGCCCGCAACAGCGCATCGACATCGGCCACCGACCGGACGCCGCCGCCGACGGTCAGGGGGATGAAGACCTGTTCGGCGGTGCGCCGCACCACCTCCAGCATGGTCGCCCGTCCCGAGGATGACGCGGTCACGTCAAGAAAGGTGAGCTCGTCGGCGCCCTCGGCGTCATAGACGGCGGCCAGTTCCACCGGGTCCCCGGCGTCGCGCAGGTTCTCGAAGTTCACACCCTTGACAACCCGGCCGCCGTCGACGTCCAGACACGGAATCACCCGCACCGCCAGCTCAGTTCTCCGGTCCATCAGCGAAATTCCTCCGTCGGGCCGACGCCGCTCAGAATCTCCAGCACCTGGCCGTGGGCGCCCGGCGCGGCGGTCAGCGTGGAGCGGGTATCGACGGTCCACGGGCCGCCGTCGAGATCGGTGACCACCCCGCCGGCGGCCCGGACCAGCGCCACCCCGGCGGCATGATCCCAAACGTGACCGCCGAAACTGACTGCGGCGCCCATTATTCCGGCGCCGACGAAAGCCATGTCGATACCGGTGGAACCGTGCATGCGCAGTTTCGAGGACACCCGGCTGAGATTCTCCAGCACCGCCAGCCGGTAACGACCAGGGAAACGCCCGCCCCACTCGACGTTGAACGTGCCGAAGCCGACGATGGAATCGGCGAGATCGGCAGGCGGCAGCGGGGGGTGCGCAACACCGTTGAGGTAGAGCGGTCCGCCCGCCACAGCCGTGTAGCGCTGGCCGGTGAACGGCATCCAGGTCAGCCCGGCAACCGGTTCGCCATCACGCAGCAGGCCGAGCAGAATGGCCGCCATCGGCGAGCCGGCCGCGTAGTTGAATGTGCCGTCGATCGGGTCGAGCACCCAGACCAGCGGAGCGTCGAGGTCGGCGCCGCCGAATTCCTCACCGTGGACCCCGATTCCGGTTGCCGACGTCAGGTCGGCGCCGATCTGCCGTTCCAGCGCGAGGTCGACCTCGGTGGCGAAGTCATTGCCCTTCTTCTGCACCGCGGAGTCCGCGCGGTGCCCGGCGACGAACGGCACCGCTGCCCGGTCCAGGATCGCCGCAGCCTCGGCGACCATCGCCTCCAGATCACCCACCTCAGCGGCTCACCGCGGCCAGCGCCTCGGGCAGGGTGAAGCGACCGGCGTAGAGGGCCTTTCCGACGATGGCGCCCTCGACACCGCTGCCAGTGAGCGTGGCGATGGCCCGCAGGTCGTCCAGGCTCGATACACCGCCGGAGGCGATCACCGGAGCGTCGGTGCACTCGGCGACCCCCTCGAGCAGGTCGAGGTTCGGCCCGGTGAGAGTGCCGTCCTTGGTGACATCGGTGACCACGAACCGCGAACAGCCTTCACTGTCAAGGCGTTCCAGCACGAGCCATAGATCGCCGCCATCGGTTTCCCAGCCACGCCCACGCAAGCGGTGCTCGCCGTCGACGACCTGAACGTCCAGACCGACAGCGACCCGGTCACCGTGTTCGGCGATCGCGCGGGCGCACCACTGCGGGTTCTCCAGTGCCGCTGTGCCGATGTTGACCCGGGTGCATCCGGTGGCCAGCGCCGCCCGCAGCGATTCGTCGTCGCGGATGCCGCCCGACAGTTCGACGTTGACCTCCAGTGTCCGCACCACCTCGGCCAGTAGTTCGCGGTTGCTGCCGCGGCCGAACGCGGCGTCCAGATCCACCAGATGGATCCACTCGGCGCCGTCGCGCTGCCAGGTCAGCGCGGCCTCCAGTGCTGAGCCGTATTCGGTCTCACTGCCGGCCTTGCCCTGCACCAAACGCACGGCTCGGCCGTCGACCACGTCGACGGCGGGCAACAGGATCAACGGTGCGTTGTCTGTCGGCATGTTCTGTGTCGGCATGTCCTGTGTCACAGTCCCTCAACCCAATTGGCGAGCAGCGCCGCACCGGCGTCGCCGCTCTTCTCCGGATGAAATTGTGTCGCTGACAGCGGCCCGTCCTCGACGGCGGCCAGAAACCGAACGTGGTGGGTGGCCCAGGTCAGCAGCGCTGCGGGGCTGCCCTCCCACGCCTGGGCGGCGTAGGAGTGCACGAAGTAGAACCTGGTGTCCGGGTCGATGCCCTTGAACAGCCTGCTGCCCGGTGCGGCATCCACGACATTCCAGCCCATGTGCGGGATCACCGGAGCGTCCAACCGGGTCACCGATCCCGGCCACTGCCCACACCCGCGGCTCTGGACGCCGAACTCGACCCCGCGAGCGAACAGGATCTGCATCCCGACGCAGACACCGAGCACCGGCCGGCCCGCCGATACCCGCGCATCAATGATCTGTTCACCGCCGATGCCGTGCAAACCGCTCATACAGGCTTCGAACGCGCCGACGCCGGGGACCACCAGCCCATCAGCCTGCAGCGCCTTCGCCTGGTCTGCTGTCACCTCGACGTCGGCGCCCACCCGCTGCAGGGCACGCTGCGCGGAACGGAGGTTGCCTGATCCGTAATCCAGGACGACGACCGACTTCCGGCTGGATCGTCCTGTCACAGAACACCTTTGGTGGATGGCACACCGAGCGCCCGAGGATCGTATTCGCAGGCCGCCCGCAGTGCGCGAGCGACAGCCTTGTACTGCGCCTCGGTGATGTGGTGTGGATCGCGGCCGTAGATGGTCCGCACGTGCAGGGCGATACGCGCGTTGGCGGCCAGCGATTCAAAGACGTGCCGATTGATGACGGTGTGGTACGGCACACCGGACCCGGCGATGGTGAAATCCACCAGGTACTCGGGTTCCCCGGTGTGCACGAAGTACGGTCGCCCGGACACGTCCACTGCGGCGTGCGCCAGGGTCTCGTCCATCGGGATGTAGGCATCGCCGAAGCGGCGGATTCCCTTCTTGTCGCCGAGCGCCTCACCCAGTGCTGTCCCCAGCACGATCGCGGTGTCTTCGACGGTGTGGTGCCCTTCGATCTCGACGTCCCCGCGCGCGGTCACGGTCAGATCGAAGGTGGCGTGGCTGCCCAGGGCGGTGAGCATGTGGTCGAAGAACGGCACCCCGGTGTCGATCGACACCCGGCCGGTTCCGTCGAGGTTGAGTTCGACAATGATGTCGGACTCCCGGGTCTTGCGTTCAACCCGGGCACGGCGGGCAGCCGGCGGGCGGGAGCGCAGCGACTCGGGAGTAGCAGTGGTCTCGGTCATGGCGCTCCTACAGGCTTGGGCGATGCACACAGGCTGGGGCTCATGGCGGCCAGCTTCTCGCTGGCAGCCAGGAAGGCGTCATTCTCCTCCGGCAGACCGATGGTCACCCGCAGGTGGCCGGGGATACCGACGTCGCGGATCAGCACCCCGTCGGCAAGATAGTGCTCCCAGGCTGTGGCCGCGTCGGCGAACAGCCCGAACAGCACGAAATTCGCATCGCTGGGAATCACAGCGAAGCCCATCTGCTGTAACGCCGCGCTGACCCGGTCCCGCTCGGCGGCCAGGGCGGCCACGCTGGCCAGCGTCTCATCGGCATGGCGCAGGGCCGCACGGGCGGCCGCCTGGGTGATCGCCGACAAATGGTAGGGCAACCGCACCAGCAGGACGGCCTCAATCACAGCCGGGGCCGCCACCAGGTAGCCGAGGCGGCCACCGGCGAAGGCGAACGCCTTGCTCATGGTCCTGCTGACGATCAGCCGATCCGGATACTGCTCGAGCAGGGCGACCGCACTGGGCCGGCTGGAGAATTCACCGTAAGCCTCGTCGACGATCAGGACGCCAACGGTCATCGTATCCAGCAGGCGGCGTAGATCGGCAAACGGAATGCTCTGTCCAGTCGGGTTGTTCGGACTGGTGACGAACACGACGTCGGGCGCCTCACGCCGAATCGCGCTGATGGCGGCATCGACATCGAGGCTGAAATCCGGGGCGCGTTGCACTTGGATCCACCGGGTCTGGGTTCCGTCGGCGATGATCGGGTGCATCGAGTAGGACGGTACGAAGCCGACCGCGCTGCGACCCGGTCCGCCGAACGCCTGTAGCAACTGCTGCAGGATTTCATTGGAACCGTTCGCCGCCCAGACATTCTCGAATCCGATCCCGATGCCGGTCCGGCCGGTGAGGTAGGCCGCCAGGTCACTCCGGAGCGCGACGGCGTCGCGGTCCGGGTAGCGGTGCAGGTTCGCTGCAGCCGCCCGCACCGACTCGGCCACGTCCTCGATCAGCGCCCGACTGGGCGGATGCGGGTTCTCGTTGGTGTTCAGCCGCACCGGCACATCCAGTTGTGGTGCGCCGTAGGCGGACTTGCCGCGCAGGGTGTCCCGCAGCGGCAGGTCGGACAGTGTGACCCGCTCCCCCAGTGTCATTACCGCTCGAACCTTCGGCGCACCGCTTCCCCGTGCGCGGGCAGGTCCTCAGCCTTGGCCAGCGTGATGACGTGTCCGGCGACGTCCTTGAGGGCGGCCTCGGTGTAGTCCACGACGTGGATTCCACGCAGGAAGGTCTGCACGGACAGGCCGCTGGAGTGCCGTGCGCATCCGGCGGTCGGCAGCACATGGTTTGAGCCGGCGCAATAGTCGCCGAGGCTGACCGGCGACCACGGGCCGACGAAAATCGCTCCGGCGGCGCGGATTCGGCGAGCCACCTCGGCGGCATCGGCGGTTTGGATCTCCAGGTGCTCGGCGGCGTAGGCGTTGACCACCCGCACCCCGGTGTCGAGGTCATCGACCAGGACGATGCCGGACTGCGACCCGCCCAGCGCCTCGGTAACCCGATCCCGGTGGACGGTGGTCTGCAATTGGACAGCCAGTTCGGCCTCAGTGGCCTCGGCCAGTGCGATGCTGTCGGTGACCAGGACGCTGGCCGCCATCACATCGTGCTCGGCCTGGCTGATCAGGTCGGCGGCCACATGCGCCGGGTCCGCGGTGTGGTCGGCGAGGATGGCGATCTCGGTGGGGCCGGCCTCTGAGTCGATGCCGACCTGAGAACGGCAGATCCGTTTTGCCGCAGTCACATAGATATTTCCCGGACCGGTGATCATGTCGACAGGCGCCAGTTCCGCACCGTCGGTGTCGGTACCGCCGTAGGCGAGAAGCGCCACGGCCTGCGCCCCACCGACCGCCCACACCTCGTCGACACCCAGCAGTCGGGCAGCCGCCAGGATGGTCGGGTGCGGCAGACCGCCGAAACCGGCCTGCGGGGGGCTGGCCACCACCAGCGATTCCACTCCGGCGGTCTGCGCCGGCACGACGTTCATCACCACGCTGGAGGGGTAGACGGCGGTACCCCCCGGCACGTACAGGCCGACCCGCTCGACGGGCACCCAGCGTTCGGTGACCGCGGCGCCGGAGCCGAACAGCGTGGTGGTGTCGGTGCGGCGTTGGTCGGCGTGTACGGCGCGGGTGCGCTCGATGGCGACCTCGAGTGCGGCACGGATATCGGGGTCCAGCCGCAGCAGTGCGCGCTCAAGATCCTCGACCGGGACGCGGACGGTGTCCGGACGTACGCCGTCGAACCTCGCACCGAACTCCAGGGCGGCGATCGCCCCTCGCTCGGCCACCTGCTCGACGATCGGCCGGACGGTGGGCACCACCGCATCGACGTCCACCCCGCCGCGGGGCAGCGCCGTGCGCAACTGCGCCGCGGACATGGTGCGGCCGCGAAGATCGATACGGGGCATGGCGAAACGTGTCATTTCCTTAATTGTCCCTGATCGGTGCATGGATAGGAAAATCAATTACGCATCGACGTCGGGCCGGTCGACAATCGGCCGATGCGGTGGGAGATGTGGCTGGCCTTCATCGGGGCATCCGTCGCGATCAGCGTCTCGCCGGGCGCTGGGGCGATCCAGTCGATGGCCACCGGGATCACCCATGGTCTGCGCCGGGGGTGATCGACGGCGGAAAGGTGCTGCTGTAGCGAATACTGGGATTCATGAAGGCCCAGGATCACCCCAACAACGCCCCCGGCGTGCCGATGAAGTTCCCGCCGTGGTTCGAGAACTTCCAGATCAGGTACGTCAACCCGCTCGCGGTGCTCCTCGCCCGCGTCGTCCCGGGCATCACCGTCATCAAGCACCGTGGGCGCACATCGGGTAAAGCCTTCGAAACCCCGGTGTCGGCCTACCGCAAAGGCCACACAGTCGCGATCATGCTTGCTCACGGAAAAACCAACTGGGTCAAGAATATCCTTGCCGCCGGTGCGGCCGAGATCCATCTGGGCGGCCGCGAGCTGCACCTGGTCAACCCGCGCATCGTCGAGGCCGGTACCCACGACCCGTCACTTCCCCTGTTGGCGCGACTGGCCGCGCGCCGCGGGGTCGGAGTGTTCGTCGCCGACGTGGCATCACGGTGAGTGAGGAACCCTGCAGCACTCCACTCGAACGTCGTCTGCGTGAGTCCTCACTGAACGTCACAGCGGAACCGGACCCCTGAGTCACATGTCCAGGCCGATATCGAGCGCCCGCACCGAGTGGGTGAGCGACCCGACGGCCAGGTAGTCGACACCGGTACCGGCGTACTCGGCGGCGGTGTCCAGCGACAGGCCTCCGGAGGACTCCAGCAGTGCACCGGGGGCGCGGGAATCGCGGCGCTGGACGGCGATCTGGGTCTGCCACGCCGGGAAGTTGTCCAGCAGGATCAGGTGCACGTCCTCGCCGAGCACCGCATCGAGTTGTTCGAGGGTGTCCACCTCGACCTCGCACGGCAGGTCCGGCGCCGCCGCGCGGATCGCGCGCAACGCCGCGACAACCGAACCCGCCGCCGCGACGTGGTTGTCCTTGATCAGCGCGGCATCGCCAAGGCCCATCCGGTGGTTCACCCCGCCCCCGACCCGCACGGCGTACTTCTGCAGCGCACGCAGACCGGGCAGGGTCTTGCGGGTGTCACGGATCTTGGCCTTGGTGCCCGCGACGGCGTCGACCCATGCCGCGGTGGCGGTGGCGATGCCGGAGAGGTGGCAGACCAGGTTGAGCAGGGTGCGCTCGGCGGTGAGCAGACCCCTGGTGTTGGCCTGCAGTCTCAGCATCGACTGACCGGGCTGCAGCCGGTCGCCGTCCTGCACGCGGTCCAGCACCTGATAGCCGTCGCTGCCGAGCACGTCATCGAGCACCAGCAGGGCGATGTCCACTCCGGCGGCAACCCCGGCTTCTCGGGACACCAGTGCCGCCTCGGTGATCGCGTCGGCGGCCACCGTGGCCACCGTGGTCACATCGGGGCCGTATCGCAGGTCTTCGTCGAGGCCACGACGGATCGTCTCGATGGCTTCGGCCTGCTCGGCGGCGTTCAGCCTCATGGCAGGTGGGCGACCGCAGCAGTCGGCCGGCCGTCGATCGGGCGGCTGACCGACTGGGCTGGGTCGGTGTCGGGATAGTCACTGCGGTGGTGACACCCCCGACTCTCGGTGCGGGCCAGCGCCGCGGAGGCCACGGCCCGGGCGGTAGCCGTCAGTGCGACGTCCTCGAAGTCCGACCGGGCGGACGTCGATCGAACCGGTGCGTCCTGCAGCGTGGCAGCGAGGTCCCGCAGTCCGTCGCCGTCCCGAACGACCGAAGCCCACCGCGTCATCGCCCGCTGCAGCGCTCGGCGATCAAGCGCATCATGGTGCATCACATCGACTTTCGCCATCGGCACAGCCGCTACCCGGGCATGCTCGGCCGCAGCGCGCCCGGCACGTCCGCCGACCACGAGTCCCTCGAGCAGGCTGTTGGAGGCCAGCCGGTTGGCGCCGTGCATGCCGGTCCGGGCCACTTCGCCGGCGGCCAGCAGACCTGGCAGTTCGGTGCGTCCGTGCACGTCAGTGCTGACCCCGCCGCAGCTGTAGTGCGCACCCGGTACCACCGGGATCGGCTCGCGGGTCGGCTCGACCCCTGCGCGTCGGCAGGCCTCGGTCACCGTGGGAAAACGTTCCTCGAGCCGTTCGACACCGCGCGCGTCGAGGTAGACACAGGCGTCGCCGGTCTCCCGCAACCGTGCGTCGATGGCCGCGGCCACCACGTCGCGCGGGGCCAGGTCGCCCATCGGGTGCACGCCGGCGGTCACCGAGTCGCCGCGCGCGTCGCGCAGCACCGCGCCCTCGCCGCGCAGCGCCTCGGTGATCAGCGGCCGACGGCCGCTGCCCAACGGGTCGAACAGCATGGTCGGGTGGAACTGCACGAACTCGAGATCACTGACTCCGACCCCGGCCCACAGTGCCAGGGCGATACCGTCACCGGTGGAACCGTCGGGGTTGGTGGTCGCGCTGTAGAGATGCCCGAGACCGCCGGTGGCCACGATGACCGACGGGGCGTGGATGAGCCCGAGTCCGTCGGGGTTGCGGACCAGGACGCCGGTAACGGCCGCCTCGTCTCGCAGCACCTGCAACGCGACGTGATTGCGGCGCACGTCCAAGGTGGCCGCGGCGTGATCGAGGGCGCGCTGGACTTCGGCACCGGTGGCGTCTCCGCCGGCGTGCATGATGCGCCGCCGGGAGTGTCCGCCCTCCCGGGTCAACGCCCACCGGCCCGGGGTGGCCTCGTCGAACCGGGCACCGGCGGCGATCAGATCGGCCACTGACTGATAACCGTCCGCCACGATCGACCGCACCGCATCGGGGTCGCACAAACCGGCCCCGGCGATCAGAGTGTCCCGCACGTGCGACTCGACGGTGTCGCCGGTGAAGGGCAACACCACCGCGATACCGCCCTGGGCGTAGAAGGTCGCGGTGGTCCCCCCAAGATCAGGAGCCTTGCTGAGGATGACGGTGCGGGCGCCCTGCCGGTGCGCGGCGAGGCCGGCGGCCAGGCCGGCCACCCCGGTGCCGATCACCACGACATCGGCGCGCTGCTGCCAGTCGGCGCCGGATCCGCCCCCACAAGCGAAGGGCCTGCTCATTCCCCGCCTCCGGGTTGGCCGATCTCGATCATGCGCTGAACGCTGGCCCTCGCCCGCCGTGCCGTTCGGGGGTCGACGTCGACCTCGTCGGCGCCCTCGATCAGGCAGCGCAGCAGCGCTGCCGGGGTGATCATCTTCATATACCGGCAGGAGGCCCGGTCGTTGACGGCCTGGAAGTCGACTCCCGGTGCCGCCTTGCGCAACTGATGCAACATGCCGACCTCGGTGGCCACCAGCACCTGGGTGGCATGCGAGGTGCGGGCGGCATCGAGCATGCCGCCGGTAGACAGAATCTTGACCCGGTCCGCCGGGAACGCACCCTCGCCCGCCAGGTAAAGCGCCGAGGTGGCGCACCCGCATTCCGGATGGACATAAAGCTCGGCATCCGGGTGGCTGCGGGCCTGCGCGGCCAGTTCGTCACCGTTGATACCGGCATGCACATGGCATTCGCCGGCCCAGATATGCATGTTCTCCCGGCCGGTCACCCGCCGGACGTGGGCGCCCAGGAACTGGTCCGGGCAGAACAACACCTCCCGGTCGGCCGGAATGGAGTCGACCACCTCGACCGCATTGGACGAGGTGCAGCAGATATCGGTGAGCGCCTTCACCGCGGCGGTGGTGTTGACATAGGACACCACGACGGCTCCGGGGTGATCGTCCCGCCAGGCCGCCAATTCCTCGGCGGTGATCGAGTCGGCGAGGGAACAGCCGGCCCGCTGGTCGGGAATCAGCACCGTCTTGGCTGGGCTGAGGATTTTCGCGGTCTCGGCCATGAAGTGCACCCCGCAGAACACGATGGTGTCCTCAGGTGCCTCGGCGGCGATGCGCGACAGGGCCAGGGAGTCCCCGACATGGTCGGCCACGTCCTGGATCGCCGGCAGCTGGTAGTTGTGCGCCAGGATCGTCGCGTTGCGCAGGGTCGCGAGCCGGCGGATCTCCGCGGCCCACTGGGCGTCGCCCTCGACGCCGGTGTAGCCACTCGGTCCGTCGCTGATGCGGGCGGCGAGGATGGAATCCCGGCCGCCTACGTCGAGCGGTTCCACGATCGTCATCGCGGTCTCCCGTCTATCCGAGGTTTTCGACTTATAATCGAAAACATGGTTCATACTAGCACTGAACACGAGGTACTGGCCGTCGTATTCCAGGTGCGTGACGTGGCCTCCGGCAAACCCGACCTCGACGTGCTGTTATGGCAGCGGGCGATGGCACCGGAGCGGGGCAAATGGTCGCTGCCCGGCGGCCGACTCGGGGCCGACGAGGACCTCAGCACCTCGGTACGCCGCCAACTCGCGGAGAAAGTAGATCTTCGCGAGGTCGCCCACCTCGAACAGCTGGCGGTCTTCTCCGATCCGGACCGGGTGCCGGGCGGACGCGTCATCGCATCGACCTTCCTGGGTCTGGTGCCCTCCCCCGCCACCCCGACCCTGCCGTCGGACACCCGGTGGCATCCGGTCGGTGACCTGCCGCCGATGGCATTCGACCACGGCCCGATGGTGGCCTACGCCCGTTCCCGGCTGGCCGCGAAACTGTCCTATACGAACATCGGATTCGCGCTGGCCCCAAAGGAGTTCGCGGTCTCGACACTGCGGGACATCTACGGAGCTGCGCTGGGCTACCAGGTGGACGCCACCAACCTGCAGCGGGTGCTGACCCGCCGCGGCGTCCTTACCCCGACCGGCACCACCTCCCCGCCGGGCCGCAGCGGCGGCCGGCCCGCCGCCCTCTATCGCTTCAGCGAATCCCGGCTTCGGGTCACCGACGAATTCGCGGCCCTGCGGCCGCCGGGAACCGGGACTGGATTCTTAGACCCTTCTTAAGGTAGAAATAGTCCAATGACAAGCGCGAACGGGGCGGTCAGTCCCGAGTGGATCGGCCGGGCGCCGCACGACGAGGTGCAACGGGGTGCCCGTCCGGTGCTGCCGTCGGAGGATTCGTTCTATGACCCGCCAGCGGGCTTCGAGCATGCGGCCCCCGGCACGGTTCTGCGATCCCGCGATGTCGAGATGGGCTTCCTCGGACTGGTGCCGCAGAAAGTGCGCGCCACCCAACTGCTCTACCGCAGCACCAACCGCAAGGGCGAGCCGGAAGCATGCGTCACGACTGTTCTGGTACCCGCCGGCCACACCCACAGCCAGCCCCGCCACGTCGTGTCCTATCAGTGCGCGATCGACGCCGTCACCTCGCGCTGCTTTCCGTCCTACGCGCTGCGCCGCCGGGCCAAGGCGGTCGGCTCGCTCTCGCAGTTCGAGTACCTGCTGATGGCTGCCGCGGTAGCCGAGGGCTGGGTGGTCTCGGTCCCCGACCACGAGGGCCGCGACGGCATGTGGGGAACCCCGCATGAACCTGGCTACCGGGTGCTCGACGGGCTGCGCGCCACGCTGAACTTCGAGCGGTTCGGCCTGGCCGACGACAGCCGGGTCGGACTGTGGGGCTACTCCGGTGGCGGACTGGCCAGCGCCTGGGCGGCCGAGGTGCACGCGGACTACGCGCCGGAACTGAATATCGTCGGCGCCGTGCTGGGTTCGCCGGTGGGCAACCTCGGCAACACCTTCCGTCGGCTCAACGGCACCAAGTTCGCCGCACTACCCGCTCTGGTGGTGGCGGCGCTGGCCAAGACCTACCCCGACCTCAACCGGGTCATCGAGGAGAACGCCACCGAATCCGGCCGGGCGATGCTGCGCCGGTTGGAGCGCCTGACCACCGGCGAGGCACTGATCCGGCACTTCAGGCACGATATGGACCGCTGGGTGCATCCCCCGCTCGAAGACGTGCTGGCGATGCCGGAAGTGCAGGACGTCTTCGAGGCGATCCGGCTGGGAGGCACCGCGCCGACGCCGCCGGTGCTGATTGTTCAGGCCGTGCATGACTCGGTGATCGCCGTCGACGATATCGACGAACTGGCCCACCTGTACTCCACCGGCGGCGCGCAACTCACCTACCACCGGGATATGTTCAGCGAACATATGCTGCTGCATCCGATGTCGGCACCGATGACGCTGCGCTGGCTGACCGACCGGTTCGCCGGGCGGCCCCTGGATGCGCACATCGTCCGGACCAAATGGCCGACGCTGCTCAATCCGATCACCTATGCGGGGATGTGGCGTCTCAGCGGCATCGTGACCCGCGTCATGCTGGGTGGACGGGTGCCGTTTCGCCCGCTGTAGGCCACATCTGCCCGCGATGCTCCGGCGGCCAGGCGCCGAGGTCGTCCCGCGGGGTGGCCACCGCCATCAGTGCGTAGGCCAGGGCCGCCAGCGCGGCCGGCAGCAGCAGTGTGACCGCAATCTGAAACGGGCCGTGCCCCAGGAATACCGGCGGCGCCTCGGTGAAGTAGTGCACCCGGTTCTCCGGGCTCAACGGCACGCCCTGGTGATCGGGGGTGCCGTAACGCCAGTGCACCAGCACCGCGCCGACACCGGCCGCCACGGCACCGGCGGCGACCTGGCCCAGCCACAGCGCGGTGACGAGCACCGGCCCGCGATGGGGCCGCCACTGCCACACCAGCACTGCCGAGACGATTGCCAGCATCGAGAGCAGGCCGATCAGCATCGCGGCCGAGACGAACAGGTTGTCCGATGCCGTGCCGAGGAAAGCGTCAACCCGGTCACCGGAGCGGGCCAACGCCGTCACGGTGTGGATCGGCGGCGCCATCCAGGACCACAGCGCGCCGATGAGTGCACCGCAAATCCCCAGTGCGGCAGGGACAATCGCGGCTGCCGACCGGGTGGACCGACGCGGCGGCGGGTTCACCGCTCAGCCTCCAAATCCGTCGAGTCCACCCGGCCGTGCCGGGAACACTGGGCCCACCAGCCATCGGGACGTACCTGCACCACCATTCGTCGGCCGCAGGCGGCGCAGAACCGCGGCGGCTCCAGACCCAGCCGCGCGGCGGTCGGGATGTCCGCTCCGCCGGCGGCACCGGTGTACACGTTGTAGCAGCCCCCGCCCACCGGCACCGGTAACTGAGCAACCATCACAAGCTGGCGTTCAGTGCCTTGATCGGCATCTGCAGATCCTCCAGCAGTTCCAGGTCGGATTCCGCGGGCCGGCCCAACGTGGTCAGGTAATTGCCGACGATGACCGCGTTGATACCGCCGAGGATGCCCTGTTTGGCGCCGAGATCGCCGAGGGTGATCTCACGGCCGCCGGCGAAGCGCAGCATCGTCCGCGGCAGCGCCAATCGGAAGGCCGCCACCGCTTTCAGCGCCTCGGCGGCCGGCATCACCTCGAGATCGCCGAACGGTGTTCCGGGGCGGGGGTTGAGGAAGTTCAGCGGCACCTCGTGCGGGTCAAGCTCGGCGAGTTCCGCCGCGAACTCGGCCCGCTGCTCCAGCGTCTCCCCCATCCCGAGGATGCCGCCGCAACAGACCTCCATACCGGCATCGCGGACCATCGTCAGGGTGTCGCGCCGCTCCTCCCAGGTGTGGGTGGTGACCACGTTGGAGAAAAAAGACCGTGCGGTCTCCAGGTTGTGGTTGTAGCGGTGCACTCCCATCTCGGCGAGCCGCCGCACCTGCTCGGCGTCGAGCATGCCCAGTGAGCAGGCAATGTGGATATCGACCTCGTTGCGGATCGCCTCGATGCCGGCGGCCACCTGGGCCAGCAGCCGTTCGTCGGGGCCGCGGACCGCGGCGACGATGCAGAACTCGGTGGCGCCGGTCTTCGCGGTCTGCTTGGCGGCCTCGACCAGGCTGGGAACGTCGAGCCAGGCGCTGCGGACCGGAGAGGCGAACAGCCCGGACTGAGCGCAGAAGTGGCAATCCTCCGGGCAGCCGCCGGTCTTGAGACTGATGATCCCCTCGACTTCGACCTCCGGGCCGCACCAGCGCATCCGCACCTCGTGGGCCAGCGCCAGCAGATCCTCAAGTCGGTCGTCGGGCAGTTGCAGCACATCGAGCACCTGCAGGCGGGACAGCCCCTCGCCGCGCTCGAGCACCTGCTCGCGGGCCTGGGCAAGGACGTCGACAGCAGCCTGGTTCACGCAGGACAGGCTAGTCCACCGGCCAGTCGAAGGCTCAGCCCACCAGTGGATAGTCGAGCCGCTCGTCACCGTCCCAGCGGCGCAGCCCCACCACATCCGCGGCGACATCCGCTCCGCTCCGGTTGACCACCTCCAACGCCGCACCGATCCGCTCGGCGCCGAACCGGCGCCCCAGGGTGGCGTGCGGCGTCCAGTGCCCCGGCCGGCAATGCGGGAACGGTTCGCCGACCACATGAGGCAGAGCCCGCCGGTAGACGTCGGCGTGCAGGTCGAGTAGTGCGGCCGAGGGGATGATCAGGCGCGCCAGCGTGAGGCTGGGTCCGCCGAACACCAACGGCGCGCCCACCACGACCCTGAGTGGGAACCGGTGGCCCAGCCCGCGCAGGGCCTCGTCGACGTCCGGGTCGATCCGGTCGGCAGCCACCAAGGTGACGTGCGGCCGGTTCGTCGGAGACTTCACCCGAACCTGGCTCGGCAGGCCGGCATCGTCCAGGTCCTGCCAGGCCGACCGGATCACCGCGTCGGCGTGGGCATCCAGCAGCAACTCGACCGAATGCGCCATCGTCAGATCAGTCCGGCGACCCAGCCCGGGTCGAAGGCCCGGGCGCTCATCGCCGCAAACGCGGCCGACGACAGCGCGCCCGACCCGGCGGGAAGCACCGCGCGCACCGGCGCCAGGCGCGCCAGCGCACCGCGGTTGTAGTCCTCCGCGGGACCCGGACTGGCCGGCCAGGCTCCGATAACCAGTCCGGCGCACGAAATGCCCTTGTGCTCAAGGGCTTCCAGCGTCAGTGCGGTGTGGTTGAGAGTTCCCAGCCCGGCTTGGCAGACCACCAGGACAGGGGCACCGACTTCGGTCGCGAGATCCCGCAACGTCACCCCCGACGCCGCGATCTCCACCAACAGTCCACCGGCTCCCTCGACAAGGGTCAGCCGCCCGGGCCGGTCGGCGGCTCGGATCGCGGCGAGGATTTCCGCGGCCGACGGCAACGGGCGACCGACGGTTTCGGCTGCGGCGGCCGGCGCCAGCGGGTCCGGATACCGGGCCACCGAGATCAGGTCGCCGACCCCGGCCAGCCTCGCCACCTCGGCAAGGTCATCGTCACCCGCACCCGTCTGGACCGGCTTGCAGACTGTCACCTCGAGGCCGGCACCGCGGGCGTGGGCGGCCAGGGCGGCGGTGGCGATGGTCTTGCCGACCCCGGTGCCGGTACCGGTGACGACGACGACACTCATCGGGCTTCGGCGCCCAGCACCGCCCTCAGAACCCGGCGGGCGAGGTCCATCTCATCCTCGGTGAGCGAGGCCCGGGCGGTCAGCCGCAACCTCGATGTGCCCGGCGGAACGGTGGGCGGCCGGAAGCAGCCCACCCGAACCCCGGCCTCCAGGCAGCCGTTCGCTGCGGCCACGGCGGTCGCCGGGTCGCCGAGGATAACCGAGACCACTGCCGATTCCGGCCGCGCGACCACGTCGCACGCCTCAGCGAGAGCGCGGGCTCTGGCCAGGACGGCACCGGCCCGACCCGGTTCGTCGGCGAGGATCCGTAGCGCCGCCGCCGCGGCGCCGACCGCGGCGGGTGCCAGTCCGGTGTCGAAGATGAACGGACGGGCGGAGTCGATGAGATGGTCCCGGACGGCCTCGGATCCCAGTACCGCACCGCCCTGGCTGCCCAGCGCCTTGGACAGCGTCGTCGTCACCACCACGTCGGGGGATCCGGCCAATCCCACCTCGTTCAGCAGACCCCGGCCCCCCGCGCCCCGCACCCCGAGGCCGTGCGCCTCGTCGACCAGCAGCACGGCCCGGTGCGCCCGGCAGACCTCATGCAGTTCCCGCAGCGGGGCAAGCGCACCGTCGGTGCTGAAGACCGAGTCGGTGAGCACCAGCGCCCGGTCCTCGTCGCGGCCGGCCAGGGCCGCCTCGACCGCGGCCACGTCGCGGTGCGGGGTGACCACCACCCGGGCCCGGGACAACCGGCACCCGTCGACGAGCGATGCGTGGGCGGCGGCATCGGACACCACCAGCGCGCCCGGACCCGAAAGGCTGACCACCGCCGCGAGATTCGCGGTGTACCCCGAGGAGAACACCAGTGCGGAGTCGGCGCCCACGAAGTCGGCCAGTGCGGTCTCGAACTCCTCGTGCAACTCGGTGTTCCCGGTCACCAGCCGGGAACCGGTCGACCCGGCACCCCAGGTCCGCAGCGCGCGAACGCCGCCTTCAATGACCTCGGGGTGCTGCGAGAGGCCCAGGTAGTCATTGGAGGCCAGGTCGACCTCGCAGCCGACAGCGGCGCGGGACCGCAGCGATCGGCGCAGGCCCGCTTGTCTGCGCTGACTCTCCACGCCGCCCAGCCAGGCCAGCGGCGAGGTATCGGTTTCGGGGGTCATCTCGGTCTCCACCCTAAGGGCCTGACCGACGGCGCGGGCCACCGCGACCCCTAGCCGACGGCGCGGGCCACCGCGACCCCTAGCCGACGGCGCGGGCCACCGCGACCCCTAGCCGACGGCGCGGGCCACCGCGACCATGGCCGAGGTGATCTGGGCGATCTCGCCAGGAGTGCAGATGAAGGGTGGCATCGCGTAGATCAGGTTGCGGAACGGTCGCAACCACACCCCGTGGTCAAGTGCCACCGGGGTGGCAGTCCTCAGGTCGACCGGGTGGCGCGTCTCGATGACACCGATCGCGCCGCACACCCGGACATCGGTGACCGAGGCCAACGTGCGGGCCGGGGCCAAACCCTCGGCCAGTCCGGCGCCTATCTCGGCGACCCGGGTTCTCCAGTCCTGGCTGAGCAGCAGTTCCACCGAGGCCACGGCAACCGCACAGGCCAGCGCATTGGCCATGAAGGTCGGCCCGTGCATGAGCGCGCCGGCCTCGCCGCGGCTGATCACCTCCGCGATGCGGCGGGTGCACAGCGTGGCGGCCAGCGTGATGTAGCCGCCGGTCAGGGCCTTGCCGACACACATGATGTCCGGTGTCACCCCGGCGTGGTCGGCGGCGAACAACTCCCCGGTACGGCCGAAGCCGGTAGCGATCTCGTCGAACACCAGCAGGACGTCGTGGCGGTCGCAGATGGCGCGCAGGTCCGCCAGGTACCGCGGATCGTGGAATCTCATGCCGCCGGCGCCCTGGACCACCGGTTCGACGATCACGGCGGCCAACTCGTCCGCGTGGGCCCGCAACTGGTCCTCGAAGGCGGCGCTGTAGGCGGGGTCGTGGTCGGTGGGCACCGGTGGCGCGAACACCTGCTGTGGCAAGACGTCGGCCCACAGCGCGTGCATCCCGCCGTCGGGATCGCAGACGCTCATCGGGGTGAAGGTGTCCCCGTGATAGCCGCCACGCCAGGTCATCAGCCGGTGCTTGCCGAACCGGCCGAGACTCCGCCAGTACTGAAGGGCCATCTTGACCGCGACCTCGACACCGACCGAACCGGAATCGGAGAAGAACACGGTCTCCAGGCCCGCCGGTGTGATGTCCACCAGCAACCGGGCCAGCCGGGCTGCCGGTTCGTGGGTGAGTCCGCCGAACATGACGTGGTTCATTACCTGCAATTGCCGATTGAGGGCCGAATCCAGAACCGGATGCCCATGGCCGTGAACCGCCGTCCACCACGAGGCCATGGCGTCGAGTACCCGAACCTCGGCGCCATCTCGAATCACGGTCAGCCAGGCACCCTCGGCTGCCACCGCAACCACCGGCGGCACCGCCTCGACCCCGATAGTGCTGTAGGGATGCCAGATGTGCGCGGCGTCGATGGCGCTGATCTGCTGCGGAGACAACGCCGACACGGGGTGCAGCCTAACCTCGTGACGTTCCACGGCGGATTATGCCGAGGCCCGCAGTTGGTAGATTGGCTGACGATCATGGCCACCCTCACCCTGACCCGGCCGTCGGCTCCAACCCTGCCGGGTCCGACCGAACCTGCCCCGGGCATCGCAGCCCGGACTTCGGCGTATCGGCATGACCTGGACGGTCTGCGCGGTGTGGCGATCGCTCTGGTGGCGATCTTCCACGTCTGGTTCGGCCGGGTGTCCGGTGGCGTGGATGTGTTTCTCGCGCTGTCGGGCTTCTTCTTCGGCAGTTCGCTGCTGCGCACCGCCCTGCGGCCCGACGCCTCGCTGTCGCCGTGGCCACATCTCAAGCGGCTGGCCCGGCGGCTGTTGCCCGCCTTGATCGTGGTGCTGACCGCCGCTGCTGTCCTCACCGTGCTGGTTCAACCGCAGACCCGCTGGGAGTCCTTCGCCGACCAGACCCTGGCCAGCCTCGGCTACTACCAGAACTGGGAACTGTCAGCCAGCGCCTCGAACTACCTCAGCGCGGGCGAAACCGTCTCCCCGCTGCAGCACATCTGGTCGATGTCGGTGCAGGGGCAGTTCTACATCGCCTTCCTGATCCTGGTCCTCGGGTTCGCCGCGCTGTTCGGGCGGTTGGGTAGCCGGCGACTGCGGATCGCCTTCATCGTGGTTCTGGCTGTCCTGACGGTGGCGTCATTCGTGTACGCGGTAGTCGCCCACCAGGACGACCAGGTGACCGCCTATTACAACAGCTTCGCCCGGGCCTGGGAGCTGCTGCTAGGCGTCCTGGTCGGCGCGCTGGTCCCCTATGTCAGCTGGCCGATGTGGCTGCGCACCGTGCTGGCGGCTGTCGGTCTGGCGGCCGTGTTGTCCTGCGGGGCCCTCATCGACGGTGTCAATGAATTTCCTGGTCCATGGGCGCTGGTTCCGGTGGGCGCCGCCATGCTGCTCATCTTGGCCGCCGCCAACCGGGGTGCCCGGCCGTCGACCCGCGACCGTCTGCCGCTTCCCAACCGGCTGCTGGCGACCGCGCCACTCGTGACGCTGGGGTCGATGGCCTACTCGTTGTATTTGTGGCACTGGCCGCTGCTGATCTTCTGGCTGGCTTACACCGGCGGCGAGCATGCCCAGTTCCTCGACGGCCTTGCGATCCTGCTGGTCTCCGGTCTCCTGGCGTACCTGACCATGCGGTTCATCGAGGAACCGCTGCGTTACCGGCGCGAATCGGCGGCCCCGGATACCGACGATGCGGTTCTGACGTGGCGGCAGCGACTGGGCCGGCGGAGCGTCGTCGGCGGCACCGTCGTCATGCTTCTCGGTGTAGCGCTGACCGCCACCTCGTTCACCTGGCGCGAGCATGTGGCGGTCCAGCGCGCCAGCGGCCAGGAACTGGCAGGGCTGACCAGTGGGGACTATCCGGGAGCGCGCGCACTGATCGACGATGCCCGGGTCCCACAACTGCCGTTCCGGCCCACTGTGATGGAGGCCAAGGACGATTTGCCGGAATCCACCAGTGACGGCTGCATCAGTACCTTCGACAACGTCGGCATCATCAACTGCACCTACGGTGACGTGTCGGCGTCTCGCACCATCGCCCTGGCCGGCGGGTCGCACGCCGAGCACTGGATCACCGCCCTGGACATCCTCGGTAAGCAGCACGGCTTCAAGGTTGTGACCTACCTGAAGATGGGCTGCCCGCTGACCACCGAGCAGGCGCCGCGGATCATGGGCGACAACCGGCCGTACCCGAAATGCCGCGAGTGGAATGAACGGGTGATGGCCAAGCTCATCAAGGACCGTCCCGATTACGTTTTCACCACCTCGACCCGGCCGTGGAACATCAAACCCGGTGACACCATGCCGGCCACCTACATCGGGATCTGGAAGACGTTGGCCGAGCACAAGATTCCCGTCCTGGCGATGCGCGATACCCCCTGGTTGGTGAAGGACGGCAAGCCATTCCGGCCGGCGGACTGTCTGGCCAAGGGCGGCGACGAGGAGTCATGCGGGGTCAAACGCTCACAGGTGCTCTCCGAGCGGAACCAGACCCTCGACTTCCTCTCGCGGTTCCCGTCACTGAAGGTGCTCGACATGAGTGATGCGGTATGCCGCGAGGACGTCTGCCGTGCGATCGAAGGCAACGTGCTGATCTATCACGACACCCACCACCTGTCGGCGACGTACATGCGCACCATGACACCGGAACTCGGCCGCCAGATCGGCGAGGCGACCGGCTGGTGGTGAATGCCGGTCGCATGACCGGACCGGAACGACGACCTGTTGTCGGTACCCCCATCTAGTATCGAATGTATGTTCGAACATTGTGATGGGGCGGGGTTACTGGCCGAGATGGCCGCGGCCCAGCGTGAGGAGCGGGTGGCGGTGGCGCGCCGGG
>ERZ888423.950-NODE-950-length-27646-cov-9.675256_pt1 | contig 27646 bp, 23 predicted proteins | sample MGYA00520523_ERZ888423 | MGnify/ENA primary metagenome ERZ888423 (study PRJEB32303, sample SAMEA104408611) | aquatic metagenome | biome: Brackish water; feature: Pelagic; material: water | place: Baltic Sea | collected 2014-06-08T10:24:00 | depth 30,27 m ...
GATCAACCCTGCACCTGCGCGGATATCGTGGGCTTCAACGGGTGCACCAGAGAGCTCTTCTACGCCTGTGATTGATGCGTGATGGCCATCCACGCTGACTTGTGCACCTAAGCGGCTGAGTTCGTTAACGAACATGAAGCGGGATTCAAAGACATTTTCAGTTACCAATGAATGGCCATCTGCGATTGAGTTAAGTGCGATCACCATTGGCAACAAGTCGGTAGGAAAACCTGGATAGGGAAGTGTTGCAACATCGATAGCTTGTGGCCGCCCATCCATTTTGACCCGGATTCCATCTGCAGTTGTGGTGATAATTGCACCAGCGGATGCCAACTTCTCTAATGGAAGTTCAAGATGCTCGGCAACTGCGCCCTGAATGGTGATATCTCCACGTGTCATCGCGGCAGCAAATGCCCAGGTACCAGTAATGATGCGATCGGTAATAGTTGTGTGATCAGTTGGTTGCAAGACCTCAACGCCGATGATTGTGATCATTGGTGTTCCAAGACCCTCGATCTTCGCGCCCATTGAGATTAGAAACTCTCCAAGATCGACAATATCTGGTTCCCGGGCAGCGTTATCAATAGTTGTTACACCCTTTGCCAATACGGCAGCGGTCATAATGTTTTCAGTTGCACCAACACTCGGAAAATCTAAATCAACGGGTGCTCCGGTCAGACCATTGGGGGCTTCGGCAATTACATAACCATGTTCAATATGTGCCTTTGCACCAAGTGCCTCTAAACCCTTAATGTGAAAATCTAAACCTCGCGAACCAATCGCATCTCCACCAGGAAGAGCTACATCTGCTCGACCAACACGTGCGACGAGGGGACCCAGAACATTGATTGATGCCCGCATCTTTCGTACCAGGTCATAATCTGCGCGATGAGAGGGTGTGGCGGGAACATTGATCTGCACCGTGTCTGCAGCTCTCTTGACGGTGCAGCCAAGTCGTGTCAATAAATCGGCCATGATGTCTACATCTGCGATGTCGGGAACATTTCGAATTGTGGTGGATCCAGTGGCCAGCAAAGAGGCGGCCATAAGCTTTAAAGCCGAGTTCTTAGCCCCAGTTACAGAGACTTGGCCACGCAAAGAGGTGCCGCCAACTATCCGGAAGCGATCGTGGGATGCCATAGGTGCAGTCTACTTATAAGGTAAGCCCATGGTTAATTTAACGCGTATTTACACAAAGACTGGCGATGATGGAACTACATCGTTAGGAGACATGAGCCGCACCTCAAAAAATGACCCACGACTTGAAGCGTATGCAACGGTGGATGAGGCTAACTCAACCATCGGAGTTGTTCTCTCAACCGATGGATTAACAGAGGATGTTCGAGCACTTTTAATTCGAATTCAAAACGATCTCTTTGATGTTGGTGCCGATCTTTGTACCCCAGTTGTTGATGCTCCTGCTTTCGAGCCATTGCGCGTACTTGAATCTCAGATTACATACTTAGAGGAACGAATCGATCATTACAACGCAAACCTTGAGTCATTACGCTCATTTGTATTGCCATCTGGAACCACATCTGCAGCGCATCTACATGTCGCACGCACCGTTGTACGTCGGGCAGAGCGTTGTACCTGGGCAGCCATCCATGCATTTGGCGGTGGAGTAAATCCACTGACAGCCAAGTATTTAAATCGTTGCTCTGACCTTCTCTTTGTACTTGCACGATATGCAAATAAAGAGATTGGCGATCAATTATGGGTTCCGGGAGCCAATCGCTAAGGAACCGCTGTGTAGGTATTTGATGGGACCCTCTCCTGCGGTGCGTCATTTCTACATGAGGCTTTAATTCCTGAAACTGAGTGTTCAAGTTCTATAGGCTCTCGGCTCACAATTAAGATTGTTGCGTACTTCCTCGGGCCTGTTTCACCGAATGTAGTTCTTACTGTGCCAAAGGTTTTCTTAATATTGTCCTCCGGCAAAGCAAAACCTCTAACGCTGGCTGTAATTTCCCACCACGTACAACCAGTTGCTGATGCAACTTGTACCGCTCCACAAGAGTACTTCTCGCAGACCGGAACTCCATCAATCTTTTTTGCTAAGGCGCGCGTTAGTGCTTTGTCATTTGAAGCAAGACCAACCAACTCCTTTGCCTTTGGAATCTTTGCGAAGGTATTTCCATCTTTGCTCTTTACAAAGCCCTTTGGAGGCCACACAGGTGAAGGGGAGGGAGTAATTTTCGCCCTCTTTTTTGCAGCTACTGATGAAATCTCAGCAGAGTGAGCCACCGGTGCCAATAAAATTAAGGCCAGAAGCAGGGCGATGACTCTTTTAATCACGATCCCACTTGAACTTTCGAACACTAAAGAAGATTCCGATTGCTAGCCAGATCATCAATACAACAAAGCTAGTTTGCAGCTCCCACGATTGTGCTACCTCTTGAGAAGCAAAAGATTCTGGTAGAAAGACTGAACGCATTCCTTGTGTTAGCCATTTGAGGGGAAAGATCGCTGCAACCTGCTGCATCCATGGTGGAAGTTGAGTAAAGACAAAGAAGACACCGCTAAAGAACTGCAAAATAATGACGATTGGCGAAACAACCGCGGATGCCCCACGTCCGCTCTTAGGTACTATTGAAAAAGCGATTCCAAGTGCGGTTGAGCAGGCACTTCCAAGTAAGACCAACCAAGCAAAGGTGAGCCACTTACTTGACTCTGTTGGCATTTCTAATCCAAAGAAGGCGACTCCAAATCCCAGTAACAAAAGGATCTGAATCACCATACTGACAAAAATCAGAATTGACTTTCCAATAAAATAACTAGATGCCGGCATCGGAGTTCCACGCAAACGCTTCAATGCACCAACATCACGTTCCATGGGGATAGTGATAGCCAGCGCTTGAAAACCAGTGTTAACAAGACCTGATGCGATCATTCCAGCTACGAAGTACTGCGAGAAGGTAACGCCAGGTGCAATGGTGTTCTGGAAAACTGAGCCAAAGATCGCAAGCAAGATAACTGGAAATAACAGTGTAAAGACAACTGATTCTCGCTGCCGAGCAAATTGTCGAATCTCTAAACCACCACGGCGTATACCCAATTGAAGAGCGCTAGGAATCCTATTCATCAACGCCCCCAATCATTTCTAGGTAGATATCCTCAAGTGATGGGCGCGTAACTACTAATTCAGGGACTTCTCCATTAAATCTGGTAGATAGGGCTGAAACAACGGCGGTGGGGTTATCTGTTTTTTCAGATTTAGTCTCGGCTCCATCGCGCCACTGAACAGTTGCTTGCGAAGTTGCTCTTCCACCTAGATCAGCAGGTGTTGAAACCTCCATAATCACACCCTTGTTAATAACTGCAACGCGATCGGCAAGGGCTTCGGCCTCATCTAAGTAATGGGTCGTTAGCAGGATTGAGGTGCCATCGGAGCGAAGCTGCTGAATAAGTGCCCAAAAGGCACGGCGCGCCTCGGGATCAAATCCTGTCGTTGGTTCATCCAGGAAGAGCAGCTCTGGATTACCGATTATTCCTAAGGCGACATCTAACCGTCTGCGCTGACCGCCTGAAAGGTTGCGAATTAATGCGCTCTCCTTCTCCTTTAATCCGACGGAGTGAATAACCTCATCCACATTACGAGGATTTGAGTAGTAACCACTGAAGTGATGAATAGTTTCTACAACAGTTAAATCGCCCGCATCCGAGGAGCTCTGTAAAACAATTCCAATTCGATCCCGCCAGATCCGAGACTCACGACCGCGTGTCTGTGGATCAAAGCCAAGTACTGAAACTGAGCCCGCATCACGATTTCGAAAGCCCTCAAGAATTTCTACTGTAGTTGTTTTACCAGCACCATTAGGACCAAGAAGGGAGAAAATCTCACCTTGCGCGATTTCAAGATCAACACCGCGCACCGCATGGACATCGCCATAGCTTTTCTTTAGCCCTTGCACTTCGATGAGGCTCATGTGGCTACTTTACTATGCGAAAATACACCTGTGAGCCCCCGTAGAAACTACCCAAAGAAGCGACAAAAGCCCGAAGAACCTCGGGAGATAAGTATCGCTTCTACAGGCGAGAGCACAGAAGAGCACAGCGATGGTGTTTATGTCGTTAGACGGTTAACCGGTTCAGGATCAACAAAACCATATCGATGCCCAGGGTGTGATCAAATGATTCCTTTGGCGACTCCTCATGTAGTTGCATGGAAAGAGTATGACGAGGATGGACGTCGTCATTGGCATACAGCGTGCTGGTCTAAGAAAGATAAGCGCCGCCCCAATACAGAGCGCACCCGTAACGCACCCCGCTTTTAATTAAGGCCAAAGCCTGAATTTAACCTAAGCGACCCTTTAGCAACCGTGAAGCTCTAACGATTAATTGATCTGTTCCAACAGTCCTTTTAAAACTCAAAATCTTTAATGGAAGATTAAATCTAGTTCTGACAACTGTTCGTGCGTAGGTGTATTCAAGTAAACCCTCTGGCCCATGAATTCGACCATATCCACTGTCTTTTACGCCACCAAAGGGCACTGATGAGATAGCGGCGAAGGAGAATGTTGAGTTAATTGCAACCATTCCGCAGTGCAACTGAGAAGCGATTTTCTTACCTTGGCGCTTGGACCAGATATTTGCACCCAATCCATACCGAGAGTCATTTGAAAGTTCAATCGCTTCCTTCATGGATTTTACTCGGTTGATAATAATGATTGGTCCAAAGGTTTCTTCACGAACCGCTGTTGAATTCTCTGGAACATCAACCAAGATGATGGGCTGAACAAATGGTTCCTGAATAGATTTCATGCTTCCATATGCAAATCTTCCGCCATCTTTAATCGCAGCTTTTATGTGGGATGTGATTACACCAATCTGCGATGGCATTGTTGAAGCACCATAATTACCATCACCCGGTGCGCCAGCGGTCAAGGTTGAGGCAAGTGCAATCGCCTTTTCGATGAAGGCATCTGCTACCCGTTCATCCACATAGACCCGCTCAGCTCCGATACATGACTGTCCTGCATTAACCATAGCCGACCAGATTGTTGCATCCACCGCCCGGTCAAGATTGGCATCGGCGGCAACAATTACAGGATCTTTTCCACCGCACTCCAAAACTACTGGAGTCATTTGAGTTGCACAGGCAGTTGCAACCAACTTTGCAGTTCGAGTCGAACCTGTGAAGGAAAGCTTGTTAATTGCAGAGGTGCACAGAGCATTTCCAGTTTCACCTAAACCTGTAATTGTTGTAAATACTCCTGCAAATGGAGAGATTGCATTGAAGCTCTCATCCATCCACATTCCTACACCTGGGGTGTACTCACTAGGTTTGAATACAACTGTGTTTCCTGCAGCCAAGGCGTAAGCAATAGAGCCTACCGGTGTAAAGATCGGATAATTCCAAGGTCCAATTACTCCAACAACTCCAACAGGTGAGCGCTCGACGGTGGCGGACATATTGACCATTAACGCACCTGGTGCGCGATGTGAGGTTCGCATGATGTCTTCTGCATGACGAGCTGCCCAGCCAATGTGATTGACCGCGCTTGAAACCTCTAAACGTGAATCGCTCAATGGTTTTCCAGTCTCTAATGAGATCAAATGAGAGATATCTTCAATATTGTTAATTATGTAAGAGCTCCATGCAAGAAGAGTTTTCTTTCGGCCGTTAAAGCCTAGTTTGACCCATCCTTCAGATGCTTCACGCGCCTGTTCAACTACCTTGGCAACATCCTTGCCCGAAAAAATTGGATATGGAGATAAAACCTCGCCATTAGAAGGGTTATACGAGTTGAATGTTTTTGCCATGTCACAAAGCCTAGTCGTGTATCGATAGGATTTGAAGCATGAGTCAGACAGTTCGTCCCAGCAGTGTCTTTGATGCAACGCGAACTCCATTTCACCTCTTGACTGAAGATGGTGTTGATTTAATCGGTGAAGTTGCAGCTCCGTTAGGTGCTTCAAAGGGTGCAATCTTGTGCTTGCACCCTCTTCCAACCGCGGGCGGAATGATGGACAGTCATCTATATAAGAAAGCCGCTAATCGACTGCCTGCAATGGCGGATATAACCGTTGTTCGCTTCAATACCCGTGGAACAACAAGTGATGCTGGCACCAGCACCGGAAACTTTGACAATGGAAAATCTGAGCGCTTTGATGTTGAGGCGATGCTGCGCTACTGCTTTGATACATTGAAGTTAGAGAATCTTTGGGTGACAGGGTGGTCATTTGGAACCGACCTTGCATTGCAACATGCAAAAGATCCACGTCATAAAGGTTTGATTCTGCTCAGCCCACCGCTGAGAACAACAACAGATGAACAACTAGGGTATTGGAATTTAGATCCACGTCCGATTGCAGCCCTAGTTCCCGAGCATGATGATTACCTACAGCCAGCTGCTGCCCGCGAGAGATTTTCAGTTATTCCGTCGGTAAAGATTATTGCTGTAGATGATGCAAAGCATCTGTGGTTAGGGGAGCCAGCGGTTCACCGAGTACTTTCAGAGATTGTCTCGATAGTTACAGGTGTTGTTACAACACTTCCGCTTGAGTTTTAAGCCTTATTTGCGCGAGGGATTACAACTTCATCCAGAATTAAAATGATTGATGCTGCAATAGGTACCGCTAATAAACCACCTACTAGACCCAAAAGCGATGATCCAATGAGAGCTGCAACAATTGTGACCGCGCCTGGCACAGAGAGTGTTCTCTTCATAATCCGAGGGGTAACTACATAGTTTTCGACCTGCACATACACAACGTAAGCTACAAAGGCGATTACTCCAATTGCTAATGATTGAGACAGAGCAATCAAAGTAAAAACTCCTGCACCAATAAAGTGGCCAATCAGAGGTATCAGAGCCGCAACCAAGATAAACATACCTATCGCAAATGGTGATGGCAGGCCAAGAAATATGGAAAGGATCGTGACAAATACCGCCGCCATTGCCGCGATAACAATCTGGCTTCCGACAAAGGAGCCTACGCGGGCGATAACCGCATTTGTAAGGAAACCGACTCGATCACGACGACCTGCAGGCACCAGAGAGAGTCCAAGGTTTACCGCTTGAGGCAGCGATGTAATGAAGTACAGAGTCAAAACTAAAATTGTCAGTGCAGCAAAAAACCCTGAAAGCACGGATTTTCCAACTCCGATTACTCCACCAAATGTTGATATGAGCAAAGTTCCATCTGAAGTTCCTGACCTCAATCTCTCTTGCAGAGTGTCAATCAAGCCATATTGAGTATTGAGTTGATTGATCGTTTCATTCATCATCAAATCTTCAAGTAGTTGAGGTCCAGATTCAATTAGATTTGTACCCTGACTTATCACTGGCGGAATAATTACCAGGGCAAAGAAGATTACAAAGAGAATAACTGAGGAGAAAATAACTGTAACGGCAGCGCTTCGGGATAGTTTTCGCTTTCGTAGGGCTTCTACCGCAGGGTTTAACCCAGTTGCAAGAAATAGTGCGATCAAAATCAGAACAAGTATTTGGCTAACACTTGCAAGTGCACGCATCAAAACAATTGCGGTCAGTGCTCCAAGTGTTGCGACAAAGCCAAAGTAGAAGGGGTGAGATCGATTGATCGGCGCACCCAAAGTTCCATAATCATCAGCGATCTTTTCCGCCTTTGGAGAACGAGCTGCCGCCTTCTTGATTCGCGCTGATATAGCCATAGGGACATTCTAAAGTGAATAGATCACTCTTATTGAGACGTGGTGTTCATGTTCCCGACACATTTATACGAGACAATACCGAGTATGGCGTTGCGCATTACAGGCTTAGGTGAGGAGATCGCAGCTGTTACTGGCCTACCCTGGCACTTACCCCTTGAAGAGTGGCCAGAGGATCCAGCCCTTGCTGAAAAGCGCGGTATTTCACGCCACGTTGTGCGGTTAGTGCGTGCAAGCAATGATCCAGATGCTGAAGTTTACGCGGTTAAAGAGACTGTTTCAGAGTTTGCAAATCGCGAGTACAAAATTTTGCGTGAACTATCCCACCTGAACGCCCCTTGTGTGGAGCAGGTAGCAGTTGTTGAAGGTCGAGTCGATGCACATGGTGAAGAGCTCCCTTGCGCGATCGTTACTCGATTTTTGCCGTACTCCTTGCCGTACCGAGTTTTGTTATCAGGAGCAGTTACTGCACATGAGATAACAACAATGGCAAGTGCTTTAGCACTGCTATTGGTGAGGTTGCATCTCTTGGGTTTTTGGTGGGGAGATTGCTCCCTTTCTAATACCTTGTTTCGTCGGGATGCTGAGGGTTTTGCCGCTTACCTAGTCGATGCTGAAACGGGCGAGTTCCAAAAAACACTTAGCGATGGTCAACGCGAGCATGATTTAGAGATTGTGCACTTCAATGTTGCTGCAGAGCTTGAGGATTTATCTCTGTCAGGAGTCTTATACCCAGGAATGGAACCTGTTCGAGCCGCTGAAGCGGTCATTCGACGATATCGCAGAATCTGGGCGGCGCTGAAAGAGAGACAGTTGTTAGATCCTAAGGATCGCCACGCAGTTGAAGGTGCGATGCGTCAGCTCCATGACCTTGGATTTGCTGTCGAAGAGGTAGCGATAACCATTGATGGTGATACCCAAATGATCTCCTTCCAGCCAAAGCTGGTCGCAGCTGGTTATCACACACAGCGTCTGCGCGAGGTGGTTGGGCTCGATGCTGAAGAGCTACAAGCAAAACGTTTATTGGCTTCCTTTGACCGATACAACGCCCGTGAAAATAAACTAGGTTTACCGATTCAAGAGATGGCCAAGCAGTGGATTTCTGAAGTCTTTGAACCCGTCATTAATAGAGTCCCCGATCACATGAGAGGACGAGTAGAACGCGCACAGATGTTCCATGAAATCCTTGAAAATCGTTGGTATTTAAGTGAAAAAGCCGGTTATGACGTGGGGTTAGAAGTTGCTGCTGATGATTACTGTACTGAAATCCTTCCATTACGCCGTGACTCTGGCGCTGACATAGTTATTCAATAGATAGGATGGCAACATGAGCTTGCCACCTAATTTCGGTCAAGCCTTTGATTTGAGTTCATTAACTAAACCAAAGGTGGATACCTCGATACCGATGCCTGGCGTTGAAGTATCAGTTGAAAACTTAAGTAGCGAAATTCTCCCTTTATCTCTAGTGCGACCAGTGATTGTTGTGATGTGGTCGCCTCGATCCCCAGAATCTGTAGAGGTAGTAAGGGTCCTGGGAAAGCTGGAAAGAGATTACAAAGCAGCCTTTGCGTTAGCACGAGTTGATATTGAAACCCATCCTCAAGTTGCTCAAGCATTTCAAACCAAATCGATTCCATACGCAGTTGCGATTATTGCCGAACAAATGGTTCCATTGTTTGAACAGGCATACCCCGAAGCACAGGTGAAGATGGTTATCGATAAGGTGCTCACACTTTCTTCAGAGCAAGGGGTAGGCCAGGCACCGGTTGAGCAGATGGAAGCAGAAGAGATTGAAGCGATGGAAGCGCTGGAGGCTGGTAATTTTCTTGCAGCAGAAGCGGCATATAAGAAGTGGTTAGCACGTAAGCCATCTGAAATTCTTGCAAAGTTAGGATTAGCCCAAACTCAGCTTTTAATGCGTACTGAAGGCTTAGATCTCAACGCTGTAATAGATGAGTCTACTAAATATCCGGGGGACATCGCCCTGCAGTTGAAGGCGGCAGATGTAGAGATTGTTAATGGTGGCGTAGAAGCTGCTTTTACTCGCTTATTGCACGCCATCCGCGCAACTTCTGGAGATGATCGTGCAAAGGTCAAAGATCATCTGCTTAATCTCTTTGCACTAGTTGATCAAAGCGACCCACGTTTGGTGGCAGCTCGTAAAGAGCTCGCCAGTGCGCTATTTTGAAAAAGAGCATCGATGTTGAGCATGAACTCAACCTTATTAAGGGGCTTTTCTTTCTCTTTGGGCTGCTAATTATGTCCTGGGTCCCTCGTTTCCCTGAAGTGAAGGCAAATCTCAGACTTACTAATGGTGAGTTTGGCTCCCTTGTAAGTATGGGGGCGATCGGTAACTTGATTGCTCTATTTACCGTCGGTCACCTTGTTCATAAGTAAGGGGCACGATGGATCTTGCATATCGCAGCCTTCTTACTTGCCACAAGCCTGATGTTTTTAACCCACACCACTTCAAGCCTGTTCTTTCTGCTTTTCATCATGATTCAAGGTGGGGCGATATCTGCTTTCCATATATCGATTAATGCACAAGGTTTCTTCTTTCAAGACAGAACAAATAGGCAAATCATTACTTTGTTGAGTGGATACTGGAGCGGCGGTGCGTTGATCTCATCAATGATCGCTGGATTGCTTGTCGATCGAGTTGCCCTGGGTGCATATACAAACGTGCTATCACTACTGTGTTTTCTACTGATGATTTTCATCATTTCTAGAATCTCACCAAACTTGGTACAAGCAGATGAGAATCCAGACTCAGACCATCGCGCTCGCGATATGTTTAAGGGATTTACAATCGATAGGCAAGTATCAGCTGCACTTCTGTTGGTAATCATGCTGGAATACGCGGTGAGTGATTGGGCAACAATTTATGTAAAAGAAGATATGAAGATTGCTGGTGGAATACACACACTTCCATACATTCTTTTCACCTTGGCGATGATAATTGGTCGCCTCAATCTACATAATCTCCTACCTCGGTACACGATTGACTTCCTTGTCGTAAGGGCATCCTTGCTTTCTGGCCTGTCATTTATTGTAGGAATAATCGCGGTGAGCATGCTCGGCACCGCAAATAAGACATTGGTTATCGTGATTCTCTCCATTAGTTTTACCATCGCAGGCCTTGGCTCCTCATTCTTGGGCCCTTCTGTGATGAATGCGGCAGATGCACGCTCGAAGTTCCCATCTAGCGTCGTTATTGGCTAGATAGGCGTCATTAATATCACCTTGGTCTTTGTATTTCGTTGGGTAATCGCTTGGACGGCTCAAGCAACCTCATTGAGCATCGCGCTGTTGATTCCGGCGATCATGTTGCTAACCGTTCCCTACTTTGCAAAGATATTTAAGAACGCTTAAACCAGATCGTTGCTAGTGGCGGAATCCGCACAGATGCAATTTGAGACGCTCCAACAATCACAGGCTCATTGCTGACACCACTTCCACCAAAGGTAACCTCATCAGTGTTTAACGCCTCGCGCCAGATTCCAGCGCTTGGAAAGGGCAGTTGGTAGTTATTGTGTGGGACAGGTGAAAAGTTAGTCACACTGACCAGCGCAGAAGAGTAATCATCCCAACGGGCGAAGGCGACAACATTTGCAGCACCATCATTTCCTACCAACCAGGTAAAGCCCTCAGGATTTGTATCTTTCTCCCACAAAGCGGCGGTTGATTTATAGATTGCGTTTAATTCAGCAACTGTCCTTTGTATACCTTGATGCTCGTCATACTCAGTTAAGTACCACTGCAAACCAGCGCTTTCATTCCATTCATCATTTTGTGCAAACTCGCTACCCATAAACAGCAACTTCTTACCTGGATGCGCCCACATAAATCCATATAGCGCTCTTAGGGTTGCAAGCTTTTGCCAGCGATCTCCCGGAAACTTATTTACTAGTTGGCCTTTTCCATGCACAACCTCATCATGGGAGAGCGGAAGCATGAAGTTTTCACTCCAGGCATACAAAATCGAGAAGGTAATTTCATTGTGGTGATACACGCGATGGATTGGTTCATGAGACAAATACTGCAACGTGTCATGCATCCAACCCATGTTCCACTTAAAACCAAAGCCAAGTCCACCACCGGAAGTGTCCCCAGTTACCCCAGACCAAGCCGTTGACTCCTCAGCGATCATCATGATGCCGGGATGGGTTTTATAGGCTGTAGATGTGGCTTCCTGAAGCAGCTGAACCGCTTCTAAATTCTCGCGGCCCCCATGCTTATTAGGTAACCATTCTCCTTCTTCGCGTGAGTAATCCAAGTACAGCATCGATGCCACAGCATCAACTCGTAAACCATCTATATGAAACTCTGTTAACCAGTACAGAGCGCTAGCTACAAGAAAGTTTCGAACCTCATTGCGGCCAAAGTTGAAGATTAGAGTTCCCCAATCAGGATGTTCACCTAATCGTGGATCGGCATGCTCGTACAAAGCGGTTCCATCAAACTTTGCCAACGCCCATTCATCCTTTGGAAAGTGAGCTGGTACCCAATCTAAGATAACTCCGATGCCAGCGTTGTGTAGCGCATCAACTAGAAACTTAAACTCATCTGGGGCTCCAAAACGTGAGGTAGGAGCAAAAAATGAGGTGACTTGGTATCCCCATGATGGCCCATAAGGATGCTCTGTTACGGGCAAGAACTCAACATGTGTAAACCCTTGTTGTTGAATGTACTCAACTAATTCCGTTGCAAGTTCTTTATAACTCAGGCCAACCTTCCATGAACCAAGATGGACTTCATAGACAGATACAGCCGAACGCCACGATTGAAATTGTGACCGTTGCTCAATCCACGGACCATCATTCCATTGGTATTGCGACTCTTCGACAACAGATGCGGTTAACGGTGGAATTTCTGTTGCGCGTGCCATGGGGTCGGCATGATCAACCCAACGACCATCAATTCCGCAAATTGCAAACTTGTACTTAGTTCCGGCGCTAATATCGGCAACAAAGATCTCCCAAATACCAGAAGACCCAATGCGGTGCATCTGATGCGAGTTGCGATCCCAGTAATTGTGATCACCAATCAAGGAAACAGCTTGTGCGTTAGGTGCCCATACTGAAAAAGCGGTGCCCAGCAAGACTCCTGCAGCATCACGCTTAACTTGCGCCCCAAGTGCCTTCCAGAGTTGTTCATGGCGGCCTTCTGCAATCAGATACAGATCTAACTCACCCAATGAGGAATGAGGGTTAAGAAATGAGGCAGGCTGATGATTATTCTTGCCTTGACCCTTGAAGAGCTTCGAAAATACGCCCACGTTAGATCTTTACCGAAACAATGTGAGCAACTTTTCCAACTGGACGTGTTGGATTAAGAGAAACATAGGTGTGAGGGCTCCACGTCATGGTTGAACCATCCAATAAATCCTTTACGGCAAACTCATTGCTATGTAGGCCAAGAGCCTCCATATTCCAATGCACAGTTGTTCCTTGAGCAAAGCTTGGATCAAGGTTTACAACTACCATCACTAGATCTTTACCTTCACGCTTTGAGTAGGCGATGATCGCATCCGAGTCTGTCTCATGAAATGTTAGGTTACGAAGACGCTGCAAAGCTGGATGCTCTTTACGGATCGCATTTAGTAGTGCAATAAATGGAGCAAGTGTTAACCCTTTTTTACCTGCACCCTCCCAATCGCGCACTTTGATCTCGTACTTTTCAGAGTCCATGTACTCCTCGCCACCCTCTTTGAAGGCGCGGTGTTCATAGAGCTCATACCCTGCATACATTCCCCATGATGGGGTCAAGGTTGATGCTAAAACCGCACGCAGCGCAAACATCGCAGGGTTTCCGCTTTGTAAATGAAATGGGTTGATATCTGGAGTATTAACCCAAAAGTTTGGTCTAAAGAAGGCGCTCGTACCCTGTGCTACCTCGCGTCCATAATCGGTTAGCTCCCACTTACTTGTTCGCCAAGTGAAGTAGGTATAGGACTGATGAAATCCAGCTTTGCCTAATGCATGCATCATCGCAGGACGGGTAAATGCTTCAGCTAAGAAAATAACCTCTGGGCTCTCTTTGTACACAATAGCCAGTAACTCTTGCCAGAAGTGAACTGGTTTTGTGTGTGGATTATCAACTCGGAATATCTTCACACCCTTTGAAACCCACAGACGGATAATTCGCAGGACCTCGTTACGGATTCCCTCGTAATCATCATCAAAGTTAATTGGATAAATATCTTGATACTTTTTCGGTGGATTCTCAGCGTATGCAATAGTTCCATCTGCACGCTTGTTGAACCATTCAGGATTGCTCTTTACCCAAGGATGATCAGGTGATGTTTGTAGCGCTAAATCCATCGCAACTTCAAGACCTTGCTTACCTGCCGCCTTAACAAAATCCTCAAAATCCTTCATCGTTCCAAGTGCAGGATTGATCGCATCATGGCCGCCATCAGAGTTTCCGATCGCCCATGGAACTCCGCAATCCTCTGGCTTTGCATCAAGGGTGTTGTTCTTACCCTTTCGATGTGCCAATCCAATGGGATGAACTGGTGGCAGATATAAGACATCAAAACCCATTGCAGCTACACCTGCAAGGCGCTTTGTAGCTGTTGCAAAAGTTCCACTGACAACTGTTCCATCTGGCTTTTTAGTAGCACCTTCACTACGTGGGAAGAACTCATACCAAGATCCAACTAGTGCACGATCCCGATCAGCTCTGACTGGGTACCTTTCAGACTCGCCCGTAACGGTTCGATACTGCGATGTACTGGATGCTTTGATGACAAAGTAGAAATCACCCTCAGCTGGAACAGTGAATTGGCCCTCATATCTATCTGTGCCCTGCAACCTTTGAATGAGTGGTTGGCAATCAACCATCTTCTCTTTTGCGTTATACAAACAGACTTCCGCAGTAAGTGTTTCGTGGCCTTCAATAATGATTGTTGCGCTAACTGAGATGCTCTCTTGTGCAATCGACTTAATCGCAACAAATTCTCCCCCGAAGAAAACCGCAGGGGAGATATCTGTAATTGGAATTCTGGAGATCAACCCGATCCTTCTGTATTGCCAGCATCTGCAGCTGAGACATCATGGATACGATACTTATCCATTGCCTGCGTGACAATGCTTTGCTTGATCTCACCTTGATTACAGAGTTGCTGCAATACCGCGATTGCGATTGATTCTGCATCAACCTTGAAGTGACGGCGAAGCGCACCACGAGTATCAGAGAGACCAAAGCCATCTGTTCCAAGTGAGTAGAAAGGCCGATCAACCCATGGAGCAACTTGATCTTGAACCGCTCGCATGAAATCGCTGACTGCAACGACTGGACCCTTTGTGTGGGCCAGCTTCTTGGTGATGTAAGCGCTACGACGATCTGTTGGATTAAGTAGGTTGTGACGATCAGTTTCTAATCCATCGCGACGAAGCTCATTCCAGGAAGTTACAGACCAAACAGATGCGTTAACGCCCCAATCATCTGCAAGAAGTTGCTGAGCCTTCATAGCCCAATTAACTCCAACACCAGATGCCAAAATCTGTGCACTCTTTTTGCGTGAACTCTTAGCAGGGGAGTACAAGTAAATTCCCTTGAGCAATCCATCAACATCTAGATTTTCAGGCTCTGCTGGATGTACATATGGCTCGTTGTAAACGGTGAGGTAATAGAAAACATTCTCGCTGTTTTCACCATACATACGGCGAAGGCCATCCTTAACAATGTGACCTAGTTCGTATGCAAATGCTGGGTCATAAGAAACCACCGCAGGATTAGTTGCTGCTAGAAGATGTGAGTGACCATCCTCGTGTTGTAAGCCTTCACCATTAAGAGTTGTACGACCGGCAGTTGCACCGATTACAAAGCCACGAACCATCTGATCGGCAGCGGCCCAGAAAGCATCTCCGGTGCGCTGGAATCCAAACATCGAGTAGAAGATGTACATAGGAATCATTGGTTCATCATGTGTTGAATACGAAGATCCGACAGCGGTAAATGAAGCAACTGATCCCGCCTCATTAATACCTTCATGCAGAATCACACCTGCAGTGGATTCCTTATATGACAACATCAATTCTCGGTCTACCGCTGTGTACTGCTGACCATGCGGAGAGTAAATCTTCATTGTTGGGAACAAAGAGTCCATACCGAAGGTACGGGCCTCATCAGGAATGATTGGAACAATGCGATTGCCCAACCCTGGATCCTTAACAAGATCCTTCAACATGCGAACAAAGGCCATGGTTGTTGCGATCTCTTGGTGTCCTGAACCTCGCTTTACTGATTCGTATACAGAGTCAGCCGGCATTGTTAATGGACGAGAAATTGCACGACGGCGCGGAATCGAACCACCAAGCTCTGCGCGACGTTCAGCCAGGTACTTAGCTTCTGGGGAATCAGCGGCAGGCTTGTAATAAGGAGGTAGATACTTATCTAACTTCTCATCTGGAATATCTAGGTGCAATGTGTCGCGGAACTTTTGAATATCTTCCAGTGTCATCTTCTTCATCTGGTGGGTTGAGTTGCGACCTTCGAAGTGAGAGCCAAGTGTCCAACCCTTAACAGTCTTAGCCAAAATAACTGTTGGACGGCCATTCTTTTGAGTTGCGGCTGTATAGGCGGCAAAAAGCTTTTGATAATCATGTCCACCACGCTTGAGGTTCCAAATTTGTTCATCAGACCAATTCGCAACCATTGCAGCTGTTCGTGGATCACGGGCAAAGAAGTTATCGCGCACATACTTTCCGGATTCAGCTTTAAAGGTTTGATAATCCCCATCAAGGGTTTCATTCATAATCTTTACAAGTGCGCCTTCACGATCCTGGGCCAATAGTGGATCCCAGCCACGGCCCCACACAACCTTAATAACATTCCAGCCCGCTCCACCAAAGATGGATTCGAGCTCTTGGATAATCTTTCCATTTCCGCGAACCGGACCATCTAGGCGTTGCAAATTACAGTTGATAACAAAGGTTAAGTTGTCTAACTTTTCACGAGTTGCAAGACCGATTGCACCCAATGTATCTACTTCATCAACTTCACCATCACCGAGGAAGGCCCACACATGTTGATCACTTGTATCTTTAATTCCACGGTTGTGTAAGTAACGGTTATAACGTGCCTGATAAATCGCATTCAGTGGTCCAATACCCATAGACACCGTTGGAAACTGCCAGAAATCTGGCATCAAACGTGGGTGAGGATAAGAAGAAAGTCCACCACCCGGATGTGAAAGCTCTTGGCGGAATCCATCGAGTTGGTCCTCAGTTAAACGACCTTCTAGAAATGCACGTGCATACATTCCGGGGCTTGCATGTCCCTGGAAGAAAATCTGATCTCCGCCACCTGGATGATCCTGTCCTCGGAAGAAGTGATTGAAACCAACCTCATACAGTGCAGCAGAAGATGCATAAGTTGAAATATGTCCACCAACTCCAACACCTGGACGTTGTGCACGGTGAACCAACATCGCTGCGTTCCAACGGTTGATGCGGCGAATCTTTCGTTCTAAGTCTTCATCTCCCGGAAACTTTGCTTCATGCTCAGGTGGAATCGTGTTGATGTAATCAGTGGTGCGAAGTGCTGAGATACCTACATTGCGCTCCTGCGCGTGATTCAAAAGATTAAGCATTAAGTAGCGAGCGCGGACTGGACCAGCGGCCTTGAGAGCGGCATCAAAGGAGGCTCTCCATTCAGCAGACTCTGTAGGGTCGGTATCGACTAACTGCTCAATATTGAGATCTGGCGCCTCGAAGTTTTCGCTCATGGGGTTATTCTCGCCCTTACTGCCCCGTAAGTGGAAATTGAGAGGGTGTGAAATAGAGCCTGTCCTCCTCTTGCGCTCGGAGCCTGCAAAGTGTGGACTTAGCCTGTGCCTACACGTATGGGATTGGCCAAGGATGACCTTGTTTTGGAGGTTGGCCGCGATAACGACTGTGATTCCACACTTCGAGATCAGATCATGGCTATTACGGGAACAACATTTTTAGAGGGATCAACATCTGAAGTTGTTGATGCTGTGATCATCTGGTGGCGTGATGGCGATGGAGATTTAGTTGATGAGTTGATGGATGGGCTGACCTATTTATCTGAAACGGGACCAATTTGGGTATTGACCCCAAAGGCTGGGCGAGCTGGCCATGTTGAACCAAGTGATATCCAAGATGCAGCACCAATTGCAGGCCTGAGTGTTACATCTACCATCGCGCTCGCAAAGGATTGGACCGCAACTCGATTAGTGGCACGTAAGGCGGGCAAGAGGTAAGTTTGCGACATGAGTTTAACAATTGGACAAGCAGCACCAGATTTTGAAATTGCAAATCAACATGGAGAAAAGGTTTCACTCTCCTCCTTTAAAGGGCAAAAAAATGTCTTGTTGATGTTTTATCCCTTCTCATTTACTGGAACCTGCACCGGCGAGCTGTGTGCCATACGCGATGATCTTTCATCATTTCAAAATGATGATCTTCAGCTGCTTGCTATCTCATGTGATTCTCCATTTACACAACGTGTTTTTGCAGAGCAAGAAAAGTATGAGTTCCCAGTTCTTTCAGATTTCTGGCCACATGGCGCAGTTGCAAAGTCATATGGTGTCTTTGAAGAGTCAAAGGGTTGTGCCTTGCGCGGTAGTTTCTTGGTCGACAAAGCTGGTGTTCTGCGCTGGGAAGTTAAGAATGGTTGGGCAGCGCGTGAGAACGCTGATTACAAGGCGGCTATCGCTGCTCTGTAAGCGTGATTTAGGAGATTGTGGGCTCGTAAGTTAAGATTTGGGTCTGCAAGATCGGGTGGTTAGCTCAGTGGTAGAGCGTCTCGTTTACACCGAGAATGTCGGGGGTTCGAAACCCTCACCGCCCACGTTTTGAAATAAAACTTAAGGAGCTCCATGAAGCCAGCCAAAATCGCCGATTATGGAATCACTGAAGAGTTTGGCTATCTACCTTCATCTGATCCGGCGCTATCTCTATCACCTGGAAATGAAGAGTGGGATCAATTTGGCAAGGATCTTCCCAAGTTATTAATGGGTACAAACTTTCGTCAAAGAGTTAAGAATCTTCCCCAATTCAATATTGGCAAGTTAAATGGCGAAGCTGAAATACAAAGAGCAATGTTGGTATTAAGTTATATCGGACAGGCGTACCAATGGAGTGAAAATGAGGCCGCCACAGTTATGCCCGCGGTTTTGGCTAAGCCTTGGTATGAGGTTGGACAATTAGTAGGTCGCCCGCCAATTCTTTCCTACCAAAGTTATGCCTCTGATAATTGGCGCAGATTTGATAAATCTGGTGCTATCGAATGTGGAAATATTGGATTACTGCAATGTTTTCTGGGTGGTCAAGATGAAGAATGGTTCATTTTAATCCATATTGAAATTGAGAAAAAAGCTGGTAAGGCGCTCAAGGCGATTGAACAAGCTCAAGAGGCGGTAGTTTCAGGGGATGTAGAAAAGGTTGAAGCCGCTCTCATTAAGTTGCGCACAGCGTTAACTGCGATGTATGAAGTGTTAGGTCGTATGCCAGAACGATGCGATCCTTACATTTATTTTCACCGAGTTCGCCCATATATTTTTGGTTGGCGCAACAATCCTTCTCTGCCAGATGGTGTGGTGTATGAGGGAGTAGATCAGTACAAAGGAGTTGGGCAAAAGTTTCGTGGTGAAACCGGTGCTCAGAGCGCAATTATTCCTGCGATGGATGGTGTGTTGGGTATTGAGCATGAGAAGGATGAGTTGCGTGAGTACCTCATGGAGATGCGCACGTATATGCCTCCTGCCCATGTTGCCTTCATCCAAGCGGTAGAAGCCGGTCCTTCAGTGCGTAATTTCGTAACTTCTACCAAGAAAAACTCTTTAACTGAGGTCTTTAACGATTGTGTTGAATTAGTTGCAAACTTTAGAGCGATGCATTTGGAGTATGCCGGCACCTATATTCATGCTCAAGCCCAAGCGACCCCAGGAAACCCATCTGCTGTTGGAACTGGTGGAACGCCATTTATGGTTTATCTTCGTAAGCATCGGGATGAAACGAAGCAGCAAACCATTTAAGGCCAGGCTCTACCAATGAATTGTGCAGATATTTCTATGCGACAGAGTTATTTGGCTTTCACTACCGCCTGACCTAAACTTAAGGCACACTTACATAAGCGGTCGGAGGAAAAAAGATGAAGGCATCTCCTAGCGACCAGCGTTCGATTTTAGATATTGCACGTTTTGATCAACAGACAAACTCGCTGCGCCATAAGGCTGCAACCCTTCCAGAAATTGCAGAGCTTGCAAGTACAGTAATTAAGTCAAACAACGCCCGGGATCTTCGTATCGCTGCCGAGACAGAGCTCAGCGATGTTAAGCGCGAGCTATTGCGCGCCGAAGCTGATGTCGAACAGGTTGTCTCTCGCATAACTCGAGACGAGGCTCGACTTATTGGTGGATCAGCATCACCTAAAGAGTTAGAGCAGTTGCAACATGAAGTGGGATCACTAGGTGTGCGACGTGCTGAACTTGAAGAGGTTGAACTGGAAATCATGATGCGCGTAGATGCCATTAATGAGCGAATTTCTACCCTCAAGGCGGAGGAGGCAGAGCATGCCGCAGTTATTGCAGATCTTGAAATCCGCAAAGAAAATGCATTGACAATCTTTAACAAGGATCTTGAGGCGATTGCCAAGGATCGGGCAGAGATTATTCAAGGGGTTGAAAAAGCTTTTATCGATCTTTATGAAAAGATTAGAGAAACAAGTGGCGGAGTGGGTGCAGCCGCGTTATCTGCAGGTTCATGCACCGGCTGTAACCTTTCAATAAACGCGGTCGAGATCAAGAGAATGGCTGACTTAGCCGATGATGAAGTTGTCCGCTGCGAAGAGTGTCGTTGCATCTTGGTGCGAGGGGTTTAAGTGGCGCGTCACTTCTTACTGACAGCAGATGGAGGTTCACGGGGAAACCCTGGTCCTGCAGGGTATGGATCTGTCATCACTGAAAACGGCAAGATTATTGCTGAGCTTTATGACTTTATTGGAGTTGCAACCAACAACGTCGCTGAATATAGCGGCCTGATCGCCGGTTTAACAGCGATTAATGAGATTGATTCAACGGCAACAGTTGATGTAAAGATGGACAGCAAACTAGTTGTAGAACAGATGTCAGGTCGCTGGCAAATTAAGCATGCGGATATGAGAGTTCTTGCTCAATCTGCTCGCTCTGCTCACAATCCGTCACTAGTTACCTATACGTGGATTCCACGTGATGAAAACTCTCATGCAGATCGACTTGCAAATAAGGCGCTTGACCAACAAACAGGTGGCGGCCAAGTCATTCAAACTCAGCAAAACTACTTAACTGAACGTTTACTCTCTACTGAAAAGGCAACAACTATATTTTTGATCCGCCATGGCGAAACCATCTTGACCCCCTTTAAGAAGTTTTCAGGTGATGGTCCATTAAACCCTGAGCTCACCCACATCGGTTTAGACCAGGCAGCAAAAGTTGCAGCAGCGGTTGCACAGCTAAATCCTGAGGTGATTATCGCCTCGCCTCTCAAGAGAACTACTCAAACCGCCGAAGCACTCTCGCAGCAAACAGGTCTACCCATTGTGTTTGAAGAGGCTTGGATTGAATGTTCATTTGGAGTCTGGGATGGGCTTTCAATCGATGAGGTAAAGGAAAAGTATCCAGCCGATTATCAATCTTGGATTTCATCAACTGGATTCGCACCGCCCCAGGGTGAGTCCTATGACAGCGTTGCCTTACGTGTTGATGCAGCCCTTAATCAAATCGCGGCAGAGTTTCCAGGCCAACGTGTTGCAGTTGTTACCCATAACGGCACCATAAAGTCAGCGGTTAAAGTTGTTATCGGTGCGCCAGCGGAAAGTATCTTCCATATTGATGTTTCACCATGTTCAGTCACAACGGTAAGCATTTGGCCAAGCGATGGTTTACGTGCCCTGCGTACCTTAAATGAACAGGCACACCTTCGTTAATTTCTACTTAATTACTCGGTAGGTTGCAAGGGTTGGATCACTTGCATAGGCGATTCGTACCCCGGCCTTTTGTGTCGTAGATAATCCAGAAACAATCTGCTCAGTTAACACTTCTCCTGGTGCCACAACAGCCACACCAGGTGGATATGGTGCGATCAGATCTGCGCTCACCCTTCCGATCGCCTTTTGCGCAGAAACAAATTCAGTATCTGCAAAATAGGCATCCCGCATAGATACCGCCACAGTTGGAACAATTGACCAGCTTAAAGAAGTTTGAGTTGGTCGAGGCGTTGCGTTAAGAGTTTTCAAAATTTTCACCAAAGCCGCTGATAGAACTGAGAAATCATCAGGGTTATCAGCAAGGGTTGCCAGGAAAACGATGGTGTCCTGATCAGCCATCTCAACCCGGATATTTACCTTTTGTAGCTCCTTTTCGATATCTACCCCTGAAACTCCAAGAATATTTGCTCGTAAGACAATCTTGACTGGATCAAAACGTCCAGCAGCAAAATCGCTGCTGTTGAGAAAGATTGGTTTTTCAAAGTGTGATTGAACCTGCGCCTTGAAATCATTGACATACTTCAAGAGATCGCCAGTTAACTGATCTCCACGGCTTTGTAGCAAAGCGCGGCAGCCATCAATTGAGGCAAGCGGTGCACCGGCTGGTGATGTCGTATGTGTAGTCTCAAAACTCTGCTCAATTCGGTCTAGGTTTAAAAACTTGCCCTGTGCCAATAACAATGCAGATGCGCTATAGCCGGGCAATGCTTTATGAACGCTGGTAATTAATGCATCGGCACCAAGTTGCAGTACATGTTGAGGAAGCATTGAGTTAAAGCCAAAGTGTCCACCCCATGCCGCATCGATGATTACAGGAATTGAGTTTTCATGGGCCTTTGAAATCAATGCAGGAAGATCTGAGATCGCTCCCAAGTAACCAGGCTCTGTTAACAGAAGTGCAATAGGTTTTTGATCTAGCACACGCTCTAGCTCTGAAACAGGAATCCCTGTAGGAACACCGGTTGCCTCATCAATCGCTGGGGTTAACCAAATCGGCTCTAGCCCTGTTAAGACAAGTGCACTTAGGACTGAACGATGAGCGGTACGGGTGATCGCAACCTTGTCACCTGGTTTTCCCAACGCCAAAATAATCGCCTGATTAGCATGGGTTGATCCACCCGTTGAAAACCGTGCGTAATCGGCGTCCCATAGTGATGCGGCTAACCCTTCTGCTTTCTTAAGAGTTCCCTCAGTAAGTTTTATCTCATCAAGTCCACCGTAGAGAGGAGTATCTGAATCCACGACAGTTCCGAGGCCTTGATCTAATCGATACGCCTTTTGTTTATGGCCTGGAATTGTGAAAGCTGTGCGCTCGGTTTCAAAATAGGACAGATAAGCATCAAGTAAAGGTGCGCTATCTCGTAACCGTGAGTTCATCTTCTAAGCCTAACTAATGGACTGGCGAGTAGGAAATGATGGCTTAGACTTTGTCCATGACAACACTCACCGCATTGACTCAGGAGCGTCGGTTGGTTACCGCTATTCCGGGACCAAAATCTCTCGAAGCGCTACAGCGCCGCAGTGAGGCGACATCTGGGGGACTTGGACTGGCTTTTCCAGTTGTAGTCGAACGTGCAAGTGATGCGATTCTTTTGGATATCGATGGCAATCAGATCATTGATCTGGGTTCAGGTATTGGTGTTACCGGTGTTGGAAACTCAGCACACCGTGTAGTCGATCGTGTGATCGATCAGGTTCAAGCATTTACACATACATGTTTCACCGTTGCTCCATACATGGGCTATATCGAAGTCTGTGAAAAGCTGAATTCATTAACACCTGGCACATTTAAGAAAAAGTCTATTCTTGTTAACTCAGGTGCTGAGGCTGTAGAAAATGCAATCAAGATCGCTCGTCACTACACAAAGCGTCAGGCGATCGTTGTTTTTGAACACGGATACCACGGACGTACCAACCTAACTATGGCGTTGACTGCAAAGAACATGCCATACAAGGAAGGCTTTGGACCATTTGCACCCGAGATCTATCGCGTACCAATGCCGTACTCATTCCATTGGGTAGGCGATCAAGCAACAATTACTGAAGATGCAATCGAGATGGTCACACACAAGATCGATAAAGAGATCGGTGCCCACAATGTTGCAGCGATTTTGATCGAACCTATCCAGGGCGAAGGTGGATTTATCGTTCCACCGAAGGGATTTTTGCCAGCCCTTTCTAAGTACTCAACTGACAATGGCATTATCTTTATCGCTGATGAGGTCCAAACCGGTTTTGCTCGCACCGGAAATATGTTTGCTGTTGAAAATGAAAATGTTGTGCCAGATATGATCGTTACAGCTAAGGGCATTGCTGGTGGCTTGCCACTTGCAGGTGTAACCGCTCGCGCCGAGATTATGGATTCGGTCCATGTCTCTGGCCTTGGCGGAACATACGGTGGAAACCCAATCGCATGCGCGGCAGCACTTGGCGCAATTGAGACAATTCAGGAAGAAAACCTTGTCACTCGTGCCAACCACATAGGACAGATTCTTGGTGATTCACTTCGCGCAATGCAGGCTAAGTACCCTGTAATTGGCGAGGTTCGTGGACGCGGTGCAATGCAAGCGATTGAGCTGGTAGAGCCAGGTACTAAGACACCAAACACAGCGGCGATGAATGCAATCACTAAGTATTGCCAGAGCAAGGGCGTGTTAGTCCTTACAGCAGGAACATACTCAAATGTTGTTCGCTTCCTGCCACCAATTGTTATTACAGATGAACTTCTAAAGGATGCACTGAGTGTTCTTGATGAAGCTCTAGCTTCTCTCTAAAAACCAACCTTTACGCTAAATACCTGAAGCGTGGCCTTCGCAACGAGGGTCTGATCCAAATGCGTAGCTTCCATTAGGAAGAACCTCCATCAATTGAACTGATGAGCCATGTCCCCAAGCAGCTAGTGGGCGAACATCATGGCCCTTTGCTCGTAGCTCATCCAAAACAAGGTTCGAAACCCTGTTTTCTACCTCAAGAACGCCCAGTCCCTCTTCATCCTCAGAGCTTTGACCAGGAGCATTTAAATGTTGCCATCGTGGCGCTTCAGTTGCCTCTTGCACATTCATCTTTAAATCAATGAGATTGACAAGCAATTGCAAATTTGTTTGCACTTGAATGTTGGCACCAGGTGTTCCGCCCACTAGGTACAAAGAACCATCAGCTCGCACAGCTGTAAATGCATTGAGCGTGTGCGCTGGGCGCTTACCCGGAGCGATGATGTTGGGGGATTGTGGATCTAGCGAAAATCCAGTCAAGCGATTGTTCAAAATGATTCCAGTCTCAGGAATAACCCATGAACTTCCGAAGCCATGGAATACAGATTGAATCCATGAAACGGCATTACCGCGCGAATCTGCGACTAAAAAGTAGGTTGTATCGCTACCTTCGCTAACAGGTGCGATGTCTGTGCCCGCCGATGCCATAGAAATATGGGCTGCGCGCTTATCAATATGAGCCTTAGACAAGATTCGATCGGTGTTTACAGCGATGAACTCCGGATCACCCAGAATCGAATTACGATCAGCAAAACCAATCTTCTTAGACTCAACACCAATATGAATTCGATCCGCCTCTGAGAGTGATGCAATATCAAATCTTTCATTGAGCAAGAGCTCCTCCATCAGGATCATTCCCTGGGTTGGGGGAGGCTGTCCATAAACCGTAATATCTCGATACTTAACTGACAATGGATCTAAAACTCGTGTTGTGTGGTTCTTCAAATCCTCTTTATTGAACCAACCATCAGATCCCTTGATCAATTGCTGTGCGATGCGACCTTCGTAAAATGCTGCTCTTCCACCTTCTGCGATCTCGCGAAGTGAGCGCGCTAAATCCTTTTGAACAACTAAATCACCGATCTTTACATTTACATCGACACCCATGTCTTTGAAAAGCGCAGTCTCTGGCGCAATCGTAAGGTGCCCAGCAATTCTGCGGACAAAACCAGTGTTTGCAGGAAAGCCATTGTCTGCATAATCGATCGCCTGAGCCAATAAAGTTGCCATCGGCAACTTCCCATACCGTTGATGGGCTTCAAACCAGGTTGAGACTAAACCTGGAACAGTTCCAGATTTATATCCATGCAGTGGAATCCCATCTTTATAGTTTTCAGGTGTGGCTGCATGTGAACCTTCTCCACTGCCATTAAATGCCAGGTTGGTTTTACTAGCTGCATCATGGGTAACTAGAAATGCATCCCCACCCAAATGAGAAGCACCGGGTTCGACTACGCAGATAACCGCACTTAATGCGATCGCAGCATCGATAAATGAACCACCCTGCTTGAGGATGTTGATCGCTGCACTGACAGCCAGAGGCTGGCTTGCGGCAGCCCCTCCATTTCGGGCGTAAACAACGCTTCTACCTGTTTGCACTTGTGAACTGTGTCCTATTCACAGCCTTATTACAAGATGAAAAAAGGGGTTTGTGCGATTGGATTTGCATGCACAATTTTAGGAACATAGTATTTACCTACGTTAAGGGGAGTACCTCGTTCGGCATCTTCGTCAATACGGATAGAAATATCCCGGAGCTGCGACCACCTAGCTTGTAAATAGCTAGCGGTTGAGGAAGACCTTGGCATTTGGCCCCTTTAACGAAACAGGTGAATTTCATGGAAGTAACTCTTTTGACGTGGGCGCTGGTCGTCGGTGCCATTATTGCCCTGATTGTCGTTGACCTACTAACCGTAAGCCGTAAACCTCACGATGTAATGTTTAAAGAGGCGGCAATATGGTCCATTTTTTATATTGGCGTTGCAATCGCCTTTGGTGTCTGGGTCTGGCAAACAGCTGGTTCGCAATTTGGAACCGAATACTTTGCTGCTTACTTGGTCGAGAAATCACTATCTGTAGATAACCTCTTTGTTTTCATTATTATTTTGGCTCAATTTAAAGTTCCATCGATCTACCACCAACGTGTATTGATGTTTGGTGTGATTCTGGCACTGGTCCTACGCGCAATATTCATTGCTGTTGGGGCAGCAGCACTGGCAGCATTTAGCTTTACATTTGTAATCTTTGGTGCAATCTTGATCTGGACCGGTGTGGGTCTATTTAAGCACTGGGATGAGGATCCAACTCCTGAGGACAACCCACTTGTAAAGTCAATTCGCAAACGTGTTGCAATGACCGATGAATATGATGGATCAAAGATTTTTACACGTCTAAATGGAAAGCGCATCGCAACACCAATGTTCTTGGTAATGATTGCAATCGCATCTACCGACCTGTTATTTGCACTTGATTCAATTCCCGCAACCTTTGGTGTAACGCAGGAGCCATTCCTTGTATTTGCAGCAAACGCCTTCGCATTACTTGGTTTGCGTGCCCTGTACTTCCTGCTCAAGGGCTTGTTAGACAAGCTGATTTATCTATCTCTAGGTCTATCTGTCATTCTGATGTTTATCGGCGTGAAGTTGATTCTGACCTATCTACACGAGGTTTGGTACGAGGTTCCAAAGATTCCTACGGTCGGCAGCTTGATGGTAATTGGATTGATTCTCGTGGTTTCAACAGTAGCAAGCCTTATTAAGTCCAAGAGTGATCCAACCGCGATTGCACACGCTGGGCGTATTACTGCTGCGCCAGAGGAAAAATAATTTCCCTCTCGTACTTATTAGCTCTATCCTTATAACTAGAAGAGTCGCCCGGATCACCGCGTTGTCGTAAGACGCCGAGGAAAGTCCGGACTTCACAGAGCAAGGCGGTGGGTAACTCCCACCCGGAGCAATCCGCGGGAACAGTGCAACAGAAAGTAAACCGCCAACGAAAGTTGGTAAGGGTGAAACGGTGGTGTAAGAGACCACCAGTAATTGCAGTAATGCAGTTAGCTATGTAAACCCCGCCTGAAGCAAGACCACGCAGTTGGCGTTTGAGAGCTGCTCGCTCGAGTCAACGGGTAGGTTGCTTGAATCTGTAAGCAATTACAGATCTAGATGGATGGTGATCCCTCGCAAGAGGACAGGATCCGGCTTATAGGGCGACTCTTCTTTATATTTGCTCTGTGCCAATTCGGTTC
>ERZ888423.952-NODE-952-length-27606-cov-81.821785_pt1 | contig 27606 bp, 28 predicted proteins | sample MGYA00520523_ERZ888423 | MGnify/ENA primary metagenome ERZ888423 (study PRJEB32303, sample SAMEA104408611) | aquatic metagenome | biome: Brackish water; feature: Pelagic; material: water | place: Baltic Sea | collected 2014-06-08T10:24:00 | depth 30,27 m ...
TGGATGCCGGCGCCGCCGCTGGAATCACTGCCGCCGATTGTCAGGGCGATGGCGGGAGTCATCGGCACAGCAGCAGTTCACTCAAGCTGATGATCTCAAAAAGTATCGAATTATCCATTGTTTTGGCATGCTTCGTTAATGGCTCGCATTCTCCATCAGGATTGAAAATGTAGTGTGGAAATTCATTTTCACGACTTGCCCTGTCAATGCCTCATTTTAATTTAAAATTTATTGATGCTGGCAGGATTGCGCTGTGTCTAAATGTGTCGTTAGCAACCGCTACCGTTCTCGTGTTATCAGCTAACGCTGGCGCAGCTCAAGCCAACTGTCGGTTTCTGATGCCCATTGCAGCAGGTGGCGAGCCCGTTGTGCAAAAACGCATCAGTCCGGATGGATTGTTTCGCCGCAACAACTGGAACACAGACTTTGCGGTGGATCGCAACTACGCCAGTTATCGCATCAACTTGCAGTCGGCATCGACAGAGCAGGCGTTGTTCCCAACTTCAGCATTTTTGCGATTCACCGACAACAGCGACCTTCGCGTGGTGAACGAGAATCGCACCCTTCAACCTGAGCAAAGGCACGTCTTCGGTCCTTTCCCGGCCGATCCTGGCCGGCGCACGAACCAGGTGAATGTGCGGGTAGGTGCCACCAAGATGCCCGCCTCTACTGGCTTCAGTTATCGCGTGTCGGTGGGTAGGCCCATGGCTCAACCCAGCATCACCCCACCCTCGCTATCGGATCCGGCTTCGGCGCTGCGCAGGTCGAACAGCAGGTCCTCGAGGCTGAGTTCGGCCAACGCCTTCAGTCGGACCCGCTCTAGCCGTAGCTGCATCGCATGGGTCACTTGATCGGCTGGAGAGCTGGCCGGCTCTGACGTTGCAGACCGATTTTCACTTTCTTTCAAAGTTTCGCCTAGCCCTGCCAAAATCTCCTCCATTGAAATTTCCTGCGCTGGCCTGGTGAGTCGGTAGCCGCCCAGGCGACCCCGCTTCCCATCCAGCAGCCCGGCCCGGCGTAGGCGCAGCAGCAGCTGCTCCAGCATGGGTTCGGGTAGCTGTTGGGCCGTCGCCAGCGCGTGGGTTGACTGCCACTCCAGTGGCCTTGCTGCCAGCTCCAACAGGGCCTTGAGAGCATGGCTGGCCTGGCGAGAAAGCATCAGGCCTTAGCCGTTACCCGACCTGCCAGCCGCTCCAGAACATGCTCCAGGGTGTAGCCAAATAGGGCTGGATCAGGCTCGTCTTGGCCGATATCGGCCAAGCCAAGCTCGGCCCAGCGGGCATCGAGCCTGGCCTCCAGCTCGGCAGGCCGGGTAAGGGGTTCGCCCCAGGGGTGGCGCTTCTCCGGGCCTATTTTCGTGGTGGCATCGATCGCCAGCCTGCCGCCCAAGCCCAGGCGTTCGCTGGCGAAGTCGAGCGTGTCAAAGGGGGTGTCTTCGAGCACAAACAAATCCCGCTGCGGATCAACTTGGGCACTGATCGCCCAGATCACTTGGCGCGGGTCGCGGATGTTGATGCTTTTGTCCACCACCACCACAAACTTGGTGTAAGTGAACTGGGGCAAGGCGCACCAGAAGGCCATCGCCGCCCGCTTGGCCTGGCCTGGATAGGCCTTATCGATGGCTATTACTGCCAGCTTGTAGCTGAGCCCCTCCATCGGCAGAAAGAAATCGACGATCTCGGGAATCTGCTGGCGCAGGATCGGCGTGTAGATCCGGTTTAGGGCGATCGCCAACATGGCGTCTTCCTTGGGGGGCCGGCCACTGAAGGTGGTGAAGTACACGGGATCACGCCGCTGGGTGACGCACTGGATCTGGACGAGGGGCGAATCTTCGACGCCGCCGTAGAAGCCCATGTGGTCGCCAAATGGTCCGTCAGCCAGCTCCGAGCCAGGGGTGATCGTGCCTTCCAGCACCACCTCACTGTGGCTCGGCACCTCCAAATTCACCGTTTTGCACTTGGCGAGCCGCACACCCTCGCCGGCGTAGATGCCGGCGAACAGCCACTCGCTCAACTGCACCGGGATCGGCGTGGCGGCCGCCATCACCAGCAGCGGATGCACGCCGATGGCGATGGCGATTTCCAGCTTTTTGCCCATCGCCGCCGCCTTGCGCAGGTGGCGGGCGCCTCCGCGCACGCTCAGCCAGTGCACGGTCATTGAGTTCGCCGACTGCTGTTGCAGCCGGTAGACGCCCACATTGGGCGTACCGGTTTCTGGATCTTTGGTGATCACCAGGCCCAGGGTGATGATCCGGCCGCCGTCGCCGGGCCAGGGCCGCAGCAGGGGCAGGGCATCGAGATTCACAGCCTCGCCCTTAAACACCTGCTGGTGGCAGGGAGGGGTGAGGTCGAGATCGGGCCGGGCCTTGAGCACATCCAGCAGCACCGAGCCAAAGCGCAGCGCCTCCCGGACCCCCTTGGGGGGTCGGGGTTGCTGCAGCAAGGCCAGGCGCTCGCCTAGCCGCTCCAGCTCCTCTGGTTGTTCCATGCCCATGCTCCACAGCACCCGCTCCTGGGTGCCCAGGAGGTTCACGGCCACCGGCATGCTGGAGCCGATCACATTTTCAAACAACAGCGCCGGTCCGCCGGCCGCCAGCACTCGGTCGGCAATCGCTGCCAACTCCAGATCTGGATCCACCGGGGCGCTGATGCGCCGCAGCCGGCCCCGTTGCTCCAGGAGGTCGATGAAGCCGCGCAAATCCCGGCGACTGCGTTGACTAATTCCCTTATTCGGCATCGAGTTTTATGAGTGGTGACTACTGTGACGCAGCCGAACTGGGGCCGCGTCCGTGCAAATTTCCTACTTTCACTCCTCGGAGTGCGTGCCGGCTGTCAAACCAGTAGTGGATGGCGGCCCCGATGCAGCCGTCGTCATCGACGTTTTACGAGCAACCACCACGATTGCCTGGTCGCTGCAGAACGGCGCTGAGGCGATCGAAGCCTTCGCCAGCCTGCCGGAGCTTGAGGCTGCAGCCGCTGCCTGGCCGGCCCAGCAGCGACTGCGTGCCGGTGAGCGAGGCGGCCAGAGGGTGGCGGGTTATGACCTCGGTAATTCCCCTCTGGCAGTGACCCCTGAGCTTGTAGGTGGTAAGCGCATTTTTATGAGCACCACTAATGGCACCCGCTCCTTGGCGGCAGTTAAGCCGGTGCCGCTGCTGCTCACGGCATGTCTACCCAATCGCAGTGCCGTGGCCCGGCGACTGCTGCAGCAAGACTGCAAGCGGGTATGGATCGTGGGCAGCGGCTGGGAAGGCGATTACTCCCTGGAAGACAGCCTCGCCGCCGGTGCCGTGGCTTCCGCGGCGATTGAGATGGCCGTGGCCCCCCATATCGGCGTGAGCTTCGGCAACGACGAAATGCTTGCAGCATTGGCTTTGTGGCAGCAGTGGCACCACGACACCGAGACCTGCCTGCGCACCGCCAGTCATGGCCAGCGTTTGATCGGGCTTGGAAATCATGATGCCGATTTTGCCTGTTGCGCAGCCGTCGACAGCCTGCAACTGGTGCCATTTCAGTCCGAGCCTGGGGTGCTTAAGGCCAGCTGAGCAGCAGCGGCCTGCCCCGCTTGGTGGTTCCCTTAAAGTTTCCAAATCGCTTGGGGCAGTCGGTGGGCAGTTTTCTGGCGGCAGCTGTGCAACTCACAAGCACGCCGGATCCGGATGCGAATTTCGCGTCGGCGGAAGAGCAGATCGAGCTTGCCGCCCGTCGCGGAGCGGAGTTGGTAGGCCTACCTGAGAACTTCGCCTTCATGGGGGAGGACGAGCAGCGTCTTGAGTTGGCCCCATCTTTGGCGGAGAGCTGCAGCAGCTTTCTTGTCACCATGGCGCGCCGCTATCAGGTGACCCTGCTAGGTGGGGGCTTCCCAGTCCCGGCGGGACCGGGGCAGACCTTGAACCGCGCTGAGTTGGTGGGCACAGAGGGCCAGCTCCTTGCCCGCTACGACAAAATTCACCTATTCGACGTCGACCTGCCTGACGGCAATACCTATCGGGAATCGGCCACGGTGCAGCCAGGAGACCAACTGCCCCCGGTAGTTGATGTACCAGGCTTAGGCAGGATCGGCCTCTCTATTTGTTACGACGTCCGCTTTCCGGAGTTGTATCGCCACCTCGCGCAGGCTGGTGCAGATGTTTTGTTTGTGCCTGCGGCTTTCACAGCTTTCACCGGCAAGGACCACTGGCAGGTGTTGCTGCGAGCCCGTGCAATTGAAAATACCGCTTATGTCGTTGCTCCCGCCCAGACGGGCCAGCACTACGGACGTAGGCAGAGCCACGGCCATGCTTTGGTGATCGACCCTTGGGGCACTGTGCTGGCCGACGCAGGAGTGAGTGTCAGCGCTGCAATTGCCCCGATCGATCCGGGCCATGCCCTGAGAGTGCGGGCCCAGATGCCCAGCCTCAATCACCGCCGGCCGGCCCTGTTCTGACTTTCTCAATGCCCTGGCCTGTCAAATTCCGGTGGACTGCTGCTCTGGCAGCGCTTGCTTTGGCGCTAGTCGATCTGCCGGCCTGGGCATCATCCCTGGCGGCCTGGCGTGTCACGAGGAGTGGTGATTTGGAGTTACGAACCAGCATCGATGTGCGCCCCCAGGCCTTTTTTGAAGCGGGCACTGGCTTTAGGGGCCCCCGGGTGTGGGTAGACCTGCCCGGTGCCCCATCGCGCACACGCACTGTGCGTGGCAGTGGTGCCTTGCGTGAAGTGCGGATCGGCCGCCCCGATGGCTTCACTACCCGCCTGGTGCTGGAATTTGCACCGGGCATCCAACTTGATCCCGCTGGCCTGCGCCTGGTAGGCACCTCCCGCGACCGTTGGCGCATGGAGTTGCCAGGACTTGGCAATAAAGCTGGGCAGAGCATCGGCGAGGGAGATCTCGATGCTGTCGCCCGTTTTGGCGCAGAGCAACAGACCGCCTTCCCCACCGCAGCTACGCCCCTTTCCGCCGATGGCTTGCCGGTGGTGCCCCGCGGACGCTTCAAGGTGGTGATCGACCCTGGCCATGGTGGGCCCGACCCCGGCGCAGTCGGCATTGGCGGCCTGCGGGAAACCGACGTGGTGCTTGATGTTTGTCTACAAATTGCCCGGCTGTTGCAAGCTCGCGGCGTCCAAGTGCTGATGACACGCACCTCAGAGGTGGACGTTGACCTGCCTCCCCGGGTAGCCCTGGCCAACAGCAGTGGCGCCGATCTGTTTGTGAGCGTGCATGCCAATGCCTTGAGCATGGCCCGTCCCGACGTGAACGGCATCGAGACTTTTTTCTTTGAGGGTGCGGGCCCCCCCTCCCGTCGCCTTGCTGTGGCGTTGCAGGAGCAGATGGTGGCCATTTCCCCTGGCACTCCAGATCGCGGCGTGCGCACTGGACGCTTTTTCGTGATCCGCCGCACGGTGATGCCCTCTGCCCTTGTTGAGATGGGCTTTCTCACCGGAGAAATCGATTCCAGGCGCCTAGCTGATGCCAATTTCCGGCGTCGCATGGCCTTAGCTCTGAGCGCTGGGATTCTTAACTCCCTGCAGGAGCGGCCATGAGCGCCTTGGTGGGGCTATTTGATAGTGGCCTTGGTGGGCTGACTGTGCTGCGGCGTCTACAGGAGCGCTATCCCCATTCCTCCTGCCTGTATCTCGGCGATACGGCCCGAGTTCCCTACGGCCAGCGCAGCGTCGCCGATATCCGAGGCATAGCTGCTGAGGTGGTGGCTTGGCTGCGCCACCAGCAGGTGGGGGTTCTGGTGATGGCCTGCAACACCTCTAATGCCCTTGCCCTTGATGTGGCCGTGGCGGAGGCCGGAGTTCCCGTGGTGGGCCTGATCGATAGTGTTGCCGCCGATCTCAATAGCGAGTGCGTTGGGGTTTTAGCAACTCCGGCCACAGCAGCTAGCGGTGCCTACCGGCGGGCAATCCATGCCTGCCGGCCCCACACCTTTGTGCTTGAGGTGGGCTGTCCCACCTTTGTGCCCTTGATCGAGGCCGGTGATCTCCAGGCTCCAGCCCTCGTAGCGGAGGCCAAGGCATACGTGGAGCCCCTGCTAGCCGCTGGTGTCGACACGGTGGTGCTGGGCTGCACCCATTACCCGATGCTGCGCCCCTTGCTCACCGACCTGCTGCCTCCCCATGTGCGGCTTGTTGATCCAGCTGAATCGGCGGTACGTCGCCTCGGGCCCCTTTTGGCAAGCATGGGTGGCTTGCCGGAAGGCGAACTCGTTGCCGTGGAGGTGATGTCCCCAGCCGAGCGCACCCGGGTCTGCGTCAGTGGGTGTGCAGATGCCTTCGCTGACGGGGCAAGCCGCTGGTTGGGCTACCGGCCAGCCGTTGAACGGGTGGACCTGCGGTCGGTGGCGCAAGCCTTCTAGGATCACGTCACAGCGGAGGTGTTGTGGCAACGGTTGCAGAGCTGCTCCAGCCCGTGGAGGCTGATCTGGATGCCCTGCTGGCCGACCTGCGCAGCTTGATAGGTGCTGGCCATCCGATATTGCAAGCCGCTGCCGAACATTTGTTTGCTGCGGGTGGCAAACGTTTGCGTCCAGGGATTGTGCTTCTGGTATCGCGGGCCGTGGCCCCCGACGGTGAGCTGGGACCCCGCCACCGGCGCTTGGCGGAGATCACTGAAATGATCCACACGGCTTCGCTCGTCCACGACGATGTTGTTGACGAGGCCGCAACTCGCCGCGGCGTTGACACGGTCCACAGCCGTTTCAACCATCGAGTAGCGGTGCTTGCAGGGGATTTCCTTTTCGCCCAGGCAAGTTGGCATCTAGCCAATCTCGATGATCTCGAGGTGGTGAAGCTGCTCAGCCGGGTGATCATGGATTTGGCAGACGGCGAGGTGAAACAGGGCCTTTTCCGCTACGACACCGGCCAGAGCTTCGAGACCTATCTCGAAAAGAGCTACTGCAAAACTGCATCGCTAATCGCTAATAGCGCCAGGGCAGCTGGAGTGCTCACCGGTTTGCCGGGGTCCCAGCTCGACGACCTTTATTGCTTTGGGCGCCAGCTGGGTTTGGCCTTCCAGGTCGTAGACGACATTCTCGATTTCACTGGCAGTGATCAGCAGCTCGGCAAGCCAGCAGCCAGTGACCTGGCCTCTGGGTATCTCACTGCCCCCGCTCTTTATGCCCTGCAAGAGCGCCCTGCCCTGGCTGGCCTGATTGAACGCGAATTCTGTGAAGAGGGAGACCTTGAGCAGGCTTTAGAGCTGGTCCGGGGTTGCGAGGCTATTCCCCGCTCCCGGGATCTAGCTGAGGGTTTCGCCCAGGAAGCGGCTGAAGCTCTGGGGTGGTTAGCCCCCTCAGAACCGCGCAGCGCCCTGAGGGCCCTGCCTGATTTCGTGCTCAGTCGGCTCTACTAATACTTCTCAAGCCACTTCCAGCTCACATCTCTAAGTGACTTCACCCAGGTCACGCCTTCTGGTATGGGTTGTGGATTTTCGGCTTCACTGCTTTTGCCTTCGTTGATTGGGAGCAGGGCATACACGTGACAGCCCGCCGCCACGGCAGCTTGGATGCCTGCGGCTGAATCTTCGAAGGCCCAACAATCACAGGGTTTGGTGTTAAGGCGTTCAGCTGCAAGCAGAAATGGATCAGGTGCGGGCTTGCCAGCAGCCAGCTCTGGATCATCGCCATAGACCCGCTCCTGGATCAGTTCCAACCATTGGTGAGGTGCAGCCTTGCGCAGCACCGCCTCCTGGGTGCTGCTCGTGACCAGGGCCATGGGGATCTGGCGATCCCAGCAGGCCTGCACCAGTTCCGCGGCGCCATCCATGGCTGCTGCAGTTGGCACCAGTGCGTCGGCTAGCGGTTGGCGCACGGCCAGTAGGGCGTCGCAACCAGGGGAATTGGCTCCTGTAGCAGCTATCCAGCCGCAAACCAGGACTGCGCAATCCAGCCGCCGCTGGCCACGCAGGCTCAGCAGTTGTTCAGCACTGAGCTCGCAGCCGAAATGGACTGCAGCCTCAAACCAGGCTCGGGCTTGTAGTGGTTCAGTGTCGAGGAGCAGGCCGTCGAGATCGAACAGGCAGGCGGCAGGACCCATATACCTACTCTGCATCACGACGTCCCATTACATGCCGGCGCAAGGCAGCTTCGGATAATGCGCGAGCTGGCTTGAATGGCTGCCAGCATCTGTCTTCCTCTGCTCCATGCCTGATGCCATAACGGGCCCGACGATCGAATCGGTGCTCCAGGAGCAAAGGTTATTTGCGCCGCCAGCTGAGCTTGCCGCCTCGGCCCGCATTGGCTCTCTAGATGCCTACCGGGCCTTATGCGGCAAGGCTGAAAGTGATCCCGATGGCTTCTGGGGCGACCTGGCCCGTAGTGAGCTGCACTGGTTTGAGCCTTTTGATTCGGTGCTCGATTGGAGTGATCCGCCTTTCGCCAGGTGGTTCACAGGAGGCACCACCAACCTGAGCTTCAATTGCCTCGATCGCCACCTCGATGGCCCTCGGGCCGATAAGACCGCCCTGATTTGGGAAGGGGAGCCCGGCGACAGCCTCAGCTTTACTTACCGTCAACTGCATACGGAGGTGTGTAAGGCCAGCAATGCCCTCAAGGCTCTTGGCATCGGCAAGGGGGATCTAGTTGCCCTCTACATGCCGATGATCCCGGAGGCAGCGATTGCCATGCTGGCCTGTGCCCGCATCGGTGCCCCCCACTCGGTGGTGTTTGGCGGCTTCTCGGCCGATGCCCTGCGGGATCGGCTGATCGATGGCCAGGTGAAGGCTGTGATCACCGCCGATGGTGGCTTCCGTAAGGACAAGCCCGTGCCCCTCAAGCCCGCGGTAGATGAGGCACTCGCGGCTAATGGCGGCGCACCCAGCGTTGGGCATGTGCTGGTGGTGCAGCGAATTAAGGGCGACTGCACCATGGCTTCCGGCCGGGACCACTGGTGGCACGAGCTTGTGGATGGGCAGAGCCCAGAGTGCTCCGCCGAGCCCATGGCCAGCGAAGACCGCCTATTTGTGCTTTACACCTCTGGCTCCACAGGTAAGCCCAAGGGGGTAGTACACACCACCGCCGGCTACAACCTCTGGGCCCACCTCACCTTCCAGTGGATCTTCGACATCCGCGAGGACGACATCCACTGGTGCACCGCCGATGTGGGCTGGATCACCGGCCACAGCTACATCGTCTACGGGCCCCTCTCCAATGGCGCCACCACGGTGATGTACGAGGGTGCTCCCAGGCCGAGCAAGCCAGGTGCCTTCTGGGAGGTGATTCAGAAGCATCGCTGCACAATTTTCTATACCGCCCCCACGGCGATCCGGGCCTTTATGAAGGGAGGCCGAGCCGTGCCGGATCAATACGACATGAGCTCGTTGCGAATCCTGGGCACCGTGGGTGAGCCGATCAATCCCGAGGCCTGGATGTGGTATCGGGATGTGATAGGTGGCGACCGCTGCCCGGTAGTGGACACCTGGTGGCAAACCGAAACCGGCGGCGTGATGATCAGCCCCCTGCCCGGCGCCACCCCCACAAAGCCTGGCTCCTGCACCTTGCCCTTGCCAGGGATCGTCGCTGACATCGTCGATATGGACGGCGTATCCCAGCCGGCTGATGCCGGTGGCTACCTGGCAGTGCGTAGGCCTTGGCCGGGGATGATGCGCACCGTGCATGGCGATCCGGAGCGCTTTCGCAAGAGCTACTGGGAGGAGATCAGACCTGCCGATGGCTCCTACCTGTATTTCGCCGGTGATGGCGCCCGCCGTGATGCCGACGGCTACTTCTGGGTGATGGGCCGGGTTGATGACGTGATCAACGTGAGTGGCCATCGGCTAGGCACGATGGAAATTGAGAGCGCCCTGGTGAGCCACCCGGCCGTGGCCGAGGCGGCGGTGGTGGGCCGGCCAGATGATCTCAAAGGGGAAGGCATTGTGGCCTTTGTGACCCTGGAGACGGGCCGCAGCGGCGAAGACGCCCTGATTGCCGAGTTGCGGGCCCATGTGGGCAAGGAGATCGGCCCAATCGCCAAGCCCGATGAAATTCGCTTCACCGATTCCCTACCTAAAACCCGTAGCGGCAAAATCATGCGCCGTATCCTGCGGTCCCTGGCCTCCGGCCAGGAGGTGACCGGTGACATTTCCACCTTGGAAGATCGTTCCGTACTCGATGCCCTAAGGGTTTAGGCCGTCCCAGCCATCAATTGTCGCCGCGATGCTGTCCAGGGCTCGCTTTCTGGTGGGATCGTCGGCCCACTTACCTAGCAAACTCTGACGCAACCCTGCGCTAGCTGGGGAGAGGTGATCGCCTGGAAGTTCCATCAACCGGCTGGCATCTCCTCGACGCCCTTGCAGCACCCCCAGCAGCCGCTTGCTCTGATCGATTTGGTCGCGATTGAAGCGCACCAATAAGTTGCGGGGTTGGAGATAGGTGCGCGCCACCTGCTGGAGGGTTTCCTCCGGTGAGGGACTGAATTCGCTGCGAAAGTTGAATTGCTGCCCGAGCTCCGCCAGCAGCGGTATGGAGCGCTCGGCTGAGAAGTTGTTGAAGCTCAAGGCCACTAGGCCGGCACCGCCCCGGCCTCCATCAGGCGCCAGCAGGTGCAGCTTGCAGCCCAGGCTGTGGCCAAGTCGCAGCGACACCTGGCCAGGCTCTCCGCCCTCAACATCGGCGTCACGCAACTGGCGGAACCTTCGCCAGGCTGTATTGGCCTGGTCTTGGTGGTCAAAGCCGGGCACATAGCTCCATGCCCGAATCCGCCAGCCCCGAACCGCGAGACCTTCCAATAGCCGCCGGTAGCTGAGCTGAGGAGTGGCCGCTAGGTAGCTGCCGCCGATGAATTCGACCGTACCGCGGTTGGCCCGCTTGGCATCTAACTGCCAAATATCACCACGCTGCCGCCAGCCAAGCATGCTCAAAGGGCCAACCGCTGCAGGGCCGCCCGCGCTTCGTTGCGATGGGCTGAGCCATCAAGCAGGTTGTTAAACACGTGACGGATCACCCCTTCACCATCAATCACATAAGTGACCCGGCCTGGCAGCAAGCCGAGCACACTTGGCACCCCGAAGGCCTTGCGCAGTGAGTTGCCCCCATCCACCAATAGGGGGAACGGCAGGTTGTGGCGGCTTGCAAAGCGCTGGTGGCTGGCCAGATCATCACCGCTGACACCCCACACCTCAGCCCCCAGAGCCTGGAGGTCGGCGTAGCTGTCGCGGAAGGCGCAGGCCTCAGCCGTGCAGCCTGGGGTGTCGTCTTTTGGATAGAAGAACAGCACCAATGCCTTGCCGGCTAGCTGATCGCTGCGACGCTCGCTGCCGGTGTGATCGCTGAGGGCTACGAGGGGGGCTCGATCTCCGGCGGTTAAGCCCATATCAGCAAACACGAAATTGGTTTTTTAACCCTAGGCAGCTGCCCCTGGTTGTCGCCGCAGTGAACTGGGACGATGGTTTTAGAAGCGCAGGCAGACGTGACTGGCCCGATCGAGGAACAACCCAGCCTCTGGCAGCAGAGCGACTCGCTCAGCTTTGTGCCAACAGGATCCCAGCTACCGCCGACCACCCTGCTTGTCCTTGACACAGAGACCACGGGCCTTGACCCAGCATCAGCCCAGTGCATTGAGGTAGGAGCCGTTCTGTTTCACGTGCCCCGTCGGTCGGTATTGAGCCAGGTTTCCTTTTTGTTGCCAGCGGCGGCGAACCCAGCAGAACATGTCAACGGCATAGCTGCAATGGTGACCCGCCTATCCCAGCCCTGGCAGGCGGGCCTGCAGCATTTCCAGGCCCTGCTGGAGGTGGCCGACGCTGTGCTCGCCCACAACGCTGCTTTTGATGCCCAATGGTTTGGCAAAAAACCGCTGCCATTAATTGAAAAGCCCTGGATCTGCTCGATGGATGACATCGAGTGGCCGCCAGAGCGGCACCTGCGGTCGGCCCCTTCGGTACGAGATCTGGCCCTGGCCTACGGGGTTCCAGTGTGGGCTGCCCATCGGGCCCTCACCGATTGCACCTACCTCGTTCAGGTGTTGGAGCGCTGCTCCGATCTGGAGGCCCTACTCGTGGCAGCACTAGAGCCCAGGCTGCTCTACCGGGCCAATCTCCCCTATGCCGAACGACATAAGGCCAAACAGGCAGGCTTTCGCTGGAATGAGCCGGTGCGGGGTGCCTGGAGCCGCCGGCTCAGCAAGCGCCAAGCCGAGTTTTTACCTTTCCCGGTGCAGCGGGTGGAGGCCGATTCGGTGGCAGCTTGAGCCCAAAACTGGTACTTGTGGTTTGTAAAGCTTTTATTCCAATCTCTGAAGCCGAACGGCACCTTCACCCCATTTGGCCGTGGCCTCCGCAGGCTGGATAGATATTTGCCATGGATCCCATGGCTGGTCTAATGCCGCAGCAACGGCTGCTCCGCTGGCAGGCCGTGCGCACTTGGGCGCGGCTGATTCAAGAGGCGGAGGGGCTATGGCGGGTCGACGTGCGCGATATACGCCGGCTAGCGGCCCAGGAGCTGGGCCAGTTGCTTCAGGAGGTGCCGCCACGGTTGCGACCTCGCGTCAACCGTTGGCTGGAACGCCTCCGGGTGAGCATCCGGCTTGAGTGAACGCCTGGCGGCAAAAAAAACCGGCTGGGGAAGCCGGATAAAAAAGAAATCACCAAAAAATGGTGGGCGGTTAAAAATCGGAGCGACAGGATTTGAACCTGCGACCCCCACTACCCCAAAGTGGTGCGCTACCAAGCTGCGCTACGCCCCGGCAATGTGAAACTACCACAGCGCTTTACGCTGTTTCAGCCGTCGGATAAGCCGCACGGTGAGTCTCTCTCGCCCCAGAACCGCGTACCCGGGAATTCGCAGGCGACTGGCCAGCTGCCTCAGTTCACCGACTCCGAGACTAGCTAGCCGCAACTCGGGCAATCGGCTCCATACGGCTGAGGCTGCAGGCAGGTCGGAACCATTGCGGTTGGCCGAGAAACTCAGCAGGGCCCCGCCAGCCATCCATTCCGGCACCAGCACAAACAACACCGCCAGCAGCCCGTAAAGCTCTACCAGCCCCTTGGGCAGCGGATGCAGGGGGCGATTGCGAGGCTTGGGAACGAGCTTTCTCACAGCATGTGGGGCTTGGGATCGCTCGGCCAGCCAGATGGCTGGCTGGAAGGTCTATCTCGCCATTGGAGCTGGGGCTCGGGCCGCGGATTCAGCTTGACGCTCCAGAAAATCAGGGAAAAACAGAGTCCCAGGGTGATCAACACACCGAGAATCACGACTCGATCGGGTAAAGGAGTCACAGGAACTGGCTCCTCATACTTGCTCTATGCGTAAGCACTCCAACCGCAAGAATTGTTGCTCCATGATCAGCACATCTCCCCTGAGGATCAGCGTTAGCTGCTCGTTGCGGTAGCGAATGCCTGGCAATTCTGAAGCCACGCGGAATAGGGTGGATCGGAAGCGGCCAGCCAGGAGTGAGGCCTGGGCGTCATTGCGCTCCAGGATGACCCGGCGCTGATCGGGGCAGATGAACTTTTCAGTGATGCCGTAGTCCTCCCACCAGGGCGACCCCATGGAGAGCAGGGCAAGGGCAAGCAGCGGCAGAAACATGGTCAGGCCAGCTGAATGGGGTCATTGTCACCCCGCAAAATGCAGTGGGCCACTGACCAGTCGTAAGAAGACCACACACGAGGGTCGAGCTTGTAGGCCGCACCCGCAAAATTTGCGAGCCTCTGGCCAGTCGGCTGGGCCGAGCAGTAGGGGCGACTACCCGGCTTGGCTAAGTATTGCTGGTGATATGGCTCGGCAAACCAAAGGGTTTGGTTGCTGCGCAGCTCCGTGGTGATCGCCCCAAAGCCGGCGCTGGTCAGAAGGACCTGATATGCGTCACGACTAGCTTCTGCCTGGGTCAGCAGGCCTGGATCCTCTACATAAATGACCGAGCGATACTGACTGCCTCGGTCATTGCCCTGGCGATCCCCCTGGGTGGGGTTGTGGCATTCCCAAAACAACTTGAGTAGATCACTGAAATCGATCAGGGATTTATCCCAGACCACCCGCACGACCTCACTGTGGCCGGTGCGGCCAGAGCACACCTGGTCATAGCTGGGGTGCTGAAGCGAGCCCCCGGCATAGCCCACAGCCGTGGTGAATACTCCAGGCAAGCGCCAAAAGCCCTTTTCTGCTCCCCAGAAACAACCACACCCAAAAACTGCTTCCGCCTGACCGGCTTTTGGGGCCATGTCTATCGGAGTGCCCAGCACTGCATGGGGGCTTTGGGCCTGAGGAGTGCTCTGAAACAGCCCGAACACGCTGGTAATCGCAGTTAATTTCGAGCCTAGGCAGTCCCTTTAGATGCTGCGTCGGGCTCAAAGGCGATGTGATTTAACAGGGTGGTGGTAAAGACAAACAGCAGAAATGGCAGGGATAGAACCAGGATCAGACCCACACCCACCAGCGCAAAAATCGGCTTGCTAGTTCCCATCAAGGCCAGTCCGGCCGCCAGGCTGGCAAATATCACCAGCATCCAGATCAGGATCTGGCCGTAAATGTCGCCGAAAGTCAGCGTGCAGCGCAGCCGATAGGGCAAGCCGGAAAACGGGGCAACTGGCTCCATGGGTGCTCCTGGACGGGGAACGCGAGAGGCGATACCTCCCACCTAAGCCCAATCCGGGTCGCTTGTCTGAACAGCTCAACAAGTGTTGAGATCAGCCGGCTGCCCTCAGTTGTTCAGTTGCCTGTTCTCGGTCCCAGAGTCGCTGGTAAGTTCCGCGCACAGCCAGCAGCTCGCTGTGGTGCCCTTGCTGGACAAGCCGCCCCTCCTCAAGCACCAAAACACGATCACAGGCGGCTGCGGCCGAGAGCTGGTGGCTGATCATCAGCACCGTGCGACCCAGGCCTTGCCTATTCGACTGGGCGTTGGCCTGCTCGCGGCGAATTGTGCGCAGGATTTCGGCTGCGGTGGTGTTGTCGACGCTGGCTAGGGCGTCGTCCAGTACCAAAAGCGGGGTACGTACTAGCAGGGCCCTTCCCAGAGCCGTGCGCTGGCGCTGGCCGCCGCTCAGGGTGATGCCCCGCTCCCCGACCAGGGTCTGGTAACCATCGGGGAATCCCTTGATATCACCTTCAAGCCTGGCCTGGCGAGCAGCCATCTCTACCCGCTCCAAAGGCGCATCGGGCTCGCCGTAGCGCAGGTTGTCGGCAAGGCTCGCGGTGAACAGATAGCCCTCCTGTGGTACAAGCCCCACCCGGGCCCGCAGCTCAGCTAATTCCAGGTCAGTGATATCGACTCCATCCAACCAGAGCTGGCCCGGATCTACCTCCACCATGAGGCCAAGGGCCCGGGCCAGGGTCGTTTTGCCGCAGCCCACGGGTCCCACCACCGCTACCAGCTCACCAGGGTTGAGCTCAAAACTGACATCCACCAACGCTGGTCGGGGAGCGTTTGGGTACCGCACCGTGAGGCCCCGGGCCTCAACAGCCCCCTGGCTGGGCAAGGCAGGGGGGGTTGGTGAAACTGGCGAAATGATCAAGGGGCGGCGTCTCAAGAGCTCTTCTACCCGCTCCAGGCTCACCTGACCTGTCTGAAAGGTATTGAGGGTGAAGCCCAGCAGAGCGGTGGGGAACACCAGCCGCTCCACAAACAAAATCAAGGCGACAAGGTCGCCGATGCTGAGGCGGCCGCTTTCAAGCTGGCCACTGCCCAATGCAAGCAGCAGCAACAGGCTGATTGAGGAGATGCCTTCCAGCAGCGGGAACAGGGTGCTGCGAGTGCGGGCCAAATTCAGGGCGGCATCTCGGTAGATGCGGTTGCGACCCGCAAATGCGGCCTGTTCGGTGCTCTCCTGGCCATAAATCTTGATGGCGCTGATCCCGGAAAGGTCCTCCTGGATCAAATCGCTCAGCGAAGCCAGAGCCTCCTGCTGGCGGCGTTGCTGGCGCATCATGCGACCGCCAAACAGACGCACCACCATCAACATCAGCGGATAGAGCCCAACCGCCGCCAGGGTCAACCAGGCGTCGATTGAGAGCATTGCCGGCAACGTCAGGGCGTATGCCAGCACCGTGTTGGTGAGGCTGAGCACGGCGAAGCCCAGCAGCTTGCGCACGTTCTCAACATCGGAGGTGGCCCGGCTTATCACTTCGCCGCTGCCGGTGGTTTGCACCCAGCCAGGCTCCTGCTTAAGCAGGTGATCAAAAATCTGTTGCTTTAGGTCTGCCTCCACTTGGCGCCCCACGCCAAACACCAACATTCGGGAATAGAGCCGCGCCGCCCCCATCAACGTCGCCAGGGCGACGATCAGGGCCGCTTGAGTCAGCACGTCCTGGAAAGCGAAACCATCCTGGAGGTCGTCGATGACCCGACGCACCAATAGGGGGATTGAGACGCTCAGCAGATTCACCACCACAAGGGAGGCGACGCCAACCATCACCACCTTGCGGTGAGGTCGCAGATAGCGAAGGATCAGATCTAGCCGAATGGCTCCCATCAGGGGCCGGGTGCACAGGTGCCACCAACCTAGGGAGCTGCTTTTCCGGCAGGCTGGCTTCAGCAACGGCTCCGCCATGGCTTCCGATCCGTCCAAATCCAGCAGCGGCGACCAAAGCCATCCGCTTTATGCCACTGACAGGGATGTGGTGGATCGGCTACTTGCTGCCGAGGTGCCAGCCGACGCAAACCTGGTTGATGCAGCCCGCTTATTAATGAGATATGAGGCCTTTCCTGGTGCCCGTGATCTCAGCTCCGATCTAGCCAAGGCCCTGCGCCTGTGGGGCATGAGCCGGAATGATTTGCACAGCCGCACCAAGGCGATCTGGGCTAAGGGTTACCGGCCTGCACCGGCGGCGAGTGAGGCGGTGGGCTCAAGCTTCGATACTGCGGACCAGGAGCAGAGCTGACAACTCACCAGGGCAGCCATCGCCAATTACCCCTTCTTCGGGTGATAGTGGGGAAGTCCCCATCACCCGGCCCGGAGTGCTTTGCACCCGGGCTTTTTTCTAGCTATGGCCATTGTTCAGTCCTGGCCAGCCCTGTTGGACCAGCTGCTTAATGGCGAATCGCTGTCCGCTCAACAGGCCACCTCGCTAATGCAGGGCTGGCTGGCTGAACAGATCGATCCAGTTCTCACCGGGGGACTGCTTGCCGCCCTGCGGGCTAAGGGAGTAAGCGGTGAGGAGTTGGCGGCCATGGCAGAGGTGTTGCGCCAGGCCTGTCCGCTGCCAGCGGCCCGTCCTTGCCTAGCTCTTGTTGATACCTGCGGTACCGGAGGCGATGGGGCCGACAGCTTCAATATTTCAACTGCTGTAGCGTTTGTTGCGGCTGCCTGCGGCGCCCGTGTGGCCAAACATGGCAACCGCAGCGCCAGTGGTCGGGTGGGCTCCGCCGATGTGCTCGAGGCCGCCGGCATTCACCTGCAGGCCCCACCAGAGCAGGTGATCGCTGCCTTACCCATCGCGGGAGTCACCTTTTTGTTTGCTCCTGGCTGGCATCCAGCTCTGGTGGGACTGGCACCTCTGCGCCGCAGCCTGGGGGTCCGGACTGTTTTTAATCTGCTCGGCCCACTAGTGAATCCGCTGCGGCCTGAGGCCCAGGTGCTCGGGGTGGCCCGGCCTGATCTGCTCGATCCGATGGCTGAGGCACTGGCGCGAATGGGGCTGCGTCGGGCAGTGGTGGTGCATGGCCACGGCGGCCTTGATGAGGCCTCCCTGGCAGGTATTAACTCGCTGCGTCTGGTGGAGTCTGGAGTTGTGCGTAGCGACCAGCTTGATCCGGAGGGCCTGGGACTGCAGCTGGCCCCGATCACCGATCTGGCGGGTGGAGATCTCGCCACCAATAAAGCCATCCTCGAAGCTGTGCTCCAGGGCCGAGGTAGCCGCGCCCAGACTGATGTGGTTGCCCTAAACGCGGCGCTGGTGCTCTGGGCCGCTGGCTTAACCGACTCGGTCGCCGCTGGGGTGAGTCAGGCCCAGCAGGCCCTGGCCAGTGGAGCTGGCTGGCAAGCTCTGGAGCGGCTGCGCGACGCCCTGCCAGCCCCCGTTGCGGGATGATCGAATCAACTGCCCTGAACCCGTGAGCGAGTTCGCTGCCACTGCCTTGCTGGTGTTGGCTGACGGCACCGTGCTGCGGGGTGAGGCCTTCGGGGCCCGGGGCACGGCCATCGGAGAAGTGGTGTTCAACACCGGTATGACCGGCTATCAGGAGGTCATGACCGACCCGAGTTACTCCGGGCAGTTGGTCACCTTCACCTACCCAGAACTTGGCAACACCGGGGTTAACGACGCTGACCAGGAAGCGGATTGTCCCCATGTGCGGGGCGTGATTGCCCGCCAGCTTTCACCTCGCCCCAGCAGCTGGCGCTCGCAGGGGGACTTGGACAGCTGGCTGCTCCGCCACGGAGTAGTTGGTATTCGCGCTGTAGATACGCGAGCACTGGTGCGACATTTGCGTGATGGCGGCGCCATCAATGGCGCGATCTGTAGCGACAGCACCTCGGCGGTGGCCCTTCTTGATCAGGTGCGTTCGGCTCCTTCGATGCAGGGCCTCAATTTGGCGGCGCTGGTGTCCACCCCAGAGCCTTATCGCTGGGATCAAGCCTGCGGGGCGGCCTTCGATGCCCGTCTTCAGTTCCAGCCCGATCGCCCATATAAGGTGGTGGCGATCGATTTCGGCATCAAGCGGGCGATCCTTGAGCGCCTTACTGCCCACGGCTGCGAGGTGACCGTGCTCCCCGCTCCTACCAGTTTGGAGCAAGTCCTCAGTCATAAGCCCGAGGGAGTGTTTCTGTCCAACGGACCTGGCGATCCGGCCGCCGTTAGCAGTGGCATCGAGCTCGCAAAAGGCCTAATTGCCCAGCCCGATCTGCCCCTGTTTGGCATCTGCCTAGGACACCAGATCCTGGGGCTAGCCCTCGGCGGCACAACTTTTAAGCTGGGTTTTGGTCACCGTGGCCTGAACCACCCTTGCGGTAGCCCTGGTCTGGTGGAGATCACCAGCCAAAACCATGGCTTTGCCCTAGACCCAAACAGCTTGCCCCCAGACCGGGTGCGGGTGACCCACAGCAATCTCAACGACCACACCGTGGCCGCTATTGAGATGCTTAGGGCTCCAGCGTTTGGCATCCAGTACCACCCGGAGGCAAGTCCCGGTCCCCACGATGCCGATCATCACTTTGCTCGCTTCACGGCCCTGATGGCCAGCCGCCGCTGACGCACTTTTGTTGCGTCTTCTGCAACGGCAAATTTGCTCCCTACACTTCGCCCCAGAACAGATCGAGGACTGGAGCCATCAACGACCTGCAGCGATTGACGGTGTCCCTGCGAGGGGGCTTCGAGCAGCAGGCTCACTGCCAGCTGTTCCGCTTCACTGGCCAACTAGATGCCTACTCCGACAAACAGTTTGGGGAATTTGTGGCATCTCATCGCGGCATTGGTCGGCCAGTGGTGATCGATCTCAGCCACATCGACTTCCTCGACTCTTCCGGTCTTGGCGCTCTAGTGCAGCTTGCCAAGCAGTGCAACACCGATCGGCAGAAGTTTTTGGTGGTGGGTAATGCCCGGGTTGTACAAACTGTGAAGCTGGTACGCCTGGAAGAATTTCTGCACCTGCAGCCCGACCTCGACACAGCTCTTGGCAACCTCCCCGCCTGAGCCCCTGAAGGCCAGCCAGCCGGCTTCGAGTTGGCTTGCTGGCCTTGCTCCCCATCCGCCCCAAGCCGAGCTAGGGCCACTGCAGCTGGCCTGGCTAGGTGATGCGGTCTGGGAGCTTCACCACCGCCTGCAGCGCTGCCAGCGTCCAGGCCGCTCCCACACCCTGCACCAAGAAGTTGTTCAGTTGGTGCGCGCAGATGCCCAGGCCCTTGCTCTGGAGAGCATTGACCAACAGCTCAGTGATGCCGAACGCGATCTGGTGCGTCGGGGCCGCAATCGGGCTGGCCGGGGGCCCCGGCGGGGGGACGCGGCGGCATATGGACAGGCCACTGGCCTTGAGGCCCTGCTTGGTTGGTTGTTTCTCCACGAGCCAGCCCGGTTAGCCGAACTGCTAGATCACTTGAAGGAGAACGATCCATAACCTGCAGACATCGCCATGAGCCCACGATTTGAGCGTCGTCCCGAGAAGCGGGCGGGAAGCGGCGGCCGCGGGGCTGGCCGCCCAAGCCGCTTCAGCGGTCCCAAGCCGGAATGGCGCCGCGAGGGAGCTGGTGAAGGCCGGGAGGGGCCTAAGGAAAGGGACGCCAGGCGCGAGCCCGGGGCAGGCCCCGTTCCAAGGGGTGTATCCCGCTTCCAGCCCCGCCGAGAAGCATCAACCGATCGCCCCAGCAGTCGCGGCGAGCGCCGACCTTTTGAACGGCGCGGCGACAGCGAGCGTCCCTACAGCGACCGCCGACCAGAGCGCTTTTCCGGAGATCGTCCGTCCTTCGACCGTCCGCCTGCTCCCCGTTTTTCTAGCGATCGCTCTGGCTCCGATAGCAAGCCTTACGAACGGCGACCAGGGGGCCGCTTTGAAGGTCGTCCCCAGGGCCGCCGTCCCGACTCAGGTCGCCCTGATGGCCGTCGCTTTGAAGGGGGTGGTAGAGCAGATGGTCGACGTTTCGACGGAGGCGACCGCCCCGCGCCTGGCAGGTTCGCTGCCAAGCCTCTGATCGTCGATGCCGATAGCCTGCCCCCCAGTGGTGATGCGGAGCGCCACAGCGTCGATCCCAGTACCGACCTGATCTGGGGTCGCCACCCAGCTCAAGCTGCTCTGGAGAGCGGTCGCCCGATTCACCGGGTCTGGTGCACGCCGGAAATTCGCTTTAGTCCGAAGTTTCTACAGCTGCTGCGCGAGGCCAAATCCTCGGGAGTGCTGGTGGAGGAAGTCACCTGGGCGCGCCTGGGTCAGCTCACTGGTGGTGCTGTGCACCAAGGCATCACCCTGCAGACAGCAGCGGCCGAGACCCTCGATCTGGCGACCCTGATGGAGGGTTGCGCCACTATTGGCGAGCCGGCCTTGCTAATGGCGGTAGACGGCCTCACCGATCCCCAGAACCTCGGCGCGATTGTGCGCAGCGCCGAAGCCCTAGGCGCCCATGGCCTGGTTTTGCCCCAGCGCCGCAGCGCTGGCCTTACTGGCTCGGTGGCCAAGGTGGCTGCCGGTGCCCTTGAACATCTGCCCGTAGCCCGTGTGGTGAATCTCAATCGCGCCCTCGACACCCTCAAACAGGAGGGCTATCGGGTCGTGGGTTTGGCGACCGAGGGAACAGTCAGCCTGGAGGAAGCCGATCTGGCAGGGCCCCTTGTGATTGTTACCGGCTCTGAGGGTGATGGCCTATCCATGCTCACGCGCCGCAACTGCGACCAGCTGGTGCGCATCCCCCTGCGTGGTGCCACACCCAGCCTGAATGCCTCTGTGGCTACAGCCCTGTTGCTCTATGAGGTCGCTCGGCGGGGCTGGATGAAGGGTTTGAGCGGCTCCCAGCCCGCTCCACGTCTGGTGCGCCCCCAGTTACCCGCCCCAGCCGCCAGCCTCGATTTAGGCGAGGCGACCCTGGCTATCGAGGAGAGCTATTCGTTCTCCGAAAAGATTTCTCCAAACCAGGCAGACGCCTCCCTCGAGCCCCTGCTTGAGCGTGGGCTTGAGCCAGATAAACCAACAGAGAAACTGGCAGAGAAACAGCCAGAGGTAGTGGCTGAGGAGCTGAGTGCATCAGTGGATTCGCCGGAGCCGGAATCGGGGATTGAGCTCGGTTTCGACCCGTCCAGCAAGTCCGGTTTCCTTGGGGACATTCAGCTGTGACTCTGCACATGGGGCCCGGTACCGTCGCCGGGCAGAATATTCAACTTGCTGACCCCGCCTGATGAATTCCCTGCTGTGGCCAGTGCGCAGCTGCGCTAACGCTCTAGGCCTGGCCTGGTGGGCACGGGTTGAAACCCACTCCCCAAACGCTGTCTATTGGTTTGGCCCTTTCGTGCGTCGCGACACGCTTGAAACCCATCTGCCGGCATTCCTGAACGACCTTCGGACCGAGTCTCCCGGTTCCCTGGATCACCAGTTGCTGCGCACCCGTCGGGGGGAACCACTCACCGAGCTCGACTGAAGGGTCTTGGCCGTTGCCGCTGACTGATAGCGTCCAATTCAACTGGCCATAGGGTTGATGGGGATCGCTGATTCGCGAGAACAGGGAATTGCCGAATGGCGTCAACAACTGCGCAAGGGCGAGGTTTCGGCACGTGAACTTACCGATCACCACCTAGCCCGAATCGAGGCGGTGGATCCCACCGTCCACGCCTACCTCGAGGTGACCGCTGAGAGGGCCAGGGCAGAAGCAGATCGCATCGACGCACGGCGCGCCGCTGGAGAAGCTTTGCCACCCCTGGCAGGTATTCCGCTGGCGATCAAGGACAACCTCTGCACCAAGGGGGTTAGTACCACCTGCTCCAGCCGCATGCTGGAGCACTTCGTGCCCCCCTACGAGAGCACTGTTACCGACCGCCTCTGGCAGGCGGGAGCTGTCCTGCTTGGCAAGACAAACCTCGATGAGTTCGCCATGGGCAGCTCCACCGAGACCTCAGCCTTCGGCCCCAGTCGCAACCCTTGGAATCCAGAGAGGGTGCCTGGTGGTAGCTCCGGTGGCAGCGCCGCCGCAGTGGCTGCAGGCGAGTGCATCGCTGCCCTTGGCTCCGATACCGGCGGGTCGATTCGCCAGCCCGCCTCCTTCTGCGGAGTGGTGGGATTGAAGCCCACCTATGGCCGCGTCAGCCGCTACGGCCTGGTCGCCTTTGCCAGCTCCCTCGACCAGGTGGGCCCGTTCACCACCTCGGTTGCGGATGCGGCCGAGCTGCTGCAGGTGATCGCCGGCGCGGATCCGCGCGATGCCACCTGCCTGCAGGCCCCGGTGCCCGATTACGTCGCCGCCCTTGACCAGCCTGTTGCTGGTTTGAGGGTGGGCATGGTGCGCGAGTGCTTCGAGGCTGAGGGCCTTGATCCCCAGGTGAAGGCTGCGGTGCTGGCGGCTGCCGCCCAGCTGGAGGCCCTGGGCTGCGAGCTGGTGGATGTGAGCTGCCCCCGCTTCAACGACGGCATCGCCACCTACTACGTAATTGCGCCTTCGGAGGCCTCTGCAAACCTGGCCCGCTACGACGGTGTCAAATACGGCTACCGGGCCCCGGATGCCACCAGCCTGGCCGAGATGACTGCCCGCAGCCGGGCTGAGGGCTTTGGCGACGAGGTGCAGCGCCGCATCCTGATCGGCACCTACGCCCTCTCGGCCGGATATGTGGACGCTTACTACAAGAAAGCCCAGCAGGTGCGCACCTTGATCCGGCGTGACTTCGACCGGGCCTTTGAGGCAGTGGATGTGCTGCTCACCCCCACCTCGCCCACCACGGCCTTTGGCTTTGGCGCCCACAGCGACGACCCCTTGGCGATGTACCTCGCCGACCTGCTCACGATCCCGGCAAACATGGCTGGCCTGCCTGCCATCAATGTGCCCTGCGGTTTTGATCTCGAGGGCCTGCCGATTGGTCTGCAGCTGATCACGGGGGTGCTTGAAGAGCCGCGCCTGCTTCAGGTGGCTCACCAATACGAACTGGCTGCCCAGGTGATGCAGGCTCGCCCTGTGGCCCCATTGGTGCCCTAGGCGCTGGCCCCAGATCTAGTGGTTTTGCCCTGGTACGGGGCGCAAATGACACTGGATCTTGCGTGGTCGCCTAGTTTGGGGAGGCTTCCGATGCCTTCCGGCTAGACCTGCCCTTGGCCTTCGTTCCGCTCCACAACCACAGCGACTACAGCCTTCTAGACGGGGCGAGTCAGTTGCCGGCGATGGTGGATCGGGCTGTGGAGCTGGGCATGCCAGCCCTTGCACTCACCGACCACGGTGTGATGTACGGCGCCATCGAGCTGCTCAAGCTCTGCACCAAGGCCGGGATCAAGCCGATCATCGGCAATGAGATGTATGTCATCAATGGCTCCATTGATGACCCCCAGCAGAAAAAGGAGAAGCGCTACCACCTGGTGGTGCTGGCCAAAAATGCCGTCGGCTATCGCAACCTGGTCAAGCTCACCAGCATCAGCCACCTGCGTGGCATGCGCGGCCGGGGCATCTTTGCCCGTGCCTGTATCGACAAGCAATTATTGAGCCAATACAGCGAAGGGTTAATCGTGGCAACTGCCTGCCTGGGAGGCGAAATTCCCCAGGCGATTTTGCAGGGCCGGCCCGATGCGGCGCGGGAGGTTGCCAGCTGGTATCAACGCACTTTTGGCGACGACTTTTACCTGGAGATCCAGGATCATGGCGGCATCGAAGATCGCATCGTCAACACCGGCATTGCCCGCATCGCTGCCGAGCTGGGCATTGAGCTGATCGCCACCAATGATGCCCATTACCTCAGTGCCAACGACGTAGAAGCCCACGACGCGCTGCTTTGCGTGCTTACGGGCAAGTTGATCAGCGACGTGAAACGCCTGCGCTACACGGGGACCGAATACATCAAGGGGGAGGCAGAGATGCTCTCCCTGTTCAATGACCATCTTCCTTCTGAGCTGATCGAGCGGGCTGTGGCCAACACAGCCAAGGTGGCCGAAAAGGTGGAGGCCTACGACATCCTCGGCCGCTATCAGATGCCCCGCTTCCCGATCCCAGCGGGGCACACAGCGGTGAGCTATCTCACTGAGGTGGCCGAGCAGGGCCTCCGGCAGCGTCTGCGGCTGGATAGTGGCGCTGGCTTCGAACCCCACTACGGCGATCGCCTCGCCTTTGAGCTCCAGGTAATGGAGCAGATGGGTTTTCCCACCTACTTCCTGGTGGTGTGGGACTACATCCGCTTCGCCCGAGACAACGGCATACCTGTGGGGCCGGGTCGTGGTTCAGCGGCGGGTTCCTTGGTGGCCTACGCCCTGGGGATCACCAACATTGATCCGGTTACCAATGGCTTGCTGTTTGAGCGGTTCTTGAACCCTGAGCGCAAGTCGATGCCTGATATTGATACGGATTTCTGTATCGAGCGGCGTGGCGAAGTTATCGACTACGTCACTAAGCGCTATGGCGAAGAGAAGGTGGCCCAGATCATCACCTTCAACCGCATGACTTCAAAAGCGGTGCTCAAGGATGTGGCCCGCGTACTCGATATTCCCTATGGCGATGCGGATCGCCTGGCCAAGTTGATCCCCGTGGTGCGAGGCAAACCTGCCAAGCTCAAGGAAATGATCGGAGCCGAATCACCGGCGCCAGAATTTCGCGAGAAATATGAAAAAGATCCAGTGGTACAGCGCTGGGTTGATATGGCAATGCGTATTGAGGGCACAAACAAGACCTTTGGCGTACACGCGGCTGGGGTAGTAATTGCGGCGGAGCCCCTTGATGAACTTGTCCCCCTGCAGCGCAACAACGATGGCCAGGTGATTACTCAATACTTCATGGAAGATGTGGAGTCGATGGGTCTATTGAAAATGGACTTTCTCGGCCTCAAAAATCTCACAATGATCGATAAAACTGTCAATCTTGTACAGCAATATAGTGGTATTAAGGTTGATCCAGATGATCTGCCTCTTAACGATGTAGGTACCTACGCCCTGCTTGCCCGTGGTGATCTGGAGGGCATCTTTCAGCTTGAATCAAGCGGCATGCGCCAGATTGTGCGCGATCTCAAGCCTTCATCACTTGAGGATATATCTTCTATTTTGGCCCTATATAGGCCCGGTCCGCTTGATGCAGGTCTGATCCCTAAATTCATTAATCGCAAGCACGGTCGAGAGGTAATTGACGTAGCCCACGAGAAGCTTGAGCCGATTCTTAAGGAGACTTACGGGATCATGGTTTACCAAGAGCAGATCATGAAGATCGCTCAGGAATTGGCTGGCTATTCCCTTGGTGAAGCAGACCTGCTGCGGCGGGCGATGGGTAAGAAGAAAAAGAGTGAGATGGAGAAACACCAGAGCCTTTTTGTAAGTGGCGCTACTGAACGTGGCGTCGAACCGCGAATAGCGGAGGCATTGTTTGAGCAGATGGTTCTATTTGCTGAATACTGTTTCAATAAGAGCCATTCCACCGCCTATGGCGCGGTGACCTATCAAACCGCGTATCTCAAAGCCCACTACCCAGTTGCCTACATGGCGGCGCTGCTCACCGTAAATTCCGGTGACTCGGCCAAGGTGCAGCGATATATCGCCAACTGCAATGCTATGGGTATCGAAGTGATGCCCCCCGATGTAAATGCTTCCGGCATCGATTTCACACCCGTTGGTGATCGAATTCTGTTTGGCCTTTCGGCCGTCCGCAATCTCGGTGATGGGGCGATTCGACAGTTGATCGAGGCCCGCTCTGGCGATGGTCGTTTCAACTCCCTGGCCGAGCTATGCGATCGCCTTCCTGGTCAGCAGCTCAACCGCCGTGCCTTGGAGGCCCTAATCCATTCAGGAGCACTTGATGCCCTCGAGCCTCTGGGCAATCGCGCCCAATTGATGGCGGATCTGGATCTGGTGATCGACTGGGCCAGCTCCCGTGCCAAGGACCGGGCCAGCGGTCAGGGCAACCTCTTTGATTTGTTTGGTGCCACTGCCGCTGCTGATTCTGCTGGGGGTTCAGATGCTGCCGGCCTGGCCGATATCAGCACCGCTCCCAAGGCTGCTCCGGTGCGCGACTATCCCCCCACAGAAAAACTACGCCTGGAAAAGGAGTTGGTGGGCTTCTACCTATCAGACCATCCCCTCAAGCAGTTGGCCCAGCAGGTGAAGTTGCTATCGCCGGTGGCTCTGGGCAATCTCGAGGAGATGGCCGACAAAGCCAAGGTGAGTGCAATTGTGATGGTGCCTGAGCTGCGACAGGTGAACACCCGCAAGGGCGACCGGATGGCCGTGCTTCAGCTTGAGGATCTAACTGGAAGCTGTGAGGCGGTCGTTTTTCCTAAAAGCTATGCCCGTTTAGCCGACCACCTAATGGTGGATGCGCGCTTGCTGGTGTGGGCTTCGGTGGATCGCCGCGATGATCGGGTGCAATTAATCGTCGAGGATTGCCGCTCCATCGACGATCTGCAGTTGTTGATGGTCGATTTACCCGCCGATCAGGCCGCCGACATCGCCATTCAGCACCGCCTGCGCGAGTGCCTACATCGTCACAAGCCACCTCAGGATGAGGCTGGCCTGCGAGTGCCTGTGGTGGCCCTGGTTCGTCAGGCGGGCCAGACCCGCTTTGTGCGGCTTGGCCCCCAATTCTGCGTAGGCGATGTGGGCGCTGCCCTTGATACGCTCATAGCTGCCGATTTTCAGGCCCGCATCAGCTCATCGCTCCTGGCGGCCTGAGCTGGTTGGCTGATTGCCTGCACCATTTCGCATCGCCTTAACCGAGCTGCGCAAGCGGCTGATGTTGAGTCCGATCTGCTCGCTGCCAAGCAAGCTGCCTGGCTTCTCTTCCCAGCTGGCGGAAAGCACGCCGAAGCTCAAGCCCAGCAGCCCTAGAAAAAAACATCCACCCGATGCCGCCAAGGTGGCACCGGGTGGAACGTCGAAGATTTGGCGGCTTACTAACAGGTAGCTGCCAATAAATACGCCCATGCCCATCACAGTTGGAATGCCGGTGCCGATTGCAATTCGGCGCGCCATGCGATTGGCCACCGCATCAGGGATTACCTGCTGGCTGGGACCGGAACGCCGGGCCGGTTTTGGTTTGCCCTTGCCCGATTGGGTGCGACCCTGCATTCCCTTTCCGGCCATGGCTGCCTCGATCAGCCCCGGATGCCGA
>ERZ888423.954-NODE-954-length-27552-cov-11.280867_pt1 | contig 27552 bp, 26 predicted proteins | sample MGYA00520523_ERZ888423 | MGnify/ENA primary metagenome ERZ888423 (study PRJEB32303, sample SAMEA104408611) | aquatic metagenome | biome: Brackish water; feature: Pelagic; material: water | place: Baltic Sea | collected 2014-06-08T10:24:00 | depth 30,27 m ...
GGCGGCGGGCCTGCCGGCAGGGCGCGCGCGGGCGCTGGCGCTCGCCCATGCTGCGACGGCGGCGCTGCCAGCCGCAGGCCGACCGTAAGCGCGGGCGAGCGCCTGATCGTCCGGTAGACCGCGCTTTCGGGGCGCGGTATCAAGGTCCGAACAGATATCTGGGGGAATCGCCTGATGGAACTTCGCAATCTCGGGTCATCCGGCCTGCGCGTCTCGCTGGTCGGACTTGGCTGCAACAATTTCGGCATGAAGCTGGACGCGGCCGGCACGGCCGCCGTCGTGAACGCGGCGATCGACGCTGGCATCACGCTCTTCGATACGGCCGACATGTATGGCGGCCGCGGCGGCTCCGAGGAGCATCTCGGCGCGGCCCTGGGCGCCCGCCGGAAGGACATCGTGCTCGCAACCAAGTTCGGTTGGGAGATGGACGACGCCGGCAAGCTGCGCGGCGCCTCCAGGGGCTATATCGTTCAGGCGGTCGAAGCGTCGCTGCGTCGCCTGAAGACCGACTGGATCGACCTGTACCAGCTTCACAAGCCCGATCCGTTCACGCCGATCGACGAAACCCTGCGGGCGCTCGACGACCTGATCCGCGCCGGCAAGGTGCGCTATGTCGGCTCCTCGAATTTCGCGGCCTGGCGGAGCGCGGAGGCGGAATTCGTGGCGCGCGAACTGGGCGTCGCCCGCTTCGTGTCCTGCCAGGAAGAATGGAACGTCCTCAATCGGGCGATCGAGCGGGACGTCGTTCCGATGATGCGCGAATACAAGCTTGGCATGCTGCCGTTCTTCCCGCTGGCGTCCGGCCTCCTGACCGGCAAGTACAAGCGGGACGCCATGCCGAAGGGCGCGCGCCTGACCGACAATCCGAAGTTCGCGAACCGCGGCTATGTGAACGACGATAATTTCGCCAAGGTCGAAAAGCTCGAGGCCTATGCCAAGAGCCAGGACCGCAGCTTGCTGGAGCTGGCGTTCGGCTGGCTGGCGTCCCAGTCCGTCACGGCGTCCGTGATCGCCGGGGCCACGAAGCCCGAACAGATCGCCAGCAATGTCGAGGCCGCCGGTTGGGCGATGACCGCAGCCGATCTCGCCGCAATCGACGGGATTGTCGGCGGCTAATTCGAGCCCGGGGTCGCGTCTCGGACGTCCGGGGCCGCTGGCGCGCTGGCTGTCTCGGCATGATTGGCCATACGGTCCAGAATCACGGTCTTGATTGTGGACGACATCAGGCGCGCCTTAGCGGCTTCGGCGTCCGCCATGATCGCCGACAGGCGCGGCGTCGCCAATGCCGGCGCCTCGTCGTGCACGGCCTGCAGGAAGGTCGGGGTTTCGATCAGCGCCAGCCCGAGGTCCCGGTAAAGGTCATAGAGCGTGACTTCGTCGAGATCGCGCGCCAGCAGGAGGCTGCCCGCGACCGACGGCGCGACATAGCCCAGGCTTTGCAGCCGTTCCAGGATCTGGCCAAGGTCGGCGGACCCCGCGGGCAAGGCGCGCTCGACCTCGGAGCGCTCCGCCGGCGCGCCAGCCTCGACGGCGCGCCAGATCATCGTCAGGACGCCGATCGACGCGGTCAGCCGCTCGCCCGCCGTCAGCGGCTGGCGGCGGGCGGCGGCGATGGCGCCTTTCCATTCCGGCAACGCGGCCGCGATTTCGGCGCCGATCAGGACGACGGTCCAGGTTGCGTACATCCACAGCAGGAAGAACGGGATCGCGGCGAGCGCGCCATAGATCGCTTCCTGGGCGGCGGCCGATTTGACATACAGACCGAAAACCTGCTTCAGGCCCTCGAACAGGATGGCCGACATCAGGCCGCCGGCGAAGGCATGCTTGATCTTCACCGAGCGGTTGGGCGCCGCGATGAAGAGGACCGTAAATGCCGCGGTCTCCAGCGCCAGAGGCGTCAAGCGGCGAAACCAGGCGATCGCGCCTTCCGCAGGGAGATCTCCGGCGAACGCCGTGAAGTAGCTCGTGAGCGAAATGCCGCCGGCGAGCAGCACAGGCGGCAAGGTCAACAAGCCCCAGAAAATCAGGAAGCGCTGCGGCAGCGAGTGCAGGTCGACGACGCGCCAGATGGTGTTCAGCGTCGTTTCGATGGTGTTCAGCATCAGGATCGCCGTGACGCCGATGCCAAGCGCCGCGATGACGCCGAGCTTCCGGGTATTCTCCAGGAATGCGTTCAGATGCACATGCACGGCGGCGCTGGCCCCGGGCGTGAGCGGCGACATGATCATGTCGCGAACCTGCTGACGGACGTCGTCGAACGCCGGGAATGCGCTGAGCGCCGCCAGAACGACTGCCAGCAGCGGCACCAGCCCGAGCAATGAGGTATAGGTCAGCGATGCGGCGGTTTCGAAGCCCCGATCGTCGAAGAAGCGCTGGACGACATAGCGGATGAACGCAGGGATGTCGCGGATCGCCCGCCAGACCGCGCGCGCCGTGCGGCGCCATCGGTCATCGTCTCCGGTGTCCTGCTCGTCCTTCATCTCAGTCCCATGCCGGATCGCCTATCGGCCTTCAGATCGATCTCAATAAGGTAGAGCATGGACCGCGCGTCCACGTGGACGCGCCATGCTCAAGTCTTGAATATAGGGACATAACGTCCCGAAACGAGGCCGCTTTTTGAATGGTTTACCGGCGGCGATGCGTCGGCTAGTTTAGCGCCACGGGCGAAGGCGTCGCCCGCTGCGCCGACCTCGGAAGGGGCGGGCTACCTGGGGGGCGATCGGGCCGACATGGACCGCACGATTTACGGGTACATTCTTAGGCACAGCAAGAAACAACAGGTCGTTCTGTTGTTTATTACCTGCGCGGCGTTCCCGTTCATTTACCTTCAGCCTGAAATTGTCAAGCGCATCATCAACAAGGCGATTGGCGGAAAGGTCTCGGATTTCCCGAAGGATATATTCGGGTTCGAGTTCGAGCAGATCCCATACCTGGTTCTGATGTGCTTCGCCTTCCTTGGCATCGTGCTGATCAATGGCGGCTTCAAGTATTACATCAACCTGTTGAAGGGCCGGTTGGGCGAGCGGATGCTGCGCCGGCTGCGCTACATGCTCTACGGCCGGGTGCTGCGGTTCCCGCAATCGCACTTCAAGCGGGTGTCCCAGGGCGAGATCATTCCGATGATCACCCAGGAAGTGGAGCCGCTCGGCGGCTTTATCGGCGACGCCGTGGCGCAGCCGCTGTTTCAAGCCGGCATGTTGGTGACGTTCCTGATCTTCATTATGGTTCAGGACGTCTACATGGGTCTGACCGCGATCGCGATGTTCCCGATCCAAGGCATGATCATTCCCCGGATGCAGAAAAAGGTGAACGCGCTCGGCAAGCTCCGGGTGCGGGCTGTCCGCCGCGTTTCCGAACGGATCAGCGAATCGATCAACGGCATCCAGGAAGTGCACGCCAACGACAGCTCGAACCTGATGCGCTCCGAGTTCGCGGGCCACCTGGGGCGGATCTACGACATTCGCTTCGAGATCTTCCAGCGCAAGTTCATGATCAAGTTCCTGAACAACTTCCTCAGCCAGTTCACGCCGTTCATTTTTTATCTGCTCGGCGGCTATCTGGCGATCAAGGGCGACCTGACGATCGGCGCGTTGATCGGCGTCATCAGCGCGCACAAGGATATGAATGCGCCCTGGAAGGAGTTGCTGACGTTCTATCAGCAGTACATGGACGTGAAGATCAAATATGAGCAGGTGATCGAACAGTTCGATCCGCCCGGCATGCTCGATGAAAAGCTGCAGCTCGACGAGCCGGCCAGCATCCCCGCAATTCCGAAGACCGCGGCCGTCGCCGCGCAAAGCCTGACCTTCCAGGAAGACGAAACGACCATCCCGATCCAGAATTTCAATCTGACCTTCCAGGCGGGCGAGCGGGTCGCGCTGATCGGCGCGAGCGGCGGCGGCAAGGATGAGTTTCCGATGCTGCTGTCCCGGCTCCTGGCGCCGACCAGCGGCCGCATCGCGATCGACAATCAGGATATCAAGGACTGGTCGGAAGCCGTGCTGGGGCGCCGCTTCGCCTATGTCGGCCCGAACGCCTATCTCTTCTCCGATTCCGTGCGCGCCAACTTGCTGTTCGGCCTGAAGCACCGCCCCGTTATGGAGCGCGACCGCGACGAAGCCGCCAAGAAGGCGCGCGCCGCCGCCCTGGAAGAAAATAGCCGGGCCGGCAACACGATCGAGGACTTCGACGACGACTGGGTGGACTATGGCGCTCTCGGCGCCGACGGCCCGGCCGACGCGGACGAAAAGCTGATCGACGTCCTCGGCCATGTCGAACTGACCCGGGACGTCTACGCGCTTGGCCTGCGCGGCTCGATCGACCCGAAGGCGCGGCCGCGCCTCGCCGAACTGGCGCTCGAAGCCCGCCAGCAGCTAGGCGTGCGGCTGGATGCGGAGAACCTGCGCGATCTGGTCGAGCCCTACGATCCGGCGCAGTACAACAGCAATGCCAGCCTCGCGGAGAACCTGCTGTTCGGCACGATCGTCGCCGGCGGCCTCGATCTCGAAACGCTTGGCGACCATCCCTATGTCCGAACCGTGCTCAGCGAGGGCGGGCTGCTGGACGATTTGCTGAATGTCGGCAAGGAAGCCGCCGCGCTGATGGTCGAGCTGTTCGCCGACGTCGAACCCGGCGACCCGTTGTTCGAGCAATACAGCTTCATCAAGGCCGACGCGCTGCCCGATTATCAGATCATCCTGACAAAGTTCGCCCGCGGCGCCGCCGAGGCGCTGACCGACGCCGAACGCGGCATGTTGCTCGCCATGCCGTTCAAGCTGGTCACCGCCCGGCATCGTCTCGGGCTGATCACGGACGAAATCCGCGACCGTGTGGTCGCCGCCCGCAGCCGCTTCCGGGAGAACCTGCCGGAGGATCTTTCCGGCGCGATCGAATTCTTCGACCCCGAAAGTTACAATGCGGCGGCGTCGGTGCAGGACAATATCCTGTTCGGCAAGATCGCATATGGGGAGGCCGAAGGGCCGGAGACCGTCGGCCGGCTGCTGGATGAAGTCGTCGGGGAATTGAAGCTGGAGCATGATATCGTGGCGGCAGGCCTGGACTTCGAGGTCGGCATCGGCGGGTCGCGGCTTGGCGGCATGCAGCGCCAGAAGATCGCAATCGCCAGGGCGCTCGCCAAGCGGCCCGACCTGCTGATATTGAATGGCGCGACCGATGCGATGGACACCCGGACCCGGGCGAAACTCGTGGATAGCATCCTGGCCGCCGCGCCCGGAGGCGTCGTCTGGGCGATGGGCGACACCGAGCAGACGGGGCCCTTCGACCGCGTCGCCGAAGTCGGCGGCGGGCGTGTGCTGAATGTGACTGAAAACGACGGTAATCGGGAGTAAGTCGATGTCTCTCGCGGAAGAAGTTGATCTGCTACGCGGCATTGCGCTGTTCGAGCGCATGGAGCCGTCGAAGTTGAAGTTGCTGGCGATGACCAGCGACCGGGTCAATTTTCGCGCTGGCGCCGTCATGATGAAACAGGGCGACAACGGCGACGCCGCTTATGTGATCATCAGCGGCAAGGGCGAGGTTTATATCGATACCCCCGGCGGGGAGATCAAGGTGGCGGAGATGGGGCCGGGCCAGGTCGTCGGCGAGATCGCGATCATGATCGACACGCCGCGCACCGCCACCGTCAAGACGCCGGAGGGCCTGACGGCCCTGAAGATCCCAAAAGAGAATTTCCTGCGGCTCTTGAGCAGTTCCCCCCAGATCGCGCTTGAGATCATCCGCGTCCTCGCCGCGCGATTGGAAAACACCAACGCGCAGCTTCGCGCGGCCGTCGCCAAGCAAAGCGCCTAGGGGCGCCGATGAGCCGTCTCGATAGCGCAATCCGGCGCCTGGAAGCGCAGCGCGCCTGCCTGAACCGCGCCGCCGGCCTGATCGCCGGCATCGAAGGTCCGGTCCTGGAACTCGGCCTGGGCAACGGGCGGACCTATGACCATCTGCGCCTGCTGCTGCCGAACCGGCGCATCGTCGTGTTCGAGCGGAAGGCGATGGCGCATCCGGACAGCATGCCGCCGGCGGCGGACCTGATCGAAGGCGATTTCCGGGATACGATCGCGAGCGCGCTCAAGGTAATCGGCCAGCCGGCGGCGCTCGCCCATGCGGATATCGGCAGCGGCGACAAGGCAGCGACAGCCGCGCTCGCCGCCTGGCTCGGCCCGATGCTGCAGCCCTTGCTGACCCCTGGCGCCGTCATCGTATCCGACCAGTATCTGCCGGTCCCCGGCGCCATCGCGCTGCCCTTGCCGGAAACGGTCGCGGAAGGCCGCTACAACATCCAGAGAATGCCAGCCTGAGAGTCGCGTCATGCCGAAATCCGACCAGACGATCACCTTCGACGATTTCCTGAAGGTCGACATTCGTGTCGGCCGCATCCTGAAGGCGGAGCCCTATCCGGAGGCGCGCCGGCCGGCCTACAAGGTCTGGGTTGATTTCGGCCCGGAGATCGGGGAGCTGAAGTCCTCGGCCCAGATCACTGTGCATTATACGCTCGACGAATTGCCGGGCCGCCTGGTCGCCGGCGTCGTCAACTTCCCCGACAAGCAGATCGGCAAGTTCCGCTCGGAGTTCCTGCTACTGGGCTTCACGGATGCGGATGACGCCGTCGTGCTGGTCGAACCCGACAAGGACGTGCCCCTTGGCGGGCGCCTGCAATAGGAACCCATCGATGACCGACGCCGCCCCCGCCCAAAACAAGTGGCAGTTCTGGATCGACCGTGGCGGCACCTTTACCGATATCGTCGCGCGGAAGCCCGACGGCGCTGTCGTCACCCACAAGCTGCTGTCGGTCAATCCGGAACGCTACGCCGACGCCGCGACCCAGGGCATCCGGGACCTGCTGGGCCTGACGGGCGACGAAGCCATCCCTGGCGACGCCATCGATGCGGTCAAGATGGGCACGACCGTCGGGACCAACGCCTTGCTCGAGCGCAAGGGCGAGCCGACCGTGCTCGCCATCACCGCCGGTTTTCGGGACTTGTTGCGGATCGCCTATCAGAACCGGCCGCGGCTCTTCGACCTGGAGATCAAGTTGCCGGAACTGCTTTATGGCGATGTGATCGAGCTGGAAGAGCGGGTGCTGGCGGACGGGACCGTCGAAACGCCGCTGAACGAAGCCGCGGCCGCCGAAGCCCTCAAAGCCGCCAAGGCGAAAGGCTATGACAGCATCGCGATCCTGACGCTGCACGGCTACCGCTACACCGACCACGAGGCCCGCGTCGCCGAACTCGCCGGCGAGGCCGGCTTCAGCCAGATCTCCGTCAGCCACAAGGCGAGTCCGCTGGTGAAGGCGGTCGGGCGCGGCGACACGACGGTCGTCGATGCATATCTCTCGCCGGTGCTCCGCCGCTATGTCGATCTCGTCGCGAGCGAGATGGCAGGCGCGCGTTTGATGTTCATGCAGTCGAACGGCGGCCTCGCGGATGCGCGGCTGTTCCAGGGCAAGGATTCGATCCTCTCCGGCCCGGCGGGCGGCGTCGTCGGGGCGGCGAAAACCGCGGCGATGGCGGGCTTCGACCGGATCATCGGGTTCGACATGGGCGGCACGTCGACCGACGTCTCGCATTATGCCGGCGACTACGAGCGCACTTTCGAAACCCTGGTCGCTGGCGTGCGGATGCGGGCGCCGATGATGCAGATCCACACGGTCGCCGCGGGCGGCGGCTCGATCCTGGCGTTCGAGCAGGGCCGGTACCGGGTCGGACCCGAAAGCGCCGGCGCGGCGCCCGGCCCGGCCTCCTACCGGCGCGGCGGCCCGTTGACGGTGACCGATTGCAATGTCCTGCTCGGCCGCTTGCAGCCGGACCATTTCCCGCCGGTCTTCGGCCCGAACGGCGACCTGCCGCTCGATCCCGCGGCCGCCCGGGCGCGCTTCGACGAGATGGCTGCCGCCATCCGGGACGAGACCGGCGATACGCGGGCGATCGAGGATGTGGCGGCCGGATATCTCAAGATCGCCGTCGAAAACATGGCGAACGCCATCAAGGAAATCTCGATCCGGCGCGGCTATGACGTGACGGAGTACACGCTTTGCTGCTTCGGCGGCGCCGGCGGCCAGCATGCCTGCATGATCGCCGACACCCTCGGCATGGAGAAGATTTTCATCCATCCCTATGCAGGCGTGCTTTCGGCCTATGGCATGGGCCTGGCCGACCTCCGGGCGGTCAAGGAACGCTCGGTCGAACGGAAGCTCGCGCCCGACATGCTGGCGGACGTCGAAGCGACCCTGGCGGAACTGGGCGCGGAGGCGGAGGACGAAGTGCGTCCGCAATTGACGTCCGGCGACCGGATGCATGTCGAGCGACGCGCGCATCTCCGCTATGAAGGCACGGATTCCGCCCTGGAGGTCGCATTTCCGTCCGGCGGCGATGTCGCGGGCGCGCTTCGCAAGGCCTTCGAGGACGAGCATCGCCAGCGCTATGGCTTCGTCATGGCCGACAAGCCGCTGATCGTCGCGACCGCGGTCGCGGAAGCCGTCGGCGAAACCGATGTCGTCGAGGAAGCCGCCTGGGCGATCGGCGCCGATCCGAAGGCCGCCGTGATCGCGACCCATCCCGTCTATACCGACGGCGCCTGGGCTGAAATTCCGTTCTATGACCGGGACGCGATGGAGCCGGGCGCCGCCGTCGCCGGCCCCGCTATCATCATCGAGCGGACCGGCGCCAATATGGTCGAGCCCGGCTGGCGGGCGGAGATCACCGGCCTCGATCATCTGGTCATGACGCGGACGACGCCGGTCGAACGGGACTTCGCCATCGGCACCGAAGCGGACCCGGTCTTGCTGGAGGTCTTCAACAACCTGTTCATGTCGGTCGCGGAGCAGATGGGCGCGGCGCTGGAGAACACGGCCTATTCCGTCAACATCAAGGAGCGTCTGGATTTTTCCTGCGCGATCTTCGATCCCGAGGGCAGCCTGGTCGCGAACGCCCCCCATGTGCCTGTGCATCTTGGCTCCATGGGGGCGTCGGTCCGCGCGATCCTGACCGAACGGGCGGGCGCGATGAACCCTGGCGATTTCTATGCCCTGAACAATCCCTATAACGGCGGGACGCACCTGCCGGACATCACGGTCGTCGCGCCGGTCTTTGAAGGCGATGCGATCATCTTTTTTGTCGCCGCCCGCGGCCATCATGCCGACGTCGGCGGTCTGACGCCCGGTTCGATGCCGCCGGATTCGACCGAGATCGAGCATGAAGGCGTGCTGATCGATAATTTCCTGCTGGTCGACCGGGGCGATTTCCAGGCGAAGGCGCTGGAGGACCTGCTGCTCTCCGCCAAATATCCGGCGCGCAATGTCTACCAGAACGAAGCCGACCTGAAGGCCCAGATCGCCGCCTGCGAAAAGGGCGTGCAGGAAGTCCGCCGGATGATCGCGCATTTCGGGCTGGATGTGGTGCAGGCCTATATGGGCCACGTGCAGGACAATGCCGAGGAAAGCGTGCGCCGGGTGATTGGCGCGCTCAAGAACGGATCGTTCGACTATGGCCTCGATAACGGCGCGACGGTATCGGTCGATATCTCGATCGATCCGGAGAAGCGCTCGGCGAAGCTGGACTTCAGCCGCTCGTCGGCTGAGCTTACGTCGAACTTCAACGCCCCGGCGGCGATCTGCCGGGCGGCGGTGCTCTATGTGTTCCGGATGCTGGTCGGCCAGGATATCCCGCTCAATGACGGCTGCCTGAAGCCGATCGAGATCGTGCTGCCCGAAGGCTCGATGCTGAACCCGCGCCCGCCGGCCGCCGTTGTCGCCGGCAATGTCGAGACCAGCCAGGTGGTCACGGATACGGTCCTGGGCGCCCTTGGCGTGATGGGCGCCTGCCAGGGCACCATGAACAACTTCACCTTCGGCAACAAGCGCCACCAGTATTACGAAACCATCTGCGGCGGCGCGGGCGCCGGGCCGACCTGGGATGGGGCGAGCGCTGTCCACACTCACATGACCAACACCCGCCTGACCGACCCCGAAATTCTGGAGATGCGCTATCCGGTCGTGCTCGAGCGCTTCGGCATTCGCCATGGCTCGGGCGGCGCGGGCAAGCACACGGGCGGGGATGGCATCATCCGCCGGGTGCGGTTCGAGGAGGCGATGACGGCGGCGATCCTCTCCAACCGCCGCAAGATCGCGCCTTACGGCATGGCCGGCGGCGGCGCGGGCAAGGTCGGCGTGAACCGGGTCGAGCGCAAGGACGGCACGGTGATCCAGCTTGCCGGCGCCGACCAGGCGGAGATGCAGCCGGGCGACGTCTTCGTCATCGAAACCCCAGGCGGCGGCGGGTACGGCAGCCCTTAAGCCGCCCGCCGGCACGGGACAGCTTGTCTCGGGCGCTGTCCCAGGCTCGCCGATATGGTATGTCATGCTCGACGAGCGCCGCCCTGATCGAGCGCCGCTTACCGTCCCGATCCGCAGCATGCGAGCCGACGATGCCCCATCTTGTCCGCCTGGAGACTTTTGACGCCGAGATCGAGGTCGCGGAGGATGAAACCATCCTCGAAATCGCGCTTGAGGAGAATATCGCCTATCCCTTCGGCTGCGCGTCCGGGAATTGCGGCGCCTGCAAGTCGCGGCTGATCCGGGGCACTGTGCATATGCGCGGCCATTCGGCCTTCGCGCTGACGGAGGATGAAGCGGCGCGCGGCCTGATCCTCGCCTGCCGCGCGGAGCCGCGCGGCGATTGCACGGTTGCTGTCCTGAACTATGACGACGCCGTGGCGCACCCCTTGAAGCGCCTCGTCGGCGAAGTGGCCTCGGTCGAGCGGCTGACCCACGATATCGCCGCCGTTCGCGTCCAGTTGCCGGAGCCGATGGCCTATACGGCCGGCCAGTTTGCGAGCGTCGCGTTTCCAGGATTTCCGGCGCGGGATTATTCCTTCGCCGCGCCCTTCGACCCATCGGGCATGGTCGAGTTTCACGTGCGCAAACTGGCGGCGGGCGGCGTTTCGGCCTTCATTCTGGATGAACTGGCGGCGGGGGAAGCGGTCGCGGTCCAGGGGCCGCTGGGCTTCGCTTTCCTGCGCGAGGCGGAAACCGGGCCGATCTTCGCGGTCGCCGGCGGCTCCGGCCTCGCGCCAGTGCATGCCATTCTGCAATCGGCGCTCCAGGCCGGCGCTGGCGACCGACCGGCGCATCTCTGGTTTGGCGCTCGCGCGGAGCGGGACGTATATCTGGAAGCCGCGCTCAAGGCGCTGCCGGGCCTCGGTCTCAAAATCGCGCTGTCCGAGCCCGATGGCGCGACCGACCGGCCGGTCGGCTTCGTGACGGATATTCTGGCGGCCGATCTGCAGGCGCTGGGTCCGGCCGCGCTCGACGGCGCCCGGGCCTATCTCGCCGGGCCGCCGCCGATGGTGGAGGCGGCCGTCCGGATTTTTCAAGCGGCCGGTCTCGATCCTGCCCGCATTCATGCCGACGCCTTCTATACCGAGGCCGAGAAGCAGGCGCTCGCCTGACGGAAGCCTTATCTATGTCAGCCGGGCGAGCTCCGCGAAGGATGGGTCAGAGGCGATGAAGCCGCCTGACAGCAAGGAAGACTTCAGGCGGACGAAGCCGTCGACCGTGAGATTTGGCTCTTCCGGCCAGATGCCAAGCCGCTGGTAGCGGGCGATCGCGCTGCTGAGCGTATCGGCGTCGAAATCCGGAAACCAGGGCGCGATCGCCGCCGCCGCCTCGTGAGCTGGGATGGTCTGCAGGCGCTTCAAGGCGGCGCCGAGGCCGCGGGTGAGGGCCGCGGCGGCGTCCGGTCGGCCGTCGACGAAGCTTCGGGGCGCGTAGAAGCTGGTGAACGCCAGCGCGCCGCGCCGGGCGCCGGCGGCGACGACCATGCCCTGGCCGCGCGCCTCCGCCAGGGTCCCCCAGGGTTCGAACGCCAGCACGTAATCGACGTCGCCCGTGGCGAGCCGGCGGAGCGCGGTTTCCGGTTCCACGCCGTCCTCCCGGACGACCGACGCCGGATCGGCGCCGCGGCGGCGGATATCCTCCTGCAGCAGCAGCCATGGCGTCGGCGCGTGGGTCGCGACCAGGAGACGCTTGCCGGCGAGGCGTTCGGCCGCGAAGTCCGGTTCCGGCCTGGCCGCGAGCGTCATGAAGGGATCGCGGGCGACGGCCAGGCCGAAGCAGACGAGATCGGCATTCGGGTCCTTGTCGTGGGCCGCCATGACGCGCATCGGCCCGCCCCAGGCGACGTCGACCCGGCCAGCGGCGGCGCCGGCGGCGGTCTCCTCGCCGGACGGCGACAGCGTTGCGTTCAGGTCGACGCCGGCTGCGGCGAACAGCCCTTCGGCAAGGCCAAGATAGAACGGCGTATAGACCAGGCCGCGAAGGTTCTCATAGGCGTTGATGCGCAACATCGATCACTCCGTTGATGGCGGCTGCCGCAATGGGGGCGCTGCCCGGCGCCGCCGATCGCCGCCCGAAAATCGCCGGAAGTCAACTTTGACCCGCGCCATCCGGCAAAACAATCCTATAATGTTAGGGTGAGCGAAGGCGGGCTGGGCCGACCGGATTTGTTTGGCGCGTCCGCCAGAAGCCGGATGCCGTGATCGCCAGCGCTGCCAAGGATGGCAAGGCCCGGCGCGCAACAGGAGAAAGACGATGGCTGCGAAAGTCGAAGTGTATTCCAGCATGTGGTGCCCGTTCTGCTTCCGGGCGAAGAAGCTCTTGACGGACAAGGGCGTGGCGTTTGAGGAGATCGACGTCGACGGCGACCCGAAGGTGCGGCAAGCCATGCGCGAGCGCGCCGATGGCCGCTATACGGTGCCGCAAATCTTCATCGATGGCGTCGGCGTCGGCGGATCGGACGATCTCGCCGCCCTGGAATCGACAGGCAAGCTTGACGCCATGTTGGCGGGCGCCGCGCGATGAGCCAGACATTCACAGCCGCCTGCGTGCAGAACACGGCCGAGCGCGATCCCGCGCCGACGATGGCGGCGCTCAGCGATCTGATCCGCCGCGCCCGCGACCAGGGCGGCGACCTGATCATGACGCCGGAAGTCTGCGCCATGCTGGAGCCGCGGCGGAAGCTCGCGATGACCAAGGTCGAGCTGGAAGAGAGCAATTCCGCGCTGGAGCAGTTTCGCGGCCTCGCCCGCGAAACCGGGGCCTGGATCCTGATCGGCTCCATGGCGATCAAGCTGGCGGATGAGGAGCGGTTCGCCAATCGCTCGATCCTGCTCAATCCGAAGGGGGAGAGCGTCGCGCGCTACGACAAGATCCACATGTTCGATGTGGATGTCGGCGCGGGCGATGTGTATCGGGAATCGAACGGCTACCGGCCGGGCGATCACGCGACCTTGGCGGAAACGCCCTGGGGCGGTCTTGGCATGACGATCTGCTACGACATGCGATTTCCCTATCTCTACAGGGACCTGGCGAAGGCCGGCGCCGATTTCCTGACGGCGCCCTCGGCCTTCACCGTGCCGACCGGCCGCGCCCACTGGCATGTGCTGCTGCGCGCCCGCGCGATCGAGACCGGCTGCTACGTCTTCGCGCCGGCCCAGGTCGGCGAGCATGCCGAAGGCCGCAAGACCTATGGCCATTCGCTGATCGTCGGCCCCTGGGGCGATGTGCTGGCCGACGGCGGCGAAGATGTCGGCGTCATCACGGCGACGATTGACGTCGCCCAGGTGGCGGAAGCGCGAAGCCGCGTGCCGTCGCTGTTCAACGACCGGCCCTATGCGGCCCCGAAGTCCATCGCCAAGGCGCAGGCGGCGGAATAGCTCAAGCATCGCGCCGGGCCGCCAGGGTCTCGGCGATCAGGTCGGCGAGGGCGAGATCGTCGACCAGACCGACGGCATAGGCCAGCCACCGGTCGAGCAGCGCTGCATCCTGGGCGGCGGCGGCCCAGCGCGCCGCGACAGCCTCGGCGTTGGCGACATGCGCCAGCGTCACGGCGGCTTCGCCCTGGTCGTCCTCGAACAGGAAGGTCAGGCGGTCCCGATCCGCCCGCGCTTCGCGGAGCAGCGTGCTCGATGTCCCAACGGATATTGCTATATTCATTGTTTGTTCCCTAGCAGCAGGTCGACAGAAGGATCGAGCAGCCAGCGGCCGTAGCGGATCGCCCAAAGGATTGAAGCCTGGCCCGCGGCTTCTCTGGGCGCCGCGTGCAGGCGGGCGGCGCGGCCGACCTGATCCCCGACGACGTCGCCCGGCGCATGGCGGAGCAACAGCGCCGCAGCCCGGCGCGCGCCGCCGGCGCGGCCAGCGCCGGGCGCACGGCGGGGCGAGACATGCCAGGCGAGCGGCCGGGCGTCGGCGAGGCCGCCTTCGGCGCTGAGACCGGTCAAAAGCACAAGCGCAGCCGCGATATCCTGGGAAGACACGCCCTGAAACCGTCGGGGCGGGAACAGCCACGAGCGCAGGCCGGCGATGACGCGGCGCGCCCGGGCGAGGCGGGGGTTGTTGAAATCGAACTGATAGGGGCGCTGCAATTCGGCGTCCGCTTCGGCCTGCCAGGCTGTCAGCGCCTGCAGCGCCGCGGCGACGGGATCGACTTCGATCTCGGCCATGGGGTTCGCTGCCGGGTCGACTGCGGGATCATTTGCGGGATTGGGATTGTCGTTGGCGGCGGCGTTGGCCAACGGCATGTTTCGGGTCTCTCGCTATCGTCTTGCGAGAATATTGCGATCTTCGCAAATATGTCAACCAGAAATTCCGATGTTCATTATTTATTCCAGTGCTCGTCAGCCATCCCGGGACAACCCGGCGTCATCCAGCGCATCCAGATAGTCGCCAAGCAGCGTCGCCTGGTTCTCGCCGAGGAACCGGAGGTAGCGCCAGGTGTAGATGCCGGTGGCGTGGCCGTCGTCGAAGCCAAGGCGGACGGCATAATTGCCGTTCGGCTCGGCCTGAATCAGTTTGACGGCGCGTTTGCCCGCCACAAGCTGCTTCTGCCCGGCGCCGTGGCCCTGCACTTCAGCCGACGGGCTTTCGACGCGCAGCAGTTCCGAGGGGATGTCGAATGCGGCGCCGTCGTCATAGGCGATCGACAGGGTCTCGCGGTTCTTGGCGATCTTCAGGGACGTCGGCCAGGGCGCCGGGCTGTTCTCGATCTCGTCGAGGGTCCGCGCCATGGTCAAGAGGTCCTGCCGGCTGCGGCCGCGGCCCCATCGTCGTCATCGAGCGTCCGGGCGTCCTCCGGCAGCATGATCGGGATGCCGTCCTGGATCGGAAAGGCGAGGCCGGCGGCCTTGCTGATCAACTCATTGGCGGCGGCGTCATAGACAAGCGGCCCCTTGGTCACGGGGCAGACCAGAATCTCGAGCAGCTTCGGGTCGACGGGAGCGGCGGACATCGTGGGGGCATTCCTCAGTTTACGGCAGAGCGGCGTTAATCCGGTCCGACGATCGTCAGGACGACGGGCGCCGGGCCATTGAAGGACAAGACGGCGCGTCCGTCGCGGCGCTCAAAGGCGTCAGGCGTCCGGGCGCGGCCTGCCTGGTCCGTCAGGATATAGCGCAGGTCGCCGCTCAAGGCGATGTGGAGCGTCATGCTGTCCTGGGGCGTCGCCTCATGGGCGCCGCGCGGACTGTCGGCCGCCAGATCGATGCGCGGGCTTGGTCCCAGGAGCGCCACGACGCCGACGCCGGGCGCGGCTGCGGGCGGCGTCAGGTGATAGAAGTCGCCGGCGACATAGGCGCGGTCGCTCCGGTAAAGCGCGCCTTGGCGGGCCCAGGTCCAGCCGTTCGGCCCAGCCCGGTCCGCCGGAATATAGGTCTCGCCCGCTTGCAGTTGATATGTGTGGCTGATCTCCGGCGTCGGCGACCAGTCGCGGGTCCGGATCAAGGGGACGGCGCGTGAGAACCAGAGCCGCGCTCGTGCGCCCTTCAGCCCGATCGCGGACATGCCATGGCCCTGGACCAGGGCGTCATCCTCGACGCGGGTCACGAAGAGGTCCCCCGGCCCGTAGATTTCGCTGAGCATCGCAGCCGCGATTTCAGAATCGTGGATATGCCAGTCGCCGCTGTCGTAATAGAAGCCGGCTTGCGGCGCGCCGATCGTCTGGCGGCAACTGCGCACAAGCACGGCGCTCGGCCCCTTGCAGGCAAGGATCACCGGCTGGACGATCAGGCGGCCATAGCGGCTTTGCCACCCGGCGGTGGCGCGCCCTGCCGGGTCGTAGGTGATGACCCGCTCATGCAGCGGCTGCTGGCCTCGGTCCCATTGCAGGGACGTGCCCTCCCGGCTGACATAATCCGCATAGTGCATGTATTCGGCGAAGCGGTTCGCGAGGATGCCAAGGCGCGCGTCCGGCCGGCGGGCGCGCATCGCCTGCCGTAATTCCCGAAGCAGGATATGACGGGCCTCGTACTGGGAGAGCGCAGCTTTCGGGTTGTCGCCGCCGACAAGCCCGTTCGGCATGTTCCAGAGAAAGCCGCCATCCATGAAGATGCCCTCATAGCCCGCGTCGAGCGCCTCAAGCGCGCGGCCGACAAAGAAGTCCCGCGCCGGCTTCTGGGTGAGGTCGAGGAACATCCAATGGCCGTCCGACTTGTCGCTGTAGGGCGCCATGTGCGGTTTGCCGGCGGAATCGATCAGCCGCCATTCCGGGCGGAAGGCCGGATCGGCGTCGCGATACGACAGGGCGCCGAGGAACATGTAGTAATGCGGACTGGCGCCGCCCCGCCGGATGGAGCGGGCGGCCTCGGGCGTCGGCAGCGCCAGCCTGGCCAGCACGATGCTTCTGGCGGGCGGCATGGCGACGGCGAAAGCGGTCAACTCGTCCGCGGTCGGGAAACAGGGGCGGCCCTTGCCGCGCTCCGGCTGGCCGCAAAGCGCTTGTTCCGGCGCTGCGATGAAGGCGTTGCGGGCGATGACGCCCGGCGACGGCGCCCAGGCTTTCGGCACGAACTGCGCGATCTCTGCGCCCGCCATCGCTTTCCGCGCCGGCGCGCCGAAGCGCTGGTCCTGAATGTGGGCGAGGCCGGCATGGTGATAGATCCGCATGGCCTCGGCCGCGCCGGCGGTCATGTCGGCGGTCCCCCGCGCCTTGTCGCCCATGGCGTTGTAGCCATGAAACACGGGAAACAGGATGCGAAAGCTGCCAGGGTCCATCGTCGCGACAAGCGCGCCGAGCTTCGGCGTGTCGTAGACGATATAGAGGCCGCCCGCCTTGACGCCGGGGATGATGCTCTCCGCTTCGCGGACGGCGCGCTGCTGCGCCTCCGTCCAGTCGTAGGGATAGCGGGTCGTCGCTTCGGCCTTGCCGTTGGGGCGGAGCTTTGTGCCCGTGACATCGAGCAGGTCCAGTTCGAAACCCTTGCTCGTCGCTTCGACGCCGAAATTCGCGCCTGGTACGGCGGCCAGGAACCTGAAGCGGATGTCGGTCCGGTCAGGGCCGGATTGCAGCTCCGCCTCGGCGACCGGGCGGTTGGCGGGGTCGAGGAACTGGAAGGTCGCGGCCGTGCCCGAGCAGGCGCCGGGCCGGGCGGTAATGCGCATCTGCTGGGACAGCACGAACGGCTTCAAGGCGAGGGTCGGCGCGACCGTCAGCCGGTCGCAGGGGGCGGCGTCAGCCGGGAGCGGCGCCAGCACGGCGGCGAGGCAGAAGACGGCCGCCGCGGCCGCCGCCAGCCGCCTCAATCGATGCAGTGTTCTCGTTAATATATCTTGGGTTCCGGCGTCGCCGGGCCGCGGTGCAACACATCGAAGTCGCAGCCTTCGTCGGCCTGGGTCACATGTTGCATGAAGAGCGCGCCATAGCCTCGGGCATAGGGGCTTGGGGGCGGCGTCCAGGCCGCCTTCCGTTCCGCCAGGTCCGCATCCGAGACATGGAGGTGCAGCCGCCGTTCGGCGACGTCGAGCGTGATCAGGTCGCCGGTCCGGACCAGGGCCAGCGGACCGCCGACAGCGGCTTCCGGCGCCACATGCAGCACGCACGCCCCATAGCTGGTGCCGCTCATCCGGCAGTCGGAGATCCGCACCATGTCGCGCACGCCTTGCTTCAGGAGCTTCTGCGGGATCGGCAACTGGCCCCATTCCGGCATGCCGGGCGCGCCTTTCGGCCCGGCGTTCTTCAGCACCAGGACGGAATCCTTGGTGACCTCCAGGTCGGGATCGTCGATCCGGGCATACATATCGTCGACATTCTCGAAGGCGACGGCGGGACCGGTATGTTTAAGGAGATGCGGCTCGGCCGCCGTCGGCTTGATGATCGCGCCGGAGGGGGCGAGGTTGCCGCGAAGCGCCGCCGTGCCGCCGGTCGGCGACAGCGGCTTGTCGCGGGAGCGGATGACGTCGTCGTTGTAAATTTCTGCATCCGCGATGTTCTCGCCAAGCGTGCGGCCGTTGCAGACGACCCGGTCGAGATGCAGGAGATCGCCGATCTGCTTCAACAGCGCCCGGAGGCCGCCTGCATAGTAGAAATCCTCCATCAGGTAGACGCCGGACGGCTTCAGGTTCAGCAGCATCGGCGTCTTCTTCGAGATCGCGTCGAATTTTTCAAGGTCCAGCTTGACGCCGGCGCGGCCGGCCATGGCGGTCAGGTGGATGATGGCGTTGGTCGAGCCGCCGAGCGCCATGTCGGCGGTGATGGCGTCCTCGAACGCAGCTTCCGTCGCGATGTCGCTTGGCTTCATGTCTTCCCAGACCATCTCGACGATGCGCCGGCCGGACCGGCTCGCCATCATCGAGTGGGTGGCGTCGACGGCTGGGATCGAGGACGCGCCGGGCAAGGAGAAGCCCAGGGTCTCCGCGATCGACATCATGGTCGAGGCCGTGCCCATGGTCATGCAGGTGCCGGCGGACCGGGCGACGCCTTCCTCCAGTTCCGCCCATTCGGCATTGCTGACATTGCCCGCCCGGCGCTCGGCCCAGTATTTGAACACGTCCGTGCCCGAGCCCAGGGTCTTGCCGCGCCAGTGGCCGCGCAGCATGGCGCCGGCCGGGACGTAGATCGCGGGCAGGTTCATCGAGATCGCGCCCATCAGCAGCGCTGGCGTGGTCTTGTCGCAGCCGCCCATCAGCACGACGCCGTCAATCGGCTGGGAGCGCAACAGCTCCTCGGTCTCCATCGCCAGGAAGTTCCGGTAGAGCATCGACGTCGGTTTGGTCATCTGCTCGCCGACGGACATGGCCGGCATTTCCATCGGGTAGCCGCCCGCCTGCCAGATGCCGCGCTTCACGTCTTCGGCGCGCTCGCGCATGTGGCTGTGGCAGGTATTGGTGTCCGCCCAGGTGTTGATGATGCCGATCGCCGGCTTGCCGCTGAAATCCTCGCGGCTGACGCCCATCTGCATGGTGCGTGAGCGATGGCCGAACGCCCGCATGTTATCGACGCCGAACCAGCGATGGCTGCGGAGGTCCTCAAGCTTTTTTTTCTGGGGCATGGCGGGCAAACTCAATCCTGGGATGGGCATTGGGCTGAGCGGGGCAGTCTGCCTTTATTGACGATCCATGTCACGTCCGGGCGAAACTGCCTATGCTGGATCAAGTCGCGCGCCGACGAAAACGTTTAAGAGCAGATCATTCGGGCTATCTCTTGATCTGGCGATCTCTTATCTGAACTGTCTCATACCGCTAGCGCGCCGCGCCCCGCCCCGGCGGCGCGCCAGAAGGATCAACCTCATGGAGCCAGTGCTGCTCGCGTCCGCCCGCGTCCTGACATTCAACGGCAGCGCGCCGCTAACCAATGCCTCCGGGTTCTTTTTCCGCCGCGATCGGCGTCTGTTCCTGGTCACCAGCCGGCATGTATTTCTGGATGAGGCGAGCGGCCACCGGCCGAACCGCATCGAGATCGAGGTGCATGTCGACGCGAAGAACATGGGCAAGTCGATCAATCTTTCGATCCCGCTGTTCAAGGGCGGCCGGAGCGTCTGGCGGGACGGGTTCGACGGCGGCGGCGCGATCGATGTCGCGGCCATCGAAATCATCGAGGATGCATTGCCCGATACGTCCGTGCTGCGCGCCTTCCGGCCGGCCCATATCCGGGCCGCCGAGGGCGATGTCGCAATCGGCGCGACGATCCTGATCCCAGGCTTTCCCCTGGGCTTTCACGACACGCTGCATCACATGCCCGTCGTCCGCCAGGCTGGGGTGGCCTCGTCCTTCGGGCTGCGCTTCCAGGGCCTTGGGTATTTCCTGACCGACGCCCGCACCCACAGGGGCCTGAGCGGCGCGCCGGTCGTGATGCGGTCGCCGGAGAAGGACCCGGCGCTGGGCGATCTGCAATGGCGGCTTCTGGGCGTGCATTCGTCGCGTCTCGACATCGGCACGCGCGATTTTCAGTTGGATGAGGCGTTGGGCCTGAACTGCGCCTGGTACGCGGATATTCTCATGACGCTGACTGAGGGGTGATCCCCCGAAAACGCACGGCCGACGCCATCCCCCAATGGCGCCGGCCGGGGGCGTTCGACCGATCGGTCAGTCCGTGAACGTCCATTCGCCCAGGTCGCAGAGATTGGCGCCGAATTCTTCAAATTTGGCGCCGTCGGCGAACACGGCGAGGATGTCATATTCGCAATGGTCGCGACCGTCCTGGATCAGAACGCTGACTTCATTGCCGGCGGGCAGAACATAGCCCGATGGCATGAGATTGCTGGACCAGCGGGACTCGCTCTGTGGCGAGACCTGGAATTCGGTGATGTCCGAACTGCTGGCGTTGATCAATAGAAAGTCCAGGTCTTCAGCGGCGGCGGGCGCCGACAGGCACAGGATGGCGGCGCATGCGAGAGCGCTTCGACGAAAACAGGACATTGTACTTCCCCCTTTTTGGCGTGATCGGAGCCTTCGCCTCAATCGACCCAGCAGTTCTCGGCATTGCCGATGACCGAGCGAACAGGCGGCGTACTGGATTGCAAAAAATTCCTGAAAAAGCAAGATATAAAATATTCCTAAGTACGTTACATTTTGCGTGTGAAATACAGAAGCGATTGATACTGTCATATTTTAAACACGAAGGTTGGAATAAAATACTAAAAACTGTACAAGACAATAAATATATCCATATATATCAAAAAAATAATACAGTCTTAGAATATATTGAGCGCTATGAATTTAGTAAAAAAATTATTGTGCCCTTAAATATGAAATGCCGGTTCAATAAATTTTATATTACTTATAAGTCATTTCCCATTCCTGTGAGCATCTGCTCTCTGCCGATGTCGGCGGCGATCTTTCGTGCGGCTGCGAATTCCGCTGGCCAAGCCGCCTGAGGTCAAGCTAGAATTTTCTCCGGGGTCCTTGGCAATGTGGGGAAATGGCGATGTTTCGACTGGTCTTGGCGATTGTGCTTTGCGCGCTCATGGCGCCTGCCGCGGCGTCCGCGCAGGCGCTCCGAAACTGGGGTACGGCTGGCGGCTGGGACGTTCTGATCGACCCGACGCTTGGCAATGGCTGCCTGATCCAGGCGGAGTTCCTCGACGGATCGCTGGTCCGTATCGGCATCGACCGGACGACCGGCGCCGGCTATGTCCTGGCCTTCAATGAAAGCTGGTCGGGGATCGAGGCCGGCAAGGTCTATCCCATCCGCTTCGATCTCGATGGGCAGATCTATGACGGCGAAGCCAAGGGCATGTACCTGAACGGCGTCCCAGGGGCCGATATCTATTTCGACAGCGTCGACTTCCTGTTCGACATCGCCAAGAAGCACGTCATGACCCTCTACAACGAGTCCGGCGAGGTGATGGCGATCGACCTGGAAGGCACCTATGTCGGCCTCGAAGCCGTGCTGCAGTGTCACGAGGAGAACGGCTAGAACATGATTGACGATGCCGCGGCCGACATTCTGGCGCGCTTCGATGCGGGCGAGCATTTTCCCGATGTGTGGAGGGGCCGCTTCGATTTGATGGACGGCTACCGGGTCCAACTGGCGATCGCGGACCTGCGGACGGCGAGGGGCGACCGGCGGATAGGCTGGAAGGTCGGCCTGACGGCAGAGGCGATCCAGAAGATGGAAGGCTTCGACGAGCCGATTTTCGCCTGCCTGTTCGCCTCCGGCCGGCTTGAGAGCGGCGCCGCGCTCCGCCACGCCGACATGCGCGATCCCGCCTTCGAGAACGAACTCTGCATCACGCTGGGAGCGCCGCTCGCCGGCCCCAATGTCACGGCGGCCGCGGCCCGCGCCGCAATCGCTACGGTCGCGCCGGCGCTGGAGATTGTGGAGCGGCGCGGCCGCCTGGCCGACGCGCCGCCGCTCGGGGTCGCCGATAATCTCGGCCAGAAGGCCTTCGTCACGGGCGCGCCCATCGCGCTCGCTGCCGGGTTCGTTCTGGGCGAGGCTGCGTGCGACGTTCAGGTGAACGGCATATCCGTGTCGCAGGGCAAGGGCGTTGCCGTTCTGGGCGATCCGGCGCGGTCGGTCGCATGGCTCGCGAACAAGCTGGCGGCCTTCGGGCGGCGCATCGAAGCCGGCGAGCCGATCATGAGCGGCTCCTTCACCGTGCCGACAGCCCTGAACCCCGGCGACCGCGTCGTCAGCCGTTTCACGCCCTTTGGCGAAGTGGCGGCGACGATCGTTTGAGCGACGACGGGGGCGAGGCTTGCGCCTGTCCGCTCAAATCAGGATCGCGGCCGCGAGGCCGAGGAAGGCGAAGAAGCCGACGACATCGGTGACCGTGGTCAACAGCACGGTCGACGCGATGGCGGGATCGATCTTCATGCGCTCCAGCACGATCGGAATGGCCGCGCCGAACAATCCGGCCGAAAGCAGGTTGATGATCATCGCCGCGCCGATGACGCCGCCGAGCATGGGGTCGCCGAACCACGCCCAGGCCATCAGCCCGGCCAGGATCGCGAAGGCCGCGCCATTGACGGCGCCGACGATGACTTCCTTGCCGATCAGCCTGACGGCATTGGTCCGCGACAGCTTGCGCGACGCCAGCGCCCGCACGACGATGGTCAGGGTCTGCGTGCCGGCATTGCCGCCCATCGACGCCACTATCGGCATCAGCACGGCGAGCGCCACGATCTGCTCGATGGTCGCGTCGAACCGGGAAATCACCAGCGACGCCAGCACGGCCGTGACCAGATTGATCACCAGCCACGGAAAGCGCGAGCGCGTCGTCTGGAAGGCGGCGCGATACATGTCGTCGCCCGACAGGCCGCCGAGGCGCATGACGTCTTCCTCATGCTCTTCGTCGATGACGTCGACGATGTCGTCGACGGTCACCACGCCGACCAGACGGCCGCGATCGTCGACGACGGGCGCCGACACCAGGTCCTGACGGCGGAACAGGTTGGCGATGGCTTCCTGGTCCATGTCGACCGGCACGGGCGTCACGTCGGTCGACATGATGTCCTGGACATGGACGCCGCGACGATTGCGCAGCAACCGGGAGAGCGGCAGCGCGCCGAGCGGGCGGTGGCGCGGATCGACGATGAAGATATCGTAGAAATCTTCCGGGATATCCGGGCTGGAGCGCATGAAATCGATGGCGTCGCCGACGGTCCAGTAAGCCGGGATCGCCAGCAGGTCCCGCTGCATCATGCGGCCGGCGGAGTCTTCGCTGTATTCCAGGCCGCGCCGGATCAGAACGCTGTCGGCTTCCGGCAGCCGCGCGAGCACGTCCTCCCGGTCCGCATCGTCCATGTCGGCGATGATGTCGATGGCGTCGTCGGTATTGAGCGCGCCGACGGCGGCGGCGACTTCGTGCGGCTCAAGCTGATCGAGGATGGCCTCGCGCAGGTCCTCGTCGATCTCGGCGAAGGTCTCCGGGTCGACGACGTCCTTGACCGTGCTGACCAGGCTGTCGCGCCGTTCGGGATCGAGGGCTTCGAAGAGGTCGGCGATATCCGCCGGCCACATGTCCGAAACGCTGGCGCGCAGCCATGCGTCGTCGCCGGCGTCGAGGCGATCGGCGACTTCGTTCACGAATTCGGAGGTTACGCCCTCGGCGTCATCGGCGCCGGTCGGGAGGATCGCCTCCTCTTCCGCCCGAGCGGCGGACGTCTCATCGACCGCCATGGCCGCCTCCGCCAAAGGGAATTCGGATGATGATTTGGTGCGGTCGAGAAGACTCGAACTTCCACGGGATATTATCCCACAGCGACCTCAACGCTGCGCGTCTACCAATTCCGCCACGACCGCTTATCTTCGGCCGAACACTTAGTCAGCCGAAGGCCGAAGCGGATAGCAGATGTGCGATAGCGGATCAAGCCAAACAATGCCGGAATGGCGCATCGACGATGCCGATCAGCCCTATGCCGCAGCCGTCGCGCTGATGGACGGGCGGGCCGCCGCTATCCGCCACGAGGGCGCGCGCGAACTGATCTGGCTGACCGGCCATCCGCCGCTCTACACCGCCGGATCGAGCGCGGACGCGGCGGAGTTGCTGGAGCCCGGCCGGTTTCCGGTGTTTCAGACCGGCCGCGGCGGCAAGCACACCTATCACGGGCCCGGCCAGCGCATCGCCTATGTGCTGCTGGATTTGAAGGCCCGGAAGCCCGATGTGCGGAGCTATGTCCATGCGCTTGAGGAGTGGGCGATTTTGACGCTGGCGCGCTTCGCCGTGCGCGGCGAGCGGCGGGAGGGGCGAATCGGCGTCTGGGTCGACATGGGCGGCGGCCGGGAAGCCAAGATCGCGGCGATCGGCGTCCGCGTCCGCCGCTGGGTGACGCTGCACGGCATGAGCTTGAACGTCGAGCCCGACCTTGCCCACTACGCCGGGATCATCCCCTGCGGCATCGCCGACTATGGCGTGACGTCCCTGGCCGCGCTCGGCCAGTATCCGACCATGCCAGAGGTCGACGTGGCGCTGAAGGAGACCTTCGCCGAAGCCTTCCGGGATTTCGGCTTCGATCCCGACCTGGATTAGCCGGCGGCGGCGTCGTTCAACGCCCAGTCATAGTGGGATGCGGCGATGGTCCGCGCCGCGGCGAGGCGCGCCGCCAGCGCGGGCGCCGCATTGCGCCGGAGATGCGCCAGCACCGCGCCCCCGTCCCCGCCGAAGTCGGCCCGGAACCAGGCATAGATCTTCGAGACCGAAACGCCCCCATCCGCCAGAAAGGCGACGCCGCGCGGCGAATTCACATAAGTCCTCGCCTGATCGTCAAGCTGCGCCTCCAGCCGCGCGCCCCGATAGGCTTCGGCGCGGAGATTGGCGCACCCGAGCGCGGCGCAGTTCAAGGCATAGTGGATGCGGGCGTCCTGCCAGACCGGCCGGATGACGCCATGCTCGATATCGTCCAGGGAGAGCGGCTGGCCCAGGACGCGCGCCGCCGGGGCTTTCCACGGTCCGTTGGCGAACAGGCCCGGCGAGGTGTCGATATCCTGGATCGAGGCGACGGGGTAATGGTCCAGCACCGTCCGCACGACCGCCGCGTTGTAGAGGTTGATCCAGTAGGCCAACTGCTCGGCCCGGCCATAGGAGCGGATCGAGATTTCGCCAAGGTCCGCCAGATAGGCCCAGAGCGCCGTCTTGTCCTCCCGGCTGAAATCGCCGTAGCGCATCCGGGCGACGCCGGCGTCGTCGATGACGAGGCGCCGCTGCAACAGGCTTTCCCAGCGGCTGTGGTCGATGGTCCTGGCATGGGCAGGCTCGAGCGGCGCCCAGTCCGGCAGCAATTCAGGCTTCGGCGCGAAGGCTTCGTCGAACGGGCCGAAGCCGCCAGCGAAGACCGTCGCCAGGCCCGTCAGGACCAGGCGCCGGGCCGGATCGTATGTCGTCATCGCACTCTCCCACTCTGGCGCGATATGGGGCGGCGGGCGAAATCTGTCGAATCATAATGCGGTAACCGGCCGCGCGAAGGCCGACGCGCCGGGCGGCAGGATCGGCTAAGGTGCGCCGGCCATCCTCTTCGAACGCGGGTCCAGCCCATGCAGAACGCCGAACGCTTCATGATCGCCGCCATCCGGGACGCGGCCGGGCGCCTCGGCGTCGAGTTCTCGCTCCATAGCGACGCCTGGCTGATCCGGCTGGAGCGGGCGGGCCTGGTCCGCCATGTCATCGGCTACGACTGCGGGCTGAACACCAGCGCTGCGGCCAAGGTCGCGATCGACAAGGCCGCGACGTCGGCCGTGCTGGCGCGGGCCGGGGTCGCCCATGTGCCGCACCACATCTTCTTCGCGCCGGACATGCATTATTTCGTGGCCGAGCGGAAATCCTTCGCCGACGCCCACGGGCTGTTCCAGGCCCTCGGCCAGGATGTCGTCGTCAAGCCGAACGAGGGGACCGGCGGCAACAGCGTCATGCGCTGCCGCTCGCCGCTGGAACTGGATGAGGCGCTCCTGAAGATTTTTCCGGTCGAGCGCGCCCTGGTGATCGCGCCCTTCCTGAAAATTCAGGACGAGCACCGGACGATTGTCCTGAACGGCCAGGTCCGGTTCATGTTCCGCAAGCGCCGGGCGACCGTCACGGGCGACGGCCAGACGCCGCTCTCCAGCCTCGTCGCCGGATATCTCGACGGCATCGACATGCCGAGCCGGCACCGGGCCGAAGCCGCCTTGATCGCCAGCCGCATGGCGGCGGACGCGGGCCTCGACCTCCTGGCGCCCCTGCCGCTCGGCCAGACCTTCCTGATCGACTGGCGCCACAACCTGGCCCGCGGCGCCGCGGCAGAGGAAATCCCCGCGACCGACCCGCGCTATCGGGCCATCGCCGACCTGGCCCTGGCGGCCGCCCACGCCATCGGCATCGCCTTCGCCTCGGTCGACATCGTCGCGACCGGCGGGGCCTACCGCGTCCTGGAAATCAACTCCGGCGTCACCATCGACAAGATGGCCGCGCACCTTACGGACGGTCGGGCGCGGGCGCAGGCGATGTATGACGATGTGGTGCGGGGGTTGTTTGGGGTGTAGGGGGGGGCGGTCGGGCTGTACTGTAATTGAACGGCGATGGGGCGGAATTCGGAACTTGTTCTCTCAAGCCGATACTTATCAGTAACTCGCTATTAGCGCCCATGACATTTTTTGTACTTTTTACCACTGCCGCACGGACAGGGCTCATTTCGGCCTACAGTTTTTGTCTTTCCGGCAGGGGTTACAGTTTTCGGGTGACTCAGTGTCACCTCTCGCTTCCTTTGTATTGCCCGCACGGCGTCATCATAAATGTGTGCGTTCTCGTCTGTTCGCGCCGTCGGGATGTGGACTGCGAAATGCTGCGCCCGATGGTAGGCTTCATCCAATTTCACCTCTGCCAAGACGCCGATAATTTTTGAAGCTTTGAAGGCTAATGCACTTGCGCTGGCCTTCCTATTTACCATTTCCCAGTCAATTTCTTTGTCGTGTCGTTGAAGCCATACAAAGAGCGGCTGCCTCTCTTCGCCAAAAAGGAAGTAAAGCGCAGGGCGCTGCTTCATGCATTGACGAATACCACGCAGTATCCTGGCAAATTTATTCCTACCCTCCTCCCCCAAGTCACGAATATGGCTTTCTACCGACAACCACCCAGGTGCTCGTGTAGCGTCAAGCGCCTCAAGCAACTTCAGAACCTCCGCTGGAATGTGTTGTTTCGGAAGCGGTTTGCTTTCCCAGTCTTCACCCTCAAAGCTCTTGTCGATAATCTCGCTCATGCCGTTCCAGAACACCATGTCCGCCTTGCCACTCTTCAACTGCTTGGCGATTTCCTGAGAGCCTGACCGAAAAGTGTTTGAGCGATATCAGCAGGTTGTGATTCACC
>ERZ888423.955-NODE-955-length-27541-cov-18.635851_pt1 | contig 27541 bp, 23 predicted proteins | sample MGYA00520523_ERZ888423 | MGnify/ENA primary metagenome ERZ888423 (study PRJEB32303, sample SAMEA104408611) | aquatic metagenome | biome: Brackish water; feature: Pelagic; material: water | place: Baltic Sea | collected 2014-06-08T10:24:00 | depth 30,27 m ...
CTGGCTGTTCAGATTGCAGCAACTTGACTATTTTATCCATAGTGACACCCGTATCGAGAATGTCTTCAAGCACGATGACATGTCGATTGTGTAGTGAAGTTTGCAAACCTATGAGTTCATCTACCCGACCACTAGACTGCGTACCCACGTAAGAACTTACTTTGACAAAAGTGAGTTCGGGCTTACAGGTAAGTTGTTTGAATAAGTCTGAGGCAAACATGAAGGCACCGTTCAAAACCACTAAAAAAATAGGGTCCTTACCGTTAAAGTCAGTACTTAACTGGTTAGCAATTTCTTTTATTCGCGTTTGTATGGTCGTTTCCGAAATGAAGGGCGCAAAAGAAAGATCGTGTATGTGAACCGCTGTACGCATCGTTATACAAAGGTACAATTTTAAACGTATCTTTGCTGCATGGCAAAAACATGGTACGGTAGGGAACTACAAATCGGCGTGCTCGGCGGAGGTCAATTGGGGAGAATGCTCATCCAAGCAGCCAATAGTTTTGACATTCAATTGCACATGCTAGACCCCGACCCAACTGCCCCATGTGCTCAAATTGCCTATAGCTTTCAAGTAGGATCACTCACCGACTACAACACAATTATGGCCTTTGGTCAAGATAAAGACCTGCTTACGGTAGAAATCGAAAACGTCAATACCGATGCGCTTCGTGCGCTCGAAAAGCAGGGTGTTAAAGTATATCCTCAACCACATATATTAGAACTTATTCGAGATAAAGGCTTGCAAAAGCAGTTTTACCTCGACCATCAAATTCCAACTGCTCCCTTTGTTTTTTGGGATACAAATAATAAAGGCAAGCTTCCCTTTGAATTCCCTGTAGTTCATAAACTCAGGACAGGGGGTTATGACGGGAAAGGCGTTCAGATTGTCAAAAACCAGCAGGCTTTCGAACATCGTTTTGAGGCGCCTTCTATCATCGAGGCCTGTATTCCATTTGTGAAAGAACTTTCTGTGATCGTAGCGCGCAACGCAGACCTTCAAACCAAGTGTTTCCCATTGGTGGAATGCGAATTCAATCCGGAAGCTAATTTGGTGGAGTTTTTATTTTCACCGGCAGCGGTCTCCACAGAAATAGAGGTGCAAGCCAAAGCTATTGCCATTGACATCATTGAAAAACTCGACATGATCGGTATACTTGCCGTCGAATTATTTCTAACGGCTGAGGGAGAGCTACTCGTTAATGAAATTGCCCCTAGACCACACAACAGCGGCCATCATACCATTGAAATTGCGCGCTGTTCACAATTTGAGCAGCACCTTCGCGCTATTTTAAACCTTCCTCTAGGTGATACCGATTTACACAGCGCAGGTGCTATGCTGAACCTCGTCGGCGAAAAAGGTCAAGAAGGACCTGTCTATTACGAAGGCCTTGAAGAAATCTTAAAAATACCAGGCGTTCATCCGCATTTGTACGGAAAGGCGCAAACCAAACCTTTCCGCAAGATGGGACATATTACCATCAGTGCAGGGCATATGAATGAAGTTCGCGCAAAAGCCCAAATTGTAAAAGACACCATTAAGGTACTTGCTAAAAAATAAAAAGAGCCGCGAATGCAGCTCTTTTTAATGGTTAAATTGAAGGGTATTCAGCTTATCTGATAACCAGTTTCTTTTGAATGCGCTCACCATTCATTTGCATTTCAATAATGTAAAGCCCTGGAGCAAAATTGGTCGTATTTAGGCCGATCTCAAAATCACCTTGTAGGCTACCAAACTGGCGGGCCTGAAGAATTCCTCCTTTGGCATCGAGTACGTGAACACTTACTGGTGCAGCTGTTGGGATATGCAGTGTAATATTTGCAAAATCTGAAGCTGGGTTTGGCGCAACGGTTAACATCTGTGCTAAGTTGGTAAAACTAATTTCTTGTAATCCGGTCACATATCCATTCTGAATTGCTTCATTGATGGTGGTATACCCTGCATTATCTATTTTTCCTTGAGGATCGATGAGCATACCAACAATATGCATTTGGGTTTCATCCCAGTTTGCAGGAAGGGTAAAACTAAAATTAGCCGTGTAGGTATCGCCTACTGTAGTTGTAGCAGCAATGACACCTGTTTGTCCGGTAAAGCTTGGTGCAATAGCACGTGCAACGTGGTCATAAACCATCTGAGCAGCCGGAACCGAACTTGGCAAGTTCTCGTAACCACCCATCACTCCATTATTACCTCCAGCATAGGCATTTGATTGGTTATACCCAGCGCCGGTTCCCGTAACACCATCTTCGGTGAGTGCACAGGCCACTTTATATGAACCATTCGTAGCTTGTAGCATTTCTGTACTGACCGAAATATTGAGTAAACGGGTAGATGGATCATAGGTTGCGCCATTTGTTAGCACTCCTTTCGGAGCAGTTTGCAAACGGGTAAAGAAATCAGAACTCATTTGCGACGGATCTACATCACCCAAACGATCGACGACTGCACTTGGGTAACCACCGATGAGCGTACCTATTCCCGCGTCATAGTCGGCAACCACCATAGGATCGCCGTTGTGTACGGCAATTCCGGCCCAGAACCCTTCGTACTGATTGGCAAACAAATCCATAAAGACCGCACCTCGTGGGCACCACTGACACCATGTACCTGTGGCTTCTTCTCCAACTACAATTTTACCTGCTGCCGGAACAACAGGATCTACCGCTTGGGTAAGCGTATTGTCATTGGCATTGGCGTCGTTTCCACCATTGATATTACTGATTGTAACTACGGCATTATTGAGCCCTGCTACTAGAGAAATATTTGGAATAGAAAGCTCATAACTAGAGATACTTGCAACATTTACACCGGTAATGTTTTGTGCGTAGTTTTGGCCATTGTAAGCCAAGTTTACATCAAATGAAGTCAGTGGATTTTGGCCCGCATTCAAAATAGAAACTGTAGGACTCACATTTTGACCTGCAATATTTCCACCCATATCCAAGGAGGCAACCATTGCGTTGAGCCCTAACAAGGTATATGTTTGATGATCAAAAGTCACGTTGTCCATGAAAAATTGATTGTTCTGCAACGGAAAATAGTCAGCAGAAGCAACCGTATTTATACCATTCACCCAAGTACCGACTAGTTGGTTGTTGATGTATGCTTTCCAAACATGAAGTGTAAGATTGGCCTCAATCTTTAAATTGAACCAAGTTGCTTCAGGGTAGGTCGTTAGACAAAGGTTTGGCGTTGAACCGTCGTCGATTGCCAACTCACCTGCGTCCATATGGACGTTTAAAGCCCATAAAGAACCAATTGCCTGGGCACCTTGCAGATTAAAATAAGCACCTTTTCCAGCATTCACATAAAAATCTGAACTCAAAGTGAAAATACCCGAATTGTAGAGCTGCCCAAAGGTAAGGACTACATCTTGAGGACCTCCGCTTGCGGAAGTCGAAGAAAAATAGACAGCATGAGGTGCGCTAGCCGCTTGATTGTTAGTCGTGGCCACATCTTCTGCTCCTCCCTGAGAACCAGACCAAGTGGTCCAGTTAGTGGATTGCGGGCCAATAAAGGAGCCCAGGGCATAGTTATCAAAATTGTCTGAGAAAATTTGGGCCGAGGCCAATTGGGCACTTAGGATACCCGTCAGAAGTAGCATGTTCTTTTTCATCGTTTGGCTTATTTAAGAGCCAAAAGTTAAATAAATGGATCGAATAAAACTAATTTATGACTGAACTTTAGACAGATAGCGCAACACCTCAGCTGCCCCCATTAAACCAAAAAGCGCAGGCATGTAACTTACGGTACCATAAAAACTCTTCTTGTAGCGGGTGCCATCGGTCATCTTTAAAGAATGTGGTTGCTGAACCTCCGTTGAAAAAACGACTTTCACCCCACGATACGAAGCATTTTTTCGCTTCATGCGCTTCTTTATATGGGCACCCAATTTGCAGCCAGAAAGTTGCTCCATGTTGGCAACGCGAACCTGCGCAGGATCGGTTTTGCCACCTGCTCCCATGTGTGAAATGATTTTTATCTTCAGTCTTTTACAAGCTAAAATCCATTCGAGTTTAGGGGTTACTGAATCGATACAATCCATCACATAATTTGGTCTGTTCTCTTCTAGTATCTGCCAAACGCGTGCTGGCAAAACAAACTCTTCAATGACAGTCAGTTGACAATCCGGATTGATTTCTCGAATCCTTTGCGCCAGAACAACAGCTTTATTTTGACCTAAAGTAGAGTCGAGTGCAGTAAGTTGGCGATTTTTATTGGAGGCATCAAATGCATCGCCATCGATGATGGTCATGTGTCCGATGCCTGCTCTGGCAATAAATTCAGCGGCATAAGAGCCAATGCCGCCGAGGCCAACAATTAATACGTGTGCCTCTTTGAGCTGCTGCATGCTCTGTGCACTTATCAAAAGTTCTGTGCGCTCTAACCAGTTTGTCATTTTTAGATGATTTCGCGTCAAAATTACTATATTCGGCCAAATTAAAGTCAACTAACTATGGAACAAACGATTCAAAAAGGACACCCTAAAGGTCTTTACCTGCTATTTGTAACAGAGATGTGGGAACGCTTTAGCTACTACGGTATGCGCGCTATTCTCATGCTCTTTATGACCAAAGCTTTGCTTTTTGATTCTGAATTTGCCTCTGGCCTATATGGCAATTATACAGGTTTGGTGTACCTTACCCCACTCATTGGTGGCTATATCTCCGACCGTTATTGGGGCAATCGGAAATCTATTTTTGTAGGCGGTATCATCATGGCCATAGGGCAGTTCATGTTATTCTTCTCTGCCAGTTCAATTGGTACGCCAATTGCGTCAATTGCATTTTATATTGGCCTTTTATGTTTAATCATCGGAAACGGTTTCTTTAAGCCGAATATTTCCACGATGGTCAATCAACTTTATGCTCCTGGAGACAAACGCGTAGACGGCGCCTTCTCTATTTTCTACATGGGAATCAACCTAGGTGCATTTTTCTCCCCACTTGTTTGTGGTACGCTTGCAGAAAAAATTGACTACCGCTGGGGCTTTCTTGCTGCAGGTGTAGGAATGCTTATAGGCGTGGCAGTTTTTGAAATACTCAAAAACAAATATATTGTCTCTGCCGATGGCGAGGTTGTTGGTGGCAAACCAAAACCATATGAAAAACCTTCCAAAGAAATTCAAGAACAGGTCGCAAATTCAAGCCCTATTCAGCGCATAGCCATGTGGTTGGCAGTCTACGCTGCCTTATGGTATGTCTTTATGCAACTTGTTGGTTTTAATTTCGTGTCTACACTCATTTTTGCAACTTCCATTGCTGCATCGGGGTTTGTTATTACCGATCCATCTTTGTCCAAAATTGAACGCTCTCGCATCATCGTCATTTATATTATTGCGTTTTTTGTAATCTTCTTTTGGTCTGCTTTTGAACAAGCAGGGGCCTCACTAACGCTTTTTGCTGATCAACAAACAGACCGAACCATTTTTGGCTGGGAAATGCCGGCCTCCTACTTTCAATCTGTGAATCCTTTGGCAATTATCATCTTTGCTCCTCTTTTTGCGGTGCTCTGGGGTTATTTGGGCAAACGCAACATGGAACCCGCATCGCCAGTCAAACAAGCGGTAGGATTATTCTTGCTAGCAATAGGGTACTTTATTATTGCCGTTGGGGTATCAGGTGTAGAAGGCTCGTCCAAAACGAGTATGTTCTGGTTACTTAGTATGTACATGGTACACACCCTAGGTGAGCTCTGTCTTTCACCAATTGGTTTGTCTATGGTAGCACGTTTGGCACCATTGCGCTTAGGTTCTTTGCTCATGGGTATTTGGTTCATGAGTAACGCCATGGCCAATGACTTTGCTGGCATGCTCTCTAAATTATATCCAGAACAATACGTAAGTGTAAGTGCCGTAATTTCACAAGAAGAAACGAGTAAAGTTCAATTGTTGGAACGAAAAGAAGGCAAAGACGAACTCTTAGCTGAACCCAAAACCTTCGGAGACCAAGACTATGTGGCTATTTCCTCCGTCAACTTCAGTAAAATTGAAAAGAAAGCAAACCGAGACCTCGCCTTCAAACAAATTACAACCGATTCTAAAGTGCAAGAAAAATCTTTCTTTGGCTTTAAGGTGAACTCCCTGTATAGTTTCTTTATGGTATTTGTATTTATGGGCGGGATCGCAGCCATTATTTTATTCTTGCTCCAAAAGAAATTACTTTCCATGATGCACGGCATCCGTTAAATTTAAAATTCACCTATGTTTGGTTCAAAACATCCAAAAGCGCTCCCCTTTCTCTTCTTATCAGAAATGTGGGAGCGTTTCGGTTATTACCTCATGATTGGCATTTTCACGCTTTATCTTAAAGATACAGAGCGTGGATTCGGGCTCAATGAAGCACAAGCGAGCGACCTATACGGCACGTTTATCGCACTCGTTTTTTTAACACCATTTATCGGGGGCTTGTTAGCTGATCGCATCTTAGGTTATCGCAAATCAATTATTATCGGTGGTATTTTAATGGGCTTAGGATACATTCTAATGTCGATCAAAGATTTAAATTTCTTGTATCTCTCCATGACCCTAATTATTCTTGGGAATGGTTTTTTCAAGCCAAACATTTCGACCCTGTTGGGTAATGTCTATAACGATGCGGCCTATAAAGCGAGAAAAGATGCAGGGTACAACATCTTTTATATGGGGATCAACATCGGGGCGTTTATCTGTAATTTCTTTGGTGCAGCGCTTTATAATATGTACGGTTGGTATGCCGCATTTTGGGCAGCGGGTGTTGGGATGTTCATTGGTGTAGTTGTTTTTATCATAGGCACCAAACACTATAAACACGCCGACCAGATCAAACCAGTGAGTGCTACGGATATGCCACTACTCAAAATATTGGGCACTATTTTGCTCCCTGCGGTCATTTTTGGGCTCATACCACTGACTTTTGAAACGCCATTGGTAGGCTCTAAATCTACCGATGCCTTTCTCTTTGGCTGCATCCCTGTTGTTTTCTTTTATATTCACCTTTATCGCAAATCGCCCGCCACTGAAAAACCACAAATTGGCGCCATGCTCTCTATTTTTGCGGTGGTTATCGCGTTTTGGGCTATTTTCAAGCAGAATGGTTCTACGATGAATACTTGGGCCATGAACTATACAGACCGCGAGGTGCCTGTTGTTGTTCAACCGCTAACCACCCAGCTCAAACTTTCCGAAGAGATTACGTATTCAAAAGACAGCGTTCCATTTATAGACAAGCAATTTCGCGTCATCGAAAAGGACAAAAAAGTCTTAGCTTACCCCTCTTACTTCAATAATCAAGCCTTAAAGGAGCTGCCCAAAGAAGGCGCAACAATACGCGTATTCAATACCAATTTATTTCAGAGCGTGAATCCATTTTGGGTTATTGCTTTAACCCCTCTGGTCGTCGCATTTTTTGCCTTTCTAAATCGAAAAGGCAAAGAACCCTCTACGCCTACCAAAATTGCCTTTGGTTTGCTTATCTCAGCGCTCTCCTGCCTTGTGATGGTAGGCGCAGTTTATGCCTCGAATAATGGTGCTGACAAATCTTCAGCATGGTGGTTTATTAGTTCTTATGCCGTGATTACCATCGGAGAACTATTTCTGAGTCCAATGGGCTTGTCTTTGGTGTCTAAATTGAGCCCTGCCCGCCTCACCTCATTAATGATGGGCGGATGGTTTTTGGCTACGTCTATTGGGAATAAACTTTCTGGGGTGCTCAGTTCAATGTGGGATGGCTACGAGCAGAAAGCCAACTTTTTCTATGTAAACTTCGTCTTACTAGGATTGGCAGCGCTATTGCTTTTTGGTATGTTGCGCAAGCTCAATAAGGTCTTTAGCCAATACTAGCCGATTCGCTTCTGCACCAAAGCAGCTACCTTCTGATAAAAATGTTGGGGCTGGTAGGTGCGCCATTCGATTTCTTCGAGTTCTCCGCCCATCACAAAATAGTGGTCAATACCCACCTGTTCAAATTCTCGAATGACGTGGTCGTGGAAGTTGACCATGGCTATCCAGCCGTCTTCGACGTCATCAAACCACTCTTCGTAGTAGCAGTCGTCGGAATGATGAAAATTGAGCACATTTTCTCCAATCAAAATAAACGCCGTAATTCCAGATTCAATCAACAGATCAATGACCTCTCGCTTAAATAGCATGATATCGTTTTCAATGGCATCGTTCCATTCACCAATGAGTTCAATAATGGCAAACTGCTCGTCGTAGTCAACAAAAAGAATCTTTATAAATAGCGTTGGTGAGCCGAATTCATCCCATTGCGGATGAATATAAAAATTGTAGATGGTGTTGCTAAATGCAAATTCGCTGTACTCACGGCCATAAAATGGAGAGCCGGGGTCTTCGTCGGCAATGTAGTAGCCACGCCAATTGTAAAAGGGTTCAACGAAATGCATGCCGCAAAATTACAAGGAATCCCTTAACTTTGCCGTGTGGGAAAAGATAAGTTAAAACGATTTGCAGCCATTAAAACGTTTGCAAACGTTCACGAGCCTGTCATGGGTGAGCCTTTCGCTTTGAAAGGTAAATGGAGACAAGAAGTTTTTGGTAACAACAACCCAATTATTTTAGAATTAGGTTGCGGTAAAGGTGAATATGCAGTTGGGATGGGTCGTCATTTTGCAGCGCAGAATTTCATTGGCGTAGACCTGAAAGGCAACCGCATTTATATCGGTGCCAAAGAGGCACTCGAATCCAATCTTGCAAACGTTGCCTTTTTGCGCACCCGTATCGATTTTATCCTCGATTACTTCGAAGAGGGAGAAGTCGACGAAATTTGGCTCACGTTTTCGGACCCTCAACCCCAAAAAGCACGCAAAAGGCTATCTTCGCCGATTTTTACGGCGCGCTATAAAAAGATCTTGAAACCTGGAGGCATCATACACATGAAAACCGATTCCGATGTGCTCTTCGATTACACCCTCGAACAAATTGAAGAACACGGCCATCACATGTTGGCTTGCTACCCCGATCTCTACGCCAATTTACCCGCAGATCTGGATACAAAAACCCGAGAAATTTTTCATATCAAAACCTATTACGAGACCTTTTTTAGCAAGCGGGGCCACGTCATCAAATATTGTAAATTCAGATTGAAAGACTAAAACTTTGGTTTTTCTTTAGCGAATGAGCGTATAGTTGGCATAATTGGTATCAATGCCCATCCATTTCAGGATATTTTTGAGTCGGTTTTTTAAAGTACGTTTGTGCTGGCTGATGTCTACATCAAAATTCCAGTTTCGCTCAGACAGCCGTTCAGCAATCCATTGGGGGTGTGTACCCTCAAAGCGGGCAAGCTCATGGATATGATCTTCGTAGTCAAATGCTTCAGCTACCTTAATGTTTTTCTCGAGCCAGGCGTCGTCGTGCCAAAGCTTATGAAAGTGCTCTTGTTTGCGCTGCATGGCTCGGGGGTCCTTGACCCATCCGTAGTGAAACACGCGTGCGTTGGCAGACGCTACTTTGAGTTTTTGATCAGGGGTTTTGCGAAATCCTTGCGCATCGCGAAAGGAAAAAATACCTTTTCCTGGCTTGATTATTCTTATTTCCTTTTTATACCAATTGTTAGACACGCCAATGTAATCGTAAGAGCCGTAAAAATGAAGGTAATCAAACAATAAACCATCTACCTCTTGATCATGCTGAAAACGAGTCATTGCTTTTAAAATATGCAGATGGTCGTCTTGATGCATGACTTCATCGCCTTGGATGTAAATAGCCCAATCGGCAGCGGGGTCTATGGCTGCAAGTGCTTTGTCGGTCTCGACGGCAAGTACTCGGCCGTTTTCTCGAAGGGAGTCGTCCCAGGTAGTTTGAATAATTTTGACTTTCGGATCTATGTTTTGTATGAGACCTAGGGTGTCGTCGTCGGAGTTACCCACCGCTACGATCACTTCGTTGCAGAGGGGTAAAATAGATTGAATAGAGGCTACGATCGGATAATCGAGGAGTATGGCATTTCGAATAAAGGTAAAGCCGCTAACTTTCAAGCTTTATTTATCTAGTACTTTTGGGATTCTAAAATAGTCTGAATCTTTTTTAGGGGCATTGCGCAGTGCTTCTTCATGACTAACGCTTTGTGCGACTTCATCGTTGCGCAATCTATTGACCTCCTCGGACATAAAAATGAGGGGTTCAACACCGGTGGTATCGAGCTCAGAGAGTTTGTCTACAAAAGCAATCATGCGTTGCATATCTTGACGAATGGCCTCTTTTTGAGGACCGGCAAAAGACAACCTGGACAGGTGCGCGATATGATCGATAAGGGCTTCGTTGACTTCCATAAGACAAAGTTACACTTTTTTAAATAGTTGTGGATGGGCTGCTCGAATAGGTGCTTCAATTATACCAAAGCATTGAGCACTCAGTGCCTCTAAACTTGAACTTTGAATTTCTTCTTTACCAATAAAAGGATGAATGAATACCTCAACCACTCCAGGATGCGCAGGCCCTAGTAATTGCGTAGGATCTGAGAATAAATGAAAATTCTGCGTAAAGGTGAGCGGAACGATCGGAACATTTAAATGTTGAGCCAGGCGAAATGCACCATTTTTAAAAGGCATCATTTGTGGAATATTTTCTTCTGGAATAGTGCCCTCGGGAAAAATAACGATAGACCAACCGTCGTTGATGGCTTTTTTGGCTTGTACCAAAGCCTGCCCTGCTTTGGTTTTATCCTTGCGATAGACCGGAATATTCAAGGCCTTAAAATAGGTTTTGACAATCGGATAATTGAGGAGTTCTGCTTTACCCAAAAAAGAGAAAGGGTGCTCGGGTAAAATCGAATGTAGTAAGAAAATATCGAGGTAAGAACTATGATTGGAAATGATGATGAATGGCGCTTTTGGAAGTGCAGCCCTTGTCTTGACACGCACCGGATAAAAGCATAAAATACGAATGAGCCAACTCCACAAAATAAATACTTGAAAGCTTTTTTTTCTCCACCTGGACTTTAGCTGCAGCGTCCAGAATAAGGGGTACAACAAAATTGCAAATACAAAAAATACGATCGCGATGTAGAGCTTCCAAAGTAGACCAAAAAAACCAGTGATTTTTTGCATAGTTCAAAGTTAACAATAAGCATGTAGCATTTGCGTCACAAAAACGCTGCAAAATGACTAATTTTGAACAAAATTGAACACATGTCTCGCATCTTAACCGGAATACAAAGCACAGGAACTCCGCACTTAGGGAATATCCTAGGCGCAATTCTCCCTGCTATCCGCTTGGCTCAAAACCCTTCTAATGAATCTTTTTTGTTCATTGCCGACATGCATTCCCTTACCCAAATTAAAGACGGAAGCACACTGCGCAACAACACCTATGCTACCGCAGCAACTTGGTTAGCTTTTGGCTTAAATCCAGCGCAAACGGTTTTTTACCGTCAGTCTGACGTCCCTGAAGTCACAGAGCTTACCTGGTACTTACTTTGTCAGTATCCGTTTCAAAGACTGACACTCGCGCACTCTTTCAAAGACAAAGCAGATCGGCTAGACGACGTCAATGGCGGCTTATTCACCTACCCTATTTTAATGGCTGCTGATATCCTACTTTACGATGCCGAAATTGTACCAGTGGGGAAAGACCAAAAACAGCACATCGAAATGGCCAGAGATGTTGCCAACCGTTTCAACCTTACCTACGGAGACACCTTTGTGTTGCCAGAAGAGCAAATACAGCCCGACACCATGCTCATTCCAGGTACCGACGGTGAAAAGATGAGTAAGTCAAGAAATAACTATATCGATATCTTCTTACCAGAAAAGCAATTGCGCAAGCAAATCATGTCTATTGTCTCTGACAGCACGCCACTCGAAGAACCTAAAAACACCGAAACCTGCCACACCTTTGCCTTGTACAAATTACTGGCAAATGAAAGCCAAGTAGAACAAATGCGCACCAATTACATCGGCGGCAACTATGGCTATGGGCATGCCAAACAAGCGCTTTTTGAACTCATTCTAGACCGATTCGCTAAGGAAAGGGGCATATTTAATCACTTGATGGAAAACCCTTCTGAAATTGAAGCTGCGCTTTCTGTTGGTGCGCAAAAAGCGAGAAGCGTAGCGCAAGAAGTACTCAAGCGCGCTCGAACTAAAGTAGGTTATTAAAATTGATAAGGTCTAGGGTTTTCATCAGCCTTTTGACCAAAACTAACCCCAAGCTTGAACCAACGACCAGGCATTTCTACGAATCCTGCTTCGATATACTGTGTATTACTCAGGTTATTGCCTTCGGCAAAAACAGTCCAATGCGCATTGATCGGAATCAGTATCTTGGCATCTAGGACCTGATACAAATCTTGCTCGATGCGCTGCACCAATCGGTACGTAAGGTTCAATTGAACTTTCTCACTCAAATCAAACAAGGCCTTCCCATTGAGTTGATGGCGCATACTCGTAATGGCATATCTAGATTCTTGCGCGCTTGTAAAGTTGTGCGAGGCCGTGATGTACGTATAATTTAAATTCAGCTTGTTTGGCCCCCACGTTCCACTTTTCTTGACATTGAATTGCAGACTCGTTTCCAAGCCTGTAAAAGATACATTGGCAATATTGACAGGCATCCAAGGGTTTGGATTGGGCGAAATTGCTGATACATCACGAACCCAGTCAATCATGTTGGTGTGCTGACGGTAAAACAACGCCGCATTGCCTTGAAATTTGCTATTGTATGCATTTTGGTTTAAACGCCAACCAAGTTCAGCTGCGTGAGAAAATTCTGGGAGCAAATTTGGATTGCCCACATTAGCTGGGTCAGTATAGTACATTTCTGTCCAGCTAGGCACACGGTTACCTCGGCTGTAGTTGGCAAAAACATAATGTTGATCAGAAAGCGCTCTACCGAGTTGTAGGCTTGGCATCAATTGCGGATTTTCTAAATTATAAGCAAATACCATAAGCCCCGCGGCATAGTTCATGGCGTTAATCGAGCCTTGTGCTTGCACAAATGCACTTTGATAGTGCCGTTCTCTATAACCTAAATTGCTACTAGTGAGTTGTTCTAGGCGCTGTTCTAGACCAAAAAGGAATTGTTGTCTGTATCTACTCACGGCCAATTGCGCCTCATAACTCAGCACGTTGGATACGTGTGTATTGGTGTAAAACGTGGGGTCGAAACGTTTGAGCCTAAACTCATCGGCATGGCTGCGCAACATGGCTTGTTGGCGAAATTGATACATGGTGTATCGATCGTCTTTTTGAGCAGTCCAGCCGTAATTGTGTTTAACACCAGCCATAGCCATGGTGGTGCGCTCCCACTGATCGGGGAACTTATTGGAATAAAACCCGTTGGCACCAAAATTTCTATCGGTATAGGCTGCTGTATAAGTGAGCCGATGTCTTTGATTTACACCCAAAGGATGTGAACCCGTGTAAAAGAGCTGATGGTTTTTGAAATCTGAATTGTACCAATGGCCGTCCGATTGATCTCTAGCCACCGCCAACATTTGCTGGTATTTTTTGATTTTCATGCGCACCATGGCCTGGGCGCCAATGCTATTGAAACTACCCCCGTAAGCGCTTGTCTTGACCTCAAACGCATCTTGGGCATATGCACCAATGTGCACCGCACCAGTCAAGGCACTTTGACCAAATTGCAACACCGTAGGACTCTTAAAAACTTGTATTTCTGAAACTGCAATGAGTGGAATGGGCAAGTTAGCCGCGTGGTGCCCCGTTTGAGGGTCGGTCATTTTAAAACCATTGACAACAATTAAACTCTGCTCAAAATTGCCGCCACGAATGCCGATATCGGCTTGGGTACCGCTGAGGCCGCGTTGCCGTACGTCTACACCTGCTGAAAAAGATAAGGCATCTGCGATACTCCTTGCTGGAAGGTTATTGAGATTTTCCGCATTCAATTTGTCTATGCTCTGCATGCGCGCATGAAAAGGACCGTTATTGCGCCCAGCAATAAGTTCAATTGGCTGATAAGTAAAGACTCTGGGAGGGAATTCGGGCAATATTGGCCGTTTAATCAATGTTGAATCAATTGCGGGCCCTTGGGCAAACAACGATGTAAATTCAAAAAGAAAGAGGATCAAATACAGAGGTTGCTTCATCCAGAAAATATATTTATTCGATTTCATATTCAAAAGAGTTGAACTTTTGGGTATTTTCATAAAAACTGTAAAAATACACAATCAAAAAGAATCAGCGCTTGGATATCTTATTACCGGTAATTTGGCGCTGAAGCGTACATTTATGACGGCCCACTTCAAAACCGCGTTTGGCGCTGTGCTTGGTGGCTCTGCCCTGTACGCGGGCACGCCACATTCGCCATGAACTTGGTTTCATTTCTTTGCGCATTAATGCAATGACTTCCGCTTCCTTGAGCCCAAATTGCAATAATATGGCGTCGAAAGGCGTGCGGTCTTCCCAAGCCATTTCAATGATGCGGTCGATATCTCGTTCGGTAAGTTCCTTCCAATCCATAATGAACAAACAACCTCAGGTTCTTTTTGTTGCTTATGCATGAAAGGAGTGAAAAAGCAAGATCTGCCTACAAAAATTTGCCTTACCTGTGCCCGCCCTTATACTTGGCGAAAAAAATGGGAGAAAAATTGGGAGGAGGTCAAATATTGCTCAGATCGGTGCCGCAATCAGCGCAATAAGTAAGAGATTTGTTTTACCGTAGGAAGCTGCGTTTGATAGGTGAATTCCAAGCGATGTTTCCCAGGTAAAAGCGTTTGAAAATTTTGCTCAAAATGCAACTCTTGCTCGTTTGAAAAGAGCCATAAATCGACCAAAGGCACTTGGTTTTCAATGACAAGCGCAGCTCTATTTGTAGTGGAATCTTGCAGTTCTATTTGAAAATTGACTTGCGTTTCTGGTGCTTTCCGCTTGTCAATAAACGTAAACAACCTTTCGTAGTTGTCATCCAAAATAACCTTCACAAAACCTGAATAATCAGCATTTAAAGGGGTTAATACTTGGGTTTGGTATTGTTGAATCGGATAGGTTCTTCTGTCCTTTTTGACCGCTTTTCCCTTCTCATCATAAAAATGAAGCTCAACGGTAACTAAGGTATCGGAAGGGAGGTCGCTGGAGAGCACTAATAAATGACTGTCGTCTTTGATCAATTCCATAACGGCAACAGCTCGGTAATCTTCCTTTACTGCATAATGCAGGGCCTTCCAGTTGCTGTTGTCGTCTAGGCTAGACCAAGTTGGCGCTGGCCAGCAGTCGTTGAGTTGCCAAAAAATGGTACCCATACAGCGCGGTGCGTCAGCTCTGTGGCCTGCAATAGCAATACTCACTGCCTTTCGCTGAGTGAGTTGCGAATAATAGATAAATGTCTGAAAATCTTTGGCTTTTCCGTAATAGATTTTGGCGTGTTTTTCAATCATGCCATTACCCACATAAGACTTCTGATGGTTTTTCATGACCGAAGCATGTAGGCTTTGTTCGGATGGTGGTGCAAAACGATTGATTGTACTCGGCTCCGGGAAACTCTGAAAACCGTACTCTGCATTGAAGCGGCCAATTTTGTTGGCGAAATCATGTAGTGGATCTTTGCCATGCCACACTCCCCAATAGTGCATAGTGCCGTAATTAAAATATTCATCTTTCCCCCAATTACTGAGTGGTGAGGTATGCACATAAGGAATACTTCCTGTGGTGAGTTCATTGACATGCCCAGGCAGCACCTGTCGAAACAACTTTTGATAAGCCTCCTCGATTTCTCGCTGCGTGGCTTCGTTTAACTTGTACTGGCTTTGGAATCCCCAATTTCTCCAGGCGACGTCTACCTCATTGTTTCCATTGAAATAAACCAATGACGGATGTGCTGCCAAGCGCGGAATTTGCTGCCCTGCTTCTTCATCAATCAAGGCCAAAAAAGACGCAGCTCCAGGATACATGGCACAAGCAAACATGAAGTCGTGCCAGACCATAATTCCTGCGCGGTCGCAGGCTTCCATAAATGCGCTGGGCGCATATATTCCGCCACCCCAAACCCGAGCCATATTAAAGTTAGCAGCCTGCATTTCGGGTACCAAAGCTACAAAAGCACTATCTAAAGCAGGACCTGCAAATAGACCAGGTGGAATCAGATTGGCACCTTTTGCAAAGATTTTTCGGCCATTGATTTCAAAGACAAACGAAGTGCCCCACTCGTCTTGTTCTTGCAAAAGTTTAGATTGCCTTATTCCAAATGTGTAGGGGTGCCTATACACTAATTGCCCCGTAATATCAAAGAACATCAAGGTATCTTGATACAAATGCGGTAAGCCATGCCCGGCTGGCCACCACAACTCAGCATTTGGCAAGGTGAAGTTTTGATTGAAGTCAAACTGAAACAAAGATGAATCAGGCGCCGCTTGGAAGGAACTCGTTGTTGCTTTAGAAGGGAGCACTTGAATATCATTCAAAAGTTGACTTTTTACAGTAAACCCTTTTTGTGTTGCGGAGATCCTACCCTTGAGTTGAATTTGTGCCGACCCGTCATTGTTTAAGGATATTGTATTGACTACAATATGTTCAACTTGAATATTCGATGGAAGGTCGATAGTCATTGGATAAGCAAAACCGATCGTGTTGATGCGTGGTGCCCAATCCCAGCCAAATTGGTATTGTGGTTTTCGGGTTAAGGAAGCCACTTTAACCGAACCCGCATCGTTGGGTGCTGGATATGTAAATGCTTGATAAAGTTGAGATTTTGCATGGTATTGAACCGGAGATTCAATCTTGATATCAATTGTATTATACCCACATTGAAGCTCGTTTACATCGAGCGTAAATTGATAGTGCAAAAAGAAATTTTCTGCCTGAGCAATGAGCTTCCCATTGATAAAAACTTGCGCATAGGTATCCAAATTCGGGATGTCAAGGATAAGATGACGCTCATTAAAGAAGGCTTCATTCAAAAAGAATCGGGACCGAAAATGCCAAGTGTGGTCTTCTATCCATTGGTATTTGGCTTCGTTTTCGCCGTAAAAAGGATCTGGTAGCTCACCCGTATGCCATAAATATTCTTGGACTGTACCTGCTTGGCCAAAAGGCAACCAAGTTTTCTGAATAGGATGATACATTTCCCAATCAAGTGTGACTTGTGTGAAGGAAAATTGAGTGCACATGAAAAAAAGAAAAATAAAGACTAGTCTCATTTTACCAGTTTCGGTCAAATTGCGCATCGATGAGCTCAGCACCCTCGTTATGGCGTAGGGCAAAATTAAAACCAGCATAAATAGAGTATGCCCCATAATTCCCGTCTTTATCTATCGCGATAAAACCACATTGCAAACCAGTGAGGTCTTTGTGCTTGCGCACAATGCGCATGCAGGCTTCTTTGCAAGCAGCAAGAGGCGTATAACCATGGCGCATGAGCTCCACCACCGTGTGGCTACCCGCGATCCGGACAATTGCTTCACCCAAACCAGTAGCTGTAGCCGCTCCAACTTCATTGTCTACGAATAGACCAGCCCCAATAATGGGAGAATCACCTACCCTACCATGCATTTTGTAGGCCCAGCCACTCGTGGTGCAAGCACCTGCAAATTGGCCTTGTGCATCCATTGCGATCATGCCGATGGTGTCGTGGTTTTCGTGGTTGATATTGGGTTTTTTGAATAGGTCTTTATTTTCTTTGCGCCATTTTTCATAATCTTTCTTGACCTCTGGGATGGGCATTTTGGCGGTAGCAAAGCCCTGCTCAAGCGCAAATTGATGGGCTCCTTCACCAACGAGCATGACGTGTTGGGTGCGGTCCATGACAGCGCGTGCCACACTAATTGGATGTGCAATTCCTTCCAAAAATGCAACAGCGCCGCAGCGGGAATCACCGCTCATGATGCAAGCATCTAGGGTAACGTGCCCATCGCGGTCTGGGCGGCCGCCTACCCCAACGCTGCGGTTGCTGAGGTCTGCTTCTGTTACCATCACTCCCTTTTCAACAGCGTCTGTTGCAGAGCCTCCTTTTTGTAGTTCAGCCCATGCGGCCTCATTGGCGGCCAAGCCGTGGTTCCAAGTAGAGAGTACAATAGGACCTCCAGCGTTACCTTCGTATGATTTTGCCACAATTTGGCTTGCCTGACTTGGCTTGACGATACTCAATGCGCCTACTGCTGCACCAAAACGAATAAATTGTCTTCTTTTCATATCCTAACGATTGCGAAGTTCTGCGGCCAACCAATTTTGAAATGCCTTTGCATTTTTGGCGTGCTCGGCACCCGAGGCAGTAAAATTGTGTGTACCAGAATAATCAGGTTTGGCACACATAAAGATATAATTGTTTTGATCTGGTTCGAGCACCGCATCTACTACCCCTATCGGAGGCAAATAAATGGGGCCAGGAGGCAAGCCTGCGATTTTGTAAGTGTTATAAGGACAGTCGATGTCGCGGTGTATGGCTAGCAGGCGTTGTACACCTTTGAGCTGCTCTCCCCAACAAAATTTAAAAGTTGGATCGGATTGCAATTTAACACCTTGCCTGATGCGGTTGAGATAAAGCCCTGCAATGATTGGCCATTCTTCAGATCTTCGGGCTTGTTCGGAGTATACAATACTAGCAAGCGTAACGGCCTCACTAGGTGTTTGTAAACCAACGCCGACTAGTTTAGCTTTGCGTTCGGGCGTCCAGAACTTTTTAAACTCTTGGGCCATTCGGTTAACGAATTGTGCAGGGGTTTGGTCCCAATACAGTTCATAGGTGTTCGGGATAAAAAGCGCAGGTAATTGTTCTAGGTTAAAACCCAACCGAGCGAGCGTTTGCTCATTTTGAATGTAGCTCATGAATTGAGTACTATCAAGATCGAGTTGCGTTTTTAACTTGCCGGCTAAATCTTGAAGCGTGCGGCAATTTTCAAAACTGACCGCAACCGTTTGCTCGGCATTGCCATTGCCGTTGCTATTGCTATTAAAGCCATTCCAGATATGACGATACGCCGTAGCGGGCTCGATGATATATTTACCCGGAGCAATATTGCGCGGATTCATTTCTTTTTCTGTTCCCACCATTTCAAAAAGGTCTGTCTTTGAAATAATTCCTTTCTGCTCGAGCAGGCGGGCAACGCTTTTCACATTTAATTGATTGTCTTTTGCAGACAGGTAAACAACCACCCCAGCGGAATTGCTAGACTTTTGAAAGGCGGCATAATAATATTTGAGCTGTGGCAATACAAAAAGCGTTAAACCCAATGCGAGCGAGCCTACTATAAATACTAATTTTTGTTTTGTAGACATAATTGATAGGTAAGTTCGTCGAAATATTCATTTTTAAAACGCAGCCAATTCTTGCGCGTTCCAGCATGAATAAAACCTGCTTTTTCAAAGAGTAAAATACTCGATTGATTATCACCGTGTATTTGACAATACAAATTGCGCAGTTCTAAAATTTTTTTGCAGTAGGTTGTAAACAGTTGCAAGGCCTCTGCAGCGTAGCCCTTCCGTTTGTCAGCATCGGCTGCAATAAGGATGCCGACGGCGCCATAGCCATGCTTGAAATTGAGGTCGTATAAGTCAATAACACCCACAGGGCGTTCTTCTAGTGCCGTTTGAATGACCAAACGCATTTGACCTGATTTGCGGATGTCAGATTGGTGTTCGATCAGCTGATGGATATCGAACAATGAAAATGGCACCTCTGTGTTGGATACCTTCCAGTTATCTGGATTGTTCTCCCACATGAAAATGGTGCTGGCGTCGTCCTTTTCGACCGCTCTCAAAACGACCAAACTACCCTTCAAGCTCATAAATTCCGTTATATACGAGTTTTGCCGGCCCGGTAAGATAAATTTCTGAAAACGATTGATCGGCATTCATTTGCCACTGCACCTGCAGAAGTCCACCTTTGGTTTGGACCTCAACGCTGCCTTTATTGATTTGACGAAGTTGTGCAAACACAAGCGCTGCTGCGGTAACACCTGTACCACAAGAGAGTGTCTCGCCTTCAACACCGCGTTCATAGGTGGCCACACAAATACGATTTTCATGAAGCTCCATTAAGTTGACATTGATTCCTTCTTTTTGATACGCGCTGCTGTAGCGAATTGCGCGGCCTAACTCCAGTACGTGATCAGATGCATGGTTAACATCGAGAAGGACATAATGTGGAGAACCCGTATGGAGTTCAAATGCTTCGCCTGTAGATTTAATTGGCTTTACATCATTCATTTTTAGTTTTACTTCATCTTGACAAAGCCATGCTTGGTGAACACCATCTATAGCGAGAAAACGTGTGTCTGCGGCATGTAGCAAGCCTAGTCTTGCAGCAAAAGCAACCGCACAGCGCGCTCCGTTTCCACAAAAAGATTGCGTGCCATCTGCATTGTAATAAACCATTTCAAAATCATATCCTTCCGTGCGTTGAATAATAATTAGCCCATCGGCACCTATGCCAAATTTGCGGTCACAAAGTTGCTGAATAGCCACAACAGACAATTTGTCATCTAAACTAGAGGTGTAGTCTAGCATAATGAAATCGTTGCCTGCGCCTTGATACTTGTAGAAAGGTAGTCTCATTGTAGTTGAACAAAAATAGTTGATTAATCGTTACGAATTCTTAACAAAATTTAACATTTTTCAGGCAATTTTTGGAACGCTATTTGCGTTTAATGTTGTGTAATTTAAAATCTGACAGTATGACACTCACCAGCACACTCAAATTATTTGGAATGGGAATCCTAGGTGGAACCCTTCCTCTGGCTACTTACGTCATTATTCAACATAATAGTAGCCGTTTATCAGATCAAGTTATTGACGGAAATCTCCGCACACCCATCCAACAAGTTGACTACCAAGGCGTACCCCAAGGGCTTGACTTCAGTGCTGCAGCAGAAAGCACGGTGAATTCCGTTGTGCACATTACCACCAAAGTTGTGCAGACCACTTTTCAGCGCGATCCCTTTCAAGAATTCTTCTACGGGCCCGGTGCCGGAGGACGAGAATTCAAACAATATGGCGCCGGGGCAGGTTCAGGAGTTATTGTTTCCTCACAGGGTTATATCGTTACCAACAATCATGTCATTGACAACGCGAGTGAAATCCAAGTTATCTTGAATGACAACTCCAAATACGATGCAAAAGTGGTGGGCACAGACCCTTCCACCGATATCGCTGTTCTTAAAATTGAAGGCACTAACTTTGCTGCCATACCAATAGGAAATTCAGACGAGCTCAGAATTGGAGAATGGGTTTTGGCCGTTGGCAACCCCTTTAACCTCACCTCTACGGTAACGGCTGGCATTGTGTCGGCTAAAGCACGTAACATTAATTTGCTCTCCGAACGCAGCTCCAAAGAAGTAGTTCCTATCGAGTCCTTTATTCAAACCGATGCTGCCGTAAATCCAGGGAACAGCGGTGGAGCTTTAGTCAATACCCGAGGAGAGCTCATTGGCATCAATACAGCCATAGCTTCTCAAACGGGCTCTTATGCGGGCTATTCCTTTGCCGTTCCGGTAAATTTAGTAGACAAAGTCATGCGTGACCTCATCGATTTTGGTATCGTACAACGCGGGTATCTCGGTGTCCAAATATCAGACATTACACAAGAAATCAAAGAAAAAAATAATCTCCCCGACCTCAAAGGTGTGTACATCGCTAAGGTAGTTGAAGATGGATCTGCAGACAAAGCGGGCCTCAAAGATGGCGATGTCATACTCAGAGTGGGCAGCAAAGAAGTCAATTCAGTGGCTGCTCTTCAAGAAGAGATCGGAAAGCGCAGACCTGGTGATAAAGTCTCGTTGAGCATCCGACAAAAAGACGGTGACCTACTCACCAAAGAACTCGTGCTGCGCAACCAAGACGGAGAAACCGAATTGATGTCCAAAGAAGAAATCAGTAAGAACTATGCACTTGGCGCCACCTTCATCGAACTTACCGATAAGGAGAAAAAAGAGCTCAACATCAATCATGGTGTAAAAATCAAAACCATCAATACGGGTAAACTCAAATCGCTCGGTTTAAAGGAAGGAGTCATCATTACAAAAATCAATAATGAGCCCATTGAAACCGTCGAAGAACTAACCCAAAAATTAAGTGGCGTCAATAGAGGTATCTTACTTGAAATCATGGATGAAACGGGTAAAAAAGACTACCGAGGATTTGGATTATAAGTCAAAATCATTTTTTGCTTCTGCGTTGAAAAAGTTAAGAACTCGTTAATAACTCCGTAAAAAAAGCCTAATTCAGATTTTTTTATCCCTAATTTTCGACGTTACTTTGCTCAACAAGCAGGAGTCAAACTCTACCTAGTAAACAAGTATAGATAAGCGCATGAGACAGCTAAAAATAACCAAATCCATCACCAATAGAGAAAGTCAATCTCTAGATAAATATTTACAAGATATCGGTCGTGAAGAACTCATCACCGCAGAACAAGAAGTTGAACTCGCCCGTCGAATAAAAGCCGGCGATCAAAAAGCATTAGAGAAACTTACCAGAGCCAATCTGCGTTTTGTGGTCTCCGTTGCCAAGCAATACCAAAATCAAGGCCTTACCCTTCCCGACCTTATCAATGAAGGTAATTTGGGCCTCATTAAAGCTGCTCAAAAATTTGACGAAACACGCGGTTTTAAGTTCATTTCTTACGCTGTTTGGTGGATTCGTCAGTCCATCCTTCAAGCACTAGCCGAACAAGCACGTATTGTACGTTTACCTTTAAATCAAGTTGGTTCACTCAACAAAATCAACAAAGCGTTTTCTCGCTTAGAGCAAGAATTTGAGCGCCCGCCAAGTGCTGAAGAACTCGCCGAAGCGCTCGAGGTTCCGGAAGACAAAATCAAGGAAAGCTTGAATGTTTCTGGTCGTCATGTATCTATGGATGCACCACTTACCACCCACGACGATGGCGGTACGCTCATGGATGTCATGTCAAACCCAGACTCTCCACGCACTGACCACATGCTCATGGCTGAATCATTGCAAAAAGAGATTGAACGTTCTTTGAGCACTTTAACTGACAAAGAGCGTGAAATCATCCGCTTATTTTTCGGTATTGGCATGAATCACGGTCTTACGCTTGAAGAAATCGGAGCCAAATTCAACCTCACTCGAGAGCGCGTTCGACAAATCAAAGAGAAGGCCATTCGCCGACTCCGACACACCTCTCGAAACAAACTTTTGAAGTCATATCTCGGCTAATATATAGAAGGCTACCTACTTGTGGGTAGCCTTTTTCTTTTCATCAACAATCAATTATCAACATCAATCAACAACAACATGGAAACCAAAGACGGTTATGAAAAAGAGCTCAATTTACATATTGAGCGAGAAAGAGCAGCTGTAAAATTACAAAGCAAAGTAGGAGAACTCCTATACGACAAGGGTATTGAGCTCGTTTTGTTTAGAAACCACCTCACCGAGACCACGATCTCCGAAATTCTGAATTTACATGAATACGCAAGAAAGGTAGTCAACAAACCCATTGATGTCTTTACCACAGCGGCTTTAGCCGAAATTTTGAGCACGCTCGATATTCCCGCTTCCAAATTAGACATCGGCCTATTGGCAAGCGAATGGCTCGCAGGCCAGACCGAACAAAACGGAATGGCCCGTTTTCTTATGGAAAAATTAGGTGGGCTACAACCTCCTCAGGCCATTGAACCCCGAGATGTCGTATTGTACGGGTTTGGGCGCATTGGTCGCTTGGCCGCGCGCGAACTCATCAAGCAAGCAGGAAAAGGGCAACAATTGCGCTTGCGTGCTATTGTGACACGTGGCGCTTCTGATGCAGATATCATTAAGCGCGCCTCCCTATTGCGCAATGACTCCGTTCACGGTGCATTTAAAGGCTCCGTCATTGAAGATCTGGCCGGAAAAAACCTAAATATCAATGGCCAAATTGTACATATGATTGACGCTGCTAATCCAGAGAATATCGATTATACACAGTATGGTATCCAAAATGCCCTAATCATAGACAACACAGGAGTATTCACCAACAGAGAAGCGTTGTCCCGTCATCTGAAAGCGAAGGGGGTTGAAAAAGTGCTACTCACCGCTCCTGGAAAAGAAATTCCAAATGTAGTCTATGGCATCAATCAGCACACCCTCGATGTAGAAAACGAAAATATTTTTTCAGCTGCTTCATGTACCACAAATGCGATATCGCCAATTTTAAAAGTAATCAACGACGAATTTGGCGTTGTCAAAGGACACATCGAAACAGTTCACGCCTACACCAACGACCAAAATCTGCTCGACAACATGCACAAGAAACCACGACGTGGGCGTTCAGCTGCTGTAAATATGGTCATCACCTCCACTGGGGCAGGATCAGCAGTTACAAAAGTAATTCCAGAACTTAAAGACAAGCTTACTGCCAATGCCGTTCGGGTACCCACACCAAACGGATCATTAGCTATTTTGAGCCTAGAATTGGCAAAAACGGTGAGCCTTGAACAAGTAAATGCAGCTGTTAAAAATGCTGCACTCCACGGTGAATTAGTCAACCAAATTTACTATTCCTTTGATCCAGAACTCGTATCTTCGGATATCATTGGCAATACTTGCTGTAGCGTCTTTGACTCCAATGCCAGCATTGTATCCATAGATGGCAAAAATGTAGTACTTTATGCATGGTACGACAACGAATTCGGCTACACGAAGCAAGTGATCCGAATGGCTAAATACATTACTCAAGTCCGCAGGGCTATTTACTATTAATGCAAAAAAAAATCACCATAGCAATCGATGGCTTCGCAGCCTGTGGCAAAAGTACTTTAGCCAAATCCTTAGCGCAAGAACTTCATTATACGTTTATAGATTCCGGCGCCATGTACCGAGCAATAGCTTTTTATTGCCTCGAAAATCAGTTGATAGACCCCTCAGGTGAAATCAAGCTCGATCACTTGGAAAAACACCTCGACAACATTCAAATTGAAATGAGCCCCGAACAAAAGATTTATTTGAATAAGCAAGATATCACAGCTGCCATACGCACGCCGCGCGTGGCAAATGTGGTTTCACAGGTGGCCAGCATTAAAAGTGTTCGGAGCAAATTAGTTGAAATCCAACGGCAAATGGGTGCAAACGGTGGTATTGTGATGGATGGTCGGGACATCGGAACGGTGGTGTTTCCGAATGCCGAACTCAAAATTTTTGTGACGGCTTCTGCTGAAGTGCGTACACAGCGTCGTTTGGCAGAACTCGAGGCTAAAGGAGAACGAACAGATGCCCAAAGCGTTCAACAGAATTTACTACAAAGAGATCATTTAGACAGCACGAGAAAAGAAAGTCCGCTGGTGCAGGCTTCCGATGCAATTGTATTAGATACTTCCGATTTAAATCGGGAAGAGCAATTGGCTTGGGCTTTACAAAAAGTGCAGCGACTACTTTAATTGTGGTTTTTTAATCCTCGTATCCGATTAGGGCGAAGACTGAAAACGACGACAACCAGTGGTCGATGTCGTAATTGTCTTTGCCAATGCTTTCTTGTGCGTAGTCCCACATGGCATTCATTTGCGCTACCCAAACTTTTTTGGTTTCGGCATCTAAACTTTCTGCCGGCATCGATTGAAGCATACCGTTAAGGCACCAAATACGATTGAGATGGTAACCATCCCAATGAGATTCATAGCCGTCGTGCTTGTCTGTTTTCTTGATTTGTAAATCTTTTTTGGCTGTTTCTGCTCCGAACAAATCAGGACTAAATTTTTTGAGCCAAACCATATAATCTTTTTGGTCATAGGCCTTGCGCATGAGGTCCGTAACGAGTAACGAAGCAGACATGAAGTCATACTCAAAAGGCTCGGCACGCAGTGGTGCTTTGGTCATTTTGCCATAATAACGCTTACTGGCCTTTAATGCTACTTTAAGTAAGTCTTGGTCGCCAAAAGTACGGGCATAGTCAATGGCGAATGATAAATTAAGCGAGGGTGCGTCGTGAGAACCAGACAATTGAACCTCCTTGACATCTTTCCATACTACTTGTGCAGCAGCTGCACACAAACGGTGTAGTGGTCCAAGATTAGCTAACCAACGCTCGGCATCGGGGTCGTTCCAACGGGCAAGCTCGTCGGCAACCTTAAGTAGCCATCCTTGTCCATAAGGAAATTCAAAAACGTAGCGTTCTTTATTGGTTTCGAAGTAATTATACTCTTGAAGTATATTCGCTTCACTGAAACTTTCGTCCAATTTTGCCCTTATTGATTCTGCCTCTGGAATGTCCGGGTAAGATTTTAAGATTTTAATAAGTGCCCAATGGTTGTGAACAGCGCTGTGCCAATCATAACAACCGTAAAAAGCAGGCCAGATATCCATAGGGGTTTGGGTATCGCCGGGTTGACGCAATGCACGGTAGTAATAGTGCGGGGTTGGCTTAGCGGTGCAATCTAAAGATAGTTTAGCAAAATAGGATGCGCCTGCCGAAGAAAGGGTATAACGGCCGTCTGGGGTACTATTTACTAATTGAGCAAAAAAGAAGTTCGCGCTTAAACAAGCGCTGAAGAGGATGGAAAATTTGAGCATAAACTGAGGCGTAAAAAAATCAGGATTTGATGGGTTTCTTGAATCCATTCTTGAAAATAGATAAGGATTCTGTTCCGATCCCCACAATGGAAACAATGTTGAGCGGAAACTCTAGCAAAACATGAGAAAAACTCAAGAAAAACAACAAGCTTAAACCCAAAGAGTAATCATAGGTATAGAAAACTGAAGCAGCTATCCAAGTAATAATAACCACGATGAACCGAACTTTAGGCACCTTATGCCAACGGATGATTTCCGTTTTACTAAACCAATTGAGGTAGTGATACAAATAGGCAAAGGCAATAAAGCGCATGAGCATAATACCTACTTCGGAAAAATAGATCAACGCATCCGTTTCTTTTTTGCTCGGCGACTTCATGAGTTTACGTGGGAACGGTTCAAAACGGTATTCGTTGATGCTATTGATGTAACGACTAGAGGTATCGAAAAAGTAAAGCAAGTGGTCGTACTGAAATGCAGGCGACAAATTGGCCATATTGATGCGCATTGGTTTGATCACAAATGGGCGGTCGGCAATTTTAGACAAAGAATCGGTGTGCGCTATAAATGCGGAGGTATCGATGAGGCCCTGACGTAAGAAATAACTTTTGTTGCCCTCTTTGGTAATGATGTCGAGGTATTCTTTATTGGTCAGTTTTTGATCTTCGATGAGCTCAAAATGGTCCAAAATAAGATAGTTGGTATTGTAAAATCCATCACCTTTTGCATAATAGGCATCTTTTCCGAATGTAGAAAGAAAAGGACTTTTGGTATCGACAGGAAGGGTAAAGACCAAAACAATTGGAACCAAAACAAAACCGACCATTTGCAAAAGACCAGACTTACTTCTGGATTTCAGTGCGCCATAAAGCATAAAGAGCCCCGTAAATAAATACACATGAATGAGCGTCGGAATCAACGCAGTAAGTGCAAAAATAGTGGTGCTGTCTGCGTTTTCAGCAGCACGTTCTGGGCTCAACCAACCACCAACAAAAATAAAAAGCAAGAAAATTGCCAAAAGCTTGATCCAAAGACTTTTAACTAAGGCAAACAAAATGGAGGCGAAAAGTGCAAAAACCAAAAGTTTGTCAAAAAGATTCATTTCTACAAAGTAGTCATAGACATCTTGACTCACTCCAAAGTCTTTGG
>ERZ888423.959-NODE-959-length-27478-cov-9.987748_pt1 | contig 27478 bp, 23 predicted proteins | sample MGYA00520523_ERZ888423 | MGnify/ENA primary metagenome ERZ888423 (study PRJEB32303, sample SAMEA104408611) | aquatic metagenome | biome: Brackish water; feature: Pelagic; material: water | place: Baltic Sea | collected 2014-06-08T10:24:00 | depth 30,27 m ...
AGGTAAATCTGCTTCCAAATTCAAGCTGGCCAACCAATTATCAGTCCCACCATAGTATGAGGTCTGAACGAAGCCCCCTCGGTTCCTCACCATTTGATTGGCAGCCAATGAACTCCCTCCATTCCTGTGCAGGAACAGCTGTTCGTAGCGGTAATCCTCACTGGTCCCATCCAGATTCACCGAACCATCCTGACCACTCAAATCAAGGGCAGCACCTTTGGGAATACATTCATCACCTACCCACATCTTAGCTCCATAGACACGCCATGAGAAGCGGTCTCCTCTATCATTGAAGGCATGGGAAGCCTCCAAGGACACCTCCATTTTTCCATAGGTAGAATGTCCTTCAATCTCGCTATTTACCGCCCATTCTGTGAGTCCCTCAGTCCTTTGATGCGCATAGGAGAGCACATGGTATTCATGGACCAAGTCCAAAGAAAGATTCAATGCCAAGTCCGCGCAGTTGGCTGAAATGGTGTTCCAATTATTCTCGATACGGTGATAGCTGTAAGTGAAACGATGCTCTCCTTTTTTCAAACCTAAAGGCACATAGACGTAGCTAAGACTCGGGCGAAAAGCAGAATAGACAGATTGGTCACCTTGGACCTCATTTCCCGCAAGATCAGTCCCACGGATACCCGAACTGAAGCGCCTGTAATTGACTGCTACATCGAAGTGAGACGGTCCGTCATTCGGATAGAAGGTCTTCACGACATCCCCCATTCCCACGAACTCCTCGCTACCCGTCCCGAAAAGCGGAAGCAAGCTGAACTCGAAGTTCTTGGCCAACAGTTCTCTGTTCGATAGATAAAGCCCTGGCATCCATTTGTCATTGCCATTGATCCCGAGAACAGGCATGACATAAATACTCGGCAAGTCTGAATTCCCTATGCCTGCGAAAAGCTTAATCTGTGGCCCTTGGCAAGACTTGAATAAGCCTGAAGTCCTAAGGCTGTTATTCCTTCTGTTCAGGTCTAAGACTGCGCACTCTGGATCTATCCTGAGTTCTTCTATATGAGAAGGATCTACTTGTAGATTCTCTCCGGGAGAGAGAACTTGTTCTTGAATGCATTCGCCTGCTTTGTACATTCCTATAATCACAGGACTACTAGATCCACTTTTCTCTTTCAATGTCACGCTCAACATGCCTTCATGCTCATGATCCGCATGGCTTTTCAAGCTGTAGTTTAATTTCCTCGTTCCTACAGCCAAGTCCGTATAGAACCAGTCCAAGTTTTTTCCTGTAGCTCGTTCCAAGCTGGCTTCCATATCATCAGGATAAGGATGTTTGAATTTCCAGTCATTGAAATAGGCATGCATGGCCTCATCGAATTCATCTTGGCCCAAGATAGATGCCAAATGCTGCATGATGTATCCTCCTTTGGAATAGACCATCACACCGTAGTTCATGGTTGTATAGTCAGCGCTGCTCACATCCAACCCTTGATCCTGATGCTTTCTTGCATTGAAAAGATATCCTATTTCGTGGACCTGTCTTCCATTTAGCCCCAACCTAGAAAGAAATCCTCCTTCATGTCCGGGATACTTCTCTTCGAAATAGCGGGTCTCGTAGTAGGTGTTTATCCCTTCGTCCATCCAGGCATGGTCGCGTTCATTCGAGCCTAGGATTCCGTAAAACCAGTTATGGCCCAGCTCATGCACGACCACTTGCTCTAGTGACATATCATTCGAGGTTCCATTGATCACGGTAATCATAGGATACTCCATTCCGCCTCCTGCGCTCAGGGTTCCATCAATCACAGTAGCATGGGAGTATGGATAGTCACCTACGTATTTTGAATAATGAATGATGCCATCTTTGACATATTCCATGCTCTTCTGCCAGGCCGCCATGTGCATATTTGTATATAGTACCCAGGCATCTATGCTGTCTTTAGAATCAGGTAATTCCACTTTATCGTAGAGCACATTGAATCGTTTGTCAGCAAACCATGCGAAGTCATGCACCTTGTCTTGGATGAAGGTCAATGTCTTGGTCTCTTCACTAGAAGGAGGAAAATCATTGGAATCTTGAACAGTCATTCTTGTGCTCAACGATTTCATGTATTCATATTCTTCCTTGTTCTGCATGACACCTGTAGCTCCTACTATATAGTTCTTAGGCAAGGTGATGCTCACTTTAAAGGATCCGAATTCAGAATAGAATTCCCCTTGCGTGAGGTAAGGCATGGGATGCCATCCCTTGTTATCAAAGACGGCTGGTTTCGGATACCATTGGGTAATCTGATAGCTCTGTCCTACATGGCCCAATCTTGAAAAAGCTCCGCTCGGAATCTTCACCTGAAATGGTGTGCGAATGACACAGCTCATGCCAGGCTCCAAGTTCTGTGGCAGCACCAACTTTCCTTCGTCACTCCCTCCTATCTCACTTGTCATAGAGGCTTCTACGCCATCTACTGTCCAGCGGAAACCATCGATGTTCCCTCGTTCTTCTTTGGAAGAGAAGTGATAATTATACTGCCCCATCTCGTCCAACTGATCTGATAACTCAGATTCAAAATCGGCATAGGCCTTGGGCCAGAGATGGAAATAGATAAAGTCTAGTGTGCTAGAAGAGTTGTTCGTATACGTGAGATTCAGCATGCCATTGAGTACATGCGCTTCATCATCTAGGCTCACGCTGATATCATAAGCCACATTCTGCTGGAAGTATTCCTGTGCATGAATGCTTGGCGTTATGAACGCAAGGACGATAGCTAGGCCGATAATCTTTCGCATCCCGATTAGCTTCCGAAGATCTCTTTCAATTTAGCCTCTAGTCCTGGGCCTCTGAGTTTCGTATCTACCACTTTTCCTTCTGGATCTACTAAAACAGTGAAAGGAATAGAACTGACACCATAATCGCGGGCTGCAGCTGAATTCCATTTAGCCAAATCACTTACGTGCAACCAACTCATTTTATCCTGTGCTATGGCAGAAGTCCAACGGGACTTATCGTTGTCCAACGAAACACTCAGAATCTCAAAGTTCTTCTTCTTGTATTTATCATACATAGCCACCACATTCGGGTTCTCTCTGCGGCAAGGGCCGCACCATGAAGCCCAGAAATCGATAAGGACATACTTTCCTTTCAATGAACTCAAGGTCAAGGTTTTTCCATCTGGAGTATTAAGGCTGATCTCAGGAGCTACTGTTCCCGCTGCAAGTTGAGGAGCTGCTCGTTGCTGCGCTGCTTGTGCAAGGTTTTGTTCCGCTGCTGCGATGTTCTTGTTCATCGTCTGCAGGAATAGAGAAGCTGGCATCACTTGAGCTAGACCTGCGCTTACCGCCTTATACTCTGGAAGTGCAAGGGTAGGGTCTACTGTGGAGATGATGCTCAAAGCTGCTGGCGAACGCAAATTATCTAGGGCTAGTTTCTTCATCTCAATTTCATAGCTTGTCTTAAGGCTTTGCACCTGGCCATTTACGGCAGTTGATATGATAGGGTCAATGTCTTGAGGAAGACTTCTTGCCATCGTTTGAAGTGAATCCATTTTTCTTGAATAGTCAAAGCTTCTTTCGTAGAAGGTGCGCATTAACTCGCTATCTGTCGAACCTGAAACGGTATAGCCATCAAGCAATGCTCCCGACTTCGCAGTCAATTTAATATCGCGCTGGGTGCTGTCCAAAATCAAGACTATAGGTCTTTTCATGTCCTCTACGTAGAAACGGTAGAAGTCAAGTTTCTTGTTCTCTGTCTTCAAGGTGAACGAACCGTCAGCGGCAATCAAGGCAGAATCCAATGCTCCTTGTCCATCGAAGGATTGGATATGTGCATATTTCCCTGCTCCGCCATCGATTACACCTGTGAGTGTCATACTCCTATCTGGAGATGAACATGCGAACATTAAAAGGGTGATGCTAAGGAAAGAAAGCTGTTTCATGGTTTTCATTGTTCAAGTATTTCTTTTAATAAAACGGTGGTGGCTTTAGGATCTGCTTTGCGTTCGCTGAGTTTCATGACTTCACCCATGAACAATCCCAGTAGTCCTTTGTTCCCATTTTTATATGCTTCTACTTTATCAGGATATGTGGCCAATGCTTGGTCAATATATCCTCGCAAAGAGTCTTGATCCGAGTTCTGAATCAAGTCATTCTTTTTCGCGATTTCTTCGGCTGAGTCTTGGGACTCCAGCATCAAAGGGAAAATGCTTTGTGAAGCCAGATTACTGCTGACTTTTCCTTGGTCAATCAAATTAACGAGACCAGCCATACGCTCCGCTGTAACTGGGAATCTTTCAATATCACTTGCGTTTTTATTGACCCAAGAACGCACTTCGCCCATCAGCCAATTCGCTGCTGATTTATAATTGCTCGTGTGCGCAATCATTTGCTCATAATACAGGGCCGTTTCTTTTTCTTCGGTCAATATTCCTGCGTCATAGGCACCCAATCCAAGCTCTGTCGTATAGCGCTGAATCAGCTGACGTGGCAATAGAGGAAGACCCGCTTTCACCTTGATTAATTCTTCCTTGGTTACCGTGAGCGGCTGCAAGTCAGGCTCAGGGAAATAACGGTAATCATGGGCTTCTTCCTTACTACGCAATGAGAAAGTAATGTCTTTAGCGGCATCATACGAACGCGTTTCCATATGCACTGTTCCTCCTGCTTCAACCAAGTCTATCTGACGTTTGAATTCGAAGTTAATGGCGCGCTGTACATTTCGGAACGAATTCATGTTCTTCACTTCTGTACGCTGATTCAGTTCGGTTTCTCCTCTTTTACGTACAGAGATATTCGCATCACAACGCATACTACCTTCTTCCATATTCCCATCAGAAACATCCAAGTAACGCAGCACTCTTCTCACTTCAGTTAAAAAAGCATAGGCCTCTTCTGGGTCCCTAAAATCAGGCTCAGAGACAATCTCTACTAGAGGAACTCCAGCTCTATTCAAGTCAACCAAGGTGTTGAATGGATCCTGATCGTGAATACTCTTTCCAGAATCCTCTTCGAGATGGATTCGAGTAATATCTATGCAGCGTTCCTCTCCATCTTTCATGGTTATGAATACTTTTCCGCCAATACAGATCGGGGTTTTGTCCTGCGTGATTTGATATCCTTTCGGCAGATCCGCATAGAAGTAATTCTTGCGCGCAAAGTACATGCGTGATGCAATCTCACAGTCAAAAGCGATACCCAGTCTCAAAGCTAAATCCACACTTTTCCTGTTCATCACGGGAAGCGTACCTGGATGCCCGAGCGTAATAGGACTCACGAGCGTGTTCGGAATGGCACCGTACTTATTCTCATCCCCAGCATAGGCCTTGCTCTGCGTCTTAAGCTGCACGTGCACCTCTAGACCACAAACCAATTCATATGAATCGTAAATCGAAGACATGTTTTCTAGATAGATGCGATAAGTTCTTTCATAATACGGGTCATCTTAGGCTCAGCTTCTGAAGCCACTCTGACAACGTCTTCCGCAGATACTTCTACGATTTGTCCTTCAACACCCATATCAGTGATAATGGAGATGGCGAAACATGGAATACCCATATGTCTCGCAACAATCACTTCAGGAACAGTAGACATTCCCACAGCATCAGCTCCCATGCGATAGACATAACGATACTCAGCAGGAGTCTCTAGCGTAGGACCCGTAAGACCTGCGTAAACTCCTGTCTGTATACGATAGCCGTGCTTTGTTCCTATTTCTACAGCTTTCTTGATTAATGCATGATCATAAGGAACGCTCATATCAGGGAATCTTGGACCTAGCTTGGGGTCATTTTTTCCACGTAGCGGATGCTCTGGGAAAAGGTTTATGTGATCGTTCAAGATCATCAAATCACCTATTTCATAGTCAGGATTCACTCCCCCGCTGGCATTGGAAACGAAGAGTCTCTTTATTCCCAGCAAGTTCATTACACGCACTGGAAATGTGACCTGCTTCATATCATATCCTTCGTAATAATGGAAACGGCCTTGCATAGCGACCACGGTTTTATCTCCCAGTTTCCCAAAGATTAACTTACCATGATGGCTCTCTACTGTTGATATGGGGAAATGTGGAATCTCGTCATAGGATAAAGAAATGTCCACTTGAATGTCTTTTACGAGACCACCAAGTCCAGTTCCTAATATGATACCTACTTCAGGAGCATTAGGAATTTTTCCTTTAATCCAGTCAGCCGTTTCTTGAATCTTATCTAACATACGTTTTCAATTCGCTGATTAGTTCTTCCTCATCAGCTATAATTTCTACTTCCATAGGTAAGGAGTACAGGTCGATGCCCTCAGACAGTTCCATCCAATCCTTCTTCCCTAGTTTGGCAGCATCTTTTGAAGTGGTCAATACAGCTTTTAAAGGGCCGACAAAGTTACTTAATCTCTGCCTGATTAGAAGGAGGTCTTTTTGAGTATATCTATGATGGTCTGAAAAGCCCAAAGTATTCCTCAATTGAAAGCGTTCATCCACCTTCTCGAAAAAGGCATCATTATGAGCCAAGCCAGATACAGCAAGCACTTCAGCCCCCATAATCCAGGGCCTTGTGTGTGGAAAAACCGCTTGGGGAATTCCGAAACGCATACAAGAGAAATACACCTTCGCCTTAGTGTAGAGAGAAGCCTTCTTTCGCAAGGCATCCATTTCTACTTGAGAAATCTCTGCAGGACATTTACTTATGATGAGAATGTGTGCCGCCTTTGCCCTGCTTTTCACATCACGCAGTGTCCCAGTCGGAAGCACATGGTTTTTCCAAAAAGGGAGATTATAAGGAGTTAAAAGAACATTCAATCCTGCCTTCAAAGATCTATGTTGAAAGGCATCGTCAAGGACTACTGTTTTAAAACCTTCTGAAGCGAGTTCCTTGATTCCATCCAATCTATCTTCGCAAACCGCCACCTTCACGTGAGGTACGCTTTGCTTGAGCATAAGAGGTTCATCGCCTACCTCATCAGCATCAGCATCCACATCTACACTGAGGAATCCTTCTGTTTTTCTTCCATGACCTCGACTCAATACGGCTATAGTTTCAGAGCTAAGTTGCTTCAAAACCCATAGACTATGAGGAGATTTTCCTGTTCCGCCAAGCTCTAAGTTTCCGACAACAATAGTCTGGATATCAGCCTGTTTTGAATGGAGAACCCCTAGGTCAAATAGCAGATGCCGCAGAGAAAGTATCCCTACATAAAGCCAAGTGAATGGTAACAAGACAATTCGCAATGAGCGCATGGCGTCAAAGGTATGATCCAAGATGATAGGCTTGAAGATGGAAAACAGCTAATTCTGAGCTATATTGCCCCAGCATGAAAATACGTGAAATAATCAAGGAATTGGAGCTTATTGCTCCTTCATCCTATCAAGAAGAATATGACAACAGCGGTCTAATCTGCGGAAACAAGGACTGGGAATTCAAAGGTTCTGTCCTCTGCTTAGACAGCACAGAAGATGTGATAGACGAAGCGATTAAGGAAGGTGTAAATCTGGTTATAGCGCATCATCCCATTCTTTTCAGAGGACTGAAACGAATCACCGGATCCCATTACACGGAGCGTGCAGTGATTAAAGCAATCAAACATGACATTGCCATCTATGCCATTCATACGAATCTGGATAATGTGCGGGCTGGGGTCAATGAAGAATTCGCTAATCGCATTGGTCTGAATAAAAAAGGACGCAGCATTTTAATGCCCAAGGCTTCCCTCCTCTTAAAACTCGAAGTTCTTTGTCCAAAGGAAAATACAAAACAGGTTCAAGAGGCCATTTGGGCTGCAGGAGCTGGAAGAGCAGGTCAATATGAACGTTGTTCCTTCAAGACCGAAGGAGAAGGTCAATTCAAACCCTTTGGCACAGCCGATCCGCATATAGGTGAATTAGGAAAGGATGAATTGGTAAATGAGGCTAAGCTGGAGTTCATCCTTGCTGAACATCTCAGTCAACCTGTACTTGAGGCTATGCGCAACGCACATCCTTATGAGGAAGTAGCCTACTTCTTACATCCCTTGAAAAATGTCAATCAAGAAGTGGGAAGTGGAATCGTTGGCAACTTAGAAAAAGCGATGCCTGTTGAAGATTTTTTGAAGCATGTGAAAGAGAAGATGTCACTGAAATTTCTGAAGCATACGGAGTTTTCCAAGGGCAAAATAGAACGAGTCGCTTTGATGGGAGGATCTGGAATCTTCGGATTAGAGGCTGCGAAAAGGGCCGGAGCCCAAGCCTATATCACCGCTGATGTGAAGTATCACGATTACTTTGAGGTCGATGGAGACCTTCTTTTGGTCGACATTGGCCATTATGAGTCAGAGCAGTATACCAGAGAACTTTTACAGCGTGTTCTGCTTGAAAAATTCCCTACATTTGCACACCTTTTAACAAGGGTGAATACAAACCCGGTAAAATATCTGTGATCTGATGGCTACAAAAGCAAAAACAGGGAACATCGTTGAAGACAAACTCAACGCTCTTTGGAACCTACAAGTTGTTGACTCCCAAGTAGATAAACTTCGTCAAGTGAGAGGAGAACTTCCTTTGGAAGTAGAAGATCTCGAGGATGAAGTGAAAGGACTGGAGACCCGTTTGGCCAAAATGGAAGAAGAGATGGGCCAGTATGATGATGCTGTTACTGGCAGAAAAACTGCCATTAAAGATTCTAAAGCTGCTATAAAGAAGTATACAGAGCAGCAAAATGGTGTTAGAAATAACCGTGAATTCGAATCCTTGAATAAGGAGATTGAATATCAGAACTTAGAGATTCAACTCTCTGAGAAGAAGATGAAGGAATTCGCAGCTCAGCTTGACGGCAAGAAAGAAATTCACACAGAAGTGAAGGACAGATTGACTGATCGTTCTAAGCACTTGAAGGCTAAGAAGAAAGAGCTTGACGATATCGTGAAAGAGACGGAGAAGGAAGAGAAGTCATTGCTTAAGAAGTCTAAAGGCTCAGAAGATCTTATCGAGGCAAGATTGCTTAATGCCTATAAGAGGCTTCGTGGTTCAGCTAGAAATGGCTTGGCTGTTGTACGTGTAGAGCGTGATTCTTGCGGAGGATGTTTCAATAAGATCCCACCTCAGCGTCAGTTGGATATCAAAACCTACAAGAAGATTATCGTATGCGAGCATTGCGGCAGAATCCTTGTAGATAAGGACGATGAAGTAGCTGAATAAGTGCTCTTTCCCTTAAAGAATTAAGAAAAGACCTCCCAGACCGGGAGGTTTTTTTATGCTCAGAATCGCAACCCGAAGGTCATGATGATTGCCGTTTGGCGTTCATCTACTTGAGCCGCCTGCATGCCATCTGAAGCATAGGCGAAATAATCAGACCCATAGCTAGTGTTCTTGATGGCCATGTCTATACTCACCTGTTCTTTCTTAAAACCAAGTCCAGCACTGATAATATTCTTAGAAGCGTCATTGGTCTTGGATTCTGGTCTGTATGGATCAGGATATACTGCATACCCGCCTCTCAAAGACCATCCTTGATGACGAATCTCAAGTCCTGTGCGAATGTTCCCCACAGAGACTAAACTGTTCTGAATCTCGGAATTCGCTGCAGAGAAATCTATGGGGTTCGGTTCAAAGGAGCGCAGCTTAGCTCCTGAATAATCTACGAATTCATAGTCTATATCCAATAATGCGTGCTTACCTAGCACAAGTGCTATAGATCCCATCAAACGAGAAGGAGCTGTCATATAATAATCGTTCGCACCTATGGCTGCTGCAGATTGGGTATATGACGAGCCATCATTGAATCCTGTAGTGATGGATGTATTCCATGAGGTAGTCATGTAATTCCATGTTGGGCTAGTATAAGAAGCACCTAGTCTCAGCATATCTGTGACCTTATAGATAGCACCTACTTTCAAGTCGATACCAGAGCCTCTCACCTCCACGTCTTGCACCATGGTGAAGCCCTTCAGGTCAGTAACACCTGTGTCAACTACCAATTCCTGATAATCCATAAATTCATCATAGACGACTTTATTATAGCCCAAAGCCGCACCTAAATATAACTTGTCATTATAATTACAGGAAGCTGCAAATACCGTCTCTCCTATTCTTCCTCTTCTATTCAGAACCGTTTTTTGTTCGATCAGTGTTCCAACAGGAATAGCTGATATATAATCAAACGCAGTAGTGTTGGTGTCAGGGTCTATAAGATAGGTTTGATAGGCTGGGAAGATGAAGAAGGGATCATTGCTCTCGAAATTATTAGGATCCAGTCCCATTGCATCGCTGGCAATCTCTTGAGAAAGTGAACCATCTCTATGCCTACCTTGAATGGTATGGTTTGTATTCAAGTTCTTGAGCGGAATATAACTTAGCCCGAATTGAACCATTTTCCATTGGCCCTTATCCTTCAATTCAGTGGCTCTGATGTATCCAAAATTATTCAGGTTGACATTGAAATCTCCTTGTCGTGTGTCACTTCCATAAAAAGAAGTAGAAGAGGACATAGGAACAAACGTGGGGCTGATGCTGAACTCGCTGCTGCGATAGACCCCCATACCCGCTGGGTTGTACATCAGGGTAGAAGCATCTCCTCCCAAGGCGCCCATGGCGCCTCCCATTCCATTGAAACGCGCGGTCCCACCAAAATCTGTGCTTATGAAACGAGCTACATCTGTTTCATTCTGAGCGCTTGCACTTGGGCCAAGCATCAGCAAGGCCCCAAAAAAAACCAGGGACTTCATTTTTCTATTCAATCTCATCATTGCACTTATCTAGGTCTCCTTCCTGCAGAGTTGGAACCCGAACCTCTGGAATTATTGGAAGGGGGATTAGTTCGTATAGAATTCGATGGGCGCGGAGAGCTCACATCGGATTTACGAGGATTCCTTAGCTCTATTTTTGGGCTTGAATCTTCACTTGGTGCTGGAGCCGTTCTAGGCTCTTTTGGACGAGTATATAATGGAGGTCTGTTCTCTTCTTTAGGGTCTTGCGCTGGACGTGTTTCCATAGGACGTGTGTCTACCGGGCGAGCTTGATCTGCTTCAGGGCGCACATAGGAAGGAGTTTCTTCTCTTTCTGTAGCTGTATTTGGTCGTGTATCCACAGGTCTGGCCATGTCTTGCTGAGGACGAGACTCAGTAGGTGTGCCTGTTTGTGGACGAGTGTTTCCGTTTACATTTTGTTCTACAGGGCGGGTTCCATTATAGAGATTAGGAGCTATGCTCGGTCTTAAATCTCCATTCAAATCTTTATCGGAAGCGGATCTAAATCCTCTGTTTATATCTGTTGTGTTCGAAGCGACTGAGCTTCCGTATGGGCTAAATTGACCAGAATATACAGGTCTTCTGTTGTAATAATCCCCGTTACCAAATCCGTTATAGGCCTGTGGGCAGTAATAATATGAGTTGAATCCACCGTAGTTGTATGGGTTAAACCCGAATGGATTTCCATTTCCATAATTCATTCCCCATCCTGGACCCCAAGAACTGTAAGAATAAGACCAGCCATAATAGCTGCTCCATCCCATGGTCATCCCTGGATTATAGTATGGCTGCCAATAGTTAGGACGTGGCATGAATGGGTCGTAAGAATACCAGTTTCCGTATGAGTAATAAGGTGAGTAGTAGCCAAAACCAGAATAGCCTGAATTAAACCTGCGATTTCTATTGCTGTAGTAATAGTCATCATCAGCATATTGATTACCGTAGTAATTATTGATGGTAGTGGCTTTCTGATCCTGCTGCATTTGCTCCTTATAGTTAGGGTCATAATACTCTTCTTGAGCCTTAGGAGCAGGTACTGGAGTTTCATAGCCGTAATCACGCTCATCTATATCTACATAATCCTCAGCTACGATTGGCGCAGGCGCAGGGCTGACTTGGGCTACCGTTTCGGCCGCCTTACCATCCTTAGGAGAATAGTAGATGTCATCCTCATAGGAGCTTAGTCCTTGATTGCTGGTACAAGCACTCAAGAAAGCCATGGCTATCAGAAGGGTCGATATGTGGAGCTTGTTCTTCATGTTCTTTCGTGTTATTCGGGCTCAGGCAATGGCCATAACCCGTTATAAAATTAGCTAATTTAGCCGGTCTATTTCAAACAAAATCCATACCACATTAGAGTGGTCATGTGAAAAAGACCCCTACACTGCAAAACACAAGAGCACGAAGGAATTATGGCGAAAGAACTCACTTCAAGGGCAGAGAATTATTCTGAATGGTACAATGAACTCGTAGTCAAGGCTGATCTGGCCGAGCATTCGGCCGTAAGAGGCTGTATGGTCATAAAACCACACGGCTATGGAATATGGGAGAAAATGCAGCGCGTTTTGGACGATATGTTCAAAGAAACTGGGCATCAAAACGCCTACTTTCCACTTTTCATACCTAAATCATACCTCAGTAAAGAAGCTGCCCACATAGAAGGTTTTGCCAAGGAATGTGCTGTAGTAACACATTATAGGCTTAAGAATGCCGAAGATGGTAGTGGTCTCATTGTGGATCCTGATGCCAAGCTGGAGGAAGAACTCATTATCAGACCTACCTCTGAGACCATCATCTGGAATACCTATAGAGGATGGATTCAGAGTTACCGTGACCTCCCGCTCCTGATCAATCAATGGGCCAATGTTGTACGCTGGGAAATGCGTACCCGTCTGTTCTTGAGAACGGCCGAATTCCTTTGGCAAGAGGGACATACAGCTCATGCCACTCAAGAAGAAGCGGTAGAAGAAACACTCAAAATGCTCGATGTCTATGCTGATTTTGCTGAAAATTACATGGCTCTGCCTGTAATCAAAGGTGTGAAGACTGCAAGTGAACGATTCGCTGGAGCTTTGGATACCTATTCCATTGAAGCCCTTATGCAAGACGGAAAAGCCTTGCAAGCAGGAACTTCTCATTTCCTTGGACAGAACTTTGCCAAGGCCTTTGATGTGAAATTTGCCACCAAAGAAGGAACTCAAGAATATGTTTGGGCTACGTCCTGGGGAGTTTCTACCCGCCTTATGGGAGCCCTGGTTATGTGCCACAGCGATGATGATGGATTGATTATCCCGCCAAGATTGGCACCTATTCAAGTGGTTATCGTTCCTATTTATAAGGGAGAAGAGCAGTTAGCTGAGATCACAGCACGTGTTGAGCCTATTCTTAAAGCCTTGAAGGCCAAAGGAATATCAGCTAAATATGATAATGCTGACACCAAGAAGCCAGGTTGGAAATTCGCTGAGTATGAGCTCAAAGGCATCCCAGTGCGTATGGCCATTGGCCCAAGAGACTTGGAGAACGGAACCGCAGAAGTGGCGAGAAGAGATACGAAAGAGAAGAAAGTGAAGCCGCTTGAAGGCATTGAGGATAGCATAGCTATACTGCTTGAAGACATTCAGAGTAATATGTTCAAGAAGGCCAAGGATTTCATGGAATCCAGAAAGACTCCTGTAGACAGCTATGAGGAGTTTAAGAAGGTCTTGGATGAAAAAGGAGGATTCGTACTAGCCCATTGGGATGGTACTGCTGAAACTGAGCAGAAGATTAAGGAAGAGACCAAAGCGACCATACGCAACATTCCTATTGGCAATCCCCTGGAGGATGGAGTATGTGTGTATAGCGGCAAGCCTTCCAATCAAAGAGTATTATTCGCAAGAGCCTATTAAGATATGTCTGAAAACTCCAAACTCATCTTAGATATGATTCGTGAACGTTCCTGCATGAAACGGAATGTCTATGAAAACACAATTGAACATTTTAATACGCTGAAGTCTATCATTAAGGAATACACGGAGAAGCTGGCCGAGGAAGTAGATTGCTTTGATAAGCGCCTCGAAGTGAAGTTTGAAGATCGCAGTGCTTTCGAGTGCAGACTGACTATCGCAGGGGATACGCTGATTTTCTACATGCACAGCAATGTATTCCAGTTCGACCAAGGGCATCATACATGGGCTACTTCCTATGTGAAAGAAGACCCTATGCGCTCGTATTGTGGGATCATCAACGTCTATAACTTCTTAGCTGATTCCTTCCGACTCAGCCGTTATAATGACCTCGGATACCTCATTGCTAGAGTATTTGTGAATCAAGAGAATCATTTCTTGGTAGAAGGAAAGCGCCAAATGGGATACTTGTTCAATGATTTCGTGAATGGTACGTTGGACAAAGCGACTTGGGGAAATATTTTAGAATCATCCCTGCTTTATAGTTTGGATTTTGACCTTTACGTTCCTCCGTACAATGATGTGAGCACTACTTCAGTAATGGAAGTCAATGAGTTAACGAGTGCGATGAGCTTAAGAACAGGGAAGAGATTTGGGTTCCAGTTCTCGGCAGCTCATGAAGGAGAGGATTAGACGTGATTTTTTCATCATTTCTCCTTGCACAAAGATGATTTAGTATTACATTTGCACTCCGTTTTAAGAAATGGAACGAACAAGGCCCGTTCGTCTATCGGTTAGGACTTCAGGTTTTCATCCTGGCAAGAGGGGTTCGACTCCCCTACGGGCTACAATAGATAAAAGCAGAATATGGCGAATATCAAATCAGCACTAAAGCGCATCAAGTCCTCTGAGACGAAACGCCTTAGAAACAAGTACTACCACAAGACAATGCGTAATGCAATACGTAAGTATAAAGCATTGACGGAGAAGATAGACAGCGAGAAGATGTTCCCATCTTTAGCTAGCATGATTGACAAGCTAGCGAAGAAGAATGTCATCCATGAGAACAAAGCTGGAAACTTGAAGTCCAAGCTTTCTAAGCACTTGGTGGTTAAGGCATAATCTGCCTCTTACAATGTATTGACGACCCCGACTCCTCAAAGAGTCGGGGTTCTTTGTTTCATACAATCCCTCATTCATACTCCTATCTTTAAGCCATGGAAAGCAATAGACCCATTACTTCTTGGGCTGAGGACGATCGTCCTCGGGAAAAACTCCTGCTCAAGGGCCGTCAGGCACTCAGCGATGCAGAGTTAATCGCCATTCTTATTGGTTCTGGAACACGGGATTTAAGCGCTGTACAACTTGCCCAGCAGATTCTTAATGGAAGCGAGAACCGCCTACACGACCTCGGAAAAATGAACGTGGAAGAGCTTATGCGGTTCAAAGGTATAGGCGAGGCTAAGGCCATCTCCATCATCGCAGCCATGGAACTAGGGCGCAGACGTAAGGCCGAAGATATTCCCACGAAGAGCCAAGTGCAATCAAGCCGTGATGCCTATGAAGCATTAGCTCCTCATATCGCGGATCTCGGTCATGAGGAATTCCTGATTCTGCTCATGAATCGCAATAATCAGATCATGGGTTGGGAACGCATCAGCTCAGGAGGTGTAGCTGGTACCGTGGTGGACCCTAAAATCATCTTCAAACGCGCTCTTGATAAGAAGGCTTCCTCCATCATATTGGCCCATAACCATCCCTCAGGAAATCTGAAGCCTAGCGCTCAGGATATTAAATTGACCAAGAGCCTAGTCGCTTCAGGAAGCCTCTTGGATCTTCCTGTGCTCGACCACCTCATTATTACAGAAAGCGGTTTCTTCAGTTTTGCTGATGAAGGCATGCTTTGATGTATCACTCTTATCTCATTGACCAGCTATGCTGACCGTATACTCTGACCAAATTAGTCCAAGGCTGAAGTACATATGCCAAGCGATCTTCGAGGATCTCTTAGATGTACCGTACAGATTAACAGATGACCAAACGGTTCTGAAACAGGCTGATGCTGCCTTGAATTATTCCAATCAAGTGATTGCTGATGTTCCTTTCATCAGACCTCATGCCTTGCTGTATGAAACAGGAGTGCGCGCTCAGCAAGTTCTTCTTAGCGCTGAGAAAACACTCTTTCCTTGTGAATCTGATTTCGTAGCTCATGATGCATTATCCAGTGCCTTCTTCATGCTTTCTCGCTATGAGGAATACCTTGAAAAAGAACGAGATTCTTACGGTAGGTTTAAAAGCAGTTCAAGCTTAATGGGCAAGTCCAAGATGCTTCATCGCCCTCTGGTAGACCACTGGACGCTGGAATTCTACAAAACACTCCAAGCTAAGTTTCCTGCTCTTCCTGCTTCTTCTAAGAAATTCAGACAGCTCAGCACCTTCGATATAGATGTTGCGTATGCCTATAAAGGGCGCAGTTGGTGGAGAAGAACACGCAGCAGTGTTCAGGATTTTTTTCGATTTAAGTTCGCTCGAATTAAGGAGAGAAAAAGCGTATTGAGAGGTGATCAAGAAGATCCTTTTGACAGCTATTCATATCTACAAAAAAAGCATGCAGAGCATAAGCTGGATGCTCATTTCTTCTTTCTCCTAGGCGACTACGGGAAGCTTGATAAAAGCCTCTCCTATCGCAGGAAAGAGATGGAGCGCCTTATTGTGGGCATCAGCACCTGGGCCGAAGTAGGTGTGCATCCCAGCATGGCCTCAAACGAAAAGCCTAAGCTCCTTCAGCGCGAATGCAAACGCCTTCAAAAGCTGAGCGGGAAAAAGGTGGATAGCAGCAGGCAACATTTCCTCTACCTAGATCTGCCCATTACGTATCGTCATCTTATTGCTCAAGGAATAGAGATTGATTTCAGTATGGGGTATGCGGATCACGCGGGATTCAGGGCTGGAACTTCCCATGCATTTCGCTGGTATGATCTAATGAAGGAAGAAACTACTCCGCTTTTCCTCATGCCGCTGAGCTACATGGATGCCAGCCTGATGGATTATCAAGGACTAGATCCTGACGAAGCGAAGCAGCATATTGCATTGATCAAGAACGAAGTCAAAGCGGTCAACGGAACCTTGGTCAGCCTTTGGCATAATAACACGGTCTCTGATCACGGAGAATGGAAAGGATGGCAAGCTGTTTTTGAAAGCAGTTTAGACTGAACTGATGATTCATTCATGCAGCCTTTTCGCTTTAAACCTGTCTTGAAATTATGATTGGTAAACTCATCATAGCTGGAGGTTCAGGATTGATTGGAAAACGTCTTATAACCCATCTTTCCCCTTCCTGTACAGACATAGTCGTTCTCAGCAGAAGTGAATCCAAAGATTTCAAAACTCACCGCAGAGTGCATTGGGATGGAGCGCATCTTGGAGAGTGGTCAAAGGAATTCAAGGATGCTGATGTTCTCATAAATCTCAGCGGAAAATCCATTCAATGTCGCTTTACTGCTGCCAACAAGAAGCTTCTCTTAGATTCCAGGATCTCCTCAACGCGTGTGCTCAGTGATGCTATACTTTTCTCAGGATCCAAGATTCATACCTGGTTAAATGCCAGCGGAGCGGCCATATATCCTCAGCGCTTCGAGGAGGCTGTGGATGAGTCAGTGCAAGAAGTAGGAAAGGGATTTCTAGCTGAACTCAGTCAGGATTGGGAAGCTGAATTCTATAGATCTGAGATGAATCTGCGCAAAATCGCGCTGCGCATTACTCCTGTTCTCGATGAGGAAGAAGGTGCTTTACCGCCCTTGAAAAAGATATGTTCCCTGCGCTTAGGTGGCGCTCAGGGATCAGGAAAACAGATGATGAGCTGGATTCATCAGGAAGATTTTTGCAGGGCTATTTCTTTCCTAATCAAGCATACAGCGCTTGAAGGCCCAGTGAATCTCAGTAGTCCTGATGCTAGGTCCAATGAAGAATTCATGGCTACACTAAGAAATTCAATGGACATCTCCTTTGGCTTACCCGCTCCAAAACTGGCCATAGAATTGGGCAGTATTTTTTCAGGGGTGGATCCTTCGTTGATCTTAGACAGTTCTTTCGTAGCCCCAAGAAAACTGCTGGAAGCTGACTTCCGCTTCACATTTCCAAAACTCGAAGCGGCCTTTGCCGATATTTTGAACGAAGGATAGGTATCTTTGGCCTAAACCCTCTCTCTCATGCTCCGCGATCTCAGCCTAGAACGTTCCTTATGCAATCACTTCATTGCCGAACTCAGAGATGTTAACGTACAACAAGATGCCATGCGCTTTAGGCGTAATCTGGAACGCGTAGGCGAGGTTATGGCCTATGAGATCAGCAAGCACATGGAATATCATACCGTGAGCGTGGACACGCCTCTGGGTGTGGCGCATCCTATGCTTATGAAGACGCAGCCCGTGATTGTCTCTGTGCTTCGTGCCGGACTTACTATGCACCATGGATTTCTGAGTTATTTCGACAAGGCTGAGAATGCCTTTATCTCTGCGTATCGCAAGCCTCATGGGCATGGTGAAGAGATAGAAGTGGAGGTGGAATACCTTGCTTGTCCTGACTTGGATGGCAAGGAATTAATCCTTTGCGATCCTATGTTGGCTACTGGAACATCCTTGCTCCTAGCCTATGATGCGCTGCTTGAAAAAGGAACTCCCGCACGCGTTCACGTGGCGTGCGCCATCGCGAGTGCGGTGGGCATACGCACCATTCAAAAACATTTTCCTGAAGGCACGACTATTCTCTGCGGGGCCATTGACCCTGATTTGAATGACATGTCTTATATCGTTCCGGGGCTAGGTGACGCAGGTGATCTGGCCTACGGTAAGAAATCCTGATGGGCACCACGATCCTAGAATATTTGGGCTGGTTCTTCCTCACGGTGTTGAAATTCCTCATCACCCCGAGTACGATGATCGGCCTAGGTTATTCATGGATCGGAACTATCATCACCGTTTTTGTTTCTGCATGTATAGGGTTCCTTTGTTTTTTCAATTTCGGGGAGGTACTATTTAAATATCTTGCGAAGCGAAGAACAAACCCCGGGAAAAAATTTTCTAAGATGAATCGCTTTATCCTAAGGATAAAAACGAAATATGGCTTGCTTGGAATGGGCTTGATTTCTGGAATCATCTCTGTTCCCATTGCAGGACTTCTGGCTTCACGGTATTTCAGAGATGAGAAAAAAGCAATCCCAGCATTCAGCCTGGCCTTCCTCCTTTGGACGGTCTTTTTGACCTCTATTTCTTGGGTAATAAAATACATTTTTCATGGCAGTTTATAAGCACATTTTCTTTGACCTTGATCATACCCTCTGGGACTTCGAGCGAAATTCTCAAGTCACCATGGAAGAGCTCTGGGAGGAGATGCTTGTTCAACGCATGGGCACCACTAAGTTCAAGGATTTCTTTTTTACCTATGAGCGTGTAAATGACCATTGGTGGGGTCTGTATCGTAAAGACCAAGTAACGAAGGAAGAACTGCGCGTTGGAAGATTTGCAGATACCTTGAAGAGGTTCGGGACGATAGATTTATACTTGGCTGATGAATTAGCGACTAAATATTTAGCCCGAGCTCCTTACATGACTCACCTCTTCGCAGGAGCGATAGAAGTGCTGGTAGCCTTGCGTGCTGAGGGATACATCATGCACATCATCACCAATGGTTTTGAAGAGGTGCAACACATCAAATTAAAAGAAACAGGACTCCGTGATTTCTTCGTGGAGGTGATTACCTCAGAAGCGGCTGGAGCTAAAAAACCCGACCCAAGTATTTTTCATTATTCCATGGAAAAATCTGCAGCGCATGTGAAAGATTCTCTCATGATTGGAGATTCTCTTGGGTCAGATATCCTGGGAGCGCAAGGCGTGGGAATGGATCAGATATATTTCAACCCGAAAGGAGTTAAGCATGATTTGTTTCCAACGTATGAAGTCAGTCAGCTTGATGAGATTCTTCCTATCCTCATAAAAACCTAGGGTTTTTTTAATGGAGAATGGATAATGGACAATGATTAATGGATAATGATTAATGGATAATGAAGAGTTTGAACACTTCATGATTCTATTTAACCGCAAAGGGCGCTGTGGTTATTCGCTGAGTGCGCTGAGGGTTTTAGTCTTCCTGAACATATTTCTTGTTCCTAAGCACGTGAGTTCAAGGCAGCTAAACTTTGAATCCTTGAATTTTGAATTCTTGAATCCTTGAACCTTGAATCCTTGAATCCTTGAACCTTGAATACTTGGTCTCCCTAGACCAATTTATGCTCTGCTTCCAACCTGTTGAAAATATTCATAATCAGACCATCAGAGAGGCCGAGCTTAGGTACGTTCATCTGCTTGATTCCCGCATGGTGCATGGCTTCTAAGTAAATGTTAGCAGCAGGAATGATTACGTCAGCGCGGTCAGGTTTCAACTTGAGAAGAAAAATCCTTTCATCAAACGAGTAAGACTCCATCACTTTCTTGACGGCATCTATTTCTGACACGGTGATATTCGTCAATTGTGTTTTTCCAGCTTCTTTATAAATACGGTTTATGTTACCGCCTGTACCTATCCCTATCATCTCTCCGTGCTTGGCGAGCAAGGCATCACAAAAGACCCTGAGTTCTTCCCACTCTCGCGCATCTACTCGCTCATGAAGGAGTCTTACTGTACCTATGCGAAAGGAGCGAGAAATGATGCGCTCGCCATCCTGAATGACGGATATTTCAGTACTTCCTCCGCCCACATCTATGTAGGCGTATTTCTGACCAGGAACAAGCCGCTGGGTAGAGAAGTTGGCCAAAATAGCCTCTGCTTCATCTTCTCCTGAAAGAAGTTCTACGTCCACATCAGCTTGCTCTTTCATGAAGGCGATGACCTCCTTACCGTTCTTGGCTTCGCGCATAGCTGAGGTGCTGCAGGCTCTGAAATCCTTCACGCCTTGCACTTCCATGAGTAACTTGAAGGCCTGCATGGTCTTGGCGAGCTGATTGCGTTTAGTCTCTGTGATAAGTCCCGTGGTGAAAACATCAGACCCCAGTCGTATGGGGACACGGGTGTAGCAGACTTTAAAGGATTCGTATTCCTCAGCGTAATGTCTGACTTCTTTGATAATCAAGCGCACTGCGTTTGATCCTATATCTATGGCACCTATCCTCATGAAGGGCGAAGGTAAGGCCATAGGATGCTTTTTTAACTATTCATGCTTTTAAGAAATAAACGATCAGAGCATAAATATTAATCAGCTCGAAATATTTCAATTCGATTCAAGAATGTGATCCACGCCCCTTCAGCGTACAGTTGTCATAGGGCTATTGTGATGAATGGTCTTAGATGCTCTTCCACAGAACTTACCTTCGTTCTGTTGCTTTTAAGGCAGCACAAGAAATTAAAATTTGTTTGGTTGATTAGGTCTAAGGCCAGTTCTCATGTGCAGAGCTGGCCTTATCTTTTTCAATGCACCTTTATTTTTGCCGCCATTTCTGCTGCCTTTTTTCTCAAGGCATCCATGTCTTCTTCTCCATCCAACAGTACTACTCCCATCCTGCGATAAGGTCTTGAAGTTGGCTTTCCGAATATGCGCACTTCTGTGTTTTTTTCCTTCAGTACTTCTTCTATTCCTGTATAGGTAATAGGCCCATTGTTGTTCTTCTCAGCTAACACTACTGCGCTCACTCCATTCATCAGGGATTTAATCTCAGGAATGGGATATCCCAATATGCTGCGTGCATGCAATTCGAATTCATTCAGTCCTTGGCTTCCTGTCATGGTTACCATGCCTGTGTCATGAGGCCTAGGGGATAACTCAGAGAAATACACGCCATCATCAGCAATGAAGAATTCTACACCCCAGATTCCTGCTCCGCCCAGTGCCTTAGTCACTGCTGAGGCCATTTCCTGCGCTTCCTTTTCGTCTTTATCAGCTATAGCACATGGCTGCCAACTCTCTTGATAATCTCCTCTCTCTTGCCTATGCCCAATGGATGGGCAGAATAAGGTAGGGCCGTTTTTCTGCGTGACGGTGAGCAAGGTAATCTCGGTGTGAAAATCAACGAAGGATTCTATAATCACTTCTACCAAGTCTCCTCTGGAACCTTCCAAGGCATAATTCCATACCTCTTCCATCTTCCCTGCTTCCCTCAATACCGACTGGCCTTTTCCTGAGGATGACATCAATGGTTTTACCACACAGGGCATTCCTATTTCTGCCACTGCTTTCGTGAATTCTTCCAAGCTCTGCGCATAGCGATAGGAAGCGGTGCGAATCCCCAATTCCTTGGCAGCCAAATCCCGAATCAGCTTTCTGTTCATGGTGAAATTGGCAGCTCTTCCTGAAGGCACCACCGTGTATCCTTGCTTCTCATACTCATAGAAACGCTCTGTGCGAATAGACTCCACCTCTGGGACAATGAGCTTTGGTTTATGCTTGGCCACAGCGGCATCCAAGGCTTTTCCATCAAGCATATCGAAGACCTCATATTCATCAGCTACTTGCATTGCAGGAGCGCCCGCATAGGAATCACAGGCAACTACATGGCAGCCGTAGCGCTTCAAGGCAATCACCAATTCCTTTCCTAACTCTCCTGAACCCAACAACAAGATCTTCTCTGACATTTACTTTACTTTGGGAACAAAGAAAACAAACTGCAGATGGATAAACAGCGAATATTCTATTGGATAAGCACAGGAATTATGTGCGCCATTTTTCTCTTCTCTGCATGTATGTATTTCAGCAAGTATGAAATGGTGTCTTCTTTTTACGGAATGTTAGGGTTTCCCATTTGGATGATTTATCCCTTGGCTGGCTTGAAAATATTGGGTGTTGTTGCCATTCTCACTCGCTTTTCTCCCCTGTTAAAGGAATGGGCGTATGCAGGATTTTTCTTTGATTCTCTAGCTGCATTCTCTGCACATCAAGTGGCACATGATGGAGGTGCTGGCTTGGCTGCTGTTGCGCTATTGGCTGTTATTGCTTCCCGTTATTTCGAAAGTAGGCTGCATAAAGATTCGCCTAAACTCATCTGATGTCCTCTGTTTCTATTTTGATGCCGGTAAAAAACGCGGCCATGTTCTTGACCCAGACTTTGGAGAGTATTCGCTCTCAGGATTTTCAAGACTGGGAATTAATCGCTGTCAATGATCATTCAAGCGATGAAAGTTTTGACCTGCTCCAGTCTTTTTCCAAGAGTGATTCACGCATCCAGGTTTTTCAAAATGAAGGCCAAGGAATCATTCATGCCTTGCGTCTAGCGTATTCCAAAAGCTCCTCTAATCTCATCACACGCATGGACTCTGATGACCTGATGCCTGAGCATAAACTCTCGCGCATGGTTTCTCACACAAGACCTGCTGCTGTAGTCACAGGAAAGGTTTCCTACTTCAGAGAAGATCAAGAATTGGGAGACGGATATAGGCGTTATGCAGATTGGCTAAATGCCTTGGTTGATAATCAAAATCATTGGAAAAACATCTACAAAGAATGTGTCATTCCTTCTCCTTGTTGGATGATGCATAGGGAGGATCTAGATCGTATAGGTGCTTTTCAATCTGATGTATATCCGGAGGATTATGATTTGGTTTTTCGCATGTATGCCGCTTCCTTGAAGGTCATTTGCGTTCCAGAAGAACTTCACCTGTGGCGAGATCATCCTGAACGAAGTTCCCGCACTGATGAGCATTATGTGGACAATAGGTTCTTGGATTTGAAGATCTCCTATTTCATTTCTTTGGATTTCCATAAAGAAACACTGCTACTTCTATGGGGTGCCGGAAAAAAAGGGAAATACATTGCCCGTCATCTTCACCAAGAAGGAATAGCGTTCACTTGGATTACTAATAATTCCAAGAAATGGGGAAAAGAGATTCACGGAGTTATTCTTCAGGAAGCTGCAGACCTACTGCCTACTGACCAAGTCATCATAGCTGTGGCTGCTCCTGAGGAACAAGAAGAGATTAAAAAAGAGCTTCAGAATTCAGGCGTGAAAGCTCAGTACTTTTTCTGTTGACCTTGGCCTTTTTATGGTCAAAGCTTTCCATCCTAGGCATATTTTTCAATTCCTCTCCAATTGCTTTCACGCAATGAACGCTTACCTTAGGCCTGAGATGAGGAAAATCCTGTTCTGTATGCTCTGTTTACTCGCGATGAAGATGGATTCTTCAGCGCAGTTCCTCATTGAAAATAAAGGACAATGGCCTGAGCAAGTGCTCTTTAGAGCCGAGCTAGGCGAAGCGACCATTTACATAGAAAAGACTGGGGTCTGCTTAGACTTGGTGGATCCAGCGGCCCAAGCTCAAATTGCCGAGGCGCATCATATGCATGGCGTCACTGCTCCTGATGTACTCAAGCATCATGCATATGCCGTACAATTCCTGAATGCTACTCCTCCCAGCAGCGTGAATTCATTTGACCCTTCTCCCGGTCATTTCAGTTATTTCTTAGGTGATGACCCTGAGCATTGGGGAAAGAAAGCAAAGGCGTATCGTGCTGTGAAACTGGAGCGCATTTATCCCGGAATTGACATCAGTTATTATTTCCAAAGAGGAAATCTAAAGTATGATCTTCATCTGGCTTCTCATGCTGATCCTGCGCTTATCTCTTTCAAGTACACGGGCGTAAATCCTGAGTTAAGAGAAGATGGAACACTGCTGATCAAGACGAGTGTAAATGATTTGGTTGAGCAAAAACCCTATGCTTATCAATTGATAGAGGGCAAAGAAGTGGATGTGAATTGCGCGTATGTTCTGAATGGAGCCACGCTGAGTTTCGAGCTAGGTGCGTATGACACTTCGCTACCCTTGGTCATAGATCCTGAATTGAAATTCTCCACCTTTTCTGGATCGGTTTCAAATAACTTCGGGTATACGGCAACATTCGATAGAGATGGTTATTTGTACAGCGGTAGCACGGCCTTTGGCAATGCATATCCTACCACGCTAGGCGCTTACAACGAGATTTGGAATGGTGGTCAAGTAGATATTGCTTTGAGCAAATACGACACCACTGGAACTTTCATGGTATGGAGCACCTACATTGGCGGAAGCAAGGCCGAATTGCCGCACAGCATTATCGTAAATGATCAAGATGAGCTCTTCGTGTATGGCACCACAGGATCTAATAATTACCCAACAACCTCTGGCGCTTACGATACTTTTTTCGAAGGAGGATTCCCGTATTTAACCGATGGACTGGGCGTTTCTTTTCCTGAGGGAACGGACATCATACTTTCTAAATTTAACTACGATGGATCTGAACTTCTAGCCTCTACGTTCGTGGGTGGAAACGGAAATGATGGGATCAATCGTGAAGATGCTACGAATTACAATTACGCAGATGAGATTCGCGGTGAGGTAGAATTCGATAGCGAAGGAAATGTCTATGTGGCCAGCAGTACGGTTATAAATATTGCTCCCAATGATTTTCCTACAACTCCCGGAGTCATCATGCCTGATCCTCAAGGTGGATTTCAAGACGGAGTGATTTTTAAAATGACGGATGACTTGAGCAACCTCACGTGGAGCACCTATTTCGGAGGTAGTCTTGAAGATGCGGCCTTCTCTATTGTAGTCAATTCTCTAGGCCAAGTGATAGTATGTGGAGGAACGAATTCTCAGAATCTACCCACCACAACTGGGGTAGTTCAATCCTCTTTCCAAGGTGGCAGTACAGATGCTTGGGTGCTTATCTTGAACAGCGATGCATCTTCCATTATTTCCTGTTCGTATTGGGGAAGTCCAAGCTATGATCAGGCGTATATGGTAGAGCTAGATTCTGAGAATAACGTGCATCTTTTTGGACAAACATTTAATGGAGATTCTTTCATCATCAATGCTGCGTATGCCAATTTAAATTCGGGGCAATTCATCACGAAATTGAACACTAATCTCAGCGCTGTTATTTGGTCTACCACATTCGGAAATGGAAATGGGGAACCCAATATTTCTCCCACAGCTTTTCTTGTAGATCTTTGTGACCGAATCTACCTCAGCGGTTGGGGCGGCCCTACCCAAGGCGGCCCATTGACTACAGCAGGTCTTCCCATCACAGCTGATGCCTATCAAAACACTACGGACGGTGGAGATTTCTATCTCCTCGCTTTAGCTGATGATGCTTCTTCACTGGTCTACGCAAGTTATTTCGGTGGTGATGAGAGCAATGAACATGTGGATGGAGGAACCAGCAGATTCGATAGAAAAGGAAAAGTGTATCAATCGGTGTGTGCGGGATGCCAAGGCCACAGCGACTTTCCCATTTTTCCCAGCAATGCCGTTTCTTCTATCAATGGAAGCACAGGATGCAACAATGGAGTTTTCAAAATGGACTTCGAACTTCCCGCTGTGATTGCTGACTTCAGCTATGAACCCATTTGCTATCCTGATAGTTTACACTTCCAAAACACAAGTTTGGGTGGCCTTACGTTTACTTGGTTATTTGGAGATGGAGAAGAATCGAATCTCTATTCACCTACTCACCTTTACCCTGGCCCCGGAAGCTATGAAGTGACGCTGATTCTTTCAGATCCGCTCAGCTGTAACTTGGCCGATACATTGGTTCAAAGCATTTTTATTTTCCAAGAAAATTCCATCAGTTTAGAGGATATAGAAGTATGCGAAGGCACTACGGTTCAGATTGGCATAGCGCCCTTGCCCTTGCCCAATATCACCTACACTTGGACGAATCCGGGATTGCTTGATAATCCCTTCAGCTCCTCTCCCATAGCCACAGTGAGCAGCACCACGACATTCACCCTGACCATTGATAATGGCATATGTCCTACGCAGGTAAATCAGACCATTGCTGTGGAGGCTATTCAATTAGAATTGAGCAATGACACGCTGATCTGTGAAGGTGGAACAGCCTTGCTAAATGCAGAAACTTTTGGTGCGGCTGATTCCTATACATGGGCCAGCGATCCTGCTTTTACGAATGTGCTTTCGAATACCAGTAGCCTCAGCGTAAGCCCTGACATGAGCAGCACCTATTACCTCTTGGCCGAAGGAAGCTGTGCTGTTGAAGGTCAGGTCAACGTCAGCATTTTCAATGAAGCTATCTCTATCAGTCCCAATGTGTACATCTGCGCTGATGTGCCTACGGAACTTTCGGTTTTCAGTAGCATTCCTCTGGATGGTGTTGACATCATCTGGAGTCCTGAAACTCATATTCTCAGTGGTCAAGGAACTTCAAATATCCTTGTTAGCAGTGATGAAGAAGTGACATTCTATTGTACGATTACAAGTGCAGAAGGATGTGTGGTAGAGGATTCTATCTTGGTTGAAATCTCTCCGCTTTCTTTCTTAACCGCGGATGCCAGCAGTTTAGAAAGTTCAATTCCTTTGGGCGGAAGCACACAGTTATTTGCAGATCCGGCTACTGGATATTCGTATCAATGGACTCCGCCCACTGGGCTCTCAAATTCAGGAAGTCCTGCGCCTTTTGCCTCTCCTATTGAGACGACAACCTATACATTGAACATCATTGACAGTGATTTGAATGGGGCCTGTCAGAAATCAGATACGGTGACTATTCGCGTGTTTGAATTTCAATGTGCTTTCCCTTTGACCTTCGTCCCTAATGCCTTCACGCCTAATAATGACGGGGCCAATGATGTGCTCTATGTGCGCGGGCAGTTCATAGAAACCTTCGATCTTAAAATCTATGATCGCTGGGGAGAATTGGTTTTTGAGACTCAAGACAAAAGCCAAGGTTGGGATGGCAGCTTCAAAGGAAAGGAGCTGGATCCAGCGGTCTATGTATATCACATGAATGTAGTCTGTATTGATGGCAACAGCAGTTTTGAAAAAGGAAATATCACCTTGATCAGATGAGCGTGAAGCAGTACATATCTTTCCTATTGATCATGCTCTTCGCTTTTCTTTCCCATGACAAGAATGCTCAAGATGTACACTTTTCACAGTTCTACAACAATGCGCTGTAC